>Ga0209130_1000353_pt1 | contig 52547 bp, 52 predicted proteins | sample AraplaMF_Cvi_mLB_FD_184264 | JGI IMG/M metagenome (GOLD analysis project Ga0209130, IMG submission 184264) | Arabidopsis root microbial communities from the University of North Carolina, USA - plate scrape MF_Cvi_mLB (SPAdes) (version 2) | ecosystem: Host-associated > Plants > Roots > Endosphere... | reverse complement strand
AATTTGCGCCATTAGAAACGCCTCCTTGAATTGATAATAGTTTTATATGAAATTGGAATAAAAACTCATAAGCTTCTAATCTTTTCTTTGCATCAAAGCTATCTCGGCCCCATACGGTAATACCATGATTACGGATTAATACTGCTCCCGAATCTCCTTGTATATGTTTTCGTAAGTCCTCTCCAAGTGTTGGGATATGAGCATGGTTTTCAATAATAGGAATGTGAATCGTTGCACCTTCTTCCCAAATATCAAGAGCTTTAATAATTTCTTGATTTTGAAGGGTGACTGCATCACCATACAAATTTGTGATGACATTGTTATCAGTTGTATGAACATGAAGTACGCATCCGGCATTCGTATTGTTATAAATATGTGTATGCAATATTGTTTCTGCTGAAGGGCGTAATTCAGTCTCTAATACGGGAACCCCTAGATGATCTACTAATAGAAAATCATCTGGAGTAGTTTTTGTTTTATCTTTACCGCTTGCTGTAATAAGAAAAGTAAGTGGCTCATGACTAACTTTTATAGAAATATTACCACTTGTTGCTGGAAACCAATTTCGTATTGTTAACTCTTTTTTAATCTCGCTTAAGTCATACCATTGACGAAAAAGTTGTTTCATAATTTCACCTCCAACAAATGTTTTAATTCAGCTTGAACATCGTGAAATGTTTTAAACGGTGTATAAGCAATACGATTTTCTTCACATTTGGTAATAAGAAAGTCGCGGGCGAACACTTTATCTGCGTGTTTCGCAGCTTGTAGATCAGTAATAGAATCTCCAATCACAATATGGAAGTCATTTGTATCACTTAATTTACGGATTAAAGATGATTTACATAATCCGCAATTATTTTGACAGTGATGATCACAAGGGTGAGGCCAATTCACTGTGATGTGTTCATCTGAAAAGTCTGTTTTATTACAGTAAATTTGCTCTTTGGGAATGATTCCTTGCAAGAGTGGATAGACGAAGAAATCCATTCCACCTGATATAACGTAAAAAGAAATATTATTTTCATTTGTAAATTGTATAAATTCATGAAAGCCACTACGGATTTCGGCAGTTTCTTTTAAAAATTGAATCATATCATCGTGCAAATTAGTAGGTAGCAATTGAAATAATTGAGAAACACCTTCTTGAATAGATAGCTCTTGTGATAAAATTCTATTCTTTACTTCTTCTGCTTCTGGTGGTGCGAATTTTTCCATAATGGACATAATGTTATCATTATTTGTAATCGTACCATCGAAATCACAAAATACTTGAATACTCATAATTTCACCTCATGAGAGGGATTTCCCCATATTTGTAGTGCGCTATGCAAATTTATTTCATCTACTTCATGGAGTGGCTTGCTTTGTAAAGTAGCATCAATTGCAGTGCGGAAAGCTTTTCCACCACCTTGTGCTCCATTCGGATGCCCATGTATCCCGCCACCAGCATTAATAACAACATCTTTACCGAAATCTCGCAAGATAAAGGGAACGAAACCAGGATGAATGCCAGCAGATGGGACAGCAAAGCTCTTCTTGAAAAATGTGTCTTCCTCAGTTAAATACTTTGAAATGTTGAGAGCTTCTTCTTTCTCTAACGCAACGCTCCCATATGGAGATGGGAATAAAGAAAAATCTGCACCAGCATAACGTAATAGCTTTCCGAGTAATAATGGAGATGAGACTCCATATAGCTTGGATGATGAATAAGCACCACTCACAGCAGGGTGAGCCATAATAGGAACTGGAATTTCAGCATCTTCTGCAAGTGATTGTAGTACATCTAGTCCGTAAGCAAATACATTAAATAATAGAATATCAGCACCAGCTTGTACTGCGCGCTTCGCATTTTCTTTTAAGTCAAAAGTTCGTCCTGTTAAATTTACGGCATATAACGTTTTATGGCCGTATGTTTCATATACTGCTTGTAAAACTTCTTTTCCAGATATAATGCGCTTTGTTAGTGGTGTTAATGAATTCTCAAATAATACCTCATCATCTTTTACGATATCTACACCACCAATAGCTTGATCGCGTAATTGCGTTTTTAAATACCCAATATTTCGTCCAATCATGCCTTTAAAAATACTCATTAAAAGGGGACGATCATGCACTTGTAAAAGATTTCGAATACCGTCTATCCCGAATTTTGGACCAGGGAAATACTGTTTTAAGTCGTCTGAAAATGTTAAGTCAATTAATTTCACTTCGCCATCAAGTGATAGCTTTCCGAATGTAGTTGTTAAAATCGCTGGTAAGTCTGGACTGAAATTTAATAACGGGTATTCGATTTTAATAATCCCGCGTTTTACTTTTTTACCTAGATACAAATTGGTATGCTCTTGTTCGTCTAATTCCTCAACATGAATGACATTGCCTTTATGCTGTTTTAATTGTTCTTGCAATAAGTGTGGCAAATGAGTCCAAGAGCCAATTGTTAACCCAAGTGCAATTTGCTCAGCTTTTTTTTCTAAGTTATGTGAATCGTCATGGATTAAATACGTCGCTATAATTCCGCTCATTGTTATAACCTCCTAGTTAAATAAAAAAACCTCTCAGATAAGGAGAGGTTTTTTTACAACCAGCTCCTTATCTGTCAGCGTAATGCTGCGAGAATTAGCACCGTGTCTACAATTATGTAGATCGGTTGCCGGGCTTCGTCGGGCTCGTCCCTCCACCTGCTCTTGATAAGAAGTATTTAGAAATGTTTTAATTTTTAAGATAACTGAATTTTGTCAGATATTTTTCATGTTGTCAATGACTTTTTGAAAAAATTCAATTTATCAATTCGATTAATGGCTTCTCGTAATCGTTCTTCTGTATGTAAGAGACCAACGCGGACATACCCTTCGCCGTGCTCACCAAATCCAATACCAGGAGCAACTGCAACGTGTGCTTTTTCTAGTAAAATATTAGAAAACTGCTCAGATGTATATCCTTCTGGTACAGGAAGCCATGCAAAGAATGATCCTGTTGGAATATCTACATTCCAACCAATTGAGTGACAAGCTGAAATAAGAACGTTTCTGCGAGATTCGTAACTATTTACAAGGTCTACGACGCAAGATTGTGAACTTAATAGTGCTTCACGGGCAGCATCTTGAACTGCACCAAATATACTAACATACATATGATCTTGTAATAAGTTAATTGTTTCAATGACACTTTCATTCCCCACTGCAAAAGCAATACGCCATCCAGCCATATTAAAAGTTTTTGATAATGTGTAAATTTCAATTCCTGTATCTTTGGCGCCGTCTGCTTGCAAGAAACTAACTGGTTTTTGACCATCAAATCCAATAGCACCGTAAGCAAAATCGTGAACAACTAATATATTATGTTTATTAGCAAAATGAATGGTTTCATCAAAGAAATCTTTTGATGCAGTAGCACCAGTAGGATTATTTGGGTAATTTAAAAACATTAACTTGGCACGCTCAGCGATAGTGTCATCAATTTTCGTGTAATCCGGTAAAAAATTATTTTCTGCAATTAGCGGCATTGTTTCAAATTGTGCTTTTGCTAAAGCAACTCCGGATAAATAATCTGGATATCCTGGATCTGGAACGAGAATGGTATCGCCAGGGTTTGTAAAACAAATTGGTAATTCTACTAATCCGGCCTTTCCGCCAAACAAAATGGCAACTTCCGTTTTTGGATTTAATTCTACGCCGTATTCACGTTTATAGAATGTTGCCACAGCTTCCTTTAAACTTTCATGTCCGCGAAATGGCGGATATTTATGATGAATGGTCTTTTCAGCAGCATTTTGTAAAGCTTTTACGATATGCTGCGGTGTTGGTTGATCTGGATTACCTTGACCTAGATTAATAACATCGTGACCAGCTGCAACGACTTTGTTAACTTTTGCAACAAGTGAAGCGAAAAATTGTGTTGGCAATGATGTTACTATCTCAGAAGGTTGAAATAATTTCATACTTTCCACCTCTTTTGAAAGTTGTTACAATTCTAGTGACAAATGATATAATCTTTCCAGTATTTTGTAAAGAAAAAATTAAGAATGGGGCTGACAAAATGAAAGTCGCATGTATTCAAATGGATATTGTCTTTGGAGATGTAGAAAAAAATATTGAGAATGCTAAAAATAAAATAAGTGAAGCGATGAAGGAAAGGCCAGATGTTATCGTCTTACCAGAACTATGGACAACAGGATATGATCTAACGAGACTTTCTGAAATTGCAGATAGGGATGGAGTAGAAACGAAAGAAAAGTTGAAAGAATGGTCGAAACAATATGGTGTACATATTGTTGGTGGTTCCATAGCGAAGCAAACAGAGCAAGGTGTTACAAATACAATGTATGTTGTAACTAATAAAGGTCAGCTAGTCAATGAATATAGTAAAGTGCATTTATTTCAGCTTATGGATGAACATAAATATTTAATCGCTGGAAATAGTACAGGCGAATTTAAGTTAGATGATGTCGACTGCGCTGGCACCATTTGTTATGATATTCGTTTTCCAGAGTGGATGCGCGTTCATACTGCTAAAGGTGCAAAAGTTTTATTTGTTGTAGCAGAATGGCCATTAGTTCGTTTAGCGCATTGGCGCTTGCTATTGCAAGCAAGAGCAGTTGAAAATCAGTGTTATGTTGTTGCATGTAATAGGGCAGGAAAGGATCCGAATAATGAGTTTGCAGGTCATTCTCTAATTGTAGATCCTTGGGGTGAAGTTGTAGTAGAGGCAAATGAAGAGGAATCCATTTTATTTGGAGAACTTACATTCGAGAAGATTAAAGAGGTACGTAAAGGAATTCCAGTTTTTGCAGATCGACGTCCAGAATTATACAAATAAAATGTTGACAAGTGATTTTTATTCTTGGTATAGTCTTCAACATAAAGTTAAAAATTCTAAAAAATTATACAACTCTTATCAAGAGCAGGTGGAGGGATTTGGCCCGATGAAGCCCAGCAACCGACCGTAATACCATTGTGAAATGGGGCGTTTATGACGCCAAAAGGCACGGTGCTAATTCCAGCAGAAGGTTTACTTTCTGGCAGATAAGAGGGGAGAAGATAAACTTCAAACCTCTTTCTTTGTGGAAAGGGGTTTTTCTATTTTAGAAAAACCTCTGAATGAAAAGGAGGAGAAGACGATGGGATATTATTCATTAACTGAAACAACAGCTATACAATATGCGAAGGAACACGGTTATTTTGAAAAGAAAGCAAATGTAGTTTGTCATGAAATTGGAGATGGAAATTTAAATTACGTGTTCAAATTAGATGATGGAGAGAAGTCTATTATAATAAAACAAGCACTGCCATATGCGAAAGTCGTTGGTGAGAGCTGGCCACTGTCTATAAAAAGAGCGACGATTGAAAGTAAAGCATTACAAATTTTCGCGAAGTATGTGCCGGAATATGTGCCGGTAGTGTACAGTCATGATGAAGAGTTAGCAATAACAGTCATAGAAGACTTATCAAGGCTAACAATTACAAGAAAAGGATTAATAGATGGAGAAGGATATCCACTTTTATCCCAACATATTGGTCGTTTTCTAGCACATGTGTTGTTTTATACTTCAGATTTCGGTTTACAGTCAGAAGAGAAAAGGGTACTAGAAGGTACATTTGTAAACCCAGACCTTAGCAAAATTACAGAAGATTTAGTGTTTACAGATCCGTTTAGTCATTATGATACAAATGATTATGAACCAGAGTTACAACTAGTGGTTGATGAACTGTGGAGTGATAAAACTTTAAAATTAAAAGTAGCACAGTATAAGTATAAGTTTTTGACGAGAAAAGAGGCTCTCATACACGGAGATTTACATACTGGTAGTATATTTTCATCACCTTCTGAAACGAAAGTAATTGATCCAGAGTTTGCAACGTACGGTCCATTTGGATTTGATATCGGTCAATTTGTTGCAAATTTATTATTAAATGCTTTATCAAGAGAAGAAGAGCAGAGAAATATACTATTTTTCCATATAGAGAAGACATGGAGTTATTTTGTAGAAGCTTTTACGAGGTTATGGATTGGAGAAGGGGTAGAAGCATATACGAAAGAAAAACAATGGTTACCAATTATTTTGCAAAATATCTTTACTGATGCCGTCGGGTTTGCCGGATGTGAACTGATTCGTAGAACAATTGGCTTAGCTCATGTAGCTGATTTAGATGAAATAGCAAATAAAGAAAAAAGAATTCAAGCTAAGAAGCAAGCTCTATACTTAGGAAAAGAACTAATAAAATATGAATCTAAGAGTGCTGATATTCAACTCTTCCGAACACTATTTCAACAGACAGTTTCTGGAGGGGTAAAAGCATGAGTACAATTGTTACTGTTCCGAGATCTGTAAGTTGGAAAGGCGATGCCATTGCGGTATTAAACCAAACAAAACTACCGCATATTACTGAGTTTAAAACATTAACGACTATTGAAGAGGTATGGAAAAGCATTGTTATGTTAGAAGTACGCGGGGCACCTGCAATTGGAATTGTAGCTGCGTTTGGTTTGGCGCTTGCGGCAAAGAAATACGATGCTATAAATATCGATGAGTTTCAAAAGAAGTTTAATAGAGATTGTAACTATTTAGGAACATCACGCCCGACAGCAGTCAATTTATTTTGGGCAATCGATCGTATGAGAGAATCTATTCGAGAGATTACTACAATAAAAGAAGCTCAAAAAATATTAGAAGAAGAAGCGCTTCGCATTCAGCAAGAGGATGAAATAGTGTGCCGAAATATTGGAGAACATGGTTTAACGTGTTTTAAAGACGGTGATAAAATTTTAACAATTTGTAATGCAGGGAGTATCGCGACTGCTAGATATGGTACTGCATTAGCACCGTTTTATATTGGGAAAGAGAAAGGTGTACATTTACATGCGTATGCATGTGAAACAAGACCAGTTTTACAGGGGGGACGTTTAACGACTTGGGAGTTGAAACAAGCGGAAATTGATGTAACGCTTATTACAGATAATACGGCAGCTCATGCAATTTGTACGAAAGAAATTGATGCGATTATCGTAGGAGCAGATCGAATCGTTGAAAATGGTGATACTGCGAATAAAATAGGAACATTGAATTTAGCTATATTAGCAAAGTATTTCGGTATCCCATTTTACGTTGCAGCGCCGTTATCTACATTTGATATTACGAAACAAACAGGCGCTGAAATTGTTATTGAAGAAAGAGATGAAACAGAAGTTACGAAAATTTTTGGGAAACAAGTAGCACCACTTGGAACGCCTGTATTTAACCCTGCATTTGACGTAACACCGCATGAATTAATTACAGGGATTATTACTGAGAAAGGTATTTTACATGGAGATTATAAGCGAGAAATTACATCATTATTTGAAAAAACAAGCTAATCACAAATAGCTTGTTTTTTTATGCCTAAGAATCTCTTGTTCTCTTATTTATGTAATGAAGGGAGGAGAGAAAGATGGAAGAGTGGATTAGGATGATAGGTAATGTGGGGTTTCCAATTGTTGTAACGCTATATTTACTACATCGCATTGAAAGTAAATTAGACGGAGTGATTGTTGCAATTGAGAAACTCCCTAAACAATTACTAAAGTAGAAAGATCCTCGCGATAGAAAGTAAAATAAAGTTTGCTCGCGAAGAGCAAACTTTATTTTTTATCCCGCTATTTGTGGGCAGTAAGACCCCACTGATTAAAGTTTCACTTTATTGAGCAGTATATCCACCATCGATAACAACAGCTTGACCAGTTATGCCTTTTGCTTTTTCTCTTGCTAAAAACATAGCGTAATCCGCAATTTCTTGTACTTGCAACAAGCGCTTTTGCGGTACGAGAGGATAAATAACATCTTCTAAAACATTTTCAAGTGGTACATTTCGCGTAGTTGCTAAGTCTTGTAGTTGATTTCGTACAAGAGGGGTATCAACATATCCAGGACAAAGAGCATTTACAGTAATTCCATGAGTTGCTCCCTCTAAAGCAGCCACTTTTGTTAATCCGATTACACCGTGTTTCGCACTATTATAAGCAGCTTTTCCAGCAAATCCGACAAGGCCGTTAATAGAAGCGACATTAATAATCCGACCATATTTTTGTTTTTTCATAATCGGAAAGGCATGCTTAATTGCGATGAAAGGAGCGATTTGCATAATTTTGATTAACAGCTCGAACTTTTCAGTTGGAAAATCTTCAATCGGTGAAACATGTTGCATTCCTGCGTTGTTAATTAATATGTCTAATGAGCCGAAGTGAGTAACTGTTTGAGAAATTGCTGCTACAATTTCTTCTTCAACTGTAACGTCACATTTTAAACCGATAGCTTGATAGCCTTCTTTTTGCAATTGTTCAGCAGCTTCTTTCGCACGATCTTCAAGGCGATCACTAATGACAACTTTAGCACCCTCTTTGGCGAAAGCACTTCCCATTTCATAACCAATACCGCTCGCAGCACCTGTTAAAAAGACAACTCGATTTGTAACCATGATGAAAAACACTCCTTCATAATAAAAGTTCTCTTATTGCTCTATTTAGAGAGTGGATAATAAAAATCCTGCAAAAATTTGGAAAAATATTGCCAGCTATCTTGTTTTGCAAAATAGTCTTTGCTATACTATTTTGTAAAGCAAGATACTTACGCTTATCTATCTTGTAAAACAAGATAGCGAGAGGATTTGAATTATGTCGACAAGTCAAATGCTGAAAGGGATTTTAGAAGGATGCTTACTTGCTATTATTTCTGAAGGTGAAATATACGGTTATGAAATGAGTGAAAAGCTAGCGAAGTATGGTTTTACAATGGCGAGTGAGGGGAGTATTTATCCTTTATTAATACGAATGCAAAAAGAAGGGTTAATAACAAGCGTAATGAAGGAGTCACCATCTGGTCCAAAGAGAAAATATTATACATTAACAGAAAAAGGCGAGGAAGCACTGGATGAATTTATGGGTCGCTGGGAAGCGATGCAAAGTAGCGTAGAACGTTTGCTTGAAGGGAAGGGGAGAAAAAAATAATGCTATCAAGTGAAGCACGAAATTTTTTGTTAGATATGAGATTGTTTTTGACTGCAAAGAGTGTGAAAGAAAGTGATATTGAAAGCTTTTTAGAAGATGCAGAGTTGCATTTAATAGAAGGTGAGAGTGATGGGAAAAGTGTAGAAGAAATTTTCGGAAGCTCACCGAAAGAATACGCCAATGAACTTGTAAAAGTGATGGAAAGGGATAGGCAGGAAACGTGGAAGCAAATTGGTTTTACGGTAATGAATATCGTAGCATTTTGGATTATTGCTTCTATTGTAATAGTGAATAATGGAGTTTTACAGATTTCACTTATTCAGTGCATTGGCTATAGTTTTACATTGATTTTAGCTGTAATGGGTCCTAATTTTCTACTTCGTAAAATGACCTTTGTAACAAGCTTTACAAAAACATGGTTTTCAATGTGGTTTTTAGTCATGATAGCGCCAATGTTTTTATTAGGAGCGGTTACGATATTGGATGTGTTATACCCTACAAAGATGGTTACATTCACTCAAGTGCAAAGTTATATATTAGGTGGTGGGATTTTTATTATCACAGTAGCGATAAATATATATTTTGAAGGATGGTTTAAAAACTTATATTTAATCATTCCGCTTTCTATTATGTTAGTGTTTAAAACATTTACATCGGAAGATCTCATGCCAATGTTATTTCAAACTATATGTTTATACGGAAGTTTATTTGTTTTAATCTTCCTTGAAATTATGATGAAGGCGAATAGAAGAGAAACGGTTGAATAAGGGAGGGGTTATAATGAAGATTTCTAAAGAAGGTGAAAAGTTTTTAATCGATACGAAAGTGTATTTAATAACAAAAGGGATTAAAGAAGAAGATGTGGATGCCTTTCTAGAAGATGCAGAATTGCATTTAATAGAAGGGGAGCAAGAGCGAAAGACGGTAAAGGATATATTTGGTGATTCGCCAAAAGCATATGCGGAGGAATTGGCGAAAGAGATGGAGAAAGATAAGGACGGGAGTATAAAAAGTATTCTTGCAATGGTAATTGGTATTGGTGGATATTGGTTACTTACAAATGTTTTATTTGGAAGTTCGAATCATGAATTTACATTAACGAATGTACAATTGATTGGATACCCAATTGTTTTAATGATTACTATTGTGGGTATTATTGTTGCTTTTAAGATGTCATCATTTAAAAGCAAAATAAAAGAATTTAGCATTATTTATGTAGCAGCTTTGCTACCGATTTTATTACTAGTATTATTAATGTTTATGAATAAATGGTACGGGACACCTGTATTGCAATTAACTACTATGCAAAGTTATATACTAGCTGGAGTTATCTTATTAATACTGCTAATTGGTGAAGCGTACATACTTGGATGGATTGGAATATTAGCTGTCATCGTACCATTATTAATTATGTTTGTATTTAAGGAATTAGGAAAACAAAACCTATATTGGGGAATGTTAGAGCCTTTACTTCTGTACGGTAGTTTGTATCTATTAATGAGATGGTCTTTCAAAAATGAAGAGCGAAAAAGTGTAAATTAGTTTGATACTAATAGTGAGAGAACGAAATTTTTTATTAAGAGGAGAACAAATATGCAAAGTATATTTCTAGGTATATTGTCTATTGCATTTTTAGGTTTAACGATTTTTGGGCTATATACTACCTTTTCGAAAAAGGTACATGATAACTATTTTGATACTTTATTAGATGATACATCGGGTTATGTTTTGTTCTTCGGCTTAATAGGAAAAGGGCTGCTCTGGATATGCAAAAAATTATTTCCAAAGAAATATTATATAGGGATTTTTAGAGGAATTACATTTATGTTTAGTTGCCTATTTGTATTTTTAGCAGCCGGGAGTTGGTTTGTTGATTGGAATAAGTTGTTTTAAACAGTAACATGACAGTTACTGTTTTTTTCTTTGTAATAAAGAGCTTTGTAAAGAGAGTTCTTTTTGTTCGTTTGTTAATAAGGAATGAATATGGACGTTTTCTGGGCGGGGGACTATAGGGTACATAAGATTTGATGGAGAAGGGTGGTGTTCCGAGCCAGTTGGAGAATGAGGATCTGCGTGCGTAAGTTTTCCGTGAATCCGTCTTGTGAATAAAATATGGCCAATTTCGTGAGCGAGGGTGTATATATTTTTCATTGGAGCAGCTGAGTTTGTTAAAACGATGTAACCAGTAAGTTGTTGTTGTTTTGCTAAAGAATAAGCGCAGGCAATTACTGCTGTTTCTTTGAAATAATCACTGCCAATATAACAAATATAAAGATCACATTCTGGAGCTTCATTTACACACGTTTGGAAAAAGGATGCTAATTTTTCCTGACTTTGAATGGAACTTTTATAACTAATCTCACGGTCAGAAAAACGGAAAAGCTCATTTAACACAATTACTTCTTGAATTTGAAATGTAATGGGATGCCAAATTGATTCTGCAACTGCTAAATCTTTTGCGATGCGGTCGTCAGAAACATTAGCGCCTGGAGTAATGCAAATACATATATTGACGTATGGATCCATAAGGGACACCTCAAATGAAAAAATTCTTCCTATAATATATGTGGGGAAAAGATGCTATGTATGGATAAACGCCTTGTTTATTACATGAAAATATAGACTACAAGTCGAAAAAATTTCATAGTTCTATAACGTAGTGTGGTCATCTTTTTGTTATAGTAAAGGAAAGGGGGAGAATATATGTATACATTAAAAATCGTTTCAGACAGAGAAGCACTTTATCAATTTGCGAGTTACGTAAGAGTTGTGCAAGGGGTTGAAGATGTATATGTAGAGGTGGGAGAACCTTTATATGAACATCCATTAATGAAATTTTATGTACATATTACAATTGAAGAAATATATGATCAGCATAAAGCGTTACAGGAAATAGCTAGATTAGTAGAATTAGGGCGTTTTACATATGTCCATTATAGCAATGAGGAAATTGAAGAAGCTTTTGAAGCTGTAAAGTACGAAAGCTTTAAGAAATAAAGTGAAACTTTAATCAGTGGGGTGGTTCTTCATCCCTCACTGATTATCAGCCCTCACCAATCTGGCTTTTACGGGCAGTTCATTCCCCACCTAACTTCTTTATTTCCGCTGAATTTTGAGGTAGGGGTCTTACCGCCCGCAAATAGCAAGGTAACGGTAAAAAAAGGAAGCGAAAGCTTCCTTTTTTGTTGAAAATTACATCAACAAAAGGAAGAGAATTTTGTTATGATAAGGAAGGGTGAGGAAAGGAGAGTTTACATATTGGGGTATATTGAAGAGTTACGCAAAGTAGTTGGTACGAGACCACTTATTTTAGTAGGGTCAGCAATTATTATATTAAATGATAATCAAGAAGTATTGCTTCAATATCGTTCAGATACATATGATTGGGGTGTGCCTGGCGGGGCAATGGAATTAGGAGAAACGACGGAAGAAACTGCTCGTAGAGAATTATTCGAGGAGACGGGGCTAAGTGCAAAAATAATGCAATTTCTTGGTGTTCTTTCGGGAAAAGAAGTTTATTTCCGTTATCCAAATGGAGATGAAGTTTTTAATGTAATTCATCTGTATCAGGCACATTATGTGAGTGGAGACATGAGGTTGGATCATGAAGGGTTACAACTTCAATATTTTCCGGTAGATAAGTTACCGAAATTGAATGAAACGACAGAGAAGATATTGCAAAAATTCTTATATGCATTAACAGAATAGAAGGTTAATTCCTTCTATTTTTATTATATTAAATATTTTGATTTTTTAGTATGTTTATAGTATGATAATTGTAGACATACATCTTATGGAATTCCATCTAAAAACTTACTAGGGTACATAAGAGAGGGGCAAGTACAAAATGCATAATGTTGTCATTACAGCTGCAGTTCGTTCACCAATTGGAACTTTCGGAGGAGCACTAAAAAATATCACACCAGTAGAATTAGCTGTTCCTGTACTTCAGGAAGCTGTAAAAAGAGGCGGAGTAGAGCCACATGAAGTTGATGAAGTGATTTTAGGTCATTGTATTCAAAGAACTGATGAAGCAAATACGGCAAGAACAGCTGCATTAGCGGCAGGGTTTCCTGACACAGTTACTGGTTATACAATTCAACGTCAATGTTCTTCAGGTATGCAAGCAATTATGTCTGCTGCAATGCAAATTCAATTAGGTGTAAGTGATATTGTTGTTGCAGGTGGAGTAGAAGCAATGAGTTCAAGCCCTTATGCATTAAAACAACACCGCTGGGGACAACGTCTACAACATGGAGAAATCCGTGATACAGTGTGGGAAATATTAGAAGATCCATTGCATCATATTATGATGGGTGAAACAGCGGAAAATTTAGTTGACCAATATGAAATTACGAGAGAGGAACAAGATGAAGTTGCACTTCGCAGTCACACATTGGCACTGCAAGCAATCGAGTCTGGATACTTTGACGATCAAATTGTTCCTATTACGATAAAAGAACGTAGAAAAGAAGTTGTATTTTCGAAGGATGAACATCCACGTGCAGATATTACAGCGGAAAAATTAGCAGGATTAAAACCAGCTTTCCGTAAAGATGGATCGGTAACGGCAGGAAATGCGTCTGGTCTTAATGACGGAAGTGCGGTTTTAGTATTAATGAGTGAGGAAAAAGCGAAAGAAAAAGGGTTACAACCGTTAGCTCGCATTGTTGGATATTCAGTAGCGGGTGTAGATCCGAAAATTATGGGTATTGGACCAGCTCCAGCAATTCGCAAAGGGTTAGAAAAAGTAGATTGGTCATTAGAAGATGCAGATTTACTTGAAATTAATGAAGCTTTCGCTGCACAATACTTAGCTGTAGAGAAAGAGTTAGGATTAGATCGTGAGAAAGTGAATGTAAACGGTAGTGGTGTAGGACTTGGACATCCAATCGGTTGTACAGGAGCTCGTATTACCGTAAGTTTAATTCACGAATTAAAAAGACGCGGATTAGAGAAAGGTATTGCCTCTCTATGTGTTGGAGGCGGCATTGGAGTAGCTTTATTTATAGAAGCATTATAAAAAAGAGGCAGCGATTGCTGCCTCTTTTTTATGACTTAAATAAATGATGAAATAATCGATCGCGATTTTCAAAGAAAAGCTTCGTCGTTTGGTAATGTTCCGTTTCTTCTAAAGTTGATTCATGAATTCCCTCTTGGGTTAAAGAATATATAGTACATTCTGGATAAGCCATTAAAATGGGAGAATGCGTTGCGATGACAAACTGTGAACCTTGCTTAGCTAATTCATGCATTCGAATGAGCATTGAAAGTTGTCTCATCGGAGATAAAGCTGCCTCAGGCTCATCTAAAATGTATAAACCTTGTCCTGAAAAGCGATTCATAAATAATGAGAAGAATGATTCACCATGTGATTGTTTGTGTAGTGAGATACCACCATATGAGTCAATAACTGGATTTCCGCGTGCCTCTGGATCAGCATCCATTTCATCAATATAAGAAGCGACGTTATAAAATGACTCAGCGCGAAGAAAGAAACCGTCGTTTGGTGTATTGAAACTTTTGGAAATTCGAAGATATTCATGTAAAGACGAATGTGAATCGTTTGTGCTAAAGCGGAAATTTTTTGTTCCACCTTCTGCATTAAAACCTAAAGCAACTGCAATTGCTTCGAGTAATGTTGATTTACCCGTTCCGTTTTCTCCAATAATGAATGTTACATTTGGGTGGAAATCTAGTGATTGTAATGTTTGAATAGCGGGTAAGCAGTAAGGATATGCGGAAAAACTAGGAATACTTTCTTTTTTTAATGTGACATTTTTTAAAAAAGGTACGTCAATCAATATATAAACCTCAATTCATAACGGATTTTGATTCTAAAAAGGCAGCGAATACAAGTGTAAGACAACTTGCGGCTAGAATTGTATACTGAAGTGCGCTAAAACCGAGACCTTCCCAGCCGAAAGTCATCCTCTTCCATATAAAAATGAAAAGAACGCTCATAAAGCCAACGAGAGCGGGCGTGTATTTTATAATCCTTAAATGCTTCCATAGAAAAAATCCAATGTATGTACTTAAAAACAAGGTAAACAGAACAAGAAAAAAGACAAGTGTTAATGACACGTGAACTCCTCCTTATTTTCTGAATATTTCATGTGGATTATATCATTTAAACTATCATATTCCAATGTGAAAATAAATATTGCATGGAGATTATTCATGTCGTTATGATAGTATGTATTCTATTAAAATTATGAAAAGGAGTTAAACATGCCGTTTACATTTGCACATCCAGCAGCTGTTCTCCCTTTTGTTAAGAAAAAAAGTTACATTTCAGTAACGGCTCTTATATTAGGTAGTATGGCACCTGATTTTGAATATTTTTTACATTTTAGGCCATACGGTATTATTGGCCATACATGGGCTGGTTTCTTATATTTGAATTTACCACTCGTTTTTTTATTAGCGTATGCATATCATTGTATTTTAAAAGGACCATTTATAACACATTTACCTAAGCCTTTTGCTAGTTACTATAAATATGTAGTAGATGAGAAGTGGGCGCTTTATAATTGGAAGGATTTTTTTGTATTTTGCTATTCCGCATTGTTTGGCATGGTGACGCATGTCGTTTGGGATGCGTTTACTCATAAGACCGGCTATTTTGTTATGAAAATGCCGCTGTTACAGCAAGAAGTATATAGTATTCCGATTTATAAGTTTTTACAGCATGGGAGTACATGTTTCGGTCTACTATTACTAATATATGTACTATGGAAATATAGAAGAATGGATAGAGATACTAGTTTAACTTCGGAAAAAAGGAAGTACTGGTCTTTATCTATTGGTTTGGCAGCCATTATATTTATCGTTCATGCGTTCATAGATCCCTATTTTCATATTTTCCAAATAGGGGGTATAATAGTATCTGGACTGACAAGTTCGTTTTGTGGACTTCTCATTGTTTCTATAGTTTACAAAGCAAGGGACTAATTTATATTAATGAATGATAGTGTTAGGAGAAATTAAATGATGAAAGCATGGAAAAATATTTTTGTTTTATGTAGTTTTCTTCTTATGTTAAGTGGTTGCTTCCATCAAGAAGAAAAGAAGGCAGAACCTAAAAAGAAAGAATCTATTCCAGAAACAAAAGAGTATGGTGGGCGTGAGCTTAAAAAAGTAGGACAAAAAGTGAAAGAAAAAGGATGGGGGACATTTGAATTAGAACAGATTCATTCTGTGAATCAAACATTTGAAGTAGCCCCAATGAAAATTCATGTACAAGACGTTAAAGTTATCTCATTATCACAAATGAGCAAAGATGCAAAAAATACATTGAAAGTGTATACGGCATTAACTCCTGAAGAAGTAAAGCGTAGATTGGGAGATAAAGTGAGTCAAGAAGATGCTGAATTATATGCATCGTTAAGTGGAACAGAGATTAGCGACACGATTCGGTATGTTGAAATTACATATAAGGTAGAAAATAGTGGAAATAAGAACATGCAATTCTTCTCTATGAATGATGTTATTATTAATGATAAACAACATTTTAATGTAGCGACTCAAAACTTTTTATATGAAGAAGACACACTGGTGGGGACAAAGAGTGTATCAAGGGAAGATTATAAGCCTGGTGAGACACGAGCCGGAATTATCGGTTTAATACTTGATGATGGAAAAGAGAAGGTAAAGGATATTAAGTTTACAACAGATGATTTAGCGGCAGGAGATACTCATGAAACTGTTCAAGAGCCACAAACTTTCAATATCTCACTTTCCAAGTAAGGTGTGTATTTAAACGAAAACAGTCAGCATAAAAATTTATGCTGACTGTTTTTTTAGCTCTTTCACATATGAATCTACACTTTGAAAAGGTACTGTAATTTTAAATGCATCTTTTTGTTCGTTAAATTGTTTTTCATTATAAGGACCGAATCGTTTATTATGCTTTACATCGATAATCCAATAATGTTCACTTTTTTTATTTGTAATTGCTGCATCGGGATTATTTGGATCTGATTTTTCCTCAATTTGTTTTGCGATAATGTATTTATCGTCCCAAGCAATTTCTGTGATTTTAGCAGGGATGTATTGTGTAGCATATACAGCATCTTGCGAGGGGAAAAGTTCAAATGCATCTCCAGAAGTATGTATGAGTTCATATTCGTCGTTAATTGTATAGGTTAAATGGTTTGTATTGCCTGTACAACCTGTTAATAAGAGTGCGGCAAATAGGATTATCCATCTTTTCAATATGGGAACCTCCTTTATAGTGCTGTTGTAACACATTGTACAAGAAAAGTAAGAGAAACGCTAGTTTACAATGTTTTTTAGAAGTGGTACGATGAAACGGGTAAAGAAGGATATGAAGGAGTCGACATAGAATGAAGTTAAAGATGCATCGTCCAGCGCTTGTAATGAATCGCATAGGTGCTTCCCTTATTGACATGTTTTTAATCTCGGTTATGTACGGTGCGATAGTAGCTGTTATCACCGGAAACTATAGTGCTATTTTCAATCGTTTTAATATAAGTTTTGGTGACTATAGATATGACCTTACGGTAGCTTTCATGCTAATGGCTATATATTTTATTTTGTTACCCTTTATTTGGAACGGTTCTACAGTAGGTAAAAAGGTAACAAGAACAAAAGTAATTTCATTAACAAGTGAAAAACTAACGTTACAAACATTAATAATACGATTTTTTGTATTGTTATTACCAAACATATTGTTACTTGGAATCCCATTAATATGTAACGTATATATGATGTTATTCCGCAAAGATAATTGTGGTTTCCATGATTTAATTGCAAAGACGAAAGTGATGAGTCTGGTATAAGGGATATTTAGATTATACGTTATAATAGTGAAATAAGACTTTTTATTGTTTGCATATAAAAAGTCTTATTTTTTTTTAGAAATTTGATAAATGTAATTGATATAATGGAATTTATATGGGCTGGATATCTACTATATAGTACTCTCCATCTTACTGAAGGATGTTTAAAGAAGCGGTGGCTAATTCAAACATCCTATTTTCTGTTTGAATAGATTGAAAATTAAGTTAATGTTATAATGAATATAAATAATATTGTTATATAACAAAGGGGGATTTGGAATGACCGGAGGTAGCTTAATATTTTGGGGGATTCTTATTTTTATCGGTTTAACCTTTGATCAATATAATAGTAAGAAAAAAGAAACAAAAAAGTAATCGCTTACAAGTTGTGAGGTTAACTTTTCCTGCTTGCGGACTAATCTAATAAAGGAGTATACTGAATGACGGTAAGACATATAGAAGGGGTAATGAAAATGAAGCTTGCAGGAAAGGTTGCCATTGTAACTGGTGGTGGCATCGGTATTGGACGTAGTACAGCTCTTTTGTTGGCTAAGCAAGGCGCAAAAGTAATTGTGACGGACATTGATCAAGAAAGTGGACAAGCAACAGTGGAAGAAATTACGAATCTAGGCGGAGAGGCACTTTTTGTATCCTATGATATGGGAAAACAAGGAGATTGGCAACGTGTTATCAGTTTTACTATGGAGGCATACAGTCGTGTTGATATGCTTTTTCAAAATGCTGGTCTATATAAAATAGATTCTATTTTTTCTCGCCAACAAGAGAACGATTCCAATGTACTTTGTATTAATGACGTTTGGATAGAGATAAAACAATTAACGTCATCTTTTATGAAACAGCAAGAAGAAGTGGTGCTTAGTGATTTACCTGTTTTTGGTATTATTAGCACGAGAGGACAATCATTTCATACAATAGAAGCCCTAGCATAATAATGGAAAACCGCCCTCAATATATGTGGACGGTTTTTTTTGTATGTCATATAAAAGATAATTTTTTAGCGAATACGTTGTTCTGTTTGACTGTCAAAGAAATGCGCTTTATTTAAATCAAATGCAAGTTTAATTTGATCTCCAGGTGAAAAAGTATGTCTTGCATCAACACGTGCTGCAAAATCTTGATTTCCAAGTTTCATATATATAATAGATTCAGCCCCTAACAACTCTGCAACTTCAATTTTTGTTGTGAAAGTAGTAGATTGTGAAGCTTCTAAAAATAATAGTTCATCATGAATATCTTCTGGACGAATACCTAAAACAATTTCTTTATTTACATAGCCTTGTTCACGTAATAACTTCATTTTTCCTTCAGATACTTTAATCTTTAGTGAACTGTCTATAACGAAATCGGTTTCAGTTAATTTTCCGCGGAAGAAATTCATTGCGGGTGAACCGATAAAACCACCAACGAAAATATTTTCAGGTGTTTCATATACTTCTTTTGGAGTTCCGATTTGTTGGATCTTTCCATCTTTCATAACAACAAGACGTGAAGCCATTGTCATTGCTTCAGTTTGATCATGTGTTACATAAATTGTCGTTGTGCCAAGGCGGTGGTGTAATTTAGAAATTTCGGATCTCATTGCAACACGTAGTTTTGCATCTAAGTTTGACAATGGTTCATCCATTAAGAAAACTTTTGCGTCTCGAACAATTGCTCTGCCTAATGCAACACGTTGTCGTTGTCCACCTGATAACGCTTTTGGTTTTCTAGTTAAATATTGTTCAAGCCCTAAAATTTTTGCTGCGTCGTTCACGCGACGATCAATTTCATCTTTCGGTATTTTTCGAAGTTTTAATCCGAATGCCATATTATCATACACACTCATATGCGGATAAAGAGCATAGTTCTGGAAGACCATTGCGATATCTCGATCTTTTGGAGGAACATCGTTCATTAGCTTACCATCAATTGAAAATTCTCCCTTTGAAATATCTTCAAGGCCAGCTACCATTCGTAATGTGGTAGATTTTCCGCATCCAGAAGGACCGACGAATACGATAAATTCTTTATCTTGAATGTGTAAGTTAAAATCTGTTACGGCTGTTACGTTATTATCATATATTTTATAAATATTTTCTAATTTAAGCTCTGCCATGATATTTCCCCCTAGAAATTTATGCAAACGTTTTCTTTGAGTTCATTATAAACGAATAGATTCAAAAAAGAAATAAAAACACTGGAAAAAAATAAAACGTTTTCATTTCCGCAAGAAAATATAGTAAGTTTCGCTTGTTTTCTTAGAAAAAGAGGAATAAATATTGTAAGCGCTATTTTAAATTAAGATAGAATCTGTTATCATTCATTAATGAAAACGTTTGCGCCTTAAAAAGAAGAAAAAATTATAGTATAGATGAAATGGGGTAGCATAATGGAAAAGCAATGGTGGAAAGAAAGTGTAGTATATCAAATTTATCCTCGTAGTTTTATGGATAGTAATGGTGATGGCATAGGGGATCTTCGTGGCATTCTTTCAAAGCTAGATTACTTAAAAGAATTGGGTATTGATGTAATTTGGTTATCACCAGTCTATGAATCTCCAAATGATGATAACGGTTATGATATAAGTGATTATTGTAAAATTATGAACGAGTTCGGAACAATGGAAGACTGGGATGAACTATTACATGAAATGCATAAACGTAATATGAAACTTATGATGGACTTAGTTGTTAATCATACTTCAGATGAACATAATTGGTTTATTGAATCACGTAAATCCAAAGATAATAAATATAGAGACTATTATATATGGCGTCCTGGAAATGAAGGGAAAGAGCCGAATAACTGGGGAGCAGCGTTTAGTGGCTCTGCATGGCAATATGATGAAATGACCGACGAATATTATCTACATCTGTTTTCTAAAAAACAACCAGATTTAAACTGGGATAATGCAAAGGTAAGACAAGATGTTTATGGCATGATGAAGTTTTGGTTAGAAAAAGGAATTGATGGATTCCGTATGGATGTTATTAATTTTATTTCTAAAGAAGAAGGCTTACCAGCTGTTGAAACGGATGAAGAAGGATATGTTTCAGGGCATAAACATTTTATGAACGGTCCGAACATTCACAAATATTTGCATGAAATGAATGAAGAAGTATTGTCTCATTATGACATTATGACGGTTGGGGAAATGCCAGGTGTAACGACAGAAGAGGCTAAATTATATACAGGTGAAGCTAGAAAAGAACTACAAATGGTATTCCAATTTGAACATATGGATTTAGATTCTGGAGAAGGTGGGAAATGGGATGTAAAATCGTGCTCACTCCTTACTCTGAAAGAAAACTTAACAAAATGGCAAAAAGCATTAGAACAAACAGGCTGGAATAGCCTTTATTGGAATAACCATGACCAGCCGCGTGTTGTATCGCGTTTCGGGAATGATGGAGCTTATCGAAATGAATCAGCGAAAATGTTAGCGACAGTACTTCATATGATGAAGGGGACACCGTATATTTATCAAGGAGAAGAAATCGGAATGACGAATGTTCGATTCCAATCGATTGATGAATATCGAGATATTGAAACGTTAAATATGTATAAGGAAAAAGTTATAGATTGCGGTGAAGATATAGAGAAAGTGATGCAGTCTATCTATATAAAAGGCCGAGATAATGCTAGAACACCGATGCAGTGGGATAATAAAGAGCATGCTGGATTCACAACGGGTGAGCCTTGGATTGCGGTAAATCCTAATTACAAAGAGATTAATGTAGAGCATGCAATCCAAGATGAAAACTCTATTTTTTACTACTATAAAAAATTAATTGAACTACGTAAAAATAATGAGATTATTGTGTATGGATCATATGATTTAATACTAGAAAACAATCCTTCTATTTTTGCTTATGTAAGAACTTATGGAGCCGAAAAAATTCTTGTTGTTGCAAACTTTACTGCGGACGAAAGTGTATTTGAATTGCCTGAGGATATTAGCTATAGTGAATCAGAGTTATTAATACACAATTACGACGTGGAAATCGGGTCGATAGATAATATTACATTACGCCCATATGAAGCGATGGTATTTAAATTAAAATAAGAAAAATCCTTATGCCACACCTTGGCATAAGGATTTTTTGTTACCACTTTAAGATTGAGAATCCATATGGTGGAAGTGTAACTTGTAATACACTTGCTTCCGCTGAAAATTCTTCGTTTGTGTAAATGTTAATTATTTTCTTCCCAGTAATATGAAGAGGGAGTGAAGCTGTAATTTCACTGTTAGTAGGATTTAAAGCGAAAAAGATAGTTTCATCTTCATATGTTTTTGTATAAGAAATATAATTATGTTCATCATTTGCTTCGATAAATTGAAAAATACCGTGTCCTCCAAATGATTTATATTGTTTCCGTAATGAAATTAATGTTTGTATATGTGTGAATAAAACAGTGTCTTGTTCTTTTTCATCCCATATCATACATTTACGACAACCAGGATCCATACCACCATCCATACCGATTTCATCACCGTAATAAATACAAGGAGAACCGATGAAAGAAAGGTGAAATACATAGAGTAACTTTAACTTATTTGTATCCCCATTACATGTTGCTAAAATTCTAGGTGTGTCATGACTGTCTAATAAATGAAATGCCGCTTCATTTACATTCATAGAGTAGGAATGTAGAGAATCCGTAATTTGTTTCATGAATTCATTCGCATGAATGGACTCGTTAGCGAAGTAAGAAAGTAGGGCGTTTGTCACAGGATAGCTCATGACAGCATCAAATTGATCCCCTTGTAGCCATGGGAGTGCATCATGCCAGATTTCTCCTAAAATATATACTTCAGGATTTAATGCTTTTATTTCACTACGGAATTCTCTCCAAAAACTGTGATCGACTTCATTTGCGACATCAAGGCGCCAACCGTCTATATGGAACTCTCTTACCCAATAACGACCTACTTCAAGTAAATATTCTTTAACATCTGGATGAGCAGTATTTAATTTAGGCATGTATGGTGTAAATGCGAAAGTATCATAATTAGGAAGCGGCTCAGTTATAATTGGAAATTCATGAATATGGAACCAATCTTTATAGGTGGAATTCTCACCATGGTTCAGCACGTCTTGAAATTTATCGAAGAAGTATCCGCTGTGATTAAAAACAGCGTCGAGCATTACTTTTATACCACGTTTATGACATGCTTCAACGAGTTCTTTGAAAGTTTCTTTCGTCCCAAATTGTGGATCGATTTCCATGTAATCAATTGTGTCATATTTATGATTCGAATGGGCTTTAAAAATAGGAGTGAAATAAATTCCAGAGATTCCAAGCTTCACAAGGTAATCAAGATTTTGAAGAATGCCAGCGAAATCACCCCCGAAAAAATTAGTTGGAGTTGGTTCGGTACTTCCCCAAGGAAGAGTGTTTATCGGATTTAATGAGCTGTCCCCGTTAGCGAATCGTTCCGGGAAGATTTGATACCATACTGTGTCTTTAATCCAAGATGGTGCCCTGAAAACATCTTTTGCATGAATGAATGGAAAGCAGAAAAAGTTACCGACATCGTCATTTGGAATGTTAGAAAAAAATCCTCTTTCTGTATAAATAAGAGTGTCTACGTCGTTTTTTAATTCGAATCCATATCGTAAGCGTTTAAATTTCGGTTCGATTGAAACCGACCAATAATCAAATAACTCAGTAGATCCGGTTTTTTTCATCGGTGTACTCGCTGTAATCCATTTTCCATCTTGCCATTCGTAGGGATCACCGTAGATGAGGGCGGCACTGTGAACATCATCTCTTTTTGTGTGTATTCGGATGTGAATTGTTTTTTCATTGTAAGCGTATGCATAATTATCTTTTGGCCTATGATAGATCGCTTCTTTAAGCATATAGAAAATCCCCCTTTAATATCTCTATACATATTGTTACCTAAAACGAAATAATAAAGATTATGTTGCAAACGATTTCCTTTCACATAACTTTAATATTGCTTATAAGAGTAGTATTCATTTTATGTAAAGTCAATGGATAAAGAGTATGAGGGGATTATTTTGAAAATTAATATTTGCAAAATGAATAAAAGAATGTATAATGATAGACAAATAGCGCAAACGTTTTCATAGATTGGGATATTGTTTGCGCTTCTATTAAACTATTTAATGCAAACGTTTTCAATTTCTAAGGTACATAGACAATTTAGGGAGGTTTTTTGGGATGAAGAAAGCATTATCACTATTAACAATTTCGGCATTGTCAATCGGTATGTTATCTGCATGTGGGCCGAAAGATTCAGGGAAAAAGGAAGCAAGTAAAGAGAAGAAAGATTATGATCTTCTCGTTTGGGAAGATGATAAAAAAGGTGTTGGTTTAGAACCAGCCGTGAAAAGCTTTGAGGAAAAATATAAAGTAAAAGTTAAAGTTGTTGAAATGCAAATGACAGATCAAGTGAAGAAGTTACGCCTTGATGGACCAGCGGGGACGGGACCAGATGTCGTAACATTGCCACATGATCAAATCGGAAACGCAGTAACAGAAGGTTTACTTTCTGAAGTGAAAGCTGATGATGCTGTAAAGAGTAAATTTACTGACTCATCAATAAAAGCACAGACATATAACGGAAAATTATATGGTTTACCAAAAGCAATTGAGACACCAATCTTTATTTACAATAAAAAATTAATGCCAAAAGCACCAGAAACGATGGACGAGCTGTTTAACTTCTCAAAAGAATTTACGAAGGATGGCAAGTACGGATTTTTAACATTAGGAGATAACTTCTACTTTGCTAATGCATTCATGGCAGGTATGGGTGGTTATGTGTTTGGTGAAAAAGATGGAAAGCCAAATGCAAGTGATGTTGGATTAAATAATAGCGGAGCAGTACAAGGTGCTGAATACCTTCAAAAATGGTACAAAGAAAAGTTATTCCCAAAAGGTATTATCGGTGAATCTGGTGGACCTGCTGCTGATGGACTATTTAACGAAGGAAAAGCAGCATCTATCATGAACGGCCCATGGGCGTTCCAAGCAATGGAAAAGAACGGAATTGATTATGGTGTTGCTCCAATGCCGAAATTACCAAATGGTCAACCAATGAAAACATTTGTTGGGGTTAAAGGATGGCATGTAACAAGCTTCTCTAAACAAAATGATTTAGCTACGAAATTCACTGAGTGGGTAACGAATGAAGAAAATGCAAAAATTCGATTTGAGAAAACAAAAGAAATTCCTCCAGTAAAATCAGTAATGGAAGATCCAATTATTAAAGATAATGAAGCTGCAAAAGCAGTTGCAACGCAATCTGAAAATGGAATTCCAATGCCGAACATTCCAGAAATGCAAGAAGTATGGAAACCAGCTGGAGATGCGCTTCAATTAGTTGTTACGGATAAAGAAGCACCAAAAGCAGCACTTGATAATGCAGTGAAGCAAATTAAAGGGAATATTGAGGCAAACCACAGCAATAAAAAATAAGGTGAAATTCGTGCCTCGAATATAAGAGGCACGAATTCTCTCCCTTCCAAGTAGGAAGAAAAAAGGGGGAAGGAACATGCAAACATCTATGGAGCCAGCGAAAGATTTAAACGGTTCAAAGCATAGGAAAATGGCGACCATGTTATCAATTATTCCAGGCATTGGTCAACTATATAATAAACAATATGTTAAAGGTCTTATTTTTCTAGTATTAACAGGTTCGTTCATTGTAGCATTTGCTGATTTGTTAAATATGGGGTTATGGGGAATTGTAACACTCGGTACAGAAGTTCCACGTGACCATTCTGTCTTTCTATTAGTAGAAGGGATTTTGGCACTTATCGTCATAGTGTTTGGACTGGGGATATATGCATTTAACTTATATGATGCATACCAAAATGGAAAGAAGCGTGACATAGGAACACCATTAAACTCAGTAAAAGAGCAATATCGTAACTTATTAGATCAAGGTTTTCCATATTTAATGGTTTCACCAGGTTTTCTATTGCTTATCTTTGTTGTTGTATTTCCAATCATTTTCGTAATTTTAATTGGATTTACGAACTACGATTTATATCACTCTCCTCCAGCTAAATTAGTAGATTGGGTGGGCTTCAAAAACTTTATTGATATCTTTACATTACCGATGTGGAGAGAGACATTTTTAAGCGTATTTTCTTGGACTGTCATTTGGACATTCGTTGCAACGACATTACAAGTTGCGCTTGGTATTTTCTTAGCGATTATCGTAAATCAGCCTGGTATTAAAGGGAAGGCAATTATTCGGACAATCTTCATTTTACCGTGGGCGGTCCCAGCATTCGTATCTATTCTTGTTTTCTCTGGTATGTTTAACGAAACATTTGGAGCAATTAACAATCAAGTATTAGCTTTATTTGGAATCGAAAAGATTGCTTGGATGACAGATCCATTTTGGGCAAAAATCGCTTTAATTATGATTCAAACGTGGCTTGGATTCCCGTTCGTCTTTGCAATGACAACAGGTATACTGCAATCGATCCCAGGGGAGTTATATGAAGCCGCTACAGTAGATGGAGCTACAGCTTGGCAACAGTTTCGTAAAATTACATTGCCACTTGTCTTATATGCAACAGCACCAATATTAATTACGCAATATACGTTTAACTTTAATAACTTTAGTATCATTTATCTATTTAACGGCGGAGGTCCTGCTGTAGCGGGGCAAGATGCAGGTGGAACAGATATTTTAATTTCATGGATTTATAAGTTAACGATGACTTCGGCGCAGTACGGAAAAGCAGCAGCTCTTACAATGATTTTATCGTTAATCGTTATTACAGTTGCGTTATGGCAATTTAAGAGAACAAAATCATTCCAAGAAGAGGATATGATGTAAATGAATATTAAACGACAAAAGATGTTACGTCTCTCATTAAGTTATTTAGTTATCTTTGTAATGTGTGCCATTATTTTTTATCCATTATTATGGATTATTGGCTCATCGTTTAATCCGGGTGATAGTTTATCAGGATCAAGTATTATTCCGCAAAATGCAACGTTAGATCATTATCGTAAGTTATTAGATCTGGAAAATAGTAATTATTTACTTTGGTATAAAAACACATTAAAAGTAAGTGTTTTAACGATGATTTTCTCGGTGTTAGCAATTAGTTTTACTGCTTATGCATTTTCGAGATATCGTTTTGTTGGAAGAAAGAATGGTTTATTAACATTTTTAATTCTGCAAATGATTCCAAACTTTGCGGCGTTAATCGCACTATATGTATTAGCGCAGTTAACAGGATTAATCGATACACATCTTGCATTAATTTTAATTTATGTAGGCGGAGCAATCCCTATGAATACATGGCTTATGAAAGGGTATTTTGATACGATCCCGAAAGAGTTGGATGAATCAGCTCGCATGGATGGAGCTGGACATTTCCGTATTTTTTGGCAAATCATTATGCCACTTGCAAAGCCAATCGTGGCAGTTGTAGCGTTATTCACTTTCATCGGTCCATTTACAGATTTCATTTTAGCGAGTATTATTTTGCGCACACCGGAAAATTATACTTTAGCAGTTGGACTCTATGAAATGGTAGCGAAGAAATTTGGTAATGAATTTACAACGTTTGCAGCCGGTTCAGTATTAATTGCAATCCCGATTTCGATTTTATTCTTATCATTACAAAAATACTTTATTTCTGGTTTAACAGCTGGAGGTACGAAAGGATGAGAAATGGGACATTATGTCCCATTTTTCTTTTCATCTCTCTATAAAAAAATTATAGAGAGATGAAAAGAGATTTGACATCGCATATGAAAAGAAGTGAAATAAATAGTATATTATAGTATAGGAAAAAAGAGCTATATCCCTTACAATACATGGAGAGGGAAAATATGATAAGTTTTGCAAGATAGAATAAATAAATAAAAGTTTGTGACTTCTCCTATGACTTGCAACGAGTGCAAGATAAAGTGAAACTTTAATCAGTGGGGTTGTTGTTCATCCTCACTGATTATTAGCTCTCACCAATCGGGTTTTTACTGGCAGCCTGACCCCCACCTAACTTCTTTGCTTTCGCTGAATTTTGAGGTGGGGGTCTTACTGCCCAGCAAATAGCGGGATAAAATATATGAAAATGGCAGAGAAGTGAAAGGAGGGGATTTTTATGACAGTTACAATTAAAGATGTGGCGAAGAAGGCAAACGTAGCACCATCAACTGTTTCTCGTGTAATTGCTGATAATCCAAGTATAAGTGAAAAGACAAAGCGCCGTGTTCGAAAAGTAATGAGTGAATTAGGGTATCATCCAAATTTAAATGCAAGAAACCTTGCAAACCAAACGACGAAGACACTTGGTCTTGTTATGCCGAGTTCTGCAAGTAAAGCTTTTCAAAATCCGTTTTTCCCAGAAGTTATAAGAGGAATTAGTTCATTTGCACATGTGGAAGGGTATGCGCTTTACATGTCGACTGGTGAAACGGAAGATGAAATTTTTAATGGTGTTGTAAAAATGGTACAAGGTCGTCAAATCGGTGGTATTATTCTTTTATATTCAAGAGAGAACGATCGAATTATTCAATACTTGCATGACCAAAACTTCCCGTTTGTTTTAATTGGAAAACCATATGATCGAAAAGATGAAATTACATATGTAGATAATGACAATTATACAGCTGCAAGAGAAGTGGCAGAATATTTAATTTCACTAGGCCATAAACAGATCGCGTTCATTGGTGGTGGATCAGATTTACTTGTAACGAGAGATCGTTTAGCCGGTATGAGTGATGCTTTAAAACTAGCAGACATTGTATTACCAAAAGAGTATATTTTACATTTTGATTTTTCAAGAGAAAGTGGTCAACAAGCCGTTGAAGAGTTAATGGGACTGAAGCAACCACCGACGGCAATTATGGCAACGGATGATTTAATTGGACTTGGTGTACTAAGCGCACTTTCTAAAAAAGGATTCGTTGTACCGAAGGATGTTTCTATTGTAAGCTTTAATAATGCTTTATTATCAGAAATTGCGAGTCCTCCGCTTTCGACAGTTGATGTAAATATATATCAGCTAGGATATGAAGCAGCAAAAGCTTTAGTTGATAAAGTAGAGAATGCTGAGTTAACTGCAAAGTGTATCATTATTCCGCATAAATTACTGAAGCGTCAAACTTGTGATCACTATGCATAAAAAAAGCTAAGAGTTTAACTCTTAGCTTTTTGCTTTAGAAAGGCTTCTAAACGGTCACAGCCTTCTTTTAAAGTTTCGATGCTATAAGCATAGGAAAGGCGAAGGTAGCCTTCACCGTATTCAGAAAATGCTGTTCCAGGAACAACGGCTAGCCCGGCTTCTTTTACAAGATCAAGTGCAAAATCAAATGATGAAGATGTTAAATGTCCAACATATGGGAATAAATAAAATGCACCTGTTGGTTTCTCAACCGTTAAACCCATTTGAATGAGTCTATTATATACGTAATCACGGCGTTTTTTGTATTGATAGCGCATCATCTTCGGAGCATCTTTAGCAGCTGTTAAAGCTTCGATTGCAGCATATTGAGCGATTGAAGTAGCACATGTAACATTGTATTGATGAACTTTTAATATGTGTTTTGCTAAATATTCTGGAGCAAATAAAAGTCCGATACGCCAGCCGGTCATAGAATGTGATTTTGATAAGCCGTTAATGACAATCGTCTTATCACGCATTTCTGGGAAATGAGCGATAGATGTGTGTTTTTCTTCATATACAAGCTCACTATAAATTTCATCAGAAAGAACGAAAATATTTTTATCTTTTAAGACAGATACAATATCTTCTAATTCTTCTTTTGATAAGGTAACACCAGTTGGATTAGAAGGATACGGTAAAACGACGCATCTTGTTCGTTCTGTAATTGCATGTTGCAATGCTTCAGCTGTTAAACGAAATCCAGTTTCACGAACATCTACAAAAATTGGCGTTGCACCGCATAGTCGAATAATCGGCTCGTAACCAGGGTAAATAGGAGCAGGTAAAATTACTTCCGTTCCTGGTTCTAAAATAGTTCGGAATGCAACGTCAATTGCTTCACTAGCACCGATTGTAACGATGGTTTCGTTTTCAGCTGAATAATGTAAATCGTAGTTATCTTTTACAAAGTTACAAGCGGCCTTTCGTAATTCTAGTAAACCAGCGTTATGTGTGTAGCTTGTATAATTTTCTGTAATGGCCCGTTTTGCCGCTTCTTTTACGAGAGAAGGTGTAGGGAAATCGGGTTGCCCAATTGTTAAAGAGATAAGATTATCATAGTTTTGAATCATATTAGAGAATTGGCGGATTCCAGAAATTTGGATGTCCTTTACTCTAGGATTAATGAATTGTTCCATTGTATCTCCCTTTCTTCCGTTTGAAAATTAAGTTCATTTTATCATACTTTCTATGATTACGCTTTGTATATGAAATTTAGAAAGAGAGAACAGAAAAAAAGCCGCTATAAGCGACTTTTTAGTATCCGTATTCCCAATCTATTTCATCTTCATTCCAAAGTACAGAGGATACTTTGCCAAGGTGAACAACTGATTCGTTCACAGCACATGTGCAATCTGCTTCTCCTGTTTTATGCTGTAATTCCTCATACACTGATTTTTCAACATTTTCTAGAACAACCAAATTTTCTTCTTTTAAAACAAGCGTAGTACCCGCCATATTTATCTTCCTCCTACTAAAGTAATGATCACTTATTTGTAAACATAGATAGTATGGATTATATGCTGTATTTTACTGTAGTTGTCCGTCTAGTGAAGTATTTTTATATTTTCTTTGTAATCCGTATTCATTGTATACTGTATGAAGGGAATTTGGTACAGGGTTTACAATCATTTCGAAAATCTGTAACAATTAATATGGGTTGTTAACAAAGAATTAACAAAAACGTTAAGAAAAATCAAAATTTTAAAACAAATACACTAATAAAATGATATAATCATATCAAAATACATATAGGGGATGAGAGGCTATGGAGCTTATCCGTGATTTATTGATCCAAATTGCCATCATTATTTTGCCACTATTTTTATATGAAGCGATTCGTTTAAATCGCTATCAAGAAATGCCTCCGAAGCCGAATCGTTACTTTATTATGTTTTTATCTAGCGTTACGCTCGTGCTCTCCATGACCTATTCTATTTGTTTTGACAATGTTTGTGGGTATAACTTTCACCCAATCCCAATTGTCAGTGGTTTTTTATATGGTGGGATTGTCGGTTTAATCCCAGCGGTTATTTTTGTTACATATGAATGGGCACTAAAAGGAATGAGCTTTCTTCCAGTTGTAGAAGTAATATTTCTATTAATAGTTCCATTGTTCTTATCAAAGAAATGGTCTCTTTTTTCAAGGGATAAGAAGCTAATTTTAGCATTTATGATTTCGTCATTTTATGTATTGGTTTTTCTAGTATTTGGCATGATTAATGTGCTGTTAGAAACAGGTTTTACACCGTATATTTCGCAAATATATAGCGGGTTTATATTTGCCTCGCTTATTATGGTTATGACTATGGTATTTCAGGTGTATTTAACGGAATATTTAAATGAAAACGCATTACTACGTACTGAGATGCAAAAATCAGAAAAACTTAATATTGTAAGTGAGTTAGCTGCAAGTGTTGCACATGAAGTTCGAAATCCGCTCACTGTGGTACGTGGGTTTATTCAATTGCTAGAGAGTACGGAAGACGTAAAAAACAAAGATTATATGCGTCTCGTATTAGCTGAACTGGATCGTGCTGAACAGATTATTTCAGATTATTTAAATTTAGCAAGGCCTCAAATTGAAAAAAAAGAACATATTTGTTTATCAGCACAATTAATTGAAATGACAACGCTTATGTCATCATTTGCGGCGATGCAGGGTGTTTATTTGCAAGTTGAGATTTCTGAGAGCCTTTATACTATCGGTGATAAAACGAAATTGAAGCAAGCTATTATGAATGTTGTTAAAAATGGTATTGAAGCAATTCAAGGAAACAAAGGGTATTTAAAAGTCACGGCTATTCAAAAAGATGAAATGATAATAATAAGAGTTAAAGATAGTGGCGTTGGGATGACAAAAGAACAGTTAGCAAGACTTGGACAACCGTATTATTCTTTAAAAGAAAAAGGAACAGGATTAGGTCTTATGGTAACATTTAGTATTTTACAAGCACATAATGGTACATTGGAATATAAAAGTGAAAGTGGAAAAGGAACTGAAGCTATTATTATGTTGCCAGCTGCACGATATAAGGAATAAAAGTTACCGGTAGAAGGTAACTTTTTATTTTATTGTGCATTAGAAAATATACAGAAGTTTATTCATTTGTTTTTTCTTGTTTTGTTCGAATGAATAAACTTCTAAATGATTGAAAGAAGCTTTGCTCTTTTGAGGCGGCGACTAATCTTTTTGTTTCTTGAATTTCGCGAATAACTTGCATAAGTTGTGTATCACGGCTGCTGTCTTTATTGTAAATTTGATGGACAAGTTTATTCATTTTTTCTTCTTGTTTAGATTCTCGCTTATACATATGATTCATTAATAAGTCCATCTTTTCTTTCTGGAGTGCATCGGTTTGAGCGGCATGATCAACTAGATCTTGTAACATTTTTTCTTGAGATCCTTCCTTTACATAAACTTGTTGCATAAGTTCATCTAATTTCTCGTCTTTTAAACGATTTTGTGTAATGAGAGTAGAGTTTTGATGAATAATTGCTTCATTTAATTGAGCAAGCATTTCAAGTTTTAACATGAATTCCTCAAAGTTACGTCCATCTTCTTTTTCTTTTGGTTGTATTTCTTGCTTATCTTGAATAACAGGTACAGGTGGGGACTCTTTTTCTTTTAAAATAATAGGTATTGTTTCTGAAATATCTTCTTGTAATGTAGCAGCTCTTTCATGTATAGATTTCAATAGTTTTAAATCATCCAATTTATAAATACGAGCATCAGCTGTTTTTGAAATGATATAACCGTGTTCCTCTAAGAGTTGGCTATATTTTCGGACTATATGTTTTGGGATACCTGTTTTATTTGTAACATCTTTCGTTTTATAAATAGCTTCCATGAAATTTCCTCCCCAAAAAGTATCGTATATATCATTTCAATCTTTTATGAAGACTTCCTTTGAAAAAGAATGTCGGAAGGTTATTAGTTTTCTACAGCATTAGTGAAAAGATGAGGAAAAATGAATGTTTTTGGCGGAATGGAGAGGAAGAGCTAAAATAATGTCTGAAAACATACATAGAAGAAGTTTGTTATAATAGCTGAGGAAAAGAAATTGGTAGGAACACGGAGGTACACATGAAGCAATTAAAAGGTATTATCATTTCAATTATTGCAATTCTTTCTCTTTTGGTAGCAGTATATGAAGTACTTGTGCCAGAGGAGACAAGTACTAAAAAAAAAACTACGTATGATCAAATTTTAGAGTTCCCGAAAGAACGATATCCAGAGACCGGGAAACATATAGCGGATGCTATAAAAGAAGGGCATTCAGAAATGTGTACAATTGATCGTAATGGTGCAGCTGATAGAAGGAAATTATCGTTAGCGCCATATCCGACGAAGAAAGGTTATGATCGCGATGAATGGCCGATGGCGATGTGTAAGGAGGGCGGAAAGGGAGCTCATATTGAATATATAAGTCCAGCAGATAACCGCGGTGCAGGTTCTTGGGTAGGGAATAAGCTAGACAAATATCCAGATGGTACGCGTGTGAAATTTGAAGTGAAGTAGTAGTTGCATATTTCATAATGAAGGAGAAGGGAACTATGGAGTTAACAATTTCTTATTCACAATTAATGTTGATGAACTATGACGGTGAGCAGCCTTACGTAGATTGGACAGATGAAGATTTTGAAAGAGGTTATGCTAAGGCGGATGGAACTGTTATTTTTGAAGCACTCTCTGATTATACTTGTGAAGTAAAAGTGACTTGTGGAAAACATATTGAGAAAGAAGAAGTAATTAGAACGGTTACGGTTCCTTTTACAGTTGAAAATGAATGTATCGTTGTAACTAGTATTCTTTCAAATAAATTTCAAATCCATATTCCAAATGGTGAGTATACCGTTGTATTACAGGCAATTCCTCTTGAAGAGCCAACGGATGATGAATTATATAAAATACAATATGAATTCTTTTTTGAAAGTAAAGTATAAAAAATGGGTTATCCTTTTGGAGGATAACCCATTTTTATTATGCGTTTGTTTTTAAAAGGGAACGAGCATCTTTTGCTGCTTGCACCATGTGTTCTAAAGCCGGAATAACTTCTTCCGTTCTTCTAGTTTTTAAACCGCAGTCTGGATTAATCCAGAAATATTTAGGATCACATACTTGTAAAGATTGCTCTACGATTGCGAACATCTCATCTTTACTTGGGACACGTGGACTATGAATGTCATATACACCTAGACCAATTCCTTTTTCATATGTTGTATGTTTTAATGTATCAATAAATTCTCCGTGACTTCTTGATGTTTCGATAGAAATCACATCTGCATCTAATGCGCGAATCGCCTCTACAATATCTTCGAAGTTACTGTAACACATATGGGTGTGAATTTGTGTTTCGTTTGCTACAGAAGATGTTGCTAAAAGGAATGATTGAACTGCCCATGTAATGTATGCATCCCAATCCTTCTCTTTTAACGGCATACCTTCACGAAGTGCGGGCTCATCGACTTGGATTACTCTTATTCCGGAAGATTCAAGTAATTCAATTTCATGACGAAGTGCTAGTGCGATTTGATATGAAACTTCTTTTCGTGAAATATCATTTCGAACGAATGACCAATTTAGAATAGTGACAGGTCCAGTGAGCATACCTTTTACTACTTTCTCTGTTAAGCTTTGTGCATATACAGTTTCTTTAATAGTCATTCCATTTATAAAGGCAACATCGCCATAAATAACAGGTGGTTTTACGCAACGAGAACCGTATGATTGTACCCATCCGTTTTTAGTAAAGGAGAAACCAGCAAGGCGCTCACCAAAATATTCGACCATGTCAGTTCTTTCGAATTCACCATGCACTAGTACATCAAGACCAATATCTTCTTGGTAACGAATCCACTTCGAAGTTTCCTTTTCAATGAACTGATTATATTGTTCATTTGTAATATCACCGTTACGCCACTGTTTACGAGTTTGACGAACTTCGGATGTTTGCGGGAAGCTACCGATAGTTGTTGTTGGTAACAACGGTAATTGTAAAGCTACTTGCTGTAGTTCATATCGTTTTTTAAATGGAAGAGGACGTGAGAAATCTTCTTCTTTTAATGCTGTTCGTGCTGCTTTAACATCTTCTCGGTTACGTGCAGCAGATGAACGAATTGTATGATGTACGTTTCGGTATGTTTCTAGCTCATTACTAATGCTTTCTGTACCTTGAGTTAGAGCAGAATGAATAAGAACTAACTCTTCTAATTTTTGATTTGCAAATGCTAGCGCATCAAATAGCTCAGTCGATAAGTGAGTTTCTTCTGTTTTATCGATTGGTGTATGCAATAAGCTACAAGAAGGCTGAACGATGAAATCTTTCGTTTGGACTTGTTTTTGTAGCGTTGTAAATAACGTAAGAACTTCATCAAGGTCAGCTCTCCAAATGTTACGGCCATCTATACAACCGACAGCTAAAATTTTATCAGCTGGGAATCCATATTTTGAAATAGCATTTAGATTTCCTTCTTTACCATGAACGAAATCTAATCCAATACCAGATACAGGGAATGAAATGATTTCTTCATAGTTTTCTTCTACACTATCAAAATATGTTTGTAAAAGAAGAGTCGCATTTGGAACTTCTTTACGAATAGCTTCGTAAATTTCTTTTGCATGTTGAATTTCTTCTTTCGTTAAAGAAGCGAAAATCGGTTCATCAACTTGAATGATTTGTGCACCAGCTGCATGTAGTTCTGAAATTAGTTGTACGTAAGGTGCAACTAATTGGTTTAAAATCGTAGCAAATTGCTCTTGTGTATAGCCTTTCGCTAATTTTAAGAAAGTATATGGTCCTAAAATAACAGGCTTTCCATCTACTCCTAATTCTTGTTTTGCCTCTTCATATAAGCGAAGTGGACGATTATCTTTTAAAGAGATTTGTAATCCCTCTTCATATTCAGGAACGATATAATGATAGTTTGTATTAAACCATTTTGTCATTTCGGAAGCTACGTGATCTTTAGAGCCACGCGCCATTGCGAAATATACATCAAGGTAAGAGGTAAACTCAGAAAAACGTGATGGAATAAATCCTAGCATATAAGCAGTATCCAAAACGTGATCATAATATGTAAAATCGCCAATTGGAATGAGTTCAATCCCTTTTTCTTGCTGTGCTTTAATGTGTTGAAGGCGAATTTCTTTCATTGTTGTTAAAAATTGTTCTTCATCGATTTTATTGGACCAAAAGGCTTCCAATGTTTTTTTCCACTCTCGTTGTAGTCCGATACGTGGATAACCTAAATTACTTGTTTGAATTGCCATTTCAAATTCCTCCCTAATTGAAAGTAAGCATTTCCGTTTACTAGGAAATACCTATAACAAAAAGTACAAAGGCATAGAAAATAAGCCTTCCTTTTTGTTTTAACACCTCATCATCATCCGTGAATCTATCAGTGTTGCTAAAACAGGCAGGTCTCCTGACTTATGCTTCATATAATTTCTTTCACCTTCCCATTTTCACAGTGGTATAGAAAAGAAATCTCAGCATTTACAGTGGCGGGACCGTGTTGGAGTTTCACCAAGCTTCCCTTTTAAACACGAAACAAAATGTTCGTGTACCCATTTTCCTTTTGAAAGGAATTTAACAAGCGATATGATATTGAAACAAATTCTAACACAATTTTTAGAATTTTGTCTACTGTTTTAAAATAAGAAAATTCCAAAGTTTTTTATTTTTATTATTCTTATTTTTCTGACTAGTTAGAAGGGGGAATTGGATTAAACTTATAAAGAATTGTGTACTTGTACAGGGATAAGATGCTAGTTATGTTATTAAAGAACCGGTCCATATTCTGGAATAAGGAAGGGAATTGGATAGTCCATTTTGAAATAGTAAGTTATCACAAAAAAAGAACAAAATAGCTATATAAAGATGCATATACTAAGTTTATAGAAACGGGGAATTTCAATTGGAACAAAGTACACAAAATATTTATTCACCGCCAAAACATATAGTTTCAGCAGCGACAATTGTAATGAATGAACAAAAAGAAATCCTATTAATCAAGGGACCTAAAAGAGGGTGGGAAATGCCAGGTGGACAAGTTGAAGAAGGAGAGTCTTTGAAAGATGCTGCAATAAGGGAAACTAAAGAGGAAACGGGTATTGATATTGAAGTTTTAAAATTTTGTGGAGTATTTCAAAATGTGAACCATTCAATATGTAATACGTTATTTTTAGCTAGACCAGTTGGCGGTAAATTAACGACTACACCAGAAAGTTTGGAAGTAGGGTTTTATCCTATTGAACAGGCGTTAGAAATGGTGAGTTTTATGAATTTTAGACAAAGAATTGAATACAGTTTGGATGAAAATCAACAACCTTTTTATATAGAATTTTAAGAAACGAAATTCTATTATAGGACACTATTGTTGAATAAATCTTAGATTTTCAAACGATTTTATTGTTATATTTTTGAGCACAGTGAAGTATCCTATATCGAAAATTAAACAACTATATGATACCCCCGTCCTAAATTAGAACGGGGGTATGTTTATCTTAGGTTTTAAAATTAAATAACTTTATTGTCTTTTTACAGTCTCTTCTTTACAAGCTTAACCTTCATCTATATCAATTTCTGAAAGTCGCCCTGCAACTGCATCTGTAAGGAGGGTGTTTAACCATTGCAATTCAACTGTAATATGTTCAATAACGCTTTGCAAAATATATAGTTGTGCACGTGGGATTTTTCCTTTGCTACAATCATAAATAGTTTGCATTTTATGTAAATATTGAACGGTATCATTTTTCTTCTTTTCTAAAATAGGAAGTAACTCTTGATCATCACCAAAATGAGCGAAAGAGAGTGCTGAATAAATTGGTTTATATATTTGATTTTTTGCTTCGAATTGTTTTAATAGTAACGTGTGAAATAACCGTTTTCCTTCTTCTGTTATATGAAAGATTGTTTTATCTGGTCTATTCGTATCTCGAACAATAGTTGTAATACTAATTGCACCTTGCTTTTCTAATTGCTCGAAGGCGTAGTAAAGTGATCCTTTTGCATATTTAATATAACAATCCATTTGTCTTTCTTTCATGATGTGCTGCACTTCATATGGATGTTTATCCCCTTCGAGTAGCAAGCCGAGAATGACTAATTTCATGCTCATGCTGTTTCAACTCCTGTATATAGAAACTTAATCCCGATTGGTGAGGGATTATAATCAGTGGAAATGGTCCTATGCTGATTAAAGTTTTACTTTATATATTATAAACGGCATACCCTTTTTCATAAAGGGTATGCCGTTTCTTTTTTCTATACTAACTTACTTGCTTTTGTTTTTGTTTCGTTTTTGGTCCGGTAAAGAGGCGTTCATTTCCCATAAGTAAAATACAAATAATACTTAATACAGCCGGGATAAGTGCCCAGAAGAATGTACTGGCAATAGATGTAGCAAGAGCTTCTTTAATACCAGTTAATATTTCAGCTGGTATTTTATCGGTAGCACCTGGTGATAATAAGAAACTTGTGTCTCCACCCTTTGGGGCTAATTTTGCTAGTTCAGGAGGGAACACAGTGTTTAGTTTATCTGTAAAAATATGATTTTGAATGGTACCGAAAATCGTTACACCAAGGGTCATACCGAGTGAACGGAAGAATGAGTTTGTTGATGTAGCAGAACCACGGTCTCTCATTTCTAATTTGTGGATAGAAGACATACTTAAAACTGAGAATGAGAAACCAACACCAAGTCCAGCGAGAACCATAAATAGCGTTACGAGTACACGTGGTGTGTCCATTGTTAAGGTGCTTAGTAAATAAATACCAAGAACGAAGAAAACACCAGACACCATCATGATGTTACGATAACTTGTTCGAGAAGCTAACTGTCCACCTGTTTGACTTCCAATTACAGAGCCGACCATCATAGGTGTTAAAATCAATCCAGCATTTGAGGCTGAACCGCCGAGAACACCTTGAACGAAGATCGGAATATATACGGTACAGATGATAAAAGCGGCGCCATAGAAAAAGGCAACCCCTTGGCTAGCTGCGAATAAAGGTTTTTTAAATAGATGGAATGAAATGATAGGCTCAGTTGCTTTTCTTTCTACGAAGAAGAAAATAATAAGCATAATAACAACTGTTGTAAATAGACTGATAATTACATTGGAATTCCATGCGTATTCTTTACCACCAAGTTCTAAGGCGAACATTAAGCAAACGATACTAATAACAAGTGTAATAGCACCAGCCCAATCAATTTTTTGTTTTCTAAATTCTAGAGATTCACTGTAGTATTTAGTAATAAAGAAGAAGGAGATAAGCCCTAATGGAATATTAATATAGAAGACCCAATGCCAACTTATATAGTCCGTAATATAAGCGCCTAATAAAGGGCCAAATACGCTAGATGTCCCGAAAACCGCACCGAATAGACCTGTCATTTTTCCGCGCTTTTCTGGTGGGAATATATCGTACATAATTGTGAAGGCGATAGGCATAAGAGCGCCGCCACCGATTCCTTGAATTGCTCTATAAATACTTAGCTGCTCAATGCTAGATGCTGTTCCGCAAAGTGCGGAACCGAATAAGAAAAGAATGAGGCCACCAATATAAAAGCGTTTCCGTCCGTACATATCAGAAAGTTTTCCGAAGATAGGCATCCCTGCCATTGTTGCTACCATATATGCAGATGTGACCCAAACGAACTTGTCAAATCCTCCTAAATCTCCAACAATCGTTGCCATTGCTGTTGCAACGATTGTATTATCCATTGCTGCCATTAAAATACCAAGTAGTAAACCAGCAACAACAAATTTTGTCTTGTTGGAGTCTTTTTTTAATAATTGAGATTCCAAATATAACCCTCCTTTAATAATAAGTACACTATATTAAGTTTTGAGTGCAGCGCATAAAAAAATTAATATAGTTCTTTCAAATCAATTTACACAAGTGCACTGACAAAGCCATAAAGAATATTATAGTCAAATTTGACTAAAAGGCAAACTTTTTCTTCCGTCAAAATATTCTGTTGTATGGATAGCGAAAGAGTGAGTAATACTTAATATTGGTATAAAGTCAATGAAGGAAATTGTAAAAAAATATTTCGGTAAGAATACCTTCTGTTAACAGAGGAAAAATGGTTTTTTCTTTATATTGTCGAATAGGATAAAAGGAAGAGTAATAACTATATATCTTTTGTAACAAGCTTTATTAATATCGTGTAGAGAGGCAGAATAAGGTCGTATGGATGATGCATCTGAAATGGGGTGAATATTATTATGAAAATGTGGAAACGAATTTCGGATCAAGGAAGGCGTTCAATACCGCTACAACCGGTGTTATGGATTGATGGCTCAAAAAAGGAAAACGAATGTCCTAATGTAGCAGTTACATTACAAATCCGTAGTATGTATAAAGAAAAATTTTCATATGAACTGACCTATGATGTAAATGACATACTTATTATTCGAATTGAAGTTGAAAATAAAGGAATGGAAATGATTTCACGAGTTGTAGTAAGTCATATGATTCGAGATTATTTCGCATATATTCCAAACTCATTAAAGGTTGATAAGGGGATGAGTGAGTTTCTGTTCCAGCTTGTAAGGTGGCGAATCGAAAATTTATTACCGAATGAGAAGGTAGAACTAATTTGTAAAATAAAAGCAAATAAAGATAAAGCACTTAAAAACGCATTATTTCAGGCTACATATACATTTCAATATAAAGGATTATCATATGGTCCACTGCAAACAAATGAAGTTGTTGTGCGGCAATGATAAAAAGGAACCTGTATGAAAGGTTCCTTTTTTAGTGAAGGTTGTGTTTTTTGAGTACTTTTTTTTGCTCGATTCCTTTTTTTCCTACATAATTGTTTTTATAACCAAAATATAGAATGAAAAGAAAGGAAGCAACATTTACAATAGCATCAATTTGATCGTTTGTAATAAAGTTCACTCCGAAAGAATTAAATAGTAATTTTAACGATAACAGAAAACCTGCTAGAAAACGTATAATATCTGATAGATTTTCTTTTTGAAGCATATATATCACCCCTTCCTAAAAACGATATATATTATATATATGAAATGAATTAGAAAAGGTATACAAGCTTAAGTAGAAATGTACATTAAATATGTACATTTTTTATTTTGTAGAAAAACATTATTGTTATAGAAACATATATTGGTATAAAAAGGGGGGAGAGTATGAAATATAAAGGGAAAATTAGTGGGTTATTACTTGGGAACGCAGTTGCGGTTACAGAATGGATTGCACTTCAGGATGTAATCGCTAAGCTAGATTCGCGATCATTTTTAACCGTCTTTATTATTTATATACTGCAAATGATACTAAGCTGTTATTTTGGACATCGGTACGATAAAAGAGCGAATACGCATGAAAATATTGAAGTAGGAGGAATGACGAACAACGATTTTGTCGTTGATTTTTTCGGGAAAGTAGCTGCTTTATCAGAAAGAGATTCTCGTAATATTACAGTGTATATCCTTTCTGTAAAAGAATGGGATGTATTAAAAGACACAGTGCAAGAAAAAAAATTAGATGAGTTAGTCCAAAGAGTAGAACGTACAATTGTAAAGACAGTGCGAAAGGGTGATATAGTGACGAGGTGGGATGAAAATAAATATGTTATCGTAGCTGTTGATAATGGCTATGAAAAGTCAACAATAACAAATCGATTAATCAAAAATATTCAAAATGAAATAGCGAATGATTTATTAAATGTCACACTATTATTTGGGGCTGCAAGTTATCCGATAGAAGGGAAAACTTTTGAAGATTTGCTTAGAAAAGCACAAAATCAATTGTATAATTATAGAAAATTGCAAAGTCATGAATGAAATTTTGATTTGAAGAAGTATGATATAAAGAGTTTTTGTAACATTTTTTTGACTTTTGTTACAAAGGAAAACTTTTTTGTAACAAAAGTCTTTAAAAATATATGGAATCAGCATATAATTGTGTGTGGATGTATCAATGCATTTTGCACAATGTTTTCAGTTTAAAAGTGTAGAGGAAAACATGCTCTACACTTTTCCTTTTTAAGAAATTAAAAGAATCTTTGTAAGAGTTGCGAGGTCATCTTCGCACTATGTAAAATGGACAAAGAGGTTATTTGGTAGAAAGCGAGAAAGGGAATGATAGACGTGAGAGGTTATAGATTATCTTTTATCAGGTGAAACATTATAGTGTTTCTCGCAGTAGGTAAGATTAAAGTAAATACCTTTATGTTTTAAGACATTACATAATTTCAAGTGCTAAAATTGTACAAGCAGTATAAATAATTATTGATGATCTTCGTAAAAAAGATGCGAGCATGAAATAGATAAAGAAGTTACATGTTTTCATGGGGTTTTTGGCACGATGATCGTTTACTAATAGGAGGAAAAGATGTTGAAATATAATAAATTAGCAATTGTAACTGCATTATCAATGACTTTACTAGCCGGTTGTTTCGGACCGAAACCAGAAGAGGAATTATATGTTGCATTTGAAAATGCTGCAAAGCAAGAAAAAACAATGTTTGAAGATGCAAAGAAACTTGAAACTTTAGAAAAAGAGGGACAAGAATTATATAACCAGATTGTTCAAGAAGGAAAAGATAATAATCAAACTGTTAAGGAAAAACTGAACCAAGCAGTGAAAAATACAGATGAACGAGAAAAAGTACTTAAAAAAGAAAAAGAATCTTTAAATAAGGCACAAGAAGAAGTGAAATCAGCAGATAAATATGTGAAGAAAATTGAAGATAAGAAATTGAAAGATCAAGCGGATAAAGTGAAAAGCACATATGAGAAACGACACGATTCATTTAATAAGATGTATGATAGCTATAATAAATCGTTAAAACAAGAAAAAGAATTATATACAATGTTACAAGATAAAGGTACAAAATTAAAAGATATAAGTGAAAAAGTAAAAGTAGTAAATCAATCTTATAAGGATATTGAATCAGAAAAAGATAAGTTTAATGAATTCACGAAATCCTATAATACAGAAAAAATAGCTTTTTATAAACAAGCAAATATTAAAATTAAAGAAGAGAAAAAATAAAACAGTTTGGCCTATAATTGGCCAAACTGTTTTATTTTTTTGTATAGGTACGGCTATACCATGGAACTGGTTCGCTTAATTTTTTTTCTTGTTTTAATGCTTCAGGACCAATATAATCTTGCAGTGTTTTTTTTGCTATTGTTAAAGATAAGGTTGTTTTCGGATTTCGATAGGAGGATTCAAGGTGACCAAGATGTGGTAGGGTGCGAAAATCATCTTTCGTAGGAGGGATATGGAAAAAATAATCACCTAAACGTATAAGGACATCGGATTGTTGTTGACTAAAACGTGGATTTCTAGAAAAATGTAATCCTTCTTTGATAGCCTTCTTTTCAGTAATTAAGCGTTCTAAAGCAGTCTTTTTTAACCAGTATAAGTACTTAGGGTTAGTTGCAGCTTTAGCATGACGATTCACAACGAAAATAGATTGAGCTAGTCTATTAATAGAATGTTGGTTATGTAATTGAGATTGTGGTTGTGAAGGTTTCATATTGAATCTCCTTTCAAGTTTTCCTTATTATAGCATAAATAAAATGGGTTTTTATTATATGCAAAAAGTAATTGTATATATTTTCAATATTAAAGCAATATTGTTACAAAAAACAACTATTTTGTATAATAGTAATAGAATATGTTTCAGAAATTTGATAATGAAAGAGTGAGAAGTTTGAAAGAAATATTAAAACAACAATATGCCATTATAGACATTGGTTCTAATACAATGCGCTTAGTTATTTATGAAAAACAGAGCGGAGGCTTTTATAAAGAGATTGAAAATACGAAAGTGGTCGCTAGGTTAAGAAATTACTTAGTAGATGGTGTATTAAGTGAAGAAGGAATAGAAGTATTGTTACAAACATTATTTCAATTTCAAGAAAGTACACGATTCCATAATTTACACCATGTGCTTTGTGTCGCAACGGCAACAATTAGACAGGCAGAGAATCAAGATGAAATTAAAAAGCTTGTTGAAGGACAAACAGATTTTACTCTAAGAGTTTTATCAGAATATGAAGAAGCGCGTTACGGTTATTTAGCAGTTATGAATTCTACTTCATTTTCAGAAGGAATTACAGTTGATATTGGTGGGGGAAGCACAGAAGTTACATACTTCCGAAATAGAGAAATTTTAGAATATCATAGCTTTCCTTTTGGAGCACTTTCTTTAAAGCAACAATTTATTCAAGGGGATATTCCTACTACAGAAGAGTTAGAGGAAATCAAAAACTATTTATGGAATCAATTTCGAACGTTACCATGGTTAATCGATAAAAAATTACCTCTTATCGCAATTGGTGGGAGTGCGAGGAACTTGGTGAAAATCCATCAAAATTTAATTTGTTATCCTATAGCTGGATTACATTTATACAAAATGAAAGAAGAAGATATTCAACATGTAAAAGAGGAATTAAAAGAATTGTCGTTCATAGAGCTTCAAAAGTTAGAGGGGTTAGCAAAAGATCGAGCGGATACGATTATTCCAGCTATCGAAGTCTTTCATATACTTGTTAACGTTATAGAGGCACCGGCATTTGTATTGAGTAAAAAAGGATTAAGAGAAGGTGTTTTCTATGAAGAATTAACGAAAGATTTGGGGATTTCATACTATCCAAACGTAGTAGAAGAAAGTTTACATCTATTATCATTTGAATACGAAATGGATATGGAATTTGTAATTCAACTTATTAAACAAGGAACATTGATTTGTAAACAACTTGAAGGAGTAGGGCTTATTTCTATGTCGGAAAAAGACTGGGAAATATTCCATCAAGCGGCGAAAGTATTTAATATTGGGAAGTACATAGATGAAGAAGCGAGCCGATTACATACGTTTTATTTACTAGCGAATAAAACAATTGATGGTATGATGCATAAAGACCGAGTTAGATTAGCGCTTATTGCCTCATACAAATCAAAAATGTTATTTAAACAACATTTAGCTCCATTTGAAGGTTGGTTTGAGAAAAGTGAACAAAAAAAAATTCGGTTATTAGGAGCTGTTTTGCAATTTTCAGCTGCTTTAAATGTGAGACAAAGATCGCTTGTTGAAACGATATCTATAACAGAAAGTAAAGAAGGATTAACATTTAGAATTGTATGTGAGCAATCGGCGTTATCAGAAAAAGTACAAGCTGAAAAGCAAAAAAAGCAGCTGGAAAGAGTATTGAAAACGAATATTAACTTATCATTTGAATCAAAATGTTAAGTTGTACGGATGTCTTTACAAAAAATTAACACTTTGGAATATAGTAATTTGATAAAATGAAAGTAACTAAATTATAGTGAAAAAGTTTCAAAGGGAAGTGTGAAGAGAATGGAATTGCTAAAGGGGAATTTAGTAAATTTAAATGATACAGCTTATTATAATAACCGTGAGTTGAGCTGGCTAGCTTTTAATGAACGTGTACTACAAGAAGCGCAAGATGAAAATAATCCACTTTTAGAAAGATTAAAGTTTATTAGTATTTTCAGTTCAAATTTAGATGAATTTTTCATGGTGCGCGTAGCAGGTTTGAAAGATCAAGTAAGTGCCGGATTTAATCAGCCAGAAAATAAAGCGGGTTTAACACCGAAGAAACAGTTAAATAAGATTGCGATAAAAGCTCATGAGTTAATGACTGTACAGTATGACACGTTTAAAGGTTATGTATTGCCAGCGCTTGAACTAGAGGGGATTGAGCGTCTAACATTCCATGATTTGACGAAAGAGCAGAGAGAATTTATAGAAGAATATTTTGATGAACAAATCTTTCCGGTATTAACTCCTGTAGCTATTGATGCGTATCGTCCATTTCCTATGTTATTAAATAAAAGCTTGAATTTAGCTACTATTTTATACGATGAGAAGCAGGCAGAGGAGGAAAATCGCACGAAGTTAGGAATTGTCCAAGTGCCTTCTTTACTGGAGCGTTTCATATTTTTACCGAGTGAAGGACAAAAACATAAATTTATTTTATTAGAAGATGTAATTAGTGGTTTTACTCATAAATTATTCACAGGATATAACGTATCACCCGTTACTCGTTTCCGTATTACACGTAATGCGGATTTAACAATCCATGAAGAAGGTGCACGCGATTTATTAAAAGTAATTGAAAAAGAATTGAAAAAGCGTAAGTGGGGAGCTGCCGTTCGTTTAGAAGTCGGTAAAGAACACATTGATGAAAGAGTGTTAGCGTTATTGTATGAAGTGTTGGAAGTAAAAGATGAAGATGTGTACATGATGGATGGACCGTTAGATTTAACATGTTTATTCTCCTTATATAAAAAACTAGCGCCTTTATATGAACATCTAGTATATCCGGCTCTTATTCCTCAACCTCCTCAAGATTTAGGTGATGAGGAAGATGTATTTGAAAAAGCGATAGAACATGATATTTTATTACACCATCCCTTCGAGTCGTTTCAGCCAGTCGTTGATTTTGTCCGTGATGCGGCAGATGACTCGAATGTACTTGCAATCAAACAAACATTATATCGTGTAAGTGGAGATTCTCCGATTATTCAGGCGCTAAAGGTAGCGGCTGAAAAAGGGAAACAAGTGACGGTATTGGTTGAGTTAAAGGCGAGGTTTGATGAAGAGAATAATGTTCATTGGGCTAAAGAATTGGAACAGGCCGGATGTCACGTTATTTACGGAGTAAGTCACTTGAAAACGCATAGTAAAATTACGTTAGTTGTAAGAAGAAGAAACGGAAAAATTGAAAGGTTTGTACATCTCGGAACCGGAAATTATAATGATGCAACAGCGAAGTTATATACCGATTTTGGATATATTACGTCGCGAAAAGACTTTGGTATAGATGCAACAAATTTCTTTAATTATTTGAGTGGCTATACAACGAAACCGCATTTTCATCATTTATCTGTTGCACCATTTGATATAAGAGAGCAATTTATGGATTTAATAGATGAGGAAATCCGTTACCATAGACAATATGGAAATGGATATATTATCGCTAAGATGAATTCGTTAACAGATAAACCGTTAATAAAAAAAATGTATGAAGCATCGCAAGCTGGGGTAAGGGTAGAGCTCATCGTTAGAGGGACATGTTGTTTAAGACCTGGGATTCCAAATGTAAGTGAAAATATTCGTGTAGTTAGTGTTGTGGGAAGATATTTAGAACATAGTCGTATTTATTATTTCCATCATAATGGAGATGAGAAAATATACTTATCTTCAGCTGATTTGATGACACGAAATATGGAAAAACGAGTAGAAATATCTTTCCCAATTTTAGATATTGAAATGAAAGCGAGAATAAAGGCAATTTTACAGCTTACTTTAGCTGATAATGTGAAAACACGTGAACAAAATAAAGATGGTGACTATTATTATATTATTAATAGTGGTGCAGAAGAAATTGATAGCCAAGTGAGTTTATTTAAGTTGGCTTATCAAAATACAGATGCTGAATAATAGAGACAAAGTAAAAACCTCTTAATTTCGATTAAGAGGTTTTTACTTTGTCTCTATTCACGTGTTCCAAAAGTGGAAGAATGAGTAGGGAGAATAGTTTTTATTATATGCGTATGATGGATCGCTTAGTTGAGAGAATAAAAGTGGAAGAATCGTTGTTTTAAATTAGTAATAGTATGGTTGTTGACAAGGCCCTCCGTAACAAGGATAAGGTGCTGGTGGTGGGTAAGGTGGATAAAACGGTCTAGGGCCGAAAGCTAATGCTCCGCCGAGCAATCCTCCAGCAATTCCGGCTAGAAATGGAACACCGAAAAATGGAAAGAAGCGTGAGTCGCCTGCTGGGCCAATAGGTGCTGAACGAACTGGGATAGGTTGGTAATATGGATACATGAACAAACCTCCTTTATTGGACTCATTTTTATCATATGGTGGACCAAGCGTGGATGAGCGAGTACAAGAAAGGATAAGTAAGAAAATAGGCGAATTGTTACGAATGTTGTAGGGTGAAGAGTGTAATTTCGGGTTTTGACATAAAGCGGAATGGGACACGTGTTCTTCCAATACCTCGATTGACATAGAGAATCAAATCCTGAATGTTATAGAAACCTTCAATATATTGTTTTGCAAGCGACGGGGTAATAATAGCACCTAAAAAAGGAATTTGTACTTGTCCGCCATGGCTATGACCAGAAAGTTGAAGGTTGATTGGATATGTAGCGATTTGTGGCGCGATATCTGGTTCGTGAACGAGAACAATTGTATAAATATTTTGTTTTGCGTGCTGTAAAGTTTCCGCTATTTTTGGTTTACCTAGTAGTACATCATCGAGTCCGAAAATGGAAATTTCACTATTATCCAGTAAACGAATTCGCTTTTCACTATTTTGTAAAAGTTCAAATCCAGATTCACGCATGATGTGATCATAGTATTCGGTTCCATATCCCCCATGGTCGTGGTTACCATAAATAGAAAATTTACCGAAGGGTGCTTGTATATTCTTTAAAATGGATGCCACAAAAGGAGCCTCGGTATATGTTTGATAATCATCAATGAGATCACCAGTAAAAAGGACAATATCTGGCTTTTCAGCATTAATCTTGGAAACGATTTGAGATAAATGTTGGAGAGAGAGATAGTATCCTAGATGTAAATCGCTAAATTGAAGAATCTTCATACCATGAAAACTTTTTGGTATGAGTTGTGATGTAAGTGTGTGTTGGGTAAAGGAAAGCAAATAGGGTTCTATATATTTAGCATAATAATAGCCGATGCTAGCGGTTATAAATGAATATAGACAAGTGCGTATTCCAGCTTTTAAAAAATTTCTTCTTGTAATTTTTTTCATATACAGGTTACTTGAATCTCCTTTCAGTTTTTTAAAAATATATTTTTAATATTAAAAAAGTAGTATAGATTAAGAAAAAATGAACGAAAAGAAACCTCTTTACGTTAAAATATCAGAAAATATTAAAAATATAAAGATTTCTGTTAAATAAAATGATAAAATGAATGTGTATTCATTTTTTGGAGGGGATGTATGTGAAAGAGAAGGTAGTTATTATAACAGGTGGATCAAGTGGAATGGGAAAAGGAATGGCGACTCGTTTTGCGAAAGAAGGGGCACGAGTTGTTATTACAGGACGTACAAAAGAAAAATTAGAAGAAACAAAGCTAGAGATTGAACAGTTTCCGGGGCAAGTATTGCCTGTACAAATGGATGTACGAAATACGGATGAAATTCAAAAGATGATTGAGCATATTGATGAGAAGTTTGGACGAATTGATATTTTAATAAATAATGCAGCTGGAAACTTTATTTGTCCAGCAGAGGACCTATCAGTGAATGGCTGGAATTCGGTCATTAATATTGTATTAAATGGTACATTTTATTGTAGCCAGGCTGTCGGAAAATATTGGATTGAAAAAGGCATAAAAGGAAATATCATTAACATGGTGGCAACATATGCATGGGATGCAGGGCCAGGGGTTATTCATTCAGCAGCAGCTAAAGCTGGTGTATTAGCGATGACTAAAACGCTTGCTGTTGAGTGGGGGCGTAAATATGGGATACGAGTTAATGCTATCGCACCAGGGCCGATTGAACGTACGGGCGGTGCCGATAAATTATGGATTTCAGAAGAAATGGCTAAGCGTACAATACAGAGTGTCCCACTTGGTAGGTTGGGGACACCAGAAGAAATCGCGGGTCTAGCTTATTATTTATGTTCAGATGAAGCTGCATACATAAATGGAACTTGTATGACAATGGATGGTGGCCAACATTTGCACCAATATCCATTTTAAAAGGGATGAAAAATGGATGATGTATTCATTTTTCTCCGGTAAAATGTGACGGAATTGTGACACGTTAGAGAAAGGTGTTTACAAAGGGGAATATATACGGTATATTTAAGACCTCTTTTTTCTTCATAGTAGAATTGCTAATTCCCCTTAGCATTTTACCCCTCTAATCCCTTCAGGAAAACTGAAGGGATTTTTTATTATTTTTCCGTAAATATCGTGTTATAATTTTTGAAAAGTAAAGGGAGGGAAGCACGTTGATAGATGCATTAGATGTAATGAGTAACTTGGATAAAGTCCTTCCTTATTATCAAGCTATTTTTAGTGCTGATGAGCATACAGTAATTGGATATGAAGTTGTAGGACGTATTCAAACAGAAGAGGGCATACAAAGTTTAGCGTCTTTCTTCCATGATGATTCTATTCCGAGTGAGTTCCAACTGGAAGCGGATAATATCATAGTAGAAAAAGCGTTAAATAGGTATTTAGAAACAGATCAAAAATTATTATTATTTATACATCGGAATGCCAATGTATTAATGAATGATGAAGATGAAAGTTTACTTCAACTTTTATTGATGTATGAAAAACAAGGTTTAAATTTGAACCACATTGTTTTAGAGATTACAGAACATGAATGTAAAGAAGATATCGAGCAATTTAATCATTTGCTGATGTATTATCGTACATATGGTATTCAAATTTCGATTAATAAAGTAGGAACGGGTACAAGTAATTTAGAACGTATTAGCGTGTTAGCACCGGATATTTTAAAAGTAGATTTAACAAACCTAAGGCAAACTGCACTTTTACAATCTTATCAAGATATTTTATATTCCTTATCTTTACTTGCTAGAAGAATTGGTGCGACATTGTTATATGAAGAGATTGATGCTTTTTATCAACTACAATATGCTTGGAAAAACGGTGGTAGATATTATCAAGGTAATTATTTGAAAGAATGTTTACCTGATTTTATTGAAACGAATGTTTTAAAAGAGCGACTTGGTAATGAATGTCATCAATTTATTCTGCATGAGAAGAAGAAGTTGCAAAAAATTTATAATTTAACAGAGATGTTACGTGATCGAATTGGTGATGTTCTGTCAAAACAAAAAAAGAATGAAGATATAAATGACTGGTTATTACAATTTAGCCAAAGTGTATCACAATGTAGTTTTCGGATATTTATTTGTAATGAAGATGGTTTCCAGCAATCAGGTAATGTTATGAAAAAAGATGGGGAATGGATTGTGATGCCGGAGTATTATATGAAAAACTGGAGTTGGCGTCCGTATTTTCTCGAGAATATCATGAAAATGCGTTTTGAGAATAAGGCAAGGCTCTCGGATTTATATGCCGATATTGAAACTGGTGAAATGGTACGAACATTTTCTTTTCCGATTGATGATGAAAACTTTTTATTTATAGATTTATCTTATGAATATTTATATGAAGAAGACGTTTTATTTTAATGCACGAAGAGATTCGTGCATTTTTTTGTTTGTTTTTATCATAAATTGGTAATAGTGAAAATAATAATGAAAATGCTGTCTATCGTTGTAAAGATTTTACGAACGAAATCATCCCTGTCTTTGCATAATCATTGTTACAATGAATACTACAAAGACAAGCTCTTTTAAAAGGAAGGTGAAAAAATGAGGAAATATGGAATATGGTTTGTTCTATTTATATGTGTTGCCTTTCTAGTTGGCTATAGCGTCACAACTGTTTTAGGGAAAGAAGAAGTGAAAGTGGATCGGAAAGAAGTGTTTACAACGATACAAAAAGGTTATGAGACGCAATTTTCAATTCGAGGGAAGCAAATACCAATGAATAAGATGATAGAGACGTTATCACCATATTTTACAAATAATTTCCTTCAAGTTTTTACAGATGAAAACAGTAGAAATGAAAAACAAAGTGGTGAGTATTTACTTCCAGCAAAAGAAGCTCCGTTTTCCTTTAATTCAGAAACAAAAATGTCATATGATGAGGAACATAAAAATTTATACGTCTATGAACGGGCAAAAAGTGGACAATATCAAATTGTGACATTACAAAAGGATAATGGGAAATGGAAATTAGCAGGGTATCATGAAAGTCAGGAACTTTTGGCTGAAATAAAAAGGTTACAACAATTATGAGAATAGGAATAGGTTTCTCCCTATTCCTATTCTATACCAAGTAGCTGTTGTAATTTTTCAATTTGAAAACCTGCGACAACTTCTCCGTCAATTACAACTGTTGGAGTTGAATAGGAGTCATAGTCATATAAAAGACGATTGCGTGCAGCGGCGTCTTTTTTTACGTCAAATTCTTCATACACAACGTCATTATGTTTTAAAAATTCTTTCACAATGGTACAAGGCGGACAATCAGGCTGTGTATAAACCTCAATTTTTTTCATTGTAATTCCTCCCTTTTTCTGTGTTTTATTATATTCTGTCAGTATAAAAAGAGCAATAAAGAAGGAAAAAGATATTCTTTCTTCTTTTTCCTTCGTATTTCGACAAATTTTAGTTGAGTTTCTGGCCAAGAACCTTTATCCTAGAGTGTGGAACATTTTTTCTGTTATGACGGATAGAATGAGTATAGCTGTAAAACCTATTGGTAGGAAGATCAGAGAAAGGAGAGATTTCATGTCTCTACTCCAAGGAATTTTAACTCGACTTGTTAGTCTACAAGAACAAGCTGAAAGCGGTGAAGTAGCACAACGCTATTTTGAAGTGAACGGTGAGCGCAAATGTAGCGTGAAATTTTTCGATAAAAGTGAAATGTATGAGTTAGAAGTGTATCAACAAGGTGAAAAACCTCAAGTGTATCAATTCGA
>Ga0209130_1000352_pt1 | contig 52650 bp, 41 predicted proteins | sample AraplaMF_Cvi_mLB_FD_184264 | JGI IMG/M metagenome (GOLD analysis project Ga0209130, IMG submission 184264) | Arabidopsis root microbial communities from the University of North Carolina, USA - plate scrape MF_Cvi_mLB (SPAdes) (version 2) | ecosystem: Host-associated > Plants > Roots > Endosphere... | reverse complement strand
GCAGCTGAAGCGGCCTGCGCGCCGCCCCACATCCAGAACGAATTCACCGGCGCCAGGCCACGCTGCTGGCGGGCCTCGTTGACGGGATGCTCGTGCCACAGCATCTGGATCTCGTTCTGCAGCTTCTTGAAGGCCAGGGCGGTCGGGCCGAGGGGCATCCAGTCGGCCAGGTTGCTGCCCATGGCTGCATCCGGCGAGGCCGCATCCAGCCCCTGCCAGCCATCGGCTCGCATGAACCAGGTCTCGGCATCGCCCCAGACCAGCTCGTCGAAGTAGGGCTTGGCCAGATCGAACAAGGTGCGCGCGTCCGCTTCGTCCAGGCGCAGTCGGCGCGAATCGGCCAGGACCAGGTGGTTACGGGCGAGCTGGATGTGAACCGGATGGACGATGAACCAGTAGCCTTCCTTCGGCGCCAGGCCAAAGCCGTGCATGACGGCGCCAGCGAGGCCGCCGCGTTCCTTTGCGATCCACGCTTCATGCGGCAAGTTGCGGCTTTCGTCACCGATAACATGCTTTTCCAGCAAGTTATTGCGCGAAAGTAAAGTCGCAAGGGCGGGTGCCTGCAGGTTGCGGGAGAGTTCCGGTGCCAGTTCGGCGGGCGGCAATGCAAAGGGAAGAACAACGGTCGTGGAAGCCATGCGGCATTGTAGTGGAATCTCTTTATATGGCAAACTGCGGGCTTTACTGTGTCAATTTAATAAAAATGCCGTTTGAATGGCTGGTTGGCCTGCGCTACACACGCGCAGGCAGGCGCAATGGGCGCAATAGCTTCATCTCTTTTATCTCCGCGATTTCGATGGCAGGCATCGCGCTTGGCGTAACCGCCCTGATCGTGGTGCTGTCGGTTTATAACGGCTTCCAGACGGTGGTGACCGAGCGCATGGTGTCCGTGCTGGGGCATGTGGAAGTCTATGAGGTGAGTGGGGCCGGCCTTGGCGACTGGCGGACGACGGCCGCTTCCGCAGCGCGCAATCCGCAGGTGAAGGGGGCGGCGCCGTTCATTGAACTGCAAGGGATGCTGGTGCATGGCGGGGACTTCATGCGCCCGACCATCGTGCGCGGCATCCTGCCGGGTGAAGAGCCCAAGGTCTCCGATATCGGCAAGCAGATGAAGGCGGGCAGCCTGGAAGTGCTGCAGCCTGGCGCTTCCAACATCATCCTGGGCGCGGAACTGGCGCGTGAACTGGAAGTGAAGCTGGGAGACAAGGTGGCGCTGGCCATGGCGCAAGGGAATGCCACCTCGAATATGGCGCCCACCATGCGCTCCTTCACCGTGGCGGGCACTTTCGAATCCGGCCACAATGAATTCGACTCCGGGCTGGCGCTGGTCCACCTGGGCGAAGCACAGGAGCTGGCCAACGCGCCCGGCCCGTTCGGCATGCGCCTGCGCTTGCAGGACATGCAGAAAGCCCCTGCCGTGGCAGACGAACTGCGCACCGTGCTGCCAGGCCACCTGGTGGTGCGCGACTGGACCAAGCTCAATTCGGCCTGGTTCGCAGCCGTGAAGTCGCAAAAGAACATGATGTTCATTATCCTGACCCTGATCATTGCCGTAGCGGCCTTTAACCTGGTGGCAACCCTGGTCATGACGGTGACGGACAAGCAGGCCGATATCGCCATCCTGCGCACGCTTGGCGCGTCGCCGTTCTCGATCATGAAGATCTTTGTGGTGCAGGGGGCACTGGTAGGCGTGTTCGGCACGGCCATCGGCGTTGCCTGTGGCGTGCTGCTGGCATTGAACGTGGGCACCATCGTCGGCGTCATGGAAAGCGCGTTCGGCATCCACTTCTTGTCCAAGGAAATCTATTTCATCAGTGCCGTGCCGTCGGACCTGCGCTGGGGCGACGTTGCCTCGATTGGCGTGACGTCCTTGCTGCTGGCGCTTGTCTCGACCCTTTATCCAAGCTGGTGGGCCGCCCGCGTCAAGCCTGCGGAGGCCCTGCGTTATGAGTAAAAACCTTCCCTTCGAGTGGATCGTCGGCTTGCGCTATACCCGTGCGGGCAAGCGCAGTGGCCGCAACAGCTTCATTTCCTTCATTTCCCTGATTTCGGTCGGCGGCATTGCGCTTGGCGTGGGCGCGATGATCATCATCCTGTCGGTGATGAACGGCTTCCGCAAGGATGTGACCGGCCGCATGCTGTCGGTGCTGGCGCACGTTGAAGTGTTCGAGCGCGGCACCAGCTTGCCTGACTGGCAGGACCTGGCCAGGAAACTGCAAAGCAATCCCGCGGTAAAGGGCGCCGCACCTTTCGTGCAGGCCGAGGCCATGCTGTCGCATGGTGGCGAAGCGCTGCGGCCGGCCGTAGTGCGTGGCGTCCTGCCTGAGGTGGAGCCGAATGTCTCCGAACTGGCGAAGACCACGCGCTACGGCAGTTTCAATGACCTGCAGCCAGGCGCGTTCCGCATTGTGCTGGGCATCGACCTGGCGCGCGCTTTGCAAGTCAACCTGGGCGACAAGGTCACCATGGTGCTGCCGCAAGGTACGGTGACGCCAGCCGGCATCGTTCCCCGCATGCGTACCTTCACGGTGGCCGGCGTGTTCGTGGCAGGCCACCAGAAGTTCGACGAGAGCATGGCTTTCATCCATATCGAGGATGCAGAAAGGCTTCTGCGGCTGGAGGGACCGGCAGGCCTGCGCCTGCGACTGGAAGACATGCAGCGCGCGCCGGAAGTGGCTGGCGAGCTGCAAAAGCTGGTGCCGAAGGAAATGACTGTACGGGATTGGTCAAAACTCAATGCGACCTGGTTCGCGGCGGTGCAAACTGAGAAACGCATGATGTTCGTGGTGCTGGCGCTGATCGTCGCGGTAGCGGCTTTCAACCTCGTGTCGACCCTGGTCATGACTGTGACGGACAAGCAAGCCGATATCGCCATCCTGCGCACGATTGGCGCCTCGCCGCGTTCGATCCAGAAGATCTTCGTGATCCAGGGCGCGCTGGTCGGCCTGCTTGGCGCGGTGCTTGGCGTGGCCGGCGGCGTGCTGGTGTCGCTGAATATCGACGTCATCGTTCCATTTATTGAAAACCTCCTGGGAGTGCAGTTCTTGCCTAAAGATATATACACAATCAGCTCCGTGCCGTCGGACATGCATTGGTCCGATGTCGGCGTAATCGGCGTGGTGGCCGTGCTGCTGGCGTTCGTGGCGACCTTGTACCCGAGCAGTTGGGCAGCCAACGTCAAACCTGCGGAGGCGCTGCGCTATGAGTAATGTGCTGAGCTGCCGTGACCTCGGCAAAACCTTCACCCAGGGCAGCTACAAGGTCCCGGTACTGGAAAAAATCAACCTGTCGGTGGCACGCGGTGAGCGCGTGGCAATCGTTGGCGCATCCGGTTCCGGCAAATCGACGCTGTTGCACCTGCTGGGCGGCCTCGATACGCCGACTACCGGCAACGTGGTACTGAAAGGCAGCGATTTCGCCACGATGAATGAAGCCGCGCGCGGCGACCTGCGCAATCGCGAACTGGGTTTCGTCTACCAGTTCCACCACCTGCTGCCGGAATTCTCGGCGCTGGACAATGTGGCGATGCCACTGCTGATCCGCCGCGTCAAGCGTGCGGAGGCGGAGCAGCAGGCGCGTGAAATGCTGGCGCGCGTGGGCCTGGAGAAGCGCGTCACCCACGTGCCGGGCGAGCTGTCCGGCGGCGAGCGGCAACGCGTGGCCCTGGCACGGGCGCTGGTGACCAAGCCGGCTTGTGTCCTGGCCGATGAACCGACCGGCAACCTGGATCATTCGACCGCCGAAAAGGTGTTCGACCTGATGCTCGAGCTGTCGCGCACCCTCGGTACCGCGTTCATCATCGTCACCCACGATGCAAGCCTGGCCGAGCGCTGCGACCGCATGCTGCGCCTGACTGACGAAGGCTTGAATCCTGCCTGAGGCCCGCACTATGTGGATCGACACCCATTGCCATCTCGATGCCCATGAATTCGGCGGCCAATCGCTGGCGCTGGCCGCCCAAGCACAGGAGCGCGGCGTGGGCATGGTGGTGATTCCGGCAATCGATCGCGCCAATTTTTCAGTGGTGCGCGAGATTGCGCACAAGGCGCCCAATGCCAGTTATGGCCTGGGCATCCACCCGATTTACGTGCCACATGCAGTGGAAGACGACTTGGCCTTCATGCGCGAGGCTGTGGCGCAGGCGATGGATGATCCACGGTTTGTGGCGATCGGCGAGATCGGGCTGGATTTCTTCATTCCCATGCTGTGCGAGCCGGAGATGCGCGAGAAGCAGGTGTTCTTCCTGCGCGAGCAGCTCAAAATTGCCAGGGACTTCGATTTGCCGGTGCTGTGCCATGTGCGCAAGTCGCAAGACCAGGTGCTGAAGCACGTGCGCCAGGTGGGGCCGTCAGGGGGAATCGCGCACGCCTTCAATGGCAGCTTCCAGCAGGCGCAGGCTTATATCGACGCCGGCTTCAAGCTGGGGTTCGGCGGCAACCTGACCTTTTCCCGTGCATTGCAAATCCGGCGCCTGGCGGCTGAACTGCCGCTGTCTTCCATCGTCGTCGAGACGGATGCGCCGGATATCGCGCCGTCCTGGGTCCATCCGGGCGTGAATACGCCGGCCGAAGTGGCGGGGATTGGCGAGGCGCTGGCGGGCCTGCGGGGCGAGGCGCCGGGCGAAGTCGCTGAGGCGACGACCCGGAATGCGTTGGATGTGATGCCGCGCTTGCGGGCCTTGATGGCCGCCTGACCGGCCAGCCAGCCGGGGAGGGGAGATGCGGTGCGCAATCCTCGGCCTGATCGGCGGCGTGGCCTGGCTCCAGGCGCAGGCAGAGTTGCCATCGGCTGGAGCGCAAGCAGCGTGTGCCTTGGGTGCGCTGCTGGCAGCCGTGGCTGCCGGATGGGCCGCGCGCCGCGCGCTTGCCCATGCCTCGCGGCGACCGCCAATCTTTCCTGTTCTGATCCGCGCAAGCCTTGCCGCCACCGCTGGCGCGCTGGCGGGATTCGCCTGGGCTGCCTTCATCGCGCAAGGAGCCTTGTCCAGCGAGCTCGCAACAGCCGACGAGGGCACAGACGTCGACATCGTCGGCACCATCGATAGCCTGCCGGGCCGGCAGGATGGCAGTTCGCGGTTCAATTTTGCAGTTGAATCGCCGTCGACCGTGCCGCCGCGCATCGTACTCTCGTGGTATGCCGGCACGCGGCCAGGCAGCGCCGCGCCGCCGCCCGAATTGCTGCCGGGTGAGCGCTGGCGCTTGAAAGTACGCCTGCAACGGCCGCACGGTAATGTCAATCCCGGTGGTTTCGATTACGAATTGTGGCTGCTGGAGCAGGGCATCCGCGCCACGGGCTATGTGCGCGCCGAAGGCCGCAACGAGAGGCTGGCGGGATTCGTGCCGACTGTGCACAACGCCGTTGAGCGCACCCGCCACGCCATCCGAGAGCACATCAACGGTGCCCTGCCGGAGGCGCGATATGCCGGCGTGATTGCTGCGCTGGCGATGGGCGACCAGCGCGGGATCTCGCAGCAGGATTGGCAAGTCTTCAGCCGCACCGGCATTTCGCACCTGGTTTCCATTTCAGGCCTGCACATCACCATGATCGCAGGGCTGGTGGCCTGGCTGGCGGGGTGGCTGTGGCGTAAATCGTTCTTCATGCCGGAGTGGCAATTGCCTTTGCTGCTGCCGGCTGTGCGTCTGGCCGCCATTGCAGGCTTCCTGGCCGCTTGGGGCTATGTTGCACTGGCCGGATTTGGCGTTCCGGCGCAGCGGACCTTGTACATGCTGGCGGTGGTTGCCCTTGCGGTGTGGCTGGATCGCTTGTCGGCGGTCTCGCATGTACTTGCACTGGCAGCAGGTGTCGTCGTGATCCTCGACCCGTGGGCGGTAATGTGGCCGGGGTTCTGGCTGTCGTTCGGCGCAGTCGCCGCGATCCTGTATGCGACGGTGGGCAGGATGGCCCTCGCAAGCGCCGCGCCCTCGGCAGTCCCGTTCGCGGACGCCGAGGCAGGCGCGATGCCTGCCGGTGGGGCCGGTCCCGGCCTCGGGTGGAATGCCGAATGGTTCGTTCGCCTGCGCGAAAACCTGCGCCTGGCCGCTGTCACGCAACTCGCGGTGACAGTCGGGCTGGTCCCGCTCACAATGCTGCTGTTCTCGCAAGTCTCCCTGGTCAGCCCTTTGGCAAATGCCGTGGCCATTCCTGTCATCAGCCTGCTGGTCACCCCGCTGGCGTTGGCAGGCAGCATCCTGCCGGACCCATTGGCCGCACCGGTGCTGCAATGTTCGCACTGGCTGCTGGAGGTCCTGCTGGACCTGCTGCATTGGCTCTCTGCCCAGCCACTGGCCGTCTGGTCTGCACCCGCACCAAGCTGGCCGATGTTCGTCTTCGCCCTGGCCGGAACGGCCTGGATGCTGGCCCCGCGCGGCTGGCCGCTGCGCTGGCTTGGCTTAGCCTGTTGGCTGCCGCTGCTGGCAGCGCAGCCGGACAGCCCGCAGTCCGGCGCATTGCGCGCCATCGCCTTCGACGTGGGGCAGGGCATGGCTGTCCTGATCGAGACGAGCGAGCACCGCCTGCTTTACGACACCGGCCCCGCCTATACGCCGGAAACCAACGGTGGCAACCGCGTGATCCTGCCGTATCTGCGCCAGCGCGGCATTGCACGGCTCGACGGGATGGTGGTCAGCCACAGCGACACGGACCATAGCGGCGGCGCGCTGGCCGTGCTGGGGGAGAGGGACGTGGGCTGGGTCGCCTCGTCGCTGGAGCCAGGCCACCCGATCGCGCGGGCCGCCAGGCGCCACCTGCAGTGCGCGGCGGGACAGCGCTGGGAGTGGGACGGCGTGCGCTTTGAGATGCTGCATCCGACAGCCGCCAGCTATGCCGACCGCGGGCTGAAGGCAAATGCACGCAGCTGCACGCTAAGGATTACGAACGGCCGCACTGCGATCCTGCTGGCCGGCGATATCGAAGCAGCGCAGGAAACGGAGCTGGTGCTGGGCGGCCCAGAGAAGCTGCGTGCGGACGTCTTGCTGGCGCCGCACCACGGCAGCGGCACCTCGTCAACCGCAGCTTTTCTCTCGGCTGTACGTCCAGCCGTGGCTGTATTCCAGGTGGGGTGGAGGAATCGCTACCACCACCCGAAAGAGACGGTCTGGATACGCTACGGTGAACTTGGCATACGCCGTGTGCGCACCGACGAGGCGGGAGCGGTGCTGCTCGCATTCGGCGATCGGGTGGACGTCACCGCCTGGCGCACGCAACATCCGCGTTACTGGTATGGGCGCTAGTGGTGTGAGGAGCGCCTGATGAACACGGTGCCATGGTAATTGCTGATAATCAATGTTATCATATTGGCCACTTAACTATCATTCAGGCAGCATTGTGGCAACAGATTATTGCGTGTATCACACGGACAGGGCTGCAAACTGGAATTGCGTAGCTTGCGGCACACTCCTGTGCCAGGAGTGTTTCCCGGCTGCGCCCCAAGCGACTCATTCGCTGTATTGCACGCTGTGCACCGGCAAAATGCAATATCTCGGCGTCGGCAATGCCCTGCCATCGTTCTGGGCGCAAATGTCCCGCTTCTTCGCCTATCCGTTCGCGAAGAATGGATGGATTTTTCTCGCCTTCCTCGCCGGCCTGACCAGCGGAGCGGCGATGCTGTTAGATTCGCACAGCATCCTGATCTTCCTGCCGATTTTCGTGGTGGTTGCGCTGGCAATCCGGCAAAGCCTGCGTGTCATCGAGTTTTGCAGCCAGGGCAGGAGGCAACCACCCAGCATTCCTGAACTGTTCGACGGCAATCCAACGACGCTGAAGATGTTCGGCCTGCTGCTGGCCTACGGCATACTCGTGGGATGCCTGGGGCATTTGGGCTTGCCGGGGCTCGGCATGATTATCTGCCTGTCGGGATTGCTGCCCGCCAGCATCATGCTGCTGGCGATCCACGGTTCCTTGCGGGACGCCCTCGATCCCATCCAGGTATTGCAGTTGGCATTGCGTATCGGCTGGTCCTATCTCGGCCTGCTTCTGGTCTTGTTCATCACCTCGCAAGGGCCGGCGCGCGCGATGGGCCTCCTGCCTGCCACAACGCTCAGGTACCTGGCGGAGCACTGCCCTTATGTGCTGATCGCTATTCCGGTAGTGATCACCGCCTATTTCAATATGGTGATGGGCGCCATGATGGGATACCTGCTGTTCCAGCACCACGAAGACCTGGGCATCCAGCGCGACGACGATCCGGCGGCCGCGCCAGCGGACTATCGCGCGCTGGAGCTGGCCCGTGCGGTGATACTGGTCCGGGAGTCGCGTTACCCGGACGCGTTGAAGCACATGACCGGCATGGTTGCCGACTACCCGAACGACTTGCAGGTGCTGGAGTATCACCACAAGCTGCTGTGCCAAACGCGCGGCGACCCGGATCGCGTACAGCTATATACGGAGCGCTATCTTCAGGCCCTGCTCGACATGCAGCTCAAGAGCCGCATGATCGCCGTGCTGGAAGCAGCATGCCAGGTGGTGCCGAACTACAAGCCGAAGGGCATCGCCTTGCGACGCGCGGTAGCGGAGGAGTATTTTCTCCAGAAACGGTTCAAGCCGGCCATTGCCCTGATTGGCATGTTGCATAAAGAGGCGCCTACCAGCGACGAGCTGCCGGCGGCCTATTACCTGCTGGCGCGAATCTACTCGGAAGGTTTGCGCGATGATGGCAAGGCCGTCATGATCCTCGATTTCCTGTTGAAGCATCATGCCGGCCACGCCATCGCCGGCGAGGTGGCGAATTATCGCAAGGTGATCCTGTCGCTCGGGCAGGTAAGTCAGGCTGCCGTGTGAGCGGCCAATTGGCGTGCTTCCTCGGAATCGGGGAAGCGCGCCAGTAACTGTTCGCGGTAGCGCTGCGCCTGAGCCGTCAGCGCTGCCTTTGCCGACAGATTGGCTGCCGCCTGCAAAATCCTTGGCATCCTTTCGTGCTGGCATTGCCGTTCCAGCAGGCGCTCGGTCACGGCGGCCAGCGGTTTGATATGCTCGACACGGCCAAGGCGCGGCGCGAGCAGGAGCGACACCGATTCCGTCAGCGCGGGTGTGGCGCCGCCGCTCCCCGTGTATTCATGCGCCACTTCCTCGATCAGTTCCTGCAGTGCCGGATCGCGCGCGGCATTGCCGGCTTGCTTGAACAGCGCGTGCACAGTCTCGTGATATTGCCGGCTCGCCGGAGAGATTTTTACAACGTTATACAAGGCCCGCCACGTACGCGAATCGTGCGGATGCGTCTTCACCAACTGCGCGGCCGCCTGTCGCGCCTCATCCAGCTTCATCGCGACGACCAGTTCCTGAATACGGGACAGTGCGGACTTGAGTGGGGCGTCGTGTTCAATCTTCTCGACAAAATTGCGGTTGTAGTTGAGGCCCAGGCGCATCCAGAGGGCAAGCAGCACGAAGCCGAACAATAGCCCGCCCATATGGGCCCAATGCGCGATCCCGTCATTGCCATTGCTCGCCCCCAGCAGTTCATAGCCCACCCAGACAGGGAAGACGATGAGCGCAGGTGCCCGCAGCTGCCCGGTAAAAAAGATCACGTGGTAGAAGAATTTGATCTTTCTCAGGCCATACAAGGCGATATACATGCCCATCAAGCCCGATATCGCACCCGATGCGCCCAATGCGCTGCGGTCGATGCCAAACTCCGACATCCAGTACAGCAAGGTGCCGCCGAACCCGCTGCACAGGTAGAGCAGCAGGAAAACACCGCGCCCGATGGCAATTTCCAATGCAAAGCCGAACAGGAACAGGAATACCATATTCCCCAGCAGGTGCATGACGTCGCCATGCAGGAACATATTGGTGATCCAGGTGTCCCAGCGCGCTTCTTTGGCATTGAAGGCGTAGGCGCGGTAACTGACAGAATTGACCAGTTGCTCGAACCGGCTTCGGTCCGCGCGCCACTGGGGATCGCTGTCCAGTTCCTGGTGCAAAGCCTGGGCGAATTGCGGATCGAAGGCGGCATGCTGGAACTGCATGCTCAGTCGCCGCGCCGATTGCGCTTGCTGCGGCATGTCCTCGTCATCCGTTGCATCGAAAGCTTGCTTCGCTTTCGGTTCGGCATGGCTCAGGTATTGGCGAAACGGCTGTTGCTCGCGCTCGCTCAGTCCTGATTCCACATACCATCGAAACGATTGTTCCAGCCGTTGCGGGTCCTTGCCTTGGTAGACAAAGAAAATCAGCACGTTGACAAGAATGAGCAGCAGCGTCGCAACGGGCGGATTTTTCCAGTCGGGCCGGTTTTCTACGGGGACAATAAGCATTGGGTTTCGGTTGACTGCTCAGTAAATTTTGTTGCTAGTTGGACAAACATCGGAATCTTACATGCCCCGAAGATGCGGCGTCCAGCAGCATGCCCAATACTGGCATGGCCGCGCATCCTGAGCGATAATTAGAAGCTTGTACGTAACATTTGTTGCCATTGCTTTTAAAATAAGTCGATGACGAAACCGAAAGTCCATTTCGCCCACGCGAACAGTTATCCGGCGGGCACCTACCGCCAGTTCTTTGAATACCTCGGCCGGGATTTCGAAGTGCAAGCGCTCGACATGCACGGCCATGACCCGCGCTATCCGGTGGAAGACGGCTGGGCCAAACTGGTCGAAGAACTGATCGCCGAGCTGGAAAACCGCTACCAGAAAGAACCGGTGATCCTGGTCGGCCATTCGCTGGGCGGCCTCCTGAGCCTGATGGCAGCTGCCCAGCGCCCGGAACTGGTGCGCTGCGTGGTGATGCTCGATTCCCCGGTGGTGGCGGGCTGGCGCGCCAGGGTATGGCGCCTGTTCAAGGGCACGCGTTTCTCCGATCGCTACTCGCCGGCGCGCTTCTCGGTCAAGCGCCGCAATGTCTGGCCGAGCCATAAGGAAGCGCTGCGCCACTTCGCCAGCAAGGAGATGTTCGGCGCCTGGGCGCCCGGCGTGCTGCAGGATTACCTGGAGCACGGCCTGGTCGAGCACCCTGAAGGCGTGCAACTGCGCTTCAGCCGCGAAACCGAGACCGCCATCTACCGCACCTTGCCGCACCATATCGGCACGCTGGTAAAAGGCGATTTCCCGGTGCCGGTGGCCTATGTGGCAGGCGACAACTCGATGGAAAACCGCCAGGCCGGCCTGGAACACACCCGCAAGCTGGTGGGGCGCAATTTCCGCATGATGCGCGGCTCCCACCTGTTCCCGATGGAGATGCCGCGCCTTGCGGCTGAAATGACACGCGATTTGATCCGCCAGATGCTGGGGAGCGAGCTCCAGGCCAGCGAAGCGCCCCAGCGCATGCGCGCCTGATGTAAAATCCGCACCATTATTTAAACCAGAAAGCACCTGCGATGACGATTAAAAGCGACAAATGGATACGCCGCATGGCGGAACAACACGGCATGATCGAGCCGTATGAGCCCGGCCAGGTACGTGCCGTGGACGGCCGCAAGGTGATTTCCTACGGCACTTCCTCCTACGGCTACGACATTCGCTGCGCCGACGAATTCAAGGTGTTCACCAACATCAACAGCACCATCGTCGACCCGAAGAACTTCGATTCGAACTCCTTCGTCGACGTGAAGAGCGATGTCTGCATCATCCCGCCGAATTCCTTTGCACTGGCGCGTACCATCGAGTACTTCCGCATTCCGCGCAATGTGCTGACCGTTTGCCTGGGCAAGTCGACCTATGCCCGTTGCGGCATCATCGTCAACGTGACCCCGTTCGAGCCGGAATGGGAAGGTTATGTGACCCTGGAATTCTCGAACACCACGCCGCTGCCAGCGAAGATCTACGCCGGCGAAGGCTGCGCCCAGGTGCTGTTCTTCGAAAGCGATGAAATCTGCGAAACCTCGTACAAAGACCGCAACGGCAAGTACCAGGGCCAGCATGGCGTGACCCTGCCGAAGGCGTAAGCGCTAGGTCTTGACCAGCGGGAGCGCAAGCTCCACACAAAGTCCGCCGCCGGTTCGATTGGCGGCGGCGATGCGGCCGCCGTGCTGCTGCACCACATGCTGGGCAATCGCCAGGCCCAGTCCATGTCCGTCCACGTCCTTTTCCGTGTTGCTGCTGCGGTAGAAGGGCTGGAAAATTTTCCCCAGGTCTTCCTGTGCTACGCCAGGGCCGCTGTCCATCACGCGGATGCGGATGCAGCGCGCCTCGAGCGCGGCTTCCACGTCAACCTTGCCGCCGGCGGGGCTGTGCTTGATCGCGTTGCGGACCACGTTTTCGATGGCGCGCGCCAGCAGTTCCGGCTGTCCGTTCAACTGTGCGTCGGCGGTGCTGCTGAAGACGACTTCGCGGCCCTTGCTGGCGGCTTCGAATTTTGCGTCCTGCAGTATCTCGTCGAGCAGTTCGCCAATGCTGAATTCCTGCTTGGGGGCGTCGAAGGCGCCCGCTTCCAGCCGCGACAAGGTCAACAGCTCGCCGACCAGCTTATCCATGCGCACGCTTTCGCGCTCGATGCGTTCCATCGAGGCGGCTGTCTTTTCCGGCTGCTGGTGGGCCAGGCCGATGGCTGCCTGCAGGCGCGCCAACGGGGAGCGCAGTTCGTGCGAGACGTCGTGCAGGAGGTTCTTCTGGCCGTCCAGCAAAGCGCGCAGGCGGCCTGTCATGCGGTCGAAATCGCGGCCCAGGGTGGTAAGCTCGTCGCCCCCGGCGCGCGGTTTGGCCGTAAAGCGTGGCGCCAGGTCGCCGTTGGCCGCGGCATCGAAGGCCTGGCGCAGCGCGCGGATGGGGCGCGCAAAATACCACGCGAGCAGGGCGGCGAACAGCAGGCTTGCCAACACGGCGGCGCCAATCGGAATGAAGGGTGTCAGCGGGCGAAAGCGGGGCGGTGGGCCGCCTGGCTCGCCGCGGCCAGGACCCGGCGCAGGACCGGCTGCTGCGCCAGCGTCGCCCGGCCCGGGTGGTGGCGGAGGTGGCCGGGCTTCCGGCCGGCGGAAGGCGCGCGGGTCGAGGCCGGGGATTCCCGATCCCGCAAGCAGGGCGCGGGAATCAGGTGCGTCAAGCGCGCCCTGGTGGCGCCGGGAAGGCAGGAACAGCAAGTAGCGCTGGCCGTTTGGCGCTGTCACTTGCCGGACGCCGCGCGGATCGGGGCTGGCCAGCATTTTCTGCGCTTCCGAGAGCATGTTTGGTGATGTGATGCGCCCCAGCAGCTCTTTGCCGTCATCGCCCACGGCGTACACCCTATGCCGCGGCATGTTTTCCAGGAGCTGGCGCAAGCCGTCGGTGCCGCCAAACGCCAGGGTGGCGGCAGCGGATTCGATCGACATTTCCGCCGGCGGGCCGGTCTCGATATCGGAAGGGCGCACTTCAGCAGCAGCGCGCGCCTTGAGCCAGACGGCGCCACCAATTGCAGCGGTGGCCGCGACCTGGGCGAGCAGGATGGAGAAGAAGAACTTCCAGAACAGGCGGCCCACGGCTTACTCCCGGATCAACTGGTAGCCCAGGCGGTAGACGGTTTGCAGGCAGGAGCGGCCGTCCGAAATGGCGCCCAGCTTGTGGCGCAAGCTGCTCATGTGGACATCGATATTGCGGTCGAAGCGCGCCATCGGGCGTCCCAGCCCCTGCTCGGACAGCACGTTCTTGCTTACGGGCTTGCCCGCATGACGCGCCAGGACTTCAAGAAGGTTGAATTCCGTGCTGGTCAGCTCCAGCGGTACACCGGCCCACGCGGCGCGGCGCTGCTCCGGCCACATGGTGAGCTGCCCCACCACCAGCGGGCCACTGCCCGTATCCGGCACGGCTTGCGTGCGGCGCAGGATGGCGCGGATGCGTGCGGTCAGCTCGCGTGGCGTGCATGGCTTGGTCACGTAATCGTCGGCACCCAGCTCGAGGCCGACAATGCGGTCGGTATCGTCGCCGCGGGCCGTCAGCATCAGGATCGGCATCTGGCTCACGGCGCGGATGCGGCGCAGCGTCTCGAGGCCGTTCATGCGCGGCATCATCACATCGAGAACCGCAATGGCAAACGCCCCCGTCAAGGCGGAGGCGGTGCCGGTTTCGCCATCGTGGGCGGTGCTGACTTCGAAGCCTTCCTGCGCCAGGTACTCCTGGAACATGCCGACCAGTTCGACGTCATCGTCAATCAATAGGACCTTGTTCATGGTGCCCATGATAGCAAACCGGTCCTTCCGGGTTCCTCCATCTTTACACGTTTTTACCTGCCACTAACGGCGCTTTACAGGCCGTAGCCAGAGAATGGAATCTCACCATCACCACTGGAGATTCACAATGAACAAGAGCAAATTGTCCCGACTCGTGCTGGCCGCGACCATGGCGCTGCCGCTGCTGGCCCGCGCGGAAGATGCCTTGCCGCCGGAAGGCGACCGGCCCCCAATGGCGGGCCCGCACGGCGAAGGTCCACGCGGTGAATTCCCGGGCGGCCGGCCCGGTGGCCATTTCGGCGCGCCAGGCTTGCCATTCCTGCATGGCCTGGCATTGTCCGACAGCCAGGAGGACAAGCTGTTCCAGCTGATGCACAACCAGGCGCCATACCTGCGCGAACAGCAGCGCGCCCACGAGAAGGCAATGCGCGCCCTGCATGAGATGCGCGATGCAGAAAAATTCGATGACGCAGCTGCGGCCAAGCTGGCGCAGGCCGCAGCCCAGGCGCAAGCCAACCTGACCCTGGCCCATATCCGCACGCACCAGAAGGTGCTGGCCCTGTTGACCCCTGAGCAGCGCAAGCAATTGGACGAGCGTAAAGCCCGTCATCAAAAAGGAGGCTTCAATGAACGTTAATTCGATCAGTTTCAGCAGCTACACCAGCCAGCTGTCCACGAGCGGCACTGACCAGACGCGCCAGGCGCCGCCTCCGCCACCACCGGCCCCGCCGCCGGGCGAGGGGGGCTTTGTCAACGCGATCGGCTCGGCACTGGAGTCGCTTGGCGTGAGCGATGTTGCGTCCGGCGAGAAGGAAAGCGCAGCGTCTTCCCTGGGCAGTTTTTTGCAGGAATTGATGAAGTCGCTGCATGAGCAAGGTGAAGCCAACGACGCGGGGGCGCAAGGTGCCCGTGGTGCGGGCGGTCCTGGTGGCCCAGGTGGCCAGGGTGGCGCTGGCCGGCTGGCCGAAGACTTGCAAAGCCTGATCTCCTCGCTGCAAAGCGACTCGTCCGAATCCGGAGAAGCGTCGTCGCTGGAGTCCTCGTTCTCGTCGCTGCTCTCGGCACTCGGCGCGGACAATGCCGATGCCGGGACCAAGCTGGCCAGCTTCCTGCAAACGCTGGCCGACAAACTGCCGCAATCCGGCAGCAGCGGTAACCTGATTAACACCACGGCATAAGAAGGAGAACGCAATGGACGCGCATGACCACGGCCTTGTAGTGGACCTGGAAACCATGATGAACATGGGCAGCAACCGCCGTCGCTCATTGCGATGGCTGCTGGCCAGCGCGGCCACGCTGCCGCTGATGGCCTGCGGCGGCGGCTCGGACAGTGCCGGCAGCAGCGCCGGCAGCACCGGGACGAGCACCGGGACCAGCGCCGGCACCGGCACTGGCGCAAGCTGCTCGGTGATCCCGGAAGAAACCGGCGGCCCTTATCCAGGCGACGGCACCAACAGTAATGCCAGCGGCGTTGTCAACGTTCTGACACAAAGCGGCATCGTGCGCAGCGATATCCGCAGCAGCTTCAATGGTGCCAGCGGTACCGCAGCCGGCATCCTTTTGACGATCAAGCTGAAAATCCTCAACGCGAACAACGGCTGCGGCGCTGCTGGCGAATTCGCAATCTACTTGTGGCACTGCGATCGTGATGGCCGCTATTCGCTATACTCCAGCGGCGTGGGAGACCAGAACTACCTGCGCGGCGTACAAGGCGCGGACGCCAATGGCGACCTGTCCTTCACCACCATCTTCCCCGGCTGCTACGACGGGCGCATGCCGCACGTGCATTTCGAGGTCTATCGCAGCCTTGCGCAAAGCACCAGCGCCTCCAACCGCATCAAGACCTCGCAATTTACCTTCCCGATGGCGACGCTGAACGAAGTCTATGCGACCTCGGGTTACAGCAGTTCCGCAAGCAACCTGTCCCGCATCAGCTATGCCACTGATAATGTTTTCAGCGACGGCTACACCCTGCAGCTCGGCAGCATGAGCGGCAACGTCACCGACGGCTACGTTGTCACGCTGACGGTAGCTGTCGCCGCCTGAGCCGCGAACGGGACGAAACCCGTTTCGCCCCAGATCCTCCTTTTTCGCCAATCCCCGAAACGGCTTTCGCCGCTGCCAGCGCCCGTCCCAGCGGCAGTGCTGGCACGCGGCTTGCGCTAATCCCTGCATGGTTTAGGCAAGGGAGAAAGCATGGATCGTCTGCTCAGCTATCGGCCGGAACTGGAATTGTCCCCGGCGGCGCCACAGGCAGCGTGGCGCGATGCCAGTCTGCCGCAAGCCGCCGAACTGCTCGCAGCGCGCCGCGAGGGACGCTTGCCCGCTTGGTTCCGCCACGTGGCGCCCGGGCTGGACGGCGTGCTGCCCAAGCTGGCCGACCAGGTGCTGTCTGCCGGCCCCAGGGCTGGCCGCCTGCTCGGCCTCGAGCTTGAAGGGCTGAGCGCCGAAGATCGCGAATTCGAAACTGCGCGCCAGTTCATGCGCTTCGCCGGCCTGGCTGCGCGCCGCGCAAGGCAGGCCGCCCGCGGCGACCCGCGCCAGGTGCGGCGCGCGGCCCTGAACATCGCCGCCAGGCAGTACGCGCCGGGGCTTTTGCCCACCATCGTATCCATCATGGAGCGGCATCCCGTTCCACCATCCGCAGCACCACATCAAAGGGGGCAAATCATGCATGACATCGACCGTACCACCCTGGAATTCGGCAACGAAACTTCCTATGAAGGCGAGTATGAGTTTGGCGAATCGGAATGGGGCGGCGAAATGGGCCAGCAAGGCATGCTGACCGAAGCCGAGGAGATGGAACTGGCGAGCGAACTGCTGTCGGTGACCAATGAAGCAGAACTGGAGCAATTCCTGGGCAGCTTCCTGAAAAAGGCTGCCTCGTTCGCCGGCAATGTGATCCGCTCGCCGATCGGGAAAGCGATCGGTGGCGCGCTGAAAGGCGTCGCCAAGAAGGCCCTGCCGCTGGCAGGCGGCGCAATTGGCGGCTACTTCGGCGGCCCGCTGGGCGCCAAGATCGGCAGCGGCCTGGCTTCGGCGGCCGGCAGCGCCCTGGGCCTGGAAGCGGAAGGCGAAATGTCCGGTGAAGACCGCGAGTTCGACGGCGCGCGCACCTTCATCAAGGTGGCGGCCGACACAGTGAACCGCGCAGCTCAGGCGCGCGGCGGCGATCCACGCCAGATTGCGATGCAGGCTGCCACTGCGGCTGTCCGCCAGCACGCTCCGGGCCTGCTGGCGCGCGCCGGCCAGCAAATGGGACAGGGTGGGCAGCAGGGCGGCGCCCGAGGCATGGCAGGCGCAATGCACGGCAACGCGGGACGCTGGGTGCGCCAGGGTCGTAAAATCGTCCTGTACGGGGCTTGAGCCAAATGAGCCCGTACGCCGCCTGGATGCTGGCACAGGAGGCGCGGTCCCTTCTGACGCGCCTGGCCCGAGTGCTGCCATTCGCCCTGATCGAGCCGATGGTGCCGGCTGCCGCCCTGCTGCCGAGGGCGCAGCTCGGCATCGAGCGGCAGCTGGTGGCCGGGCGGCGCGAGTTGCGGGCGATGATACGCGGCTTCCTGCGCTGGCTGCGCAGTCCCGACGGACGGCGCGCCAGCCCGGCCCACGCCCAGCGCCGTTTCACCTTCCTGCGCATGAAATTCAATGCGGCCCTGATCCAGTTCGACATGTTCAACGACGTGATCACGCAGCGCAGCGAGCATCGCAATGGCGTATGGCTGGCAGGGCTGGACGTCGCTTCCGCCGATGCCTTGTCCCTGCGCGGCGGCTACTACACGCCGCCGCCGGTGGTGTGCTACCTGGACCGCGGTCCAGGCGCGGCGATCCGTCGCGCCCGCACCCGCCTGCCGGGCGGTGGCGACAATCCGGTCGCCATCATCCGTGTGCCGCGCGAGCGGATGGTCGGGGCCAGCATCGCCTCTTCGCTGTTCCACGAAGTGGGGCACCAGGGTGCTGCGCTGCTGGACCTGGTCAACTCGCTGCGGCCGGTGCTGCAATCGCTGCAATCCGGCGCCACCGGGCCGGCGCCGGTGTGGAAGCTGTGGGAGCGCTGGATTTCCGAGATTGTCGCCGACTTCTGGTCGCTGGGCAGGGTCGGGGTAGCGGCCACCCATGGCCTGATCGGCGTGGTCAGCCTCCCGCGCATTTTCGTCTTCCGCATCAACATCGACGACCCCCACCCGGTGCCGTGGATCCGGGTTCTCCTGAGCTGCGCGATGGGTGAGCGGCTCTACCCGCACCCCCAGTGGCAGCGCATGGCACGGCTGTGGGAGTCCTACTACCCGCTGGAGGGCGTGCCGGCGGCGGACAAGCAGCTGCTGCTGGCACTGCGCGAATCGATGCCGGCCCTGGCGGGCTTGCTGGCAAGTCATCGCCCGGCGCTGCTGCGCGGCACTTCGCTGCCGCAGGCATTGCAGGTCGACCGGCGCCAGCCGGCCTACCTGGCCCTGTTGTTCCGCCTGTGGCAACGCAAGCCGCAGCGCATGTACGACGCCTCGCCGGTGCTGGTGTTTGCCGTGATCGGCCAGGCGCGTGCGGACGGCATCCTGAGCCCGGAACACGAGAGCATCCTGCTGGTGCGCCTGCTCACGCACTGGGCGCTTCGCAATACCTTGACTGATATTTGAGGAGAGTTCCATCATGACGAAAACGAGTGCGGCAGCCGCGGGCGCAAGCGGCAAGATCGATGTCAACGTGCGGGCCCGGATATCGGGCAATCGCTGGGTCCCGGTGGTGCATGCGCACCTGCTGCTGGTCCATCCTTCGGATGCGCAGCTGAAGCAGCTGCAGCAACTCAATGCGGCTGCGGGCGGGCCAGAGGAGGCGCGCAAGATGATGGCCGGGTGGCCCGTGCTACGCCCGACCCATACCGGCCCGAATGGGCATGCGCGCTTCGATGGGCTGCAAGTCGGCACCTACTATGTGGTCTACAACAATGCCACGCCCTTCGACAAGGATTTCGAACGCTACAACCGCATCGATATCCTGACCTCCGACACGCGCGGTGAGACTGAATTCCTGCTTGACCCGCCGTTCAGCCTGGAGCCGGTTTTCTTCTCCAACGGCGACGACCAGGACCGGCCGCACGGCTTGGTCGGCGACACGGTCTGGGTATCGGTATCGCATGGCGTAGCCGGGCAAAACAATCCGATGGACGGCATGTATTACGTGCCCGAGCCGCCGCTGCAAAGCCAGGCGCAGAAAGGCGTGAAGTCGAGCATGCGCCTGAACGCAACCGGCACTTCCGAGGTCGCGGTGAACATCTACATGGCTGCGCTGGAGCCGGATGGCGTCACCCCCGACCCGAACGACGCTGCCCACTATCGCGCATCGGAGCCGATCATTGTCGATGAAGGCAGCGCAACGAAGGTGAGCGGCACGATCACCACCCAGGCCTCGCGCACGGAAGCGGAATTCCGCCCGGTGCTCGCCCACTGGACGCTGATACGCAACAGTGCCGAGGCCCTGTCCTTCAATACCTACAAGCTGTTCATCGACCACCTGTTCTGCAACGACGCCGGCGGTGAAGTGCCCGATTTCGAGCGCAGCCGCTTCAATGAAAAAGAGCGCGCCTTCCGCCTGCTGGAAAAGCGCCGCAGCCTGCCGTTCAGCGATGCGGAATCGTATCGTGTGCTGAAGGCCGCGACGGAGGCTTTCGTCATGGTCAATTGCGGCGTACTGCGCACCCCGTACGCCTTCCGCCCGCAGGAAGATGCCGATTACCTGGACCGCCGCGACCTGCCGGGCGACCGCAAGCTGGAAGATGAACTGGTCAAGCGCTATCTGACCTCCCTGGACCAGAATACGCGCATCCTGCCTTACCTGGCCCTGATCCGCAGCAAGCTGCCGGATGTACGCATCCACATTGGCCACAAGGACCACCATGACGCGGAGCTGTGCGCAGGTTTCATTCGCGACCGGCTGGTCAATCCCTGCATGATGGAACTGATCTGGTCCTATTGGCAGGAAGAGGGCATGCTGGTGCAGACCATGAACGCCATCACGCGCCGCTTCCAGAACGTGCGCTCGACGGCCAACGGCAATGGACCCGACCCGCTGGCCAATATGGAAGTGGACATGTTGCGGCCTTTGAACAACCTGTTGTGGGGCTATGTGCAGGATGAACAGCATCGCCTGAGTGTCGTGCGGCGCAACTATGAGTACGACCACCACTACGGTATCCACCTGGACGGCAAGGCCGTGCGCGACTTCCGGCCGGCCGACAGCCGTTCCAAGTTCATCGAAGCCTTCCATAACCTGTTGCGCCAGCTGATGCCGTTTTATCGCCAGGACGACGACACCACGGTCAAGGCCGACGCCTTCCCGATCCTGAACGCGCTGAAGGAAGTGCACCTGATCCTGTCGCAGGGGGCGCACAACCAGTTCGGCGACCTGCCTTCCACCGCGCGCATCGAAATGCTGATGCAGCAATGGATGCTGGCACGGCCGGAATTCCGCGAATTCCTGCCGACCCGCCTGATGGTGGCGCACCCGGAGCCGTGGATGGACCGGGTGGATGCGATGAAGAAGGTGCAGGGCTGGAGCGATACCAGCATCGCCCATTTCCGCGACCTGGCCATGTTCGGCGAGCAGTTGCTGCTGTCGATCCGCTACACCCACTGGAGCGACGTGTACGACCCGACCGAAGCGTTTGCCTGGGCGCGCTTCTGGCGTCCGCAGGCACAGGGCTATATGCACGCCTACCGTGCAGTGACGGGCGTCGACCTGACCTCGGAGACCGCCAACCCGAAACTGGAGGCGACCATGCCGTCGGTACTGCTGCGGCAGCGGCTGGAGGCCATGCCGCGTACGGCGTGAGGTGACGGTGCGCGCCGACTTCACCAGCGCCCTGTACCTTGGCATGCGCCACCCGGCGCAATCGCTGCCGGCCTGGGACGAGCTTACGCTGGGGAAGCCGGCGGCATTGGAACCGGTGCCGGGGGAGCCGGAACTTGGCGCGGCACTGGCGCGCCTGATGGATTGCGAAGCGGCCTGCCTGCTGCCTTCCAGCCTGCACCTGTTCTGGGACTTGTTCGGGTGGCTGGCGTGTGCGCAGGTAGCACTCCTGGTCGACAGCGCCGCCTATCCGGTGGCACGCTGGGGGGCCGAACGCGCGTGCGCGCAAGGCGTTCCATTGCAGTGTTTCAGCCACTGCAATGCGCCCCAGGCGGCGGCAATGGCCCGCCGCTGGCGCGAAGCAGGACGCAGGCCGGTGATCCTTTCGGATGGCTATACGCCGGGCGATGAATCGGCGCCACCGCTGACGGCCTATGCCGACATTGCCGATTCCTTCGGTGGCCTGCTGCTGTTGGATGACACGCAGGCGCTTGGCGTGCAGGGCCGGGAAGGCGGCGGATCGGTGGCGGAGCATGGCCTTGGCGGCGGACCCGTACTGGTTGGGGCCTCGCTGGCCAAAGGCTTTGGCGCGCCACTGGCGGTGCTGGCAGGGCCGCGCAAGATGTTGGGCAGTTTCATGGCGCTGAGTGCGACGCGGGTTCACTGCAGCCCGCCTTCCGTGGCGGCAATTGCCGCCGGCCGCTGCGCGCTGGAAGCGAACCGCAGGACAGGCCGGGCCTTGCGTGAACGCTTGCGCGAACGGATAGCACAGCTGCAGGCTGCGCTGGCTGCACAGGGAATAGCGTGCCGGGGCGGTGGATTTCCGGTGCAGCGCATCATTCTGCCGCCTGCGTGCGATGGCGAGGCCGTCAGGCGTGAACTCTCGTTGGGTGGAATAGAGGTGCTGTTGCAGGGAACACAGGCAAGGCAAATCCTGACCTTGCTGCTGCGTGCCGATCACAGCGCACAGCAGGTCGCATATGCCGCCCGGTCAATCGGACAACTGATGGAGGTGCTCCATGTTTGAAACGATGGAATTCGAATGGCGGCCAAAGGGCGGCCGCGCACTGGGCAGGCCGCGTATCCGCCCGTCCCGCAAACCCCGCCCGGCGCTGGCGTATGGGGGCTTCTGGCCTTACCGCGCGCCGGTGTTCGAACCACTGCCTCTGTTCGAACCGCCCGCCGGCGACGAGCCGGGACCCGATGAAGGCGATAGCAATGGCGACGGCGAACTGCCGTCGACCATCGCCCAGGCCGTGGGGCAAATGCCGCGCGCCTTGCAGCCGTCCTATGTGCCGGTTGCTCCGCTTGACCGCGCGCCCAGCGATCCGCGCACGCACGGGCCAGGGCTGTACTACCTCGAATTTACCGTCAACGGCCAACGCAGGGGCTATAGCGGCCAGGCCCGGCATATGGGGCAACGCCTCGCGCAGCATCGCATCTGCGCGGGCATGATGGGCATCGCCCCTTCGCAAGTCAGCGTCTACGTCGCCGCGAACCTGGCGGACGATGCCGATCGCCGGAGGCGTGAACGCGTCCTGCACGATACGATGTTCCGGCATCATCAGGGCGTGCTGACCAACCAGCGCCGTGAACTGGAGTTCGAGGTGCTGGGAGAGGAGCACGAAGCGCCTTGCGGGTGCAAGCGCTGCCAGCGTGGTCCGTTCAGCGAGGAGCAGGAGATGGAGCTGGCGATGGAGCTGCTGGGCGTGCAGAGCGAGGAAGAGCTCGAGCAGTTCCTTGGCAAGATGTTCAAGAGCGTCTGGAGCGGCATCAAGAAGGTCGCCAAACCGCTGGGCGGCATCCTGAAGGGCATTGCGAAAAAAGCCTTGCCTTTCGTCGGCGGTGCGCTTGGGTCGTTTATCCCGATCCCTGGCGTGGGCACTGTATTGGGCCGTGCACTGGGCGGTGCGCTAAGCAATGCGCTGGAAATGGAAATGCAGGATATGCCCGAAGTGGAGCGCGAGCTTGAAGTGGCTCGCCGCTTTGTGCGCATTGCCGGCAGTGCTGCGCAAGGGGCCGGCGACAGCGACGGCAGCCCGCAAGCGGTGCGCCGTGCTGTATTGGAAGCCCTGCGCACTCATGCTCCGCAATTCGGCAAGTCATGATCATCGACTGCCACTGCCACGCCGGTCCTGGCGATGGCTTGACCGGGCCGTGGGACAGCAACGCCGCGCTGGGCCGCTACGCCAGACGTGCGCGCGAAGCGGGCATCGACAGGACGGTTCTGCTGGCCGCGTTCCATTCCGACTACGGCGCCGCCAACGCCGGCGTGGCACGCCTGGTGGCGGCGGAGCCGGAGCACTACCTGGCCTTCGCTTTTGTCCATGCCCGGCGCGATGCAGGCAGGATCGCGGCGCTGGTGCGCAAGGCAGTGGAGGACTATGGTTTTGTCGGCATCAAGCTGCACCGGCACGATGCGCCAATTACCGGCGAGGTCTGCGAAGTGGCGCGCCACTTCGGCTTGCCGGTGCTGTACGACCCGGTCGGCGTGACTTCGGTGGCGGAACTGCTGGCCGAGCAATATCCGGACGTGAATTTCATCCTGCCCCACCTGGGCAGCTTTGCCGACGACTGGGCGGCGCAACTGGCGCTGATCGACCATCTGGCGCGGCACCGGAATATCTACACGGACAGCGCCGGCGTGCGCCGATTCGACCTGCTCGACCAGGCGATCCGGCGCGCAGGTGCACACAAGGTCCTGTTCGGCAGTGACGGCCCGTGGCTGCACCCCGGTGTCGAGCTGGAGAAGATCCGCCTGTTGCGGCTGGGGGCAGCGGACGAAGGCCTGGTCCTTGGCGGCAACCTGCTGCGCCTGATTGGCCGCGGTTAGCCCGTGTCAGGCCGACGCGTTGCGTGCCTTGCGGCGCAGTTGCAGCGTGCGATCGGTTACGCCAAGGCGCAGGGCGGCGCGCTGGTTGTTGTCGCCCTCCTGCTGCAGCACAAGCTGGATTGCCGTGTCGGTGGCCACCTGGCCGATGCGTGAGAGGCTGACCCCGAGGTCCACCGCGCGACCGATGGCGTTGATAAAGGCCGCATCGGGCCAACTGGAATCACCGCTGCGAGGGCGCTCTTCGGGCGGCACATCGCCGATGGTGAGCGGCCCAGGCCCGATATGCCGGTGCCAGATGCGAGCCACAGTCTGGCGCAGGTCGCGCACATTACCGGGATAGCTGCGCGTGAGCAGGTATTGCCGCACGGCCGGATCGAGTTCGACATCGTGCCCGCCCAATTGGTGCAGGAAGTGCTGCACCAGCGGCAGGATATCGCCTTGCCGTTCACGCAGCGGGGGTGTGCGGCAGCGCCAGGCCGCAATGCGGTAAAACAGGTCGGAGCGGAAGGCGCCGCGCTGGACCTCGGCCTCCAGGTCGCGATTGGTGGCGCACACCAGACGAAAGCGCGTTGGGTGCCAGTCATTGCTGCCGACGCGCCGATACTGCTGCTCCTGAATCACACGCAGGAGCTGCGCCTGCAACGGCAGTGGCAGCTCGCCCACCTCGTCAAGAAACAGTACGCCGCCGTTGGCCGCGGCAAAAGCGCCATCACGCGCACTGTAAGCGCCCGTGAACGCGCCGCGCTCATGCCCGAACAATTCACTGCCTGCCAGTTCCGGCGACAGTGTGGTGCAATCGACGACAGTAAGCGGTCCAGCCCCGCCGGTCAGGCGATGAATGGCCTGCGCCAGCAAGTCCTTGCCGGTGCCGGTCTCACCGGTGATCAATACAGGGGAATCGGTAAAGGCGGCCACCTCCACCAGGTTTTGCAGCATGCGCCGCCAGGCGGCGCTCTGGCCGACCAGGCATGCCCTTATGCGGTCGGAGGACATGAGTTGCGCGACTTCGTGCCAGCGTTCCAGGCGGGCCAGAACCTGCGGCAGGATCGCCTCGCCGTTGCGCCACAGGAGCAGGTCGGAAGCGCCGGCCGCCAGCACTTCCCACATGGCGTCGGCTGCGAGTTCGGCCGGTTCGCAACAGATGGCCAGCATTTGCCGGGCGCCCGCTGCCTGCAGGTTGGCGGCCAGTTCGCCGTCCCACTGTCTGAACAAGAGGATGGAAGCATCGCTGTCCTGCGGTGCTTCGATGAGGGATACGCCAGCGCCAGACAGGTCAATCCTCAGCCTGTTGCTGGCATTGGCCGGCGCCTTCCCGGTCGCCAGGATGCAAGCTGAAAGCGCCATATAGTCGCCCCTCCGCAAGGACAGGACGTCAACTATAGTGCGAAATCGCGGGGAGCTGCGTTGAGCTTACTCAATCGTGCGCCGGGGTGCGGCGCACGATCCACAGTGAAGATTTATTGCTTGACGCAGTCGACGAAGTAGTCTTTGCGGCCGTTCACTTCGCGCTTGACCAGGCCGTGCACGTCGGTCTCGAAGCCTGGGAAGCGTTCGTTGAAGTCGCGTGCGAAGCGCAGGTAGTCGACGATGGTCTTGTTGAAGCGTTCGCCCGGGATCAGCAGCGGGATGCCCGGTGGGTAAGGCGTCAGCAGGATCGACGTGATGCGGCCTTCCAGGTCGTCCAGTGCCACGCGTTCGATTTCGCGGTGTGCCATCTTGGCGAAAGCATCCGACGGCTTCATTGCTGGCACCATGTCCGACAGGTACATCTCGGTGGTCAGGCGCGCCACGTCGTAGGCTTTGTAGAAGTCGTGAATCTGCTGGCACAGGTCGCGCAGGCCCATTTGTTCGTAGCGCGGATTGGCAGCCGAGAACTCCGGCAGGATGCGCCACATCGGTGCATTCTTGTCGTAGTCGTCCTTGAACTGTTGCAGCGCGGTCAGCAAGGTGTTCCAGCGGCCTTTGGTAATGCCGATGGTGAACATGATGAAGAAGGAGTACAGGCCGCACTTCTCGACGATCACGCCGTGTTCGGCCAGGTACTTGGTCACGATCGAGGCCGGGATGCCGGTCTCGCCGAACTGGCCGTCCAGCGACAGGCCCGGGTTGACGATGGTGGCCTTGATCGGGTCGAGCATGTTGAAGCCCGGCTTCAGGTCGCCGAAGCCGTGCCACTTCTTGCTCTCTTCGGTGAAGATCCAGTCTTGCTGCGAACCGATGCCTTCTTCGGCGAAGGTGTCCGGACCCCAGACCTTGAACCACCAGTCCTGGCCCCATTCCTCGTCGATCTTCTTCATCGCGCGGCGGAAGTCCAGCGCTTCCAGGATGGATTCTTCCACCAGGGCGGTGCCGCCCGGCGCTTCCATCATGGCTGCAGCCACGTCGCAGGAGGCGATGATCGAGTATTGCGGCGAGGTCGAGGTGTGCATCAGGTACGCCTCGTTGAAAGCATCCTTGTCCAGCTTGACGGTCTCGGAATCGCGCACCAGCACCTGCGAAGCCTGCGACAGGCCGGCCAGAAGCTTGTGGGTCGACTGGGTCGAGAAGATCATCGACTCCTTGGCGCGCGGACGGTCCTTGCCGATCGCGTGCATGTTCTTGTAGAAGTCGTGGAAGGTGGCGTGCGGCAGCCAGGCTTCGTCGAAGTGCAGGGTATCGATCTTACCGTCCAACATTTCGCGCAGGGTTTCCACGTTGTAGACCACGCCGTCGTAGGTCGACTGGGTGATGGTCAGGATGCGCGGCTTCTTGTTGACCGCGGCCTGGGCGAACGGGTTGTTGGCGATCTTGCGCTCGATGCTCTCCATCGAGAACTCTTCCAGCGGGATCGGGCCGATGATGCCGAGGTTATTCCGGGTCGGCATCAGGAATACAGGGATCGCGCCGCACATGATGATCGAGTGCAGGATCGATTTGTGGCAGTTACGGTCGACCACCACGATATCGCCGGGAGCCACGGTCGAGTGCCACACCATCTTGTTGGAGGTGGAGGTACCGTTGGTGACGAAGTAGGCGTGGTCGGCGTTGTAAATGCGGGCAGCATTGCGCTCGGACGCGGCAACAGGCCCGGTGTGGTCCAGCAGCTGGCCCAGTTCTTCCACGGCGTTGCAGACGTCGGCGCGCAGCATGTTCTCACCGAAGAACTGGTGGAACATCTGGCCGATCGGCGACTTCAGGAACGCCACGCCACCGGAGTGGCCCGGGCAGTGCCAGGAGTAGGAGCCGTCGTTCGCGTAGTGCACCAGGGCGCGGAAGAAGGGCGGCGCCAGGCTGTCCAGGTAGGACTTGGCTTCGCGGATGATGTGGCGCGCCACGAATTCCGGGGTGTCCTCGAACATGTGGATGAAGCCGTGCAGCTCGCGCAGGATATCGTTGGGGATATGGCGCGAGGTGCGGGTTTCGCCGTACAGGTAGATCGGGATGTCGGCGTTCTTGTGGCGGATCTCGGACACGAAGGCGCGCAGGGAGGCCAGCGCGAAGTCGGTTTCCTCCGGCGTGCCGCCGCCGAATTCTTCGTCGTCGATCGACAGCACGAAGGCCGAGGCGCGCGACTGCTGCTGCGCGAACTGCGCCAGGTCGCCGTAGCTGGTCACACCCAGGACGTCCATGCCTTCGTTTTCCATCGCCGCGGCCAGGGCGCGAATGCCCAGGCCGGACGTATTCTCGGAACGGAAATCCTCGTCAATAATGACGATGGGGAAGCGGAATTTCATCGGTGGTCTCCAGGCGCGACCAAGCGCCTCAAAAAAATAAGACCGGGAGTATCGCAGAATTTCCCGGCCGGGGGTAAAAATTTTTACAGCATTGCCAGGACGCCCAGGCCGAGGCCTACGGCGGCCACGCCGTAGGTGGCGTACATCAGCCATTTACGGTTGGTCAGCAGGGTGATCGCAGCCAGCGCGATGGCAATTTGTTCGGCCGTGGTGGCCAGTGCCCATTGATGGTGCTTGTGCAGGGCGTGGTCGGATTGATGGTCCCACTCGGCCGACTTGGCTTCCCATTCCTCGGCGTCCTTCTTGATGGCGTCTTTTTCTTCCTTGTAGCGCAGCACCTCGGCCTTGAATTTCTCGGTGTCGGCGTTCGGCAGCAGCATGGCCAGCTCGGCCAGGTTCTGCTTGGACGATTTGGCCTGGTAGTAGTTCCAGCGGTTGGATGCTTCGGTCTTGGCGATGGCCGCATTGTTCTTGAACAGTGCCGCATCGTTCTGCGTGGCGCCGCCCTGGTAGCCGAAGATGGCGCCAACCGTGGCCAGGATGGCCGTGGTCACGGCGATATTGCCGGAGAATTTATCGTTGCTGTGTGCTGCGTGTTCCACGGCGTGGTCGTGCGGGCCGTGGACGTGGAAACCGTGTCCGGACATATTTTAGTTCCTGGTAAAGCTAATAAAAGAATAAGGCAGCCCGGCTGCCGAAACGTGCTCCTCACGCGCTACTTCCTGCCACTCGCCGGCAGCCAGCGCCGGGAAGAACGCATCGCAGTCGTAAGTGCGGCCGATGCGCGTGATTACAAGCTTGTCAACCAGCGGCAAGGCTTGCTGGTACACCTGCGCGCCGCCGATCACAAAAGCCTCCGCGGTGCCTGCGACCAGCGCTTGCGCCTCTTCCAGCGAGCCGACGCGCTCCACGCCTTCGTGCTGCCATTCCGCATTGCGGCTGATGACGATATTGCGGCGGTTCGGCAAAGGGCGGCCGATGGAATCGAAGGTCTTGCGGCCCATGATAATCGGGTGGCCGGAAGTGAGGCGCTTGAAGTGCGCCAGGTCCTCCGGCAGGTGCCACGGCAGCGCGTTGTTGATGCCTATGCCATTGTTGGAATCAGTGGCAACGATAATGGTCAAATTTGTCATGGCCGACATTATATATCGGAGCACTTTGCACTTCGGTCACGTTGCGGAATTGCGCCACCGCAATCTATTTTGGGCTTGGAATGGGGGCTTGTGACGTTTGGAGAGTTTTGTCCGGGGTGTGTCGGCGTATCGTTGCTTCCAGCGCGCTAGGAATTGCTGCTGAGTAATTCTGTTTGTTGGTTTTATAACGATACGGACCCCAGGAGAACCCCTGATGAAACACCCACTCAAGCATCCCCACGGGAATGCCGGGCGCGCTATTCTCGCATTGGCTGATGGCACCCTGTTTGAAGGCATCGCAATCGGTGCCAATGGCTCCACGGCTGGCGAAGTCGTATTCAATACCGCCATGAGCGGGTACCAGGAAATCCTGAGCGACCCAAGCTACAGCCGCCAGATTGTCACGCTGACTTACCCTCACATCGGCAACACGGGCGTCAACCGTGAAGATGGCGAGGCCCCGCTGATCCATGCGGCGGGCCTGGTAATAAAAGACTTGCCTTTGCTGGCATCGAACTTCCGCAGCGAGCAGGACCTGTCGTCCTGGCTGGCGGAGCAGGGCGTCGTGGCCATTGCCGGCATCGATACCCGCAAGCTGACCCGCATCCTGCGCGAGAAGGGCGCGCAGTCCGGCGCCATTGTCACCGGTGGCAGCGCGGAAGAAGCGCTTTGCCTGGCACGTGAATTCCCCGGCCTCGCAGGGATGGACCTGGCGCAAACCGTCAGCACCGCTGCGCCTTATGAATGGACCGAGACCGAATGGATGCTGGGCCAAGGCCACGGCCGCCAAATGCAGCCGCGCTGCCACGTGGTGGCGTATGACTTCGGAGTCAAAGCGAACATCCTGCGCATGCTGGCCCAGCGTGGCTGCCGCGTGACCGTGCTGCCAGCGAAGGCCGGCGCTGCCGCTGCACTAGCCCTGAACCCGGACGGGGTCTTCCTGTCCAACGGGCCGGGCGACCCGCAGCCCTGCGATTACGCCATTGAAGCAGCGCGCGAATTGATTGAGCGTGGCGTGCCGACCTTCGGCATCTGCCTCGGCCACCAGATCATGGCGCTGGCTTCCGGCGCCCGCACGGTGAAGATGAAGTTCGGCCACCACGGCGCGAACCATCCGGTGCAGGATGTCGAGACCGGCCGCGTGATGATCACTTCGCAGAACCACGGCTTTGCGGTCGATCCCGATTCGCTCCCGAATAACTGCGCAGTCACACATATTTCGCTGTTCGACGGTTCGCTGCAAGGCTTCCGCCGCACCGACAAGCCAGCCTTCTGCTTCCAAGGGCACCCGGAGGCTTCGCCCGGACCGCACGACCTGGCACCGCTGTTTGACCGTTTCGTCAGCATGATGGAGGGCGCCCGCCATGCCTAAGCGTACCGATATCCAGCGCATCCTGATCATTGGCGCCGGCCCGATTGTGATCGGCCAGGCCTGCGAATTCGACTACTCCGGCGCCCAGGCCTGCAAGGCGCTGCGCGAAGAAGGGTATGAAGTGGTGCTGGTGAACAGCAACCCTGCCACCATCATGACCGACCCGGGCATGGCCGACGTCACCTATATCGAGCCGATCACCTGGGAGACCGTGGCACGCATCATCGAGAAGGAACGCCCCCAGGCCGTGCTGCCGACCATGGGCGGCCAGACCGCACTCAATTGTGCGCTGGACTTGCATCGCCACGGCGTGCTGGAGCGTTTCAACGTGGAGCTGATCGGCGCCACCCCGGAAGCCATCGACCGCGCGGAAGACCGCGCCAAGTTCAAGGCTGCCATGGAACGCATCGGCCTGCAGTCGGCCCGTTCCGGCATTGCCCACACCATGGCCGAAGCCTGGCAGGCGCAGGAACGCCTTGGCTTCCCGGTCATCATCCGTCCCTCTTTCACGATGGGCGGCAGCGGCGGCGGGATTGCCCGCAACGCCGACGAATTTACCGCCATCTGCCTGCGCGGCCTGGAGCTGTCGCCGACTTCCGAACTGCTGATCGAGGAATCGCTGATCGGCTGGAAAGAATTCGAGATGGAAGTGGTGCGCGACCGCAAGGACAACTGCATCATCGTCTGCTCGATCGAGAACCTGGACCCGATGGGCGTGCATACGGGGGACTCGATCACCGTGGCGCCGGCGCAAACGCTGACGGACAAGGAATGCCAGATCATGCGCGATGCGTCGCTGAACGTCCTGCGCGAAATCGGCGTCGACACCGGCGGCTCGAACGTGCAGTTCGCGGTCAATCCGCAAGACGGCCGCATGATCGTGATCGAGATGAATCCGCGCGTATCGCGTTCCTCGGCCCTGGCTTCCAAGGCGACCGGCTTTCCGATCGCCCGCGTCGCCGCCAAGCTGGCAGTTGGCTTCACGCTGGACGAGCTGCAGAACGACATTACCGGCGGCGCCACTCCGGCCTCTTTTGAACCTGCGATTGACTACGTCGTCACCAAAATCCCGCGCTTCGCCTTCGAGAAATTCCCGGACGCGAATAACCGCCTGACCACGCAGATGAAATCGGTCGGCGAGGTGATGGCAATGGGCCGCACCTTCCAGGAATCGTTCCAGAAGGCGCTGCGCGGGCTGGACATCGGCGTTGAAGGCCTGCAGCGCATCGCCACCGGGCGCGACGTGATCGAACAGGAACTGCGCCAGCCCGGCCCCTTGCGTATCTGGTACGTGGGCGAGGCCTTCGCGCAAGGCATGTCGCTGGTGGAGGTGAACCGCCTGTCGCATATCGACCCGTGGTTCCTGGCCCAGATCCAGGACCTGGTGGAAGTCGAGGCCTGGGTGGCCACGCAGCAGCTGGGCGGCTTCGACCGCCACGTGCTGCGCCGCCTGAAACAGCAGGGCTTCGGCGACCGCCGCCTGGCGCAGCTGCTGGGAGTGCATGAAGACGAGGTGCGCGCGCAGCGCCACGCCCAGGGCATTCGCCCGGTGTACAAGCGCGTCGATACCTGCGCCGGCGAGTTCGCGACCCGCACCGCGTATATGTATTCGACCTACGACGAGGAATGCGAGGCCCAGCCTACCAGCGCACGCAAGATCATGGTGCTGGGCGGTGGCCCGAACCGGATCGGCCAGGGCATTGAGTTCGACTACTGCTGCGTGCACGCAGCGCTGGCGATGCGCGAGGACGGCTACGAGACCATCATGGTCAACTGCAATCCGGAGACCGTGTCGACCGACTACGACACCTCCGACCGCCTCTACTTCGAATCGCTGACGCTGGAAGACGTGCTGGAAATCGTCGCCATCGAAAAGCCGGAGGGCGTGATCGTCCAATACGGCGGCCAGACCCCGCTCAAGCTGGCCCTGGCACTGGAAGCGAACGGCGTGCCGATCATCGGCACGTCGCCCGACATGATCGACGCCGCCGAAGACCGCGAACGATTCCAGAAACTGCTGCATGAGCTGGACTTGCGCCAGCCGTCCAACCGCACCGCCCGCAACGAAGCGCAAGCCGTGGCCATGGCCGAAGAGATCGGCTATCCGCTGGTGGTACGCCCATCCTATGTGCTGGGGGGGCGCGCCATGGAAATCGTGCACGAAAGAGCCGACCTGGAACGCTATATGCGCGAAGCGGTCAAGGTCTCGCACGATTCGCCGGTGCTGCTGGACCGCTTCCTGAACGACGCCATCGAGGTGGACGTGGACTGCGTCAGCGATGGCAAGGAAGTCGTGATCGGCGGCGTGATGGAGCACGTCGAGCAAGCCGGCATCCACTCCGGCGACTCGGCCTGCAGCCTGCCGCCATACTCCCTGGCCGAAGGAACCGTTGCGGAAATCAAGCGCCAGACCGCGCGCCTCGCGCATGGCCTGAATGTGGTGGGCCTGATGAATGTGCAATTTGCGGTACAGCGGCAGAAAGCCGATGGCCGCCTGGTGGACCGCGTCTTTGTGCTGGAGGTGAATCCACGTGCCTCACGCACCGTCCCCTTTGTTTCAAAGGCGACCGGCGTGCAGCTGGCAAAGGTCGCAGCGCGCTGCATGGCCGGCCGTTCGCTGGCAGAGCAGGGCGTGACTGCGGAAGTGATTCCGCCTTATTACAGCGTCAAGGAATCCGTGCTGCCGTTTGCGAAATTCCCCGGGGTGGACACCATCCTCGGTCCGGAAATGAAGTCCACCGGCGAAGTGATGGGGACCGGCACCACCTTTGGCGAAGCCTTCCTGAAGGCCGAACTGGGCGCCGGCGTGCGCATCCCCCAGGCTGGCTATGTGTACATGCGGGTGCGTAAAGCCGACCAGGCGCGTGCCGTGGCGCTGGCGCGTGAACTGGCCGACGCAGGCTACATGCTGTGTGCCAGCGAAGTAACGGCTGCAGTGCTGGAAGCGGGCGAAGTGCCGGTCAATACCATCGAGGACGAGACCCTGCTTGGCCTGCTGGCCCTGCGCGAGATCGCCATGGCCGTGGTCACGGTGGACGAGAAGCGTGTCGCGATTGCCGCGACGCGCAGCCTGCGCACGGCGGCCCTGGCTTCCGGAACGGTCATGTTCACCACCATTGCCGCGGCCGAAGCGGCGGCGGAAGCCCGCAAGCATGCCGGCAACACCAAGGTGCGCTCGCTGCAGGAGCTGCACGCCATGATCGGCGGCGAACTGCGCCAGTCGCCCCCGCCGGCGCCGCGTCCCCAGCCGGGCGCAGTCGACCTGGCCGCGGCAGCCTGGCAAATGCCGGAGCGCCGCGCCCAGGCGCGCCAGCGCAGCGTTGGCGTGCAGCCGCTCAAGGTCTTCATCCGCCAGCCTTTCACCGAATCGGATGAGCGCCAGCAGCGCATGATCAGTGAAATCATGCAGATGATCGACAGTGCCAACGGCCTGCCGCATGCCTTCGATTACCTGACCGGCTTGCAGGCGGAGAGCGCAGACACCTTCCGCGCCTCCTTCGAGCGCAGCCAGGGAATGCCGTTCACGCCGCAGAATTTCCGCCGCCACCGGCTTGCACTGCTGGACCAGGCGGACGTCATGGTCAACATCCGTGTCGGAATGAGTGAGAGCAGTGCATTCGAGTTGAGCTATCACATATTCAAAGGCCGCCGAACGCCTATCCTGTTCCTGGTGTGGAAGGGCGCGCCGATCAAAACCACGCTATTGCGCGAACTCGAAGACCTGGTGGATATCACCTATATCGAATTCGACGAAGTATCAGAGCTGCGTGGCCGGTTGCATCAGTTTTTCAAATGTTTGGTAAAGGAGTGAGCGATGTTCAATAATTTCAAGATCAAGACCCTGCTGGTTGGCGTGCTGGGTTTGCTGATTGGCCTGCTGGCGATTATTGGCGGCCTCGGAATCCTGAGCGCGGAGCGCTCGGTCGGACTGGTGAAGGACGTTACGGTCACGAACCAGAAGAACATTGCGGAGCGCAACGCGATCCGCCTGGACATGGAAACGGGCCGCAGCCAGATCCTGCAAGCCTTGCAGCACAATCCTGAGCTGGCCTGGAGCAAGCTGCATGACCACCCGCTGACCAACCACTTCAACATCGTCGATGAAGTCACGGCGCGCGTGAACAAGCGCTGGGAAAGCTACCTGGCGAGCATCAAGTCGCCGGAGGAGCGCAAGCTGGCCGAAGACTGGTTTGCCAAAAGCGATGGCCTGGGCGTCGAGCATGTCCGCGCCGCCACCACCGCTGTCAGGGAAAACCGCTGGGATGACGCCGAAACGGTCCTGATCAAGAAACTCAACCCGTCCTACCGCCTTGGCGACGTGGCGCTGAAGGCCTTGTCCGAGCACGTCGACAAGCGCATTGAAGCCGATGCCGAAGCAGTCGCTTCGGGCTTGAGCCGCAACAGCACCACCGTCACCGTGGTCCTGGTCGGCGGCCTGGCACTGAGCGTGTTTGCCGGCCTGGTGCTGTTGAAGGCGATTTCCGAGCCATTGGCAGAAGCGATGGATGTGGCGCACCGCGTTGCCGATGGCGACCTGAAAGGCCAGGCCACCAAGCACGCGGACAACGAATTCGGCGAATTGCTGCGCGCCCTGGACAAGATGCGCGACAACCTGGCCGCCATCGTGACCGAGGTACGCGGCGGCAGCGACACGATTTCCAGCGCTTCCGCCCAGATCGCGGCCGGCAATATGGACTTGTCCGACCGCACCGGCGAGCAGGCAGCATCGCTGGAGGAAACTGCCTCCTCGATGGAAGAACTGACCAGCACCGTGCGCCAGAACGCCGACAATGCACGCCAGGCCAACCAGCTTGCCGTTTCGGCATCATCGGTTGCGACCAAAGGTGGCGAAGTGGTTGAACAGGTGGTGGCGACGATGGGCTCGATCAACGAGTCGTCCAACAAGATCGTGGACATTATTGCGGTAATTGACGGCATCGCCTTCCAGACCAACATCCTGGCCCTGAATGCGGCAGTGGAGGCGGCGCGCGCCGGCGAACAGGGCCGCGGCTTCGCCGTGGTTGCCAGCGAGGTGCGCAACCTGGCCCAGCGTTCGGCCGCCGCCGCCAAGGAAATCAAGCAGTTGATCGATGATTCTGTTGGCAAAGTGGAAAGTGGTGCCAAGCTTGTCAACCAGGCTGGTACAACAATGAAGGAAATCGTGACGAGCATTCAGCGCGTGACTGATATCATGGGGGAAATTACCAGTGCTACGCAGGAACAAACTGCCGGCCTGGAACAAATCCACCAGGCCATCACCGAGATGGATACAATCACCCAACAGAACGTGGCGTTGGTGGAGGAGGCCGCATCGGCGTCCACGGCACTGCAAGACCAGGCCAGCAGCCTGTCGCGTATTGTCAGTGTGTTCCAGATCGACAGCCAGCGCCGCGAGCATCCGGCCGCAGTGCAGGCGCGCGCGGTGATCCAGGCGGTGCGCACCAAGCCTGCATTGCCGGCCAAGGCGAAACCGGTCCAGCGTGAAAACAAGGCGCCGGGCTCGCGCAAGGTCGCCAATAGCGAGGTAGGAGATTGGGAAGAGTTTTAACGAAGGAGCATGATTGGAATACAAAGCATTTGAACATTTAGTTCGCCGGCTGGAAATCGATTCGAATGCCAGCCCGGCGGCATTCCGCCGCAAGGTATTTGCGATCAGCCTGGCCGCCTACGTGATCCTGTTCGGATTGCTGGCCGGGCTGCTTGCATTATTTGCCATGCTCATGCAATGGGCCATCGAGTCGCACCGGGCCTTTGCCATGATCAAGGCCGGCCTGGCCGGGCTGTTCCTGCTTTCAATGATCTTTGTTGTCCTGCGCGTGATGCTGATGCGCCTCGACCCGCCGGCCGGGCGCGAACTGGTCCGCGAAGAGGCGCCCAAGCTGTTCGATATCCTGGACAAGTTGTACGGCAAGCTGAAAGGCCCGCGTATCCAGCATGTCCTGATTACGGATGAATACAATGCGGCGATCGTCCAGCATGCGCGCTTCGGCATTTTCGGCGGTTACCGCAACTACCTCCTGGTCGGGCTGCCATTCCTGCTTGGCTCCACGCCGAAGGAAATGCTGTCCGTGCTGGCACACGAATACGGCCACCTGTGCGGCGATCATGCCAAAGGCTCGGCCTGGGTCTACCGCCAGCGCCGCCTGTTCGTCGCCCTTTACCAGCACGTCGAGAGCAGTGCCGACGATAACATTGTCAGCGCCGTGATTGCCCGTTCCCTGAAACGCTTCTTCCCTTATTACAGCGCCTATACCTTCGTGTTGTCGCGGCAGAACGAATACGAGGCCGACCAGACCTCGGTCGACATGGCGGGCCATACGGCAACCGCCCAGATCCTGGTGCGCAGCAGCTTGCTGGGAGACTGGATTGCCCGCGATTTCTGGCCCAGCATGTACGAGAATGCGGACCGGCTGGAAAAACCGCCATTCATGCCATTTTCTTCGATGCGGTTGGCGATCAAGGCCAATTACGACGAGTGGGCCACCAAGAAGGCGCTGGACGCTGCGTGGGCCGAGCGCTCGGATCTGGAAGATACCCATCCCTGCCTGCGTGAGCGGCTTGACGCGATCGAGATGGCGCCCGTGCTGCCGCCGCCGGTCGATACCAGTGCGGCCGACGTGATGCTGGCGTCCGGCGTGGGCAAGAAACTCGAGGCGGAGCTGGACCAGGATTGGTGGGAAGTGAATTCACGCGGCTGGGTTCACCGCTTCCGTCAGGTGAAGAACTCGCGCGAGCGCATCGTCGAGCTTTCGGCAACGCCGCTGGCCGACCTTCCGCTGCAGGATCTGATGGAGCTGGCTTCCCTGAAACTGGAGTTCGAGGACACCGCATCCGCCAAGCCGGCGGTGGTGGAGCTGATCAAACGGCCGGGTGGCCCATACCCGCGCGCCTCGCTGATGTATGGCCGCGTGCTGGTGGCGGAAGGCGACCGCCGTGGCGTCGATCACCTGCGAGAAGCTGCACTGAATGAGCCACGCCTGCTGGAAGAAGCCGCGCAGCGCGGCTACCAGTTCCTGCTGGAGCGGGATGGCGAAGCGGTGGCCAACCGCTGGTGGGGCAGCATCGTGCCCCAGGATGAAACGGCTTAAACCGCCATCGGCGCCGTCAGCGGCGCATGATGCTGGTAGCCTTCCAGCGTAAAGTCGGACGGCTCGATCTTCTCCAGCCATTCCGGCTCGTATTTGCCGGTCTCGGCAAACGCTGGCACACGGCTGCTGATATGCAGCTGGGGCAGCGGCAGCGGTTCGCGCTTCAACTGCTCCTGCACCATCTCCATGTGGTTCTCATAGATGTGCGCGTCGCCGATAAAGTAGCTGAACCAGCGCGGCTTGTAGCCGGTCAGGCGCGCTACCAGGTGCAGCAGGGCGGCGCCTTCCGCGATATTGAATGGCGTTCCCAGGCCGATGTCGTTGCTGCGCACATACAGGCACAGGGAGATTTCGCGCGTGGTGGCGTTCGGGATGAACTGGTACAGCAGGTGGCAGGCCGGCAGCGCCACCTGGTCCAGGACGGCCGGATTCCAGCCGTGGAACAGGATGCGCCGGCTCGAAGGATTGTTGACGATGGTGTCAAGGCATTCGCGCAACTGGTCGATCGCCTTGTACATCAGGACTTTCTGCACACCGTCTTCTTCCAGTGGCGCGACCTGGCGGAAGCCGTTGCTTTCCGCATCGGCAATCTGCGCGGTTGCGGCGGCCTCCAGCACCTTGTAGCCAGGCCACTGGCGCCATTGCACGCCATACACCGGGCCCAGGTCGTCGGTGCCGGTGCGGTGCGGGTTGGCCAGCCACTGCGCGTTTTCGTTGGCGTTCTGGTCCCACACCTTGCAGCCCAGGGCACGGAAGTCGGCGGCGCTGCGGGAAGCGCGCAGGAAGGCGCACAGCTCTCCGACCACCGATTTGAAGGCCAGCTTCTTGGTCGTTACGGCAGGGAAGCCGTCGTTGAGGTCGAAGCGCATCATCGCGCCGGGCACGCTCAGGGTGCGGATGCCGGTGCGATTGTCCTGCCAGCTTCCTTGTTCCAGCACGGTGCTGATCAATTCCTTGTACTGCTTCATGCGATTCTCCGTTTATCGTTTATTTCCGCGGCCGCCGGGCTTGGAGGCTGCGCGGCCGGCTGCGCGGGCTGCCGATTTGGCGCCGCGCGTTGCGGTCACCACGACTTTGCCGCCGCTGCCTCCACCGCCGGCGTTGGACCGGGTGCCAGCGCCCGGGCGGCCGCCTGTGCCCGCGCCGGGGCTTCCCGCCCGCGCACCGTAGATAGGCCCGCGCGAGCGTTGCTTTTCTTTCGGCGGCTGCTCTTCTTTCAGCCCGCCGAAACCGCCGGCAGGGCGGGGCGTGTCATCGCGCGCCGGTGCTGGCCTGGCTGTCGTGACTTTCGCCGGCTTGGCTGCGGCACCGGCCGGCTTGGCTGCAGCTCGCGCGGCGGGAGCAGTCGGCGCGCCGGTCGACGGAACGCGGTGATCGGCCTCAAAGCCTGCTTCTTCCTGGCGCGGCAGGATTGTGCCGGTCAGCTTTTCGATCGCCCGCAACAGTTCGACTTCATCCGCGCAAACCAGCGAAATTGCTTCGCCCTCAGCGCCGGCGCGGCCGGTTCGGCCAATGCGGTGCACATAATCCTCCGCCACGGTAGGCAGGTCGAAATTGACCACCAGCGGCAGCGCTTCGATATCGAGTCCGCGGGCCGCAACGTCGGTCGCCACCAGGATCTGGACATCATTGGCCTTGAAGCGCTTGAGCGCCTTGATGCGCGCCGGCTGCGGCTTATCGCCGTGGATCGAATCGGCCGCTATGCCTTCGCCCTGCAACAGGCCGACCAATTGCTCGACACCCTTGCGCGTCTTGACGAAGACCAGGACCTGGCCCCAGCCTTCCTTGCGTAACAGGTGCACGAACAGTTCCGGCTTGTTGCGCTTGTCCGTGGTGAACACGACCTGGCGCACAGTGCGCGCCGCCGTGTTGGGCGCGCTGGCCTGCACGGTGAGCGGATCGCGCAGCAACTGCTTGGCCATCGCGCGGATCGAATCCGGCATGGTGGCCGAGAACAGCAAGGTCTGGCGCTCGGCCGGCAAGACGGCAAACAGCAAATCCAGGTCGGCTGCAAAGCCAAGGTCCAGCATGCGGTCCGCCTCATCCAGCACCAGCGCCGCCAATTGGCCGAATTCTAGGGCGCCCTTGCGGTGCAGGTCCAGCAAGCGGCCCGGCGTAGCCACCAGTACGTCCAGTCCTTTGCGCAACTTCGCCAGCTGCGGCTCCATCGGCACGCCACCATAAGCGACGGCGGAACGCAGCGGCAGGTTGAAACCGTAGGTGTGGAAGCTCTGGTACACCTGGTCGGCCAGTTCGCGGGTTGGAACCAGTACCAGGCAGCGCACATGATTCGGTGCCGCCTGGTCGCCTTCCATGGCCAGGCGCTGCAGCAGGGGCAGGGCGAAAGCGGCAGTCTTGCCGGTGCCGGTTTGTGCCGCGGCCAGCAAGTCGCGGCCGGCCAGGACAGCCGGAATCGCTTGTTTCTGGATTGGCGTCGGTGTGTTGTAGCCAATCGATTCGAGTGTGCGAAGGAGCCCGTCAATCAGGTCCAGCGAAGCAAAACTCATAGCGCATCGCTCCATAAAGTGAGGGCTTGGCGGACTTGTTCGTCCGCCAGTGAAAGCAGGTTGTCGCCGACATACCACTCGGTATAGCTGGTGCCGGGCAATTGTGCATGGGCCGCGCGGTTCAGCAGCCAGATGCCGTGGTGCGCCGCGATTTGGTTACGCACCTGCAGCAGCCGATCGCGGTCGAGCGGCACATGGATATGCAGCATATTCGCATGCGGCTGCGAAGGATTGGCGCGCAGCCGCGGGTAGTCGCGCAAAATGCCGTACAGCCATTGCGTACGGCGGAAATATTCGGGCATCGCCGTCAGCCGTGCATCGAACTGCATGGCGGCAGCCACCACGTACGGTGTGCGGTGGATGACATTGCCGCCCTGGCGGCGGAACCATTCCTGGGCGCGCGCAACAAATGCGCGGCTGCCCAGCAGCATGGCGCCGCCCAGGCCGCCGATACCCTTGTACAGCGATACGTAGACGCTGTCGAAGCCTGCCGCCACGTCGGCGGGCGGGCGGCCGTAGCCGGCGGCCGCTTCCCACAGGCGGGCACCGTCCATGTGCAGGTGAATGCCCTGTTCGCGGGAATGGACTTTGATGGCTTCCAGCTCGTCCCAGCGCGGTGACTGGCCGCCCAGTTCGCGCGCCGGCAGTTCAAGCGATACGGCTGCCAGGCGGTCGGGCACTGCCTGCAACTCGCCGAGGGTGAAAGGACGGTGCAGGTCGCCCAGTTGCACAGCCTGGAAGTGGTCCAGCAACTGGTGGTTGCTGCGTTCATGCTTGAAGATGTGCGCCGTCGGGTGCAGCGCCACCAGGCGGCTGCCGCGCTCCATGCAGGCCAGGCGCAGCGCGGTGACCTGGGTCATGGTGCCGGTGATACAGAAGGTCGCGGCCTCAAAGCCGAGCAGGTCGGCCACCTTTTGTTCGAACGACTGGATCAGTTCACCTTCGCCATACACATCATGGACAATGCCGTTAGCTTGGCACCATGCGGACATGGCGGCAAAAGTCTCCGCCGGCGCAGGCTGGCGATGGCCTGGCAGGACGGTGTGGCAGCTCTGGCGCAGTTCAGCGTCGGTCACGGTGCGCCTCAGTGGGTCACGTGGACATTGTGGAACTGCAGCGCTGCCAGGTTGGCGTAGATGCCGCCCAGCGCCACCAGGGAATGGTGGGTGCCGGTTTCGACGATCTTGCCGTCTTCCATGACAATGATGCGATCGGCGCGCTGCACGGTCGCCAGGCGGTGCGCGATGATGACGGTGGTACGGCCCACCATGGCCGCTTCCAATGCGCCCTGCACCAGGCGTTCGGATTCGGCATCCAGTGCGCTGGTTGCTTCATCGAGCAATAGCAGCGGCGGGTTTTTCAGCAGGGCGCGTGCAATTGCGATGCGCTGGCGTTGGCCGCCCGACAGGCGCACGCCGCGCTCGCCGAGGAAGGATTTGTAGCCATTCGGCAGCCGTTCGATGAATTCGTGGGCGGCGGCCAGGCGCGCGGCCTGGATCACTTCCTGGTCGGTGGCGTCGGCGCGGCCGTAGCGGATGTTTTCCATCGCGTCCGCCGAGAAGATCACGGTATCCTGCGGCACGATGCCGATGGCGCCGCGCAGGGTGTGCAGGTCCAGCAGGCGGATATCGGTGCCATCGAGGCGGATCGCGCCCGACTGCGGATCGTAAAAACGCAGCAGCATCTGGAACAGGGTGGTCTTGCCGGCGCCCGAAGGACCGACCACGGCGACCGTTTCGCCCGGCTTGATGTCGAGCGTCACATGGTCCAGTGCCAGCGTGTCAGGGCGCGATGGATAGCTGAACGACACCTCGGACAGGCTCAGGGCCGCGCCATTGGCGGCACGCGGCGGCAAGGCTTGCGGCTGCGCGGGGTTCTGGATGTCGGAGCGCACGGCCAGCAATTCGAGCAGGCGCTCGGTCGCGCCGGCGGCGCGCTGGGCCTCGCCCATCACCTCGGACAGCGCGCCAATGGCGCCAGCCACGATGGAGGCGTACAGGATGAACTGGCCCAGGTCGCCGCCCGTCATCGTACCTTCCAGTACCGCATGGGCGCCCAGCCACAGCACGAACACGATGGTGCCGAACACCAGCACGATGGCCAGCATGGTCAGGAAGGCGCGCGCCTGGATGCGGCGCATGGCGGTGCTGAAGGCGCCTTCGACGGAAACGCCGAAGCGCTGGGCTTCCAGGCCTTCATGCGTAAACGCTTGCACGGTCGGCATGGCGTTCAGGATTTCCCCGGCCATGGCGGAAGCATCGGCCACGCGGTCCTGCGAATCGCGCGACAGCTTGCGCACGCGGCGGCCGAAAATCACGATCGGGAGCACGGTCAGTACCAGCAGGCCGATGATGATGGAGGACAGCTTGGGGCTGGTTACGAACAGCATCACCAGGCCGCCCAGGAACAGCAGCACATTGCGCAAGGCCATAGAAATACTGGTGCCGACGACGCTCTGGATCAGCGTGGTGTCGGTGGTCAGGCGCGACAGGACTTCGCCGGTTTTGGTGGTCTCGAAGAATTCCGGGCTTTGCTGCACCACGTGCGAATACACGGCGTTGCGGATGTCGGCCGTGACGCGTTCGCCCAGCCAGGACACGCTGTAAAAACGCGCCGCCGTCGCCAGCGCCAGGACGGTCGCCACCGCAAACAGGGCCAGGAACACCTCATTCACGTGCGCAGCGCTGCGCACGCCGGCATTGGCGCCGAAGCCCAGGTCGATCATTTGCTTGAAGGCGTACGGAATCGCCAGCGTGGAGGCGGCGGCAACCAGCAGCGCAATGCCGGCGACAAGGAAGCGATTACGGTAAGGCTTGAGGAAGGGCAGCAGGCCCTTGAAGGCAGCCAGGCTGCCTTTCTTGAGTTCTCGGGCTTCAGGCTGGCCGTTGTTGGTGGTGCTCATGCGTATTCTACGTTCTTGTTCAAAGTTTCATCGGACGGACATAGCCCGTCAACTCCAGGTAGCCGCGGCCTGCCGGCTTGCCGCCGCGCGCGACGGTCACCGCGCCCTCCCAATACACCGCACCGGTCGAGCGCCGCGAATCCAGTTCCTGGTCCTGTTGCAAAGGACTGACCTGCCACTGTTCGGGGCCGGTGGAAATCAGGGTGGCGACGGGATACTCGGCTTGGGTGCGCGGCGACTTCCAACGCACCTGCGGGGTAAAACTGACCTGGTCCTGCGAATAGTGCGTGATCTTACCGGATGCATCGCGCCATGTCGCGTGGCCCCATAGTTTACCACCTTGGCGGTCCCTTATCTGGAACGCCATGAGGGCGCCGCCGTCGTCCAGATTGATGCCGGCCCAGTCCCAGCCGGCGGCGGCGGGATCGAGCACCTGGCTTGACCATTCATGATCGAGCCAGGTCGTTCCCTGCACGGTTTGCGGGCTGGCGTTGCGGCGGGTCAGTGTGCCGCTGGTGCGCAATTGGGGCTTGCTATAGTAATAACTTGCCTGTTCGGGTTTGGGGCCTTTGCGCGAGAAGCCGGCGTCGCCCTGCAGCAGCACGGCCTGGGTCGGTTGCAGCTTCAGTGCGAGCGTGAAGTCGGCGGCGCCGATGTCGATATGATAAGTGCCGTCTTCGGTGCGCCGCATGCACCAGCCGTCCAGCTGGACGTCGGTGTCCCGCGTTGCGGCGCTGGCCAGGCCGAATCCGGCACGCGCGGTGCGCTGGTCGTGCAGCAGCTTGCCTTGCGACGGGTCGGACAGCGCGACGTGGGCAACGATGATGTCTTTCGGCGCGAACTGGCTGGGATTGTCGCGGCCATGTCCGGTGCTGCTGCGGAAGAAGGTGACCTGGTATCCGAACTGGCGGCCATCGCCGCCATTCAGCCAGCCGGTCGCGTACCACCATTCCGTCTTGAAGCCTGGGTGGGCGCCGAAATCGCGCGGGAACTGCAGCTGGACGCCGGGCGTGACCGGCGTGAAGTCGGCGGCTCGCAAAGGCAGGCTGGCCGCCAGCGCGAACAGGAAGCAGAGCAGGGCGCGCATTACCAGTCCTCCCGCACGGCGCGGATTGGGCCGCCGGACAGCGCTTGCCGCCCGGCGACCAGTGCAGTTGCGGCCGAAGACAGCAGCAAGGCCAGGGCAACGGTAGCCAGCAGCGGCCAGGGGTAGTGCATTTGCATCGTCCAGTGGAAGGATTGTGGGTTGATGACATGGACCAGTACCAGGCTGATGACCCAGCCCAGCGCGAAGCCGGCCAGGATGCCGAGCGTGGTCAGGGCGGCGCCTTCCAATGCGAGGATGGCGAGTACCTGGCTGCGCGTGACGCCGACGTGGCGCAGCATGCCGAATTCGCGGGCGCGTGCCAGGGTCTGGGCCGAGAAAGTGGCAGCCACGCCGAACAGGCCGATGACGATGGCAATGGCTTCCAGCAGGTAGGTGACGGCGAAGCTGCGGTCGAAGATTTTCAGCGTCAGGTTGCGGATTTCGGACGGGACGCTGGTTTCCAGCAGGCCGCCGAAAGGCAGCTTGCGGATGTTTTCCTGTACCTGGGTTGCGCTGGCGCCTTTGGCGAGCCAGATCGCGGCATCGCCTGCGTCGCGGTCGCCGGTCAGGGCGATGTAATCGGCGCGCCGCAAGATGACCGCGCCGCCGGCACGGGCGTAGTCGCGCCAGATCCCCGCGACGCGGAACGCGCGTTGTTCACCTTGCAGCGGGAGGCGTAGCGTTGCGCCGCGCTGCAGGCCGTACAGGTCGGACATGGCCTCCGACACCCAGGCCGGGGGCAGTGCTGCGTCAGGGCCGCTGGGCGCTGCCGTGGCGGGGCGGTCCGATTCGTCGACGAGCACCATCGCGCGGCCTGGATCGGCAGGGTCGACATCGCGCGCCAGCACGGCCACGTTGGCGCGCTCAGGCGCCAGCGAGACCGAACGTATGCGCAGGAATTCAATGCGGGCAATGCCGGGGACGGCGCGCAGCGCATCCTGTTCGGCAGGCGACAGCCCTCCAGTGTTGCCGGCCGAGGCGCTGCGCGCATACACGTCGGCCGGCAGGATGCGCAGCACCCACTCGTCAACCGAGGTGCGGAAACTGGCAACCATGATGGCCATCGCCACCATCAGGCTGAAACTCGCCAGCACGCCGCCCAGCGCAATGCCGGCCTGGCCCGATGCGTTGGCCAGCCGCGCCAGCGCGAGAGCGGGTACGGGACTCGCCATGGCGCGCGGCGCGGCTGGCGTGCGCCGTGCCAGGGCTGTGAACGCCATCCCCGACAGGCGCGGCATCAGCGCGATGGCGCCTACCAGGAGCAGGGCGATCGACAGGTAGCCGAAGACGGGCAGCTCAAGCACCGGGGGCGCGAATGCCATGGCCGCGGCCATGCCGAGGCAGGCCAGCCCCGGCCAGGGGCGCGACAGCGGCCGCAATGCCGTCTCGTCGGTGCCCGCCTTGAGCGCCACGGCAGGCCGCGCGCGGGCTGCGTCAAAGGCTGGCGCCAGGTCGCCAAGCAAGGCCACGCCGAGTCCGAGCGTAAAATAGGCCAGCGCTGCCACCGGTGCCCACTGCACGCTGGGCTGGACGCCCGCAAAATAGCCGGCGCCAAGGTCGCCGCCAAAGAGCCGCAGCACGGCGGCCGCCAACGCATAGCCGCCCGCCACCCCAAGCGCTGAACCGATGCTGCCCAGCAGGGCACCCTCCAGCAGCACCTGCCGGATCAACTGGCACCGCTCCAGTCCCAGCACCCGCAGCAACGCAAACTCGCTGCGGCGGCGCAGCACGGACAGCGCCTGCGAGGAAAACACCAGGAAGGCACCGGTGAACAAAGCTACCAGTGCGAGCACACTCAGGTTGACGCGATAAGCGCGGCTCAAGTTCGCGTTGCGGCTTTCCTGCTCCGCGTCATTCGGCTGCCCGACCCGGAAGCGGCCGGGGAAGTCGCGTTCCAGGCGCGCCGCCAGCGAGCGCTCAAACGCGCCCCGGTCAACGCCATCGCGCAGTTTCAGGTCCACGCGGGACAACTTGCCCAGGCGCTGGAATTGCCACTGTGCGGCCGCAATATCCATCACTGCAAAGCGCTGGCCCACGCGAGCCCGTTGCAGCGATCCCGCCACGCGCAGGACTGCCACTTTGCTGCCGGCCTGCAGGCGCAATTCGCCACCGGGACGCGCTTGCAGCCAGCTCATGGCGGCAGGCGACAGGAAAATCGCATCGTCAGCCAGGGTATCGTAGGGAAGGTCCTCTTCCGGCGCGCCAATCAGGTCCGGTGTGATGAAACCGGCCCGAAACACGTCCAGGCCGATAATTTTGAGCGCCTGCCGCGCCCCGGGTATCGACGCATCGAATTCAAGCACCGGCGAGGCCACTGCCACTTCCGGCAAGCGCGCAAAGACCGGGTAGACCGTTTCGTCAAACGTCGCCTCGGTCCCTCCAACCTGGACATCTGCCTGTCCCGACAGGCTGTGGACGGCAGTCGTGAACTCGTTCAGCGCTGCGGCGTTGACCAGGTGGATCGCAAATCCCAGTGCCACGCCGATCGCAATCGCTGCGATAGCGGTCAGCGCACGCACCGGGTGCGCGCGCCATTCGCCGATTGCCAGCCAGCGGGTCAGCCGCCGCATTCCAACTGATACATGTCTGCGGCGCGTTTCGCTTTCACTTTGGCGCGTTCCGAATTCTGGAGCGTGGCGCCGCGCGCATCCTCCTCCGCCCATTTGTGCTGCATCTGGAGCTTCTTGCACTTCTTGTTGTGGTTCGCCACGGCACGCGCTTCGGCCAGGCTTTCGCGCTCCTCGCGCGCTTCACGCTTGCGGCGTTCGCTGGCCATCTTTTCGGCCTCGCGCTGCTGGCGTTTCAGGTTCGACGCCGTGGCGGGATCCGGGGCGGGCGCCGCCGGAACCTCGATGGTGCTGGCCACGCCTTTCTCGCAAGGCTGCTGCGAGTAGCTGATTTTTCCATCGATGGTGCACTTGTGCAGGGCTTGCGCCCCGGCAGGAAACGCCGTCGCCATCAGCAGCAAGAGCAGGAGTTTCATAGGATCTTCCCCGGATTCATCAGGCCCAAAGGATCCAATGCGGCTTTGATCGCCCGCATCAGGTTCAACTCCACCGGCGACTTGTAGCGCGCCAGTTCGTCACGCTTCAATGCGCCAATGCCATGTTCGGCCGAAATCGAGCCGCCAAACAGGGCCACGGCGTCGTGTACCACGCGGTTGACTGCCTCCTGGCTGTGCAGGAAGTCTTCGTTCGCCACACCAGGCGGTGGCGCGACGTTGAAATGCAGGTTGCCGTCGCCCAGGTGGCCGAAGCAGACCAGCTGGCAACCGGGGAAGGCCGCCTGCAATTGCGGTTCCGTACTCTCGATGAAATTGGCAATCGAGGACACCGGCAGCGAAATATCGTGCTTGATGTTCTTGCCGTCCGCTGCCTGGGCCAGGGGGATGTGCTCACGCAGGTCCCACAAGCCACGCGATTGTGCGGCGGAGCTGGCAACCACCGCGTCCTGTGCCGCGCCTTCGCCGAGGGCAGCACCCAGCGCACGCTCCAGCAAGGCCGCCGCATGCGCCTCCGACTCGCTGCTGGACAGCTCCAGCAAAGCGTATTGCGCGTGGCCGTCGGCCAATGGCTGCGGCAGCGCGGGAAAATGCCTGGCGACGAGTTTCAGGCAAAACGCCGACATCAGCTCAAAGCCGGTCAGGCTCGCGCCGCAATGGTCCTGCATGATCGACAGCAGCCGCAAAGCCGCCGCCGGCGATTCCATCGCGGCCAGCGCCGTCACGGAGGCCTTGGGCTGCGGATAAAGCTTGAGCACCGCACCGGTAATGATGCCGAGCGTACCCTCGGCGCCAATGAACAGGTCGCGCAGGTCGTAGCCGGTGTTGTCCTTGCGCAGGCCGCGCAGCCCGGACCAGATTTCGCCCTGCGGGGTGACGACTTCGAGCCCCAGGCACAGTTCACGTGTGTTGCCGTAACGGAGTACGCCCGTGCCGCCTGCATTGGTGGACAGGTTGCCGCCAATGGTGCAGCTGCCCTCGGCCGCCAGTGAGAGCGGAAACAGGCAGCCTTGCTCAGCCGCCGCTTCCTGGGCGCGCTGCAAAATGACGCCTGCGTCCACCGTCATGGTGCGGTTGACCGGATCGACCATGCGGATGTTCTGCATGCGCGCCAGCGACAGCACGACAGCGGTCCCGCTGGCGTCGGGCACGCTGCCCAGCACCAGTCCTGTGTTGCCGCCTTGCGGCACAATGGGGATGCGGGCCTCCACGCACAGCCTGACGGCAGCGGCGACTTGTTCGGTATCGGCCGGCCGCAGCACTGCCAGCGCACGTCCCGTGAAGCGCCCGCGCCAATCTCGCAGGTAAGGCGCCATGCCCGCCTCATCGGAAATGAGGTGCGCGTCGCCGAGCAGGGCGCGGCAAGCGCCGAGGAAAGCGGAATGATCCATGGTTACTTGGTCTTGCTGGTGTTGACCTTTTCCAGCAACTCGCGGGCAGCTTGCTTGGCGGCCTTCTTATAGGGCTGCACGTAAAGGATGGCGCACAGGAAGTAGACCACCACGATCGCCACTTCACCCCAGCCCAGCCACGGCGTGACCTTGTCGCCGTATGCGCGCACCACGCCTTCGACGAAGTAAATCAGGATCATCATCGAGGTCCACTGCAGCGTGTAGATATCGCGCTTGATCACGCCCAGCAGCGGGAAGATCAGCGGCACCGCCTTCAGCACCAGCCAGGAACCGCCCGGCTTCAATGGTGCGAGCCACATTTCCCAGGCCACGCTCCAGATAATGAGCAGCGCCAGGCTGGCCATGGCACCCCAATGGAAAAGCTTATGCTTGGTACTGTTCATTTTCACTGTCTCCGCAGCTTGACCGCCGTTTCCGCCAGGCGGCGTCCCATCGCGACCGCCAGGCGTTTCTCATCTTCCGTGAACGGCTTCTTGCCGTCCAGTCCCGACCAGTGGGTGGCGCCGTAAGGCGAGCCGCCGCTGGCCGTCGTCATCAGTTCGGGATGCGTGTAGGGCAGGCCCATGACCATCATCCCATGGTGCAGCAATGGCACCATCATCGTCAGCAGCGTCGACTCCTGGCCGCCGTGCTGGCTGCCGGTCGAGGTAAAGACGCAGGCCGGCTTGCCGGACAGGGTGCCGGACAGCCATTGGGCCGACGTCCCATCCCAGAAATACTTCATGGCCGCAGCCATATTGCCGAACCGGGTCGGGGAACCCAGCGCCAGGCCGTCGCATTCCTCCAGGTCCTGCAATTCAACATACGGCGCGCCGTCCAGCGGTATTTCGGGCTCGGTCGCTTCCGTCACGGTGGAAACGGCCGGCACGGTGCGCAGGCGGGCGTCGCAGCCCGGTACCGATTCCACACCTTGGGCAATCATTTCCGCCAATTTACGCACCGATCCGTGCCTCGAATAATACAAAATTAGAATTGTGAGGTTAGTTCTGTTCATCGTTGCTATTATATGGCCCTTTACACAAGTTGCATGACTAATAAGCTTCGCCGATGGTTTTCAAGTCCCTCTATACCAACGTCGCCCGCGCCTGCACAAAAGGCGTGGCTGAACTGCGCGCGCTTTCGTGGGCCGAACTGCATGACCTGATCCAGTTCGGGCACCGCCGCCTGCGCGAGGAAAGCCTGCCCCAGGTGGCGGGCGGCCTGACCTTCACCACTGTTTTTGCGCTGGTGCCAGTGCTGACGATCGCGCTGGCGATCTTTACCACCTTCCCGATGTTCAATACCTTCCGCACCGCGCTGGAGGCGTATTTCATCAAGAGCGTGATGCCGAAGGCGATTTCCAGCACCATCCTCGGCTACCTGACCACCTTTGCGGCCAAGGCCACGCGCCTGTCGGCCGTGGGGGCGGTGACACTGGTGCTGACTTCCGTGGCGATGATGAGCATGATCGAGCGCGCCTTCAACCGCATCTGGCGCGTCAAGACCGAGCGCCGGCTGGTGCGGCGCGTGCTCGTATATTGGGCCCTGATCACCCTTGGTCCTTTGCTGATCGGCGTGTCCATCAGCCTGTCGGTCCACCTGTTCGACGCCACCAGCGGCCTGGTAGGTTCGGTGACCGGGCCGATCTTCTATACCTTGCTGTCGGTCCTCCTGACGACACTGGCCTTCACTTTCCTCTACATCACGGTGCCGAACCGGATGGTGGACTGGCGCGACGCGATTTGCGGCGGCGCGCTGGCGGCCGTGTCTTTCGAGCTGGCCAAGCGTGGCTTTGCGGTTTTCATCACGCAAGCACCGACCTATTCGAAGATTTATGGCGCGCTGGCGGCCTTGCCATTATTCCTGCTGTGGATCTATGTTTCCTGGCTGATTACCTTGCTGGGCGCCTTGCTGACGGCAGCGCTGCCGGTAGTGAAGTATGAGCGCTGGTGGCACGAGGCGGTCCCCGGCGGCGAATTCGTCGACGCCATGGGCGTGCTCAAGGTGCTGCACCAAGCCCGAGAGCAGGGCGATAACGCGGCCGTCAGCGCGGCCGAAATACGGGGTCGTACCCGTCTCGGCTTCGATGAGATGGATGCCCTGCTGGAGAAAATGCTGGCGCCGGGCTGGGTGGCGAAGGTGAAGATCGCGCCGCCGTCGCGTGTCCAGTTCGGCAAACGGGTCAGCGAAGGTGCGGACAATTGGGTATTGCTGGCCAATGTGCACAAGATCACCGTTGCGGACGTCTACCGCCTGTTCGTGTTCGGCGGCATGTCGCTTAACGCCGGCGTGCTGGCCGATTCGGACGATGAAGCGGATCGCCAGGCCAGCCGCGATGCCGCCATCCTGGCCCGCCAGGTCGAAACCGCAGTGGAATCGGGGCTGGGCACCACCCTGGCCGAGCATTTCGGCGCGGCCTGAGGGCGGGTTTCAGCGCAGGAAGGCCAGCAGCGCGTCCAGCACCGCATCCGGCTGCTCGGCCATCATCTGGTGGCCGGCATCGACTGTGACCGTCTTCGCGCCCGGCAGCGCCGCCAGCAGTGCCTTGGTACTGCGCGGCGGCGTCATCATGTCTTTGCTGCCAAAGATGAATTGCACCGGGCAGCGCACACGCGCAGCCGCCGCGTCGCCATTCGCATAGCTGTTGCAGGCAGTGAAATCGGTATGGAACAGCAAGTCTTCGCCTTGCGCGGCGATGCGCTCCATCAGCCGTTTCGACATCCCGCTGACGTAGAATCCAGGCCCCGGGCAGGAAGGCTTCTGCGCGTAAGGTCTGTGCGACCAGATATTCACCATGTCAATTGCATCGCCTTCCGCTTCGCGCGCGGCGGCGAGCAGCGTGTCGGATACCTTCATTGGATAGGTGGCGCCAAGCAGCGCGAGGCGCGTAATCCGGTCCGGCGCCTGATGGGCGGCTTCCAGCGCGATCAGGGAACCCATGCTGTGCCCGACCAGCGCAGCTTTGTCCACGCCTGCCGCGTCTAAGACAGAGAGCAGCCAGCCGGCCATGTCTTCCACGCTGCGCAAGGCGGCGCCGCGACTGCGGCCATGGCCCGGCAAGTCCACTGCCAGCACGCCGAAGCCGTGGTGCGCCAGGTAGCGCGATTGCAGCGCCCAGACCGAATGGTCATTCTGGGCGCCGTGGATCATGACGACCGTTGGCAGTGCCGGGTCGAAAGCCTTGCCGCCCGTGTAGCAATACGAATCTCCGAACATCATGCTCAAGCCCCTTTCTGCGAGGCCTTGAGCCCGCGCGCGAGGTCTTCGAGCAGGTCGTCGGCATCTTCCAGCCCGACCGACAGGCGCATCGTGCCCTCGGCAATCCCCGATGCGGCCAACTGGTCGGCAGGCACCCGGAAATGCGTGGTGGAAGCAGGGTGGATCACCAGCGAACGTGCATCGCCCACATTGGCCAGGTGCGAGAACACTTTCAGGCTGTCGACGAAACGCTTGCCGGCCGCGCGGTCTCCCTTCAAGGTGAACGAGAGCACGGCGCCCGCGCCCTTCGGCAACAGTTGGGCGGCCAGAGCGCGGTCCGGGTGGCTCTCCAGTTCAGGATAGATCACCGATTCGACCGCAGGATTGGACAGCAGGAATTCCGTCACCCGGCGCGTATTGGCTACGTGCCGGTCCATGCGCACCGCCAGCGTTTCCACGCCCTGCAGGATGGCGAAGGCATTGTGCGGGCTCATTGCCGCGCCAAAGTCGCGCAGGCCTTCGCGCCGCGCCCGCAGCGCAAAGGGCGCCACAGTCGATTCCTCGGCAAACACCATGCCGTGGAATCCGTCATACGGCTCGCACAGCTCTGCGAAGCGCCCGGTGGCCTCGTAAGCCGCCTGCCAGTCGAAAGTGCCGCCATCGACCAGCACACCGCCGATCGCGGTGCCATGCCCGCACAGGAATTTGGTCGCGGAATGGAACACCAGGTCCGCGCCATGTTCGAAGGGCCGCAGCAGGTACGGGGTTGTGAAGGTCGCATCAACCATCAAGGGCAGGTGGGATTCATGTGCAATTGCCGCCACGTTGGGGAGATCCAGCACGTCCAGGCCCGGATTGCCCAGCGTTTCGCCGAACAGCACCTTGGTGTTCGGCCGGATCGCCGCCCGCCAGGCGTCGAGGTCGCGCGGATCGACAAAAGTCGTCTCGATGCCGAAGCGCTTCAGCGTGTAGCCGAGCAGGTTATGCGAGCCGCCATACAGCGCCCGCGACGCGACGATATGCGAACCCGCGCCGGCAATCGTGGCCAGTCCAAGGTGCATCGCCGCCTGGCCGCTGGCGGTGGCGATGCCCGCCACGCCGCCTTCCAGCGCTGCCATGCGTTCCTCCAGCACCGCATTGGTCGGGTTGGAAATGCGCGAATACACATGCCCGGCCCGCTCCATATTGAACAGGGCCGCCGCATGGTCCGAATCGCGGAACGCGAAAGAGGACGTGAAATGGATAGGGGTAGCGCGGCTGCCGGTGGCCGGATCCGGCGCGGCGCCCGCGTGCAGGGCGAGGGTATCGAACCCGGGATAATTTGGCGTTGTCATGGTTGCCATGCTATCGTGTTATTTAGCTTGTGAATACTGTTGCGTTTTGATTAATCCAACTCTGGATTTTTCGCTTGGCATACGCTAAATTCGATGGTAAGGCTTACAATAAAACCATAATCACCACCGGACAGGACGGCCCAAAATGAAAGTATCTGAAATCCTCCAAGTCAAAGGGAACATCCTCTA
>Ga0209130_1000344_pt1 | contig 53564 bp, 44 predicted proteins | sample AraplaMF_Cvi_mLB_FD_184264 | JGI IMG/M metagenome (GOLD analysis project Ga0209130, IMG submission 184264) | Arabidopsis root microbial communities from the University of North Carolina, USA - plate scrape MF_Cvi_mLB (SPAdes) (version 2) | ecosystem: Host-associated > Plants > Roots > Endosphere... | reverse complement strand
CAGCGCCGCCATGCGCATGGCGGCGCTGATGGGGCTGCCGACATTGTTCGTCTTCAGCCACGATTCGATCGGCATCGGCAAGAACGGGCCGACGCACCAGCCGGTCGAGATCATCGCCTCGCTGCGGGCGATGCCGAACATGCTCGTGCTGCGCCCCTGCGACGCGGTCGAGGCGGCCGAGGCCTGGGAGATCGCGCTCGCGCGCCGCAGCGGCCCAACCTCCCTCATCTTCGCGCGCCAGAGCCTGCCGCAACTGCGCCGCGACGGCGGCCCGGAGAACCGGTCGGCGCGCGGAGCCTATGTGCTCGCCCAGGCCGAAGGCGGAGCGCGCAAGGTGACGCTGCTCTCGACCGGCTCGGAGGTTCAGATCGCGCTGGCGGCCCGCGAGCTGCTGCAACGGGACGGCATTCCTAGCGCTGTCGTCTCGATGCCGTGCTGGAGCCTGTTCGAGGCACAGGACCGGGCCTATCGCCGGAACGTGCTCGGCGAGGGCGGCGTGCGCGTCGCCGTCGAGGCCGCCGTCAAGTTTGGCTGGGAGCGCTGGATTGGCGAAGACGGCGGCTTCGTCGGCATGAGCGGCTTCGGCGCCTCGGGGCCGGCCGACGAGCTTTACCGCCATTTCGGCATCACCGCCGAGGCCGTGGCTGCGCAAGCCCGCGCACGCTTGTGAGGAAAGGCACCATGCACAGAATCGTCTTTCTCGACCGCGACACCGTCGCTCCGGCGGTGGCCATTCGCCGCCCGTCCTTCCCGCATGAATGGATCGAATACGGACGCACGCAGCCCGATGAGGTGGCCGGCCGCGCCGCGGACGCGACCATCATCGTGAACAACAAGGTCGATCTGCGCGCCGAGACGCTGGCAAAGCTGCCGCGCCTGCAGCTCATCGCGATCGCCGCGACCGGCACGGACTGCGTCGACAAGCAGGCTGCCGCCGATCGCGGCATCCCGACCGTCAACATCCGCGGTTATGCGAAGGCGACGGTCCCGGAGCACAGCTTCGCGCTGCTACTGGCGCTCGCGCGCTCGATCGTTCCCTATCGCCAGGAGGTGCTGGCCGGCGCCTAGCAAGAGGCCGGCCAGTTCTGCTTCTTCAGCAACCCTATCGTCGATCTCAGCGGAAAGCGGCTGGGCCTCGTCGGTGCCGGCGTGCTCGGCAACCAGGTCGCCGGGATCGCACGCGCCTTTGGCATGGAAGTGGTCTTCTACGACCCCGCCGCGAAGCCCGGGCAGGCGGGCATCGTCAGCCTCGACGAGTTGATCGAAACCTCGGACGTCATCAGCCTGCACTGTCCGCTGACCAGCGAGACGCGGGGCATGCTCGATCTCGCTGCCTTCCGCCGGATGAAGCGCCGGCCGATCATCGTCAATACCGCGCGCGGCGGCCTCATCGTCGAGGAGGATCTCGAAGTCGCGCTGGACGAAGGACTGGTCTCTGCCGCCGGGCTGGACGTGACGCTGCCCGAACCGCCGGCTCCCGACAGCGCCTTCATGCGCCTTGCCCGCCGCAGCAACGTGATCTGCACCCCGCATATCGCCTGGGCCTCGACTGAGGCGCAGCAAGCCCTGGTCGACCAGCTCATCGACAATATCGAGAATTTCGTCGCGGGCCATCCGACCAATGTGGTCGCGCCCGACTGAACCGACCTGTCGGGAGCCAGTTCCGATCAGGCTGCGGGCTGGCGCAGCATCGGCGTCAGGACCGGCGATGATCCGATCTGGATGGTTCCGAGGATATCGAAGCCGTGCCGTCGATAGAGCGGGATGTTGAGCGGGTTCGACGATTCCAGATAGGCGGCGACGCCATCGCGGTCGCAGCGGGCGAGCGCGTGTTTCATAAGTGCGCTTCCGATGCCCTGGCCCTGCCGCATTGGGTCGGTGCCGATCAGCGGCAGATACCAGTGCGGCTCCTGCGGGTGATAGCGCGCCATCGCGTCGAATATCCCTTCCACGTCGGACAGGATCGCCGGATCGGCGTTCTCCCGGATGAGACGATCGAGCGTCTCGATATCGGGCTCCACACCGGGCGGTAGCCACATCGCCGCGCCGCCGCCATCCTCGCTCACATAGGCGCTGTCGCTATCATAGGCCGCAGCGCCGAAGGCGCGGATCAGCTCGGGCATCACGGCGAGATATGCTTGGGGATCTCTCAGCGACCAGCGCGCCATCGGGTCGCTCGCGAAGGCGAGCGTGATCAGCGCGGAGACGGTGCGCTCCTCGTCGCGGGAGGCGGAACGGACAGCAATGGGCGCCATGGCATGGTCCCGATGAATGCAGTCGGCCCATCACATATGGGCTCGCCGACATGCTTGTGCCATGTCGGCGAGCCCGAAAGAGTCAGGACACGGCGGCCCGGAAGCCGGATTGCAGGTCGGGCTGGCGGGCTCAGTAGATCGTCAGCGCCGGCACATAGCTCACCAGCAGCAGTACGATCATCGCCACCCCGAAGAAGGGCCAGAGCTCGCGCGTGGTCTCGCCGAGCGAGGTCCGTGCGATCGAGGTCGAGATGAACAAGGTCGTGCCGATCGGCGGCGTGTAGAGGCCGATGCCGAGGTTCAGCACCATGATGATGCCGAGTTGGACCGGATCGAGCCCGATCGAGGCAGCCAGCGGCACGAAGATCGGCCCGAGCAGCAGGATCGCCGGCGGCAGGTCGATCGGCATGCCGACGAGCAGCAGCAGGATGTTCATCGCCAGGATGACGAGATAGGGATTCGAGATCGTCGCCGAGACCCATTCGGCAAAGCGCTGCGGCACCTGGTCGAAGGTCAGGATCCAGCCGACGATGGCGCTGCCCATGATGACGAGCATGACCACGCCGGTCGCGACGCCCGCCTCGACCATGCTGACGCGGAAGCGGCGCCAGTTCATGTCGCGATAGAGCACAACGCTGAGCACCAGCGCGTACAGCACGGCGAGGACCGCGATCTCGGTCGGCGTCGCGATGCCGAAGCGCAGGCCGAGCAGGATGAAGACCGGCATCAGCAGCGCCGGCATGCTGCGCCAGGCCAGCCGGGCCAGCTCTGCTTTCGAGACCGGCGCCTCTGGCGAGACATAGCCGCGCCGCCGCGCGATCCAGCTGCACAGCACGATGAAGCCGCCGGCCATCAGCAGGCCGGGCAGGATGCCGGCGGTGAAGAGATCGGCGATCGAGACGTTCGAGACCAGCGAATAGAGGATCAGCGGGATCGAGGGCGGAATCAGGATGTCGATGATCGCCGATGTCGCGTTGTTGGCGGCGCAGAGCGGGGCCGGATAGCCCTGCCGCTTCTGCCAGGGGATCAGCACCGAGCCGAGCGCGCTGGCGTTCGCGACGGCGCTGCCCGAGACGCCGCCGAACACCACCGAGGCGACCACCGTGGTCGAGAGCGGCCCGCCGCGCCAGCGCTGCATCGCCTTGGAGGCAAAGGCGAGAAGCTCGTTGCCCAGCGCTCCGCCGAGCATGAGCGAGCCCGCGAGCATGAAGAATGGCAGCGCCAGCATCGGGAAGGACTGGGTCTGCTGGTACATCTGCTGGGCGATGATCGTCAGCGGGATTTGGCCCTGGACGAGGAGTGCCGTACCCGCTGCCACGATCAGTGCGTGGCCCACCGGGATGGCGAGCAGCATCAGGACGGTGAAGGAGACGATGAGGGTGAGGCTCATGCGATCTGCTCCTCGGGCCCCGGGACAGGCATCGCTTCCGGACCCATCAGGGCGACGCGCACCGCCTGCGTCGTGGTGACGACGATGATCAGCGCGAGTCCGATCGCGAGCGTGTAGTAGCCATAGCTCGCCGGGATCCCCATCACCGGGGAACGGTCGATCCAGAGCATCTCGGCGAGAAGCAGGATGTCCCTGCTCAGCAGGATGTAGCTACCGATCACGATGGCATGCCCGAGCAGCAGCATCATCCGCGCGCCTTGCCGGCCGAGCATGGCGAGCACGGTCTCGACCGCCATGTGCCCGCCCTTCTGCACGCCGAGCACGACGCCCGCCATGATGAAGACCGGAAAGAGCCGCTCCGGCAGTTCCTGCGCGAAGCGGAAGCCGCCGGAATCGAGCGCATAGCGGGCGCCGACATTGGCGGCGAGCATGGCGAGCAGCGCCGAGCCGACCGTGATGACGACGATCTCGCAGAACCTGGCGGCGAGGCGGTCGACGCCATCCGCCAAGGCGATGGCGCTGGCGCGCCACCCCGTCTCGGGCTGCCTGTCCATGACTTCAGCCCCGCGCCGCCTTGGCGAGCCGGTCGACGAAATCGCCGAAGGGCTTGGTCTTCCAGGCGTCGTAGACCTTGGCGGACGCTTCGCGGAAGGCAGCCATGTCGGCCTCGTTGACCTGCAGCTTGGCGTTTGCCTTGAACTCGGTGGCGAATTTGGTCTCGGCGTCGAGGAAGAGCTTGCGCTGTAATTCGCCCGCTTCCTTGGCGGTCGCCTTGACCACCTCGCGATCGGCTGGCGACAGCCGCATCCAGGTGATCTGCGACATCAGGAAGGGCGAGCACTCCCATTTATGGGCCGAAAGCGAGATGTACTTGTTCACCTCGAAGAGCTTCGACGAGGCGATGTTGACGAGCGGGTTCTCCTGCCCGTCGACGACGCCCTGCTGGAGCGCGACGTAAAGTTCGCCGAAGGAGATCTGCTCGGTGCCGGCGCCGAGTGCCTGGAAGATGTCGATCGTCATCGGATCGGGCGGCGTGCGGATCTTCAGGCCCTTGAGATCGGCAGGCTTCACGATCGGGCGCTTGCTGTTGGTGATATGGCGGATGCCGTTGTCCCACCAGCCGAGCGGCACCATGCCGATCTTGGCGAAGCGCTGGTCGAATTCGGTGCCGATCGGGCCTTCGAGCACCTTGAAGGCAGCAGCGGAATTCGGAAACAGGAAGGGCAGGCCGAGCGCCGCGAGTTCCGGCAGCAGGGCCGAGGTCGAGCCCTGGCTGTTGACGGTCATGTCGACCGCGCCGGTGCGCAGGCTGGTCAGCAGCGACTGCTCGTTGCCGAGCTGCTCGGCGCCGGCGACGCGCACGGCGAGCCGGCCATTGGTGCGCTCCTTGAGCAGCTCGCCGAACTTGTCGGCCGCGACCCAGCGCGGATTGCCGGCGGCGGCGTTGTGGCCGAGCGTCATGGTGACCTGTGCCTGCGCGCCGCGCGGAAAACTCAGCACGGCCGGCATCGCCAGCCCTGCGGTAAGCAGGCTCCGGCGGCTGAGTCCTCCGGTCGGCAGATCGGTCTTGGTCATGTCATCCTCCCATTCACGCCGTTTCGACGGCTCTTGCTGCCTGTTCCGGATCAGATCGCGTCACGCCCCTGCAAGGCGCGGTAGGCGGCGATCACCTGGCTGTCGTCGTGCGCCCCGAGGCCGCGTCCCGAGACCGACAGGAAGAGCTGATGGGCGAGCGCAGCCATCGGCAGCGCCGCCTTCGCATCACGTCCCGCTTCGAGGACGATGCCGAGATCCTTGACGAAAATGTCGACGGCGCTGGTCACGCGCGGCTCGCGCTCCAGCATGCGGGCGCCGCGATCCCTGAGCATCCAGCTCGACGCGGCCGAGCCTGAGACGATGTCGAGCATGGCGGCGGTATCGACGCCGAGCTTTTCAGCCAGGGACAGCGCCTCGGCCGCGATGGCGAGATGGGCGCCGCAGAGCAACTGGTTGACCGCTTTCGCCGTCGCCCCCTGACCCGGCTCTTCGCCCATGAAGACGACCTTGGAGCCCATGGCGTCGAACACTGGCTTCACCGCATCGAAGACGTGCCGGCGCGCCGCCGCCATGATGGTCAGGCTGCCCGCCTCGGCGCCGACGACGCCACCGGAGACCGGCGCATCGACCAGCTTATGCCCGGCCGCCTCGACGCGGGCGGCGAGCGCAGCGACGGCAGCCGGCGGGCAGGTCGCCGCCAGGATGACGATGCCGCCCGGCGCTAGCTGCGTGAGTGCGCCCTGGCCGAACAGGACATCCTCGGCCTGCGCGGCGTTGACGACCATGAGGACGACGGCGTCCCGGTCGGAAAACGCCTCGGCGAGCGAGCCGGCCGCTTCGCCGCCGGCAACCTGCAAGGCCTGGCGCGCCTCGGCGCGCAGGTCGAAGCCCGTCACGGCGAAGCCGGCCTTGCCCAGATTGATCGCCATGGGCAGGCCCATCGAGCCTAACCCTATGAAGCCGATAGTCTTCATCATTCCTCCCCGTCGCGTGTTCCTCTTGGCGGGAACCGCAGCGTGCTCCGGCTATTTCAGCCAGCTTTTGACCCGGCTGCAGAGAGCCTCTGTCGAGATGCCGTAGCGGTCGTGCAGCGTCGGCAGCGCCCCGGCCGCGAGGAACTCGTCGGGCAGGCCGACCATGCGGAAAGCGGGATGCACGCTCTCGCGCATCAGCAGGCCGGCGACGGCCTCGCCCAGTCCGCCATTGACCGTGTGGTTCTCGGCTACGACGACGAGCCGGCCCGGCTTGGCGCAGCATTCCAGGATCGTCGCTGTATCGAGCGGCTTGATCGTCGGCACGTGCAGGACACCAACATCGATGCGGTCCTGCTCCAGAGCCTTTGCGGCTTCGAGCGCGCGCATCGTCATGATGCCTGAGGAGATGAACAGGACCTCGTAGCCATCGCGCAGGAGCTTGGCCTTGCCGAGCTCGAACTTGTAACCGTACTCGTCGAGCACGAGTGGCACCTGCCCGCGTAGCAGGCGCATGTAGACCGGGCCCTTGTGCCGCGCCATTGCGGGCACGACCTGCTCGATCTCGTAGGCGTCGCAGGGATCGATCACCACCATGTTCGGCATGGCGCGGAACAGCGCCAGATCCTCGGTCGCCTGGTGCGACGGCCCGTAGCCCGAGGTCAGGCCCGGCAGCGCGCAGGCGATCTTCACATTGCGGTCTTCCTCCGCGATCGTCTGGTGGATGAAGTCGTAGGCGCGACGCGAGGCGAAGACGGCGTAGGTCGTCGCGAAGGGCGTGAAGCCTTCTGATGCAAGCCCCGAGGCGGCGCCGAACAGCAGCTGCTCGGCCATGCCCATCTGGTAGTGCCGGTCGGGAAAGGCCTGCGCGAAGATGTGCAGGTCGGTGTACTTGCCGAGATCGGCGGTCATGCCGACGATGGATGGATCCTGCTTCGCCAACTCGACCAGAGCATGGCCGAAGGGGGCGGGCTTGGTGCGCTGCCCCTCGCCGGCGATCGAGGCGATCATCGCCGAGGTGGTCAGACGCGGCTTGCCGGAGTCGTTTTTGGCGGCAGGCTTCATGACGGCTTCCTTTCGTCGAGCGCCGCCAGCGCGAGCCGCCACTCATGCGCCTCGACCCGGATGAAGTGGTTCTTTTCGCGGGCCTCGAGGAAGGGCACGCCCTTGCCCATCAGCGTGTCGGCGATGATCATGCTGGGCCGGCCCGTCTGAGCCTTGGCGGCGTCGAAGGCGGCGCGGACGGCGGAAAGATCGTTGCCGTCGACGCGCTGGGTGAACCAGCCGAAGGCTTCGAGCTTCTCGGTCAGCGGCTCGAAGCCCATGACCTTGGTCGAGGGGCCGTCGGCCTGCTGGTTGTTGACGTCGACGACAGCGATCAGGTTGTCGAGTTCGTAATGGGCGGCGGACATGATCGCCTCCCAGACCGAGCCCTCGTCGAGCTCGCCATCTGAGAACAGGGTGTAGACGTAGGACGCGGAGCCCTTGCGCTTGAGGCCGAGGCATTTGCCGACCGCGATCGACAGGCCGAGGCCCAGCGAGCCGCCGGACATCTCCATGCCGGGCGTGTAGCCCGCCATGCCCGACATCGGCAGGCGGCTCTCATCCGAGCCATAGGTTTCGAGTTCGTCCTCGGGGATGATCCCGGCCTCGATCAGCGCCGCGTAGAGCGCGATCGCATAATGGCCGTTCGAGAGCAGGAAGCGGTCGCGCCCCTCCCAGTCCGGATCGTCCGGCCGGTAACGCATGGCGTGGAAATAGGTGACGGCGAGGACATCGGCGATGTCGAGCGCCTGCGCGATATAGCCCTGGCCCTGCACCTCGCCCATCAGGATGGCGTGCCGGCGGATGTTCCAGGCGCGGCGTTCGAGCGAGACGTTGTGGCCGAGAGGAGCGATGCTCATGGCTCAGCCGTGGATCAGCATGCCGCCATTGACGTCGATGACGGCGCCGGTGACGTAGGCCGAAAGATCGGAGGCGAGGAACAGATAGATGCCGGCGACATCGCTGGCGTCGCCGAGCCGGCCGAGGGGGATGCCCTTGATGATGTCCTTGCGCATCTCGTCGGTCAGCTTGCCGCCGGTGATGTCGGTCTGGATCAGGCCGGGGGTGACGCAGTTGACGCGGATGCCGTCCGGGCCGAACTCGCGCGCCATCGCCTTGGCGAGGCCGAGCACGCCCGCCTTGGCCGAGGAATAATGCGGCCCGCCGAAGATGCCGCCGCCGCGCTGCGCCGAGACCGAGGACATGCAGGCGATCGCGCCCTGCTTCCTCGCCTGCATATGCGGGATGAAGACCTGGCTCAGGAACAGCACGCCCTTGCAGTTGATGTCCTGGACGCGATCCCAGCTCGCCTCGTCGATCTCCAGCGTCTTCACCGGCTGGGTGACGCCGGCATTGTTGATCAGGATGTCGAGATGGCCGAAGGCCGCGATGACCTGGTCCGCCGCCTTCTGGCATGAGCCCTTGTCGGCGACGTCGCAGCGCAGGCCGATATGCTGCGGGCCCAGCTCGGCCGCAGCCTGCTGCGCGGCAGCCTCGTCGATGTCGAGGATGGCGATGCGTGCGCCATGGGCGGCGAACAGCCTGGCGGTGGCGAGGCCGATGCCGCGCGCGCTGGCAGCGCCCGAAATCGCGGCGGTCTTGTTCTGCAGGAGCATTCCATCCCTCGATCGGCAAATTCTCGTTACCTGAGGGTGGCTCATGCTTTCGCGCAGGAAAAACGCAAAGATTGCGCTATGACATGAACTGCATTCACCTTTCTTCCGCCGGGTCGAAGTGCACCAGAGGGGTTGTCATGCGACGCTTGCCGCTTTCCGCACTCCAGGCTTTCGAGGCGGCGGCCCGGACGGGCTCGTTTCGCGCTGCCGGCGAAGAACTCGGGATTTCGCCGAGCGCGATCAGCCACGCCGTCCGCAAGCTTGAGATCCTGATGGGCGCCGCCCTGTTCGAGCGGCAGAGCCGTGCGGTCCATCTCAATGTCGCGGGCGAAGCGCTCCTGCGCCACGTCGCAGCAGGATTCGACGAGATGCGGCAGGGCATCGAGACCGTCGGCGCCCGCTCCGGCAACCTGCTGCGGCTGCATTGCGCGCCGTCGATGGCGGCGCAATGGCTGCTGCCGCGGTTGCGCGACCTCCTCGCCAAGCAGCCCGGCCTCGAAGTGCGGCTGGCGGCTGGCGTCGATTACCCGCAATTCGAGCACGACGAGTTCGACGCCGACATCTGCTACGGGCCGCCGCGGCAGGAGGGCCTGATCGTCATCCCGCTCGGCGAGGAGACCGTGACCCCGCTCTGCGCGCCGGAGCTTGCCGAACGGATCGGCTCACCCAAGGACCTGCTCGGCGCCAAGCTGATCGAAAGCGACAACAAGCGGGTGCGCTGGACCAGTTGGTTCGGCGCCAACGATATCAGCCCGCCAGCTCCGCGCGGCTCGCGTTTCGACCGCTCGTTCATGGCGATCGCTGCGGCAGTGGACGGTCTCGGTGTCGCGCTTGAATCGACTCGGCTCGCCGAGCGCGAGATCGCCGACGGCCGGTTGGTGGCGCCTCTCGCAGGACGGGCGCAGGACGTCCGTTATGTCGGGCACTACCTGGTTTTTCCGCGTGTCGCGAAAGCGCGCCGTTCGATCCGCATGTTCTCACAATGGCTGACCCATGAACTAGATCTGCCGCTGCCGAAGATCTGATCCAAGGCTGATAGGCGCGTTAGCTTGATCCTCGGGGGCGGCGGCCTGCTCCAGGTGCTTGGCGCCACCGTCAGGCATTGAGGCCCTGCCTGACTTCCGATGCCGACCCTGAGCAGACCGAGCAGTCCACGGCCAGCGCCGTGTCCGCTTGGTCACAGCCGGTTGCCCAGATGTGGGAGTGAGGCGCCGAGCGCCGGCAAGCGGGCATCCGAAAACGATTACGCGCGGGCTCGCGTCATCCGAAGATCTAGCACATCAGCGACACAGCAAGGCACTGACACTGAGGTGAGCACCAGCCAGGAGGTCGACAGAATGATCACCCGCGGCTGGGATTGGAGAATGAGAGTGGAGAGCGCTTCCGAGCGGGGCGCGAATCCATGCGGCCTTCGCCGTCCCGACAGCCGAGGCTGGCCGCGGCCTGAAGGCTAGGCGCTAGGCAGATTGAGGGGCGGATCGACTGGGAACCACATCGCCGTCCGTCGGAGAACCCGCCCGGCGGTGAGAGATGGTTGCTGCTTGCCTCTAATTGGCATAATGTATGCCAGATAGAAGCGCAGGTGGCCATGCGCTTTGGAGGGAGGGACAGGGTCGTGAGAATCCATGAGTTCCAGGCGAAGCATCTTCTGGCTCGCTACGGCCTGACTGTTGCAGCCGGCGGTGTCGCGATCAGCGTGGGGGAGGCCGGCGAGATCGCCCGGCGTCTCGGTGGTCCGGTGCTGGTCAAGGCACAGATCCATGCCGGCGGGCGCCAGCGCGCCGGAGGTGTTCAGCAGGCAGGCGACCCCGCAGCCGCCGAGGCTGTCGCCGGCAGGCTGCTCGGCACATCGCTGGTGACCGCGCAGACGGGGCCAGTTGGCCAGAAGGTCCGGCGCGTCCTCGTCGAAACCGCGATCGCCACGGTGCGCGAGCTGCATCTCGCCTTGCTGATCGATGCCTCCTCGGGGGACGTGATGCTGATCGGCAGCGCCAAGGGCGGCGTCGATATCGAGGAGCAGGCGGCGCGCGGTGAGATCCGGCTCAACCGGCTGGGACTCGGCTCCGGTGGCGAAGCGCGGGCGCAGGAGGTGGCGGGCTTCGTCACGGCGCTCGGACTCGAAGGTGCGCTGCTCGAGCAGGGCTGTGCGCTGATCGACGGTCTCCGGCGCGCCTTTGTCGAGCTCGATGCCAGCCTGATCGAGATCAATCCGCTGGCAGTCACGGAGGCGGGCTCGCTCGTCGCGCTCGACGTCAAGATGACGCTCGACGACAACGCGCTGTTCCGGCATCCGGAACTGGCGGCGCTGCGCGACGAGGATGATACGAGCGCCGCCGAATTGCAGGCGCAGCGACACCAGCTCAACTACGTCCAGCTCGACGGCAATATCGGCATTGTCGCGAATGGCGCCGGGCTCGGCCTCGCCACGCTCGACATGCTGGTCGCGGCCAAGGGGCGGCCGGCGAATTTCATGGACATCAGGACCACCGCGAACAGCCTCGACATCGCCCAGGGCTTCCGCCTGCTGCTCGATAATCCGGCGACACGCGCGATCCTCGTCAACGTCCATGGCGGCGGCATGCAGCCTTGCGACACCATCGCCGAAGGGCTCGGCATCGCCTTGCGGCGCAGCGGGCGTTCATTGCCGCTGGTGGTGCGCCTCGCCGGCAATAACGCCGATTTCGCCCGCTCGCGCCTGCGCAATTTCGGCTGCGCGGTGATCGATTGTCCGGACATGTGGACCGCCGCCTCGCAGGCGGTTGCGCTATCGCAGAAGGGAGTCTGAGCCATGGCCGTCTTTCTGAACCGCGAGACCCGCGTGCTCTGCCAGGGCATGACCGGCTGGGCCGGCACGTATCATGTGGCGCGGATGATGGAATATGGCACCCAGGTCGTCGGCGGTGTGACGCCGGGCAAGGGCGGCCGCTCGCATCTGAACCTGCCGGTCTATGAGCGCGTGGCGGAGGCGCGGCGCGAGAGCGGGGCCAATGCCAGCATCGTCTTCGTGCCGCCGGCCAATGCCGCCGCAGCCATGATCGAGGCGATCGAGGCGGAGATGCCGCTGGTCGTCACAGTCACCGAGCGCATCCCGACCCTGGACATGGTGCGGGTGCGCTCCGCCCTGAAGGGCGGGCGCACCACCCTGGTCGGCGCCAATTCGCAGGGCATCCTGGTACCGGGCGTCGGCAAGCTCGGCGTGATGGCCACCGGCAGCGAACGTCCGGGCGGCGTCGGCATCATCTCCCGGTCCGCTTCGCTGACGAGCGAGGTCGTGGCGCAAGTCACCGCGGCAGGGCTCGGCCAATCAACCACGGTGGGCGTCGGCGGCGATCCGATCCACGGCATCGGCATGCGCGAATGCCTCGAGCTCCTCTTGGACGATGCCGATACCGAGTGCGTGGTGCTGATCGGTGAGATCGGCGGCACGCAGGAGGAGGAGGCCGCCGAATACCTCGCCGGCGCCCGGGCTGCGAAGCCGGTCGTCGCACTGATCGTCGGCTGCGAGGCGCCGCTCGACCGCCGCATGGGTCATGCAGGCGCCCTCGCTCTCAGCGGAAAGGGCGATGCGGCCGGCAAGATCAAGGCGCTGGAGGCGGCCGGCGTGCGGATCGCGCCGAGCGCCCATCTGGTCGGCGAGACTGTCAGGCAGGCACTGGCCGAGCGGGGTTAGAGCACTTTCAAGCGAAGTGGGTACCGGTTCGCGTGAAGAAATTGCAAGAAATCAAAGAGCTAGGGTGTTTCCGCAATCCGGAGACACGCGGAAACGCCCTAGTCGCGTTGGGGCAGCCTTCCGCCGATCGACAGGGTGATCTCGTCGGCGGCGCGGCGCACCATCGGGCCGTAGTCCTCGAGCCTGCGCGCGGTCACGCGGACCGAAGGCCCCGAGATGGAAACGCCTGCGATCGCCTCGGCGTGCTCGTTGAAGATCGGGGCGGCGACGCAGCGCATGCCCAGCGAGCGCTCCTCATCGTCGAGCGCCCAGCCGCGCCGGCGCCCCTCCGCCAATTCGCGCAGGAAGCGAGCAAGGTCGGTGATCGTATGATCGGTGAAGCGTTCGAGCCGTCGCAAGGCGCAGATCTGGCGGACCCGATGCTCGGGGAGTTCCGCCAGCAGCGCTTTGCCCACGCCCGAGGCATGCATCGCGCCGCGGCTGCCTGCCCGGAAGAAGGCCCGCAGCGTATCGTGGCTTTCGATCTGCGAGATAAACACCACTTCGCCATTGTCCTCGATGCCGAGATTGACCGTCTCGCCGCTGGCCTCCATCAGCCCGTGCATCGTCGTGCGCCCCATGCTTGCGACCCGGCGGTTGCGCAGGAAGGCCGAGCCGGTCTTGAAGGCGCCGACGCCGACCAGCCAAATGCCGCGTTCCATGTCGTGCTGGACGTAAGCGTGACTCTCCAGCGTCAGCAGGATGCGATGCGCGGTCGAGGCCGAGACGCCCGAGCGCCGGCCGAGCTCGCTGAGCGTGAGGCCGTCCTCTTCGGCCAGGATCTCGAGCAATGTCAGCCCGCGATCGAGCGCCTGCACCGCTCCGCCGGCAATCGCGGTCTTCAGCGAGCGTGGTCGCCCACGCCCTTTGCGTTGCTCGATCTGGCTCATGCACACCTCCGCGACCGTCGCCGGGGCCAGCAGACCATGGATGTCCTGCCGTGGCCAACTGCCAGCGAAAATAATTTTCGCAGAATCTAAATTCGGATCGATTTGAATAAAGGTAATCAACTGATTTTGCGTAAGAAAATATTTTTTGGATCATTCTGAAAAATATTTCTGAAATAAATTGACCGAGGCAGGTAAGTGGCATTTGGTATGCCAATCACGGTTTTCTCGCGGGAGAACGGGCATGCCGAAAATGCGAGCTGTCGAGGCTGCGGTCAGGGTTCTGGAGCGCGAAGGCGTGACCCAGGCGTTCGGCGTGCCCGGCGCTGCGATCAACCCGCTCTATGCCGCGCTCAAGAGCCGAGGCTCGATCCACCACATCCTGGCGCGCCATGTCGAAGGCGCCTCGCATATGGCGGAGGGCTATACCCGGGCCAAGGCCGGCAATATCGGCGTCTGCATCGGCACCTCCGGTCCGGCCGGCACCGACATGATCACCGGGCTCTATTCGGCCATCGCCGATTCCATCCCGATCCTGTGCATCACCGGCCAGGCACCGCGCGCCCGGCTCTACAAGGAGGATTTCCAGGCGGTCGACATCGAGGCCATCGCCAAGCCGGTGACCAAATGGGCGGTGACGGTGCGCGAGCCGGCGCTGGTGCCGCGCGTCTTCCAGCAGGCTTTCCACCTGATGCGCTCGGGTCGTCCGGGCCCGGTGCTGATCGACCTGCCGGTCGATGTCCAGATGGCGGAGATCGAGTTCGACGACGAGACCTATGAGCCGCTGCCGGTCTACAAGCCGGCCGCCTCGCGCCGGCAGATCGAGAAGGCGATGGCGATGCTGGATGCGGCCGAGCGGCCGCTGATCGTCGCCGGCGGAGGCATCATCAACGCCGATGCCTCGGAGCTGCTGGTCGAGTTCGCCGAACTGACCGGCGTGCCGGTCGTGCCGACGCTGATGGGCTGGGGCGCGATCCCGGACGACCACCCGCTGATGGCTGGCATGGTCGGGCTGCAGACCAGCCACCGCTACGGCAACGCGACGATGCTCGCCTCGGATTTCGTGATGGGCATCGGCAATCGCTGGGCCAACCGACATACCGGCTCGATCGAGACCTACACCAAGGGCCGGACGTTCATTCACGTCGATATCGAGCCGACCCAGATCGGCCGCGTCTTCAACCCCGATTACGGCATCGTCTCCGATGCGAAGGCGGCGCTGGAGCTCTTCGTCGACGTGGCGCGCGAGCGGGAAGGGAAGGGGCTGCTCAAGAACCGGACTGGCTGGGCGCAGGACTGCCGCGACCGGCGCGCGACCATGCTGCGCAAGAGCCATTTCGACAACGTGCCGCTGAAGCCGCAGCGGGTCTACGAGGAGATGAACGAGGCTTTTGGACGCGACGTCTGCTACGTCTCGACCATCGGCCTATCGCAGATCGCCGGCGCCCAGTTCCTGCGGGTCCACAATCCCCGCCACTGGATCAATTGCGGCCAGGCCGGCCCGCTCGGCTGGACCCTGCCGGCAGCGCTCGGCGTGCGCGCTGCCGATCCGGAGCGCGAGATCGTGGCGCTCTCCGGCGATTACGACTTCCAGTTCCTGATCGAGGAGCTGGCGGTCGGGGCGCAGTTCAAGCTGCCTTACATCCACATCGTCGTGAACAACTCCTATCTCGGCCTGATCCGCCAGGCTCAGCGCGGCTTCGACATGGATTTCCAGGTCGGGCTCGCCTTCGAGAACATCAACTCGCCCGATCTCGACGGCTATGGCGTCGACCATGTCGCGGTCGCCGAGGGGCTCGGCTGCAAGGCGATCCGGGTCAAGAGCCCGAACGAGTTCAAGGCCGCCTTTGCCCAGGCGAAGGCGTGGCTCCAGGAGCATCGGGTTCCGGTGGTGATGGAGTTCATCCTCGAACGGGTCACCAACATCGCGATGGGCACCGAGATCGACAATGTCGTCGAGTTCGAGGAGGTGCTCGACCTGCCTCTGCCCGAGCCCGAACTGCAGCCCGCTCAGTGAGCCCGACCCGTCTACGCCACCAGGGGAGAGACCCATGCCTCGCTTCGCCGCCAATCTGACGATGCTGTTCAACGAGCTGCCCTTCCTGGAGCGCTTCCAGGCGGCGGCGGAGGCCGGATTCCACGGCGTCGAGTACCTGTTCCCCTATGGCTACGACAAATACGAGCTGGCCGGCCGGCTGAAGCGCTGGAACCTGACGCAGGTGCTGCACAACCTGCCGGCTGGCGACTGGGCTGCCGGGGAGCGCGGCATCGCGATCCTGCCCGACCGGATCAGCGAGTTCCAACGCGGCCTGTTCGATGCGATCGACTATGCCGTCAAGCTGGGCTGCCGGCAGGTCAACTGCCTTGCGGGCATTGCGCCTGAGGGCGTCGAGCGGGCGAGATTGCACGAGACGCTGGTCAACAATCTGCGCTTCGCCGCCCATGAGCTGTCGCAGGAGGGCATCGCGCTGCTGGTCGAGCCGATCAACACCCGCGACATGCCCGGTTTCTTCCTGAGCAGCACGACGCAGGCGCTGAGCCTGCTCGACGACGTCGACTCACCCAACGTCCACATCCAGTACGACGTCTATCACATGCAGATCATGGAGGGGGACCTCGCCCGCACGATCGAGGCCAATCTCGACCGGATCGCCCATATCCAGATCGCCGACAATCCCGGCCGCAACGAGCCCGGCACGGGCGAGATCAACTTCCCCTTCCTGTACCGGCATCTCGACGCGATCGGCTACGCCGGCTGGGTCGGCTGCGAATACAAGCCGGCGCGCAGCACCCGCGACGGTCTGACGTGGCTGCCGGGGCATCCACAGGCGGCGTGACGGGAGACTGTCGAACGGAGAGGTGCGGAAACATGGCGAATATCGGTTTCATCGGCCTCGGCATCATGGGCCGCCCCATGGCGGAGCACCTGATCACCGGCGGGCACACGTTGCACGTCTCCAGCCATCACAGGGTGCCGGATGCCGAATTGCAGGCGAAGGCGGCCACGGTCCATCCGACGCCGAAGGCGGTCGCGGCGGCCAGCGAGATCGTCATCCTGATGCTGCCGGATACGCCGCAGGTCGAGGAGGTGCTGTTCGGCGAGACCGGCGTCGCGCTCGGCCTGAACAAGGGCAGCATCGTCGTCGACATGAGCTCGATCTCGCCGATGGCGACGAAGGACTTCGCGAAGCGGGTCGAGAAGGCCGGCGGTTACTATCTCGACGCGCCGGTCTCCGGCGGGGAGGTCGGTGCGAAGGCGGCCAGTCTGACGATCATGGTCGGTGGGCCGCAAACGGCCTTCGACAGGGTCAAGCCGCTGTTCGAGCTGATGGGCAAGAACATCACGCTTGTCGGCGGCAATGGCGACGGGCAGACGACCAAGGTCGCCAACCAGATCATCGTGGCGCTGACCATCGAGGCGGTCGGCGAGGCCCTGCTCTTCGCTTCCAAGGCGGGGGCCGATCCCGCCAAGGTGCGCCAAGCCCTGATGGGCGGCTTCGCCTCCTCGAAAATCCTCGAGATCCATGGCGAGCGCATGGTCAAGCGCACCTTCAACCCGGGGTTCCGCATCGGACTGCATCAGAAAGACCTGAATCTCGCCTTGCAAAGTGCGCGCGCTCTCGGCGTGTCGCTGCCGAATACCGCGACGGCCCAGGAACTGTTCAACGCCTGCGTCGCCCATGGCGGCAAGGACTGGGACCATTCGGCCATGGTCCGGGCGCTGGAGATCATGGCGAACCACCAGGTCGCGAGCTCATAGAAGCAAGAAAGGGGAGACCCATGAGGATCTGCATCTACGGCGCCGGCGCGATCGGCGGCTATATGGGCGTGATGCTGAAGCGCGGCGGGCTCGACGTCTCGCTCGTGGCGCGGGGCGCGCATCTGGAGGCGATCAAAGCCAGGGGTCTCACCCTCGTCACCAATACCGGGACGATCACCGAGCAGATGCCAGCGAGCCGCGATCCGCGCGATCTCGGACACCAGGACTACGTGATCATCGCGCTCAAGGCGCACCAGGCCTGGCAGGCGGCAGAGGATCTGAAGCCGCTGCTCGGGCCGAACACTGCTGTCGTCACCGCCCAGAACGGCGTGCCGTGGTGGTATTTCCACGGCCTGGACGGCCCCCATGCCGACCTGCGCTTGCGCAGCGTCGATCCCGGCGACCGACAGTGGAATGCGATCGGCCCTGACCGTGTCATCGGCTGCACGGTTTATCCGGCGACCGAGATCACCGAGCCCGGCGTGATCAAGCACATCTATGGCGACCAGTTCGGCCTCGGCGAGCCCAATCGCCAGGAGAGCGAACGGCTGACACGCTTCGCCGATGCGATCGCCGCCGGCGGCATGAAGCCGAGGCTGTTCAGCGATATCCGCGACGACATCTGGCTCAAGCTCTGGGGCAATCTCTGCTTCAATCCGATCTCGGCGCTGACGCATGCGACGCTCGACATCGTCGCCACCGACCCCGGCACGCGCTCGCTCGCCCGCAACATGATGCTCGAGGCGCAGCGGATCGGCGAAAGGCTCGGCGTCAACTTCCGGGTCGATGTCGAGCGCCGGATCAACGGCGCGGCCGGCGTCGGCGCCCACCGCACCTCCATGCTCCAGGATCTGGAGAAGGGCCGCCCGCTGGAGATCGACGCCCTGCTCGGCGCCGTGCAGGAGATGGGGCGCCTCGTCGAGACCTCGACGCCTTACATCGATGCCGTGCTCGGGCTCGTCCAGCAGATGGCGAGCGTGAAGGGGCTCTATCCGACATTTCCGCCCGAGGCGCTTGCCGGGGAGGGAGCGACCGAACCCGTGCAGGAGCCGCGGCTCCAGCTGGCGGCCTCGTGACGGGGGGGCAGCGCCATGTTGAACACGACGATCGAGCGGATAGCGCGGACGGAGAATGCCCGGGCGAGTGCACGATGGGTGCGCTTTGTCTTTGCGGGTCGCGAACGCTTCGGCACGCTCGCCGGAGGAGCGGTCTCGATCCACAGCGGCGACATGTTCGCCGGCGCGCGGCCGACAGGCGAGAGGGTGCCGCTCGCCGAGGTCACGCTGCTGGCGCCGAGCACGCCGTCCAAGATCATCGCGCTCTGGAACAACTTCCACGCGCTCGCTGCCAAGTTATCGAACCCGGTGCCGGCGGAGCCGCTGTATCTGATGAAGGCGCCGTCCTGCGTGGCGGGGCCGGACGCGACGATCGCCCGGCCGCCATCCTATGCGGGCAAGGTGGTCTATGAAGGCGAGCTCGGCATCGTCATCGGCCGCCGCTGCAGCAAGGTCACGCCGCAGGCGGCCGGCGAGTTCATCTTCGGCTATACCTGCGTCAACGATATCACCGCACTGGATCTGATCGCCGCCGATCCGACCTTCGCGCAATGGGTACGTGCCAAGAGCTTCGACGGCTTCGGTCCCTTCGGGCCGGCGATCGCGACCGGCCTCGATCCGCGCGACCTGACGATTCGTACGCTGTTGAACGGCCAGGAGCGGCAGAACTATCCCGTCGCCGACATGATCTTCCAGCCGCAGGAGCTGGTCAGCCGGCTCTCCCATGACATGACGCTGCTGCCGGGAGACCTGATCTGCTGCGGCACCTCGCTCGGCGTCGGCACCATGAAGGAGTCGCTCAATACGGTCGAGGTCGCGATCGAGGGCATCGGCACGCTGGCCAACGCCTTCGTGCAAGACGGCTGATCAAAACCGTCGCTAGTCGAAGATGTCGGCGTGCTGGTCGACGAAGTTCGCGAGACCGAGCGTGTGCTCGCGCGACAGGCGTTCCGCGAGGGCGACGTCGCGCTGCTCGAGCGCCTCGATGATCTGCAGATGGTCGACGATGGAGCGGCTGGCGCGATCTTCGCGCCCGATCGTCATCTGGCGGATGCCGCGCACATGCAGCAGCAGATTATCGGTCATCTCCACCAGCAATTGCGACTTGCTCAGCCCGATCAGGGTCTGATGGAAGAGGAGGTTGGCGGACGAGTATTCGCCGACATGGTCGGACGGCTTGTGCGCCTCGTCGAAAGCCTTGAACAAGAGGCGAAGCCTGCCGATCTCGGCGTCGCTGGCGCGCTCTACGGCAAGACGTGCGGCCATGCTCTCCAGCGCCGCCCAGGCCTGGATCATCTCGACGATCTCGCTCTTGGTCTTCTTCAGCACCATGATGCCGCGGCGCGGCAGCGACTTCACCAGCCCTTCCTGTTCGAGCATCGCGACCGCCTCGCGCACCGGCGTGCGGCTGACGCCGAGCTGCTCGGAGAGCTGGCGCTCGTCGATCCAGGTCGGCTCCGGCGAACCATAGATGTCCATGGTGATGATCGCCTGCTTCAGCGCCGCGTAGACCTTGGTCTTGAAGGTTGCCTCGGGCGCGAAGCGCTTGAGCTCGAGGCCCTGCGTCGCGGCGGCGGATGTGGTGGTAGCGCTGGGGACTTTCACGATCGCTGCTCCTGCATTGCTGCAGCGCATAGCCCCGGATGCGCTCCGCGTCCATGTAAGAGGTCATTCTGATTGCCGTAGAGGCAGACAAAAAGAAATCCCGCGACCATAGGGCTGCGGGGTCTTCGGTGCAGGAGGTCGGATCCTCCGGCTCTTGGAAAGCTACGCCAGCTATCGCTGAGAACGCTGTGCCGTAAGATCAGAACGACCACTCGATCTCGGCGCAGCGCTTCTTGATAGCGACTTCGCCGCTGAGCAACTCGACCAGCGTCTTGCCGAGTCGCGCCGGCGACGGCGAGACCCGGATGCCGGCCGCTTCCATCGCCGCGATCTTGTCCTCGGCGCCGCCCTTGCCGCCGGAAATGATCGCGCCGGCATGGCCCATGCGGCGGCCGGGAGGAGCCGTGCGGCCGGCGATGAAGCCGACCATCGGCTTGGACCGCCCGCGCCTGGCTTCGTCTCTGATGAACTGCGCCGCGTCTTCCTCGGCCGAGCCGCCGATCTCGCCGATCATCACGATCGACTCGGTTGCGGGGTCGGCCAGGAAGAGTTCGAGCATGTCGATGAACTCGGTGCCCTTGACCGGGTCGCCGCCGATGCCGACCGCAGTGGTCTGGCCGAGCCCCTCGCAGCTGGTCTGGAACACCGCCTCATAGGTCAGCGTGCCCGAACGCGAGACGATGCCGACCGAGCCGGGCTTGAAGATGTTGGCCGGCATGATGCCGATCTTGCTTTCCCCGGCGGTGACGATGCCCGGGCAGTTCGGCCCGATCAGCCGCGACTTCGAGCCGGAGAGCATGCGCTTGACCTTGATCATGTCCATCACCGGAATGCCCTCGGTGATGCAGACGATCAGTGGTACCTCTGCGTCGATCGCCTCGCAGATCGCGTCGGCCGCGCCCGGCGGCGGAACATAGACGACGGAGGCGATTGCGCCTGTCTTGTCCTTGGCCTCGGCGACGGTGTTGAAGACCGGCAGGCCGAGATGGCTCTGGCCGCCCTTGCCGGGCGCAACGCCGCCGACCATGCGCGTGCCATAGGCGATCGCCTGCTCGGAGTGGAAGGTGCCGTTCTTGCCGGTGAAGCCCTGGCAGATGACCTTGGTTGTCTTGTCGATCAGGATAGCCACGCGTTTCCCCTCTTGCTTATTGGTTTGTTTCTTTCCAGGCCGAGGATCTTCCCGGTCGCTCCCTAGTTCTTGCGCACGGCGGCGACGATCTTCTGGGCGGCGTCGTCGAGATCATCGGCCGGGATGACGTTGAGGCCCGAGGTCCGGATGATCTGCTTGCCCTCCTCGACATTGGTGCCTTCGAGGCGCACGACCAGCGGCACTTCGAGGCCGACCGCCTTCACCGCCGCGATCACGCCGCGGGCGATGACGTCGCACTTCATGATGCCGCCGAAGATGTTGACCAGGATGCCTTTCACATTGGGGTCGGCGGTGATGATCTTGAAGGCCGCCGTCACCTTTTCTTCAGAGGCGCCGCCGCCGACATCGAGGAAGTTTGCCGGGCTTTCCCCATAGAGCTGGATGATGTCGAGCGTCGCCATGGCGAGGCCGGCACCGTTGACCATGCAGCCGATCGTGCCGTCGAGCGCGATATAGGCGAGGTCGTGTTTCGATGCCTCGATCTCCTTGCTGTCCTCCTCCGTCTCGTCGCGCAGCCTGTAGACGTCCGGGTGCCGGTAGAGCGCGTTGTCGTCGAAGGAGATCTTGGCGTCGAGGCAACGCAGCTTGCCGTCCTTGGTGACGATCAGCGGGTTGATCTCGAGCATCGCCATGTCCTTGGCGATGAAAGCTGCATAGAGCTTGCCCGTCAGGTCCTCGGCTTGCTTGGCGAGGTCGCCGGAAAGGTGCAGTGCTTCGGCGACGGTGCGGCCATGCAGCGGCATGATGCCGGTCGCCGGGTCGACCGAGAAGGTCTTGATCTTCTCGGGCGTATCATGGGCGACGGCCTCGATATCCATGCCCCCTTCGGTCGAGACGACGAAGGAGATCCGCGAGGTCTCGCGGTCGACGAGCATGGAGAGGTAGAATTCGCGATCGATCAGCGATCCATCCTCGATATAGAGACGGTTGACCTGCTTACCCGCGGGGCCGGTCTGGACGGTGACCAGGGTGTGGCCGAGCATCTGCTGGACGAAAGCCTTCGCCTCGTCGATCGATTTCGCCAGGCGCACGCCGCCCTTCTCGCCGGCCGCCGGCTCCTTGAATGTGCCCTTGCCGCGGCCGCCGGCATGGATCTGCGATTTGACCACCCAGACGGGGCCGCGAAGCTGCTTCGCGGCGGCCTCGGCATCCTCTGCCGTCAGCACGGGGAAGCCGTCCGGGACGGGCACCCCAAATTCCCTCAATAACCCCTTCGCCTGATATTCATGGATGTTCATCGCGATCTCTCTCGGAGTTCGGGGAGAGCGACCGGGCCTTTCCGCGGCGCCGGCCATTCGGAACAAAAGCCTTGAACAATTTATATGAGGGCCGCTCCCATCCTGCCGGATGGCAGCGGCGATCACGCGATGCGTGCGACCTGCGACGCCGGACGTAAGTCCGGGCGTCGCGGGAATCGGCGGCCTGGTGCTCAGCCCTTGATCAGGCCGGCGGCGCGCGCCCACTTGTACTTGGCGCCGAGCACCTCGACGGGCGTCTCCGTGGTGTACGGATAGGCCACGATGCCGTGGTCGTAGAGCTTCTCGCAGGCCTTCTCGACCTCGACGTCGCCGACCAGTGAAGCGACGATCGGCTTGTCGATGCCCTTGGCGCGGGCCTCGGTGACGACCTCGATCATCTTGTCGGCAAAGACCAGCGGCGGGGTCACGATCGTGTGCCAGTAGCCCAGGATGAGTGCGTGAATGCGCTCATCGTTGAGGCCGAGCCGGACCGTGTTCTGGTAGGTCAGCGGCGGCTCGCCACCGGTGATGTCAACCGGGTTTCCAGCCGCGCCGAAGGGCGGGATGAACTTGCGGAAGGCCGCGTCGAGATCATCCGGCATCTTCATCAGCGTCAGGCCGTTGTCGAAGCAGGCGTCCGAGAGCAGCACGCCGGAGCCGCCGGCGCCGGTGATGATCAGGACGTTCTCGCCCTTCGGTGCGGGCAGCACCTGCACGCCGCGGGCATATTCGAGCATGCCGCGCAGCGAGGGGGCGCGGATGACGCCGGACGCCTTGAGGATGTCGTCATAGATCTTGTCGTTGCCGGCGAGCGCGCCGGTATGCGAGGCGGCGGCCTTGGCGCCGTAGGCGGTGCGCCCGGCCTTGAGCACGATCACCGGCTTCTTCTTGGAGACGCGCTCGGCGACCTCGGAGAAGGCGCGGCCGTCCTTCAGATCCTCGCAGTGCATCGCGATGACGGAGGTGTTCGGATCCTGCTCGAAGAAGGTCAGCAGATCGTCCTCGTCGAGGTCCGACTTGTTGCCGAGGCCGACGATCGAGGAGACGCCCATCTTGGTCGAGCGGGCAAAACCGATGATCGACATGCCGACGCCGCCGGACTGCGACGACAGGGCCGCCTTGCCCTTGACGTCGAAGGCCGTGCAGAAGGTCGCGCAGAGGTTCTCCGGCGTATAGTAGAAGCCGTAGATGTTCGGCCCCATGATGCGGACATTGTACTTGCGGGCGGTCGCCAGCAGCTCTTCCTGCAGTTCGGGCTCGCCCGACTCGGCAAAGCCGGAGGGGATCATCACCGTGCCGGGCACGCCCTTGCGGCCGACCTCGTCCATGGCGCCGTTGCAGAGCTTGGCCGGCACGGCGAAGACCGCGACATCGACCTCGCCGGGATAGTCGAGGATCGACTTGTAGGCCTTGATGCCCTCGATCGTGTCGGCCTTCGGGTGCACAGGAACGATCGTGCCCTTGTAGCCGCCATTGATCAGGTTCTTCATCACCGAATTGCCGATCTTGCCGGCCTCGTTCGAGGCGCCGATCACCGCCACGGCCTTCGGATGGAAGATGCGGTTCATCGCCTTGACGATCGCGTCCTGATCCGGGCGGAAGCGTTCCTTGCGCGCCTCGAAATTGCAGACGATGCGGGCATCGACCGCGGTCGCGCCGGATTTCGTCGCGAAGACCGGGTTGAGGTCGAGCTCCTCGATCTCCGGGAAATCGTCGAGCAGCGCCGAGACCTGGACCAGGATCGAAGCGAGCGCGCCGCGGTCGACGGCTTCGCCGCCGCGCACGCCGTCGAGCATCTCCTTGGCCTTGATCGAGCCGATCATGTCGAGCGCCTGCGCCTCGTTGACCGGCGCCAGGCGGAAGGTCAGGTCCTTCAGCACCTCGACGAGCACGCCGCCGAGGCCGAAGGCCACGAGCTTGCCGAAGGAGGGGTCGGTGATCGCGCCGATCAGCGTCTCGGTCGCACCGGTCGGCAGCATCTGCTGGACCTGGATGCCCTCGATCTTGGCGTCGGCCTTGTATTTGCGGGCATTGGCCAGGATCGTGTCATGGGCGCGGCGCGCCTCGTCATCGCTCTTGACGCCGACGATCACGCCGCCGGCATCGGTCTTGTGCAGGATGTCGGCGGATACGATCTTCATGACGACGGGATAGCCCATGCCGCCCGCCAGCTTCACGGCCTCATCGGCCGATTTGGCGAGGCCTTCCTTGGGCAGCGGGATGTCGTAGGCGTCGCAGACCAGCTTGGCTTCGGGAGCCGTCAGGCTGGTGCGGCCATCGGCCTTGACGCCGTCCAGGACCTTGCGGACCGTTGCCTGGTCGACGTCTGTTTCGCGCGGATTCATCTTGAGGGCTGCCTGGGTCACCATGATGCGCTTCCTCCAGTGGAATTTTATTGTCGTGACCCACCGCCGGGCTGCCCGTGTGCTTCGGGGCATTTTCCCGACTGGGGTTCTTGATTGGTATTTGGCATGCCAATCTGGGCCGCTGTCAAGAGGGGAATGTCGGCTGGAATCCGCTGAGCCGAAGAGACGCATCAGGTTCGGTCAAGAAGGCGGTCGCAGTCTGGCATTCTGCATGCCAGAGGTTGGCACCTTAGAATCTTTCGGATAACCTCTGCTTATCGCCATAAGTGCCGGGACAACGGCACAGGGCAGACGGGGCCTCGGTTCCGGTGAAGGAGGAGATGGTTCGGCCGATGAGCGGGCAGCGCAATCACAATGTCCATGCCTTCGAGCATCCGGGCCTCGGCCGGAAGCGCGCCAGATCGACGCCGAAAGGACGGCAGGTCGAACCGCGCGCACTGCAGGAGATCGCGGAATTGCTGGGCGATCGCCCGCGCCGGCGCGACCTCCTGATCGAGCACCTCCACCTGATCCAGGACCGCTACCACCAGATCTCGGCGGCCCATCTGGCGGCGCTCGCCGATGAAATGCGGCTCTCCTTCGCCGAGGTCTTCGAGACCGCGACCTTCTACGCCCATTTCGATATCGTGAAGGAAGGCGAACCCGATCTCCCGCCGCTGACGATACGCGTCTGCGACAGCCTGACCTGCGCGATGCATCGCTCGGAAGAGCTGCTCGAAAGCCTGACCGGTGCCGTCGGCCCATCAGCCCGGGTCGTTCGGGCGCCTTGCGTCGGCCTGTGCGACCAGGCTCCCGCGGTGGAGGTCGGCCATCATTTCATCCACGCCGCGACCACGCAGAGTGTCCTCGCCGCGATCGAGGCGGGCGACACTCACCCACATATGACCGACTACGTCGACTACGAAGCCTATCGCGCCGGCGGCGGCTATGGCCTGCTGGACAGCCTGCTTTCCGGCGAGCGCAGCGTCGAGTCGGTCCTGTCGATCCTCGACGATTCCGGGTTGCGCGGGCTTGGCGGCGCCGGCTTCCCGACCGGCCGCAAATGGCGCGCGGTGCTGGGCGAGCCGGGCCCGCGCCTGATGGCGGTCAATGGCGACGAGGGCGAGCCCGGCACCTTCAAGGACCGGCACTACCTCAACACCGATCCGCACCGCTTCCTCGAGGGCACGCTGATCGGCGCCCATGTCGTCCAGGCCAGCGACGTCTACATCTATCTGCGCGACGAATATCCGCTCGCGCGCGAGATCCTGGCGCGCGAGATCGCCAAGCTGCCGGAGGGCGGCCCGAAACTGCATCTGCGTCGCGGAGCAGGGGCCTATATCTGCGGCGAGGAATCCTCCCTGCTCGAAAGCATCGAGGGCAAGCGCGGCCTGCCGCGGCACAAGCCGCCCTATCCGTTCCAGGTCGGGCTCTTCGGCCAGCCGACGCTGATCAACAATGTCGAGACGCTCTACTGGATCCGCGACATCGTCGAGAAAGGCAATGGCTGGTGGAACTCGCATGGCCGCAATGGCCGCACCGGCCTGCGCAGCTATTCGGTCTCGGGCCGGGTCAAGGAGCCGGGTGTCAAGCTCGCCCCGGCTGGCGTCACCATCCGCGAGCTGATCGAGGAATTCTGCGGCGGCATGCAGGATGGCCACCGCTTCCATGCCTATCTGCCGGGCGGCGCGTCCGGTGGCATCCTGCCGGCGCGGATGGACGACATCCCGCTCGATTTCGGCACGCTCGAGAAGCATGGCTGCTTCATCGGCTCGGCTGCGGTCGTGGTGCTCTCGGACCAGGACGACATGCGCGCTGCCGCGCTCAACCTCATGCGCTTCTTCGAGGATGAGAGCTGCGGCCAGTGCACGCCCTGCCGCGTCGGCACGCAGAAGGCGGTGATGCTGATGCAGCGCCCGATCTGGAACCAGGAGCTGCTCGGCGAACTTTCGCAAGCGATGCGCGATGCCTCGATCTGCGGGCTCGGCCAGGCGGCCTCGAATCCGCTGACCTGCGTGATGCGTTACTTTCCCGAGGAATTCATGACGAGGGATGCTGCGGAATGACCCAGGGCATCAGCTTCGAACTGAACGGCGAGCACGTCGAGGCCGCCTATGGCGAGACGATCTGGCAGGTGGCGCAGCGCCTGGGCACCGCGATTCCACATCTGTGCTACTCGCCGGAGCCCGACTACCGGGCCGACGGCAATTGCCGCGCCTGCATGGTCGAGATCGAGGGCGAGCGCGTGCTCGCTGCCTCCTGCATGCGCAAGCCGACCGTCGGCATGAAGGTCCATACCGGGACCGAGCGGGCCGAGAAGGCCCGCAAGATGGTGATGGAGCTGCTGGTCGCCGACCAGCCGGCACGCGAGACCTCGCACGACCCGACCTCGAAATTCTGGAACTGGGCCGAGCGGACCGGCGTCACCGAAAGCCGCTTCCCGGCGGTGGAACGCTGGCGCTCGGATGTCAGCCACACCGCGATGAGCGTCAATCTCGACGCCTGCATCCAGTGCGGCCTGTGCGTGCGGGCCTGCCGCGAGATCCAGGTCAATGACGTGATCGGCATGGCCTATCGCAGCGCCGGTACCAAGATCGTCTTCGATTTCGACGACCCGATGGGCCAGTCGACCTGCGTCGCCTGCGGCGAATGCGTGCAGGCCTGTCCGACCGGGGCGCTGATGCCCTCGGTCTTCCTCGACGCGAACCAGACGCGCACCGTCTGGCCCGACAGGAAGGTCGATTCGCTCTGTCCCTATTGCGGCGTCGGCTGCCAGGTCAGTTACAACGTCAAGGACGAGGCGATCATCTACGCGGAAGGGCGCGACGGCCCGGCCAATCACAATCGGCTCTGCGTCAAGGGCCGCTTCGGCTTCGACTACATCCACCATCCGCACCGTCTCACCAAGCCGCTGGTGCGGCTGCCGAACATGCCCAAGGATGCGCGCGACCAGGTCGATCCCGCCAATCCCTGGACGCATTTCCGCGAGGCCTCGTGGGAGGAGGCGCTCGACCTCGCGGCAAAGGGGCTGAACCGCGTCCGCGACGGGAAGGGCCGCAAGGCGCTCGCCGGCTTCGGCTCGGCCAAGGGCTCGAACGAGGAGGCCTATCTCTTCCAGAAGCTGGTGCGTACCGGCTTCGGCTCGAACAATGTCGACCACTGCACCAGGCTCTGCCACGCCTCCTCGGTGGCGGCGCTGATGGAGGGCGTCAACTCCGGCGCGGTCACGGCGCCGTTCGCGGCCGCTCTCGATGCCGAGCTCATCATCGTCATTGGCGCCAATCCGACCGTGAACCACCCGGTCGCGGCGACCTTCATCAAGAACGCTGCCAAGAAGGGCGCCAAGCTCGTCATCATGGATCCGCGCCGGCAGTCGCTGTCGCGCCATGCCTGGCAGCACCTCGCCTTCAAGCCCGGCAGCGACGTCGCGATGCTGAACGCGCTGCTGCACACCATCATCAGCGAGGGCCTGACCGACGAGCAGTACATCGCCGGCTACACCGAAGGCTATGAGCGGCTGAAGGAAAGCATCCAGGCCTTTCCGCCCGAGAAGATGGCGGCGGTCTGCGGCATTCCGGCCGAGACGCTGAAAGAGGTCGCCCGCGCCTATGCCCGTTCGCGCGCCTCGATCATCTTCTGGGGCATGGGCATAAGCCAGCATATCCACGGCACCGACAATGCCCGCTGCCTGATCGCGCTCGCCATGGTCACCGGCCAGATCGGCCGTCCCGGCACCGGCCTGCATCCGCTGCGCGGCCAGAACAATGTCCAGGGCGCTTCCGATGCCGGCCTGATCCCGATGGTCTATCCGGACTATCAATCGGTCGAGAAGGACGCCGTGCGTGCCATCTTCGAGGATCTCTGGGGCCAGTCGCTCGATCCGAAGCGCGGCCTGACCGTCGTCGAGATCATGAACGCGATCCATGCCGGTGAGATCCGCGGCATGTATATCGAGGGCGAGAACCCGGCGATGTCGGATCCCGACCTCAACCATGCCCGCGAGGCGCTGGCGATGCTCGACCATCTCGTCGTGCAGGACCTGTTCCTGACCGAGACGGCCTTCCACGCCGATGTCGTGCTGCCGGCCTCGGCCTTCGCCGAGAAGGTCGGCACCTTCACCAACACCGACCGGCGCGTCCAGATGGCTCGACAGGTCGTGCGGCCGCCGGGCGATGCCAGGCAGGACTGGTGGATCATCCAGGAGATCGCCAGGCGGATGGGCTGCGGCTGGCACTATGGCGGCCCGGCCGACGTCTTCGCCGAGATGGCGCTGGTGATGCCGTCCTTCCGCAACATCACCTGGGAGCGGCTGGAGCGGGAGGGAGCCGTGACCTATCCGGTCGACGGGCCGGACCAGCCCGGCAACGAGATCATCTTCGCCCAGGGCTTCCCGACCGAAAGCGGGCGGGCCAGGATCGTGCCGGCGCATATCGTGCCGCCGGACGAGCTGCCGGACGACGAGTATCCGATGGTGCTGTCGACCGGGCGCGTGCTCGAGCACTGGCACACCGGCTCGATGACGCGGCGCGCCGGCGTGCTCGACGATCTCGAGCCTGAAGCGGTCGCGCTGATGTCGCCGCGCGATCTCGGCCGCCTCGGCATCACGCCCGGCGGCTTCGTCAGGCTCGAGACACGCCGCGGTGCGGTCGCCGTCAAGGTGCGCTCCGACCGGGACGTGCCGCAGAACATGGTCTTCCTGCCGTTCTGCTATGCGGAGGCCGCGGCGAACCTCCTGACCAACCCCGCCCTCGATCCCTTCGGCAAGATCCCGGAGTTCAAGTTCTGCGCCGTCAGGGCGCTTCCCGTCGAGCAGGCGCTGATCACGGCGGCCGAATAGGACGGGTGGGCGATGAAGGCGGTGTAGCGCGGCGTCGTTTCACACCGGAATGAACTGGACAGGAAGGCGGCGGGGCCATGCTTCGCCGCCTTCATTCATTCGACGGCTCATCGCAACCAGGCGCACGGCTTATTGGCGCGATCGCGCTTTCCGTGACCTTCGATGCGAGACCCCGCGCAAAAAAAAGGGGCGGGCCTCGTTGCCGAGGCACCGCCCCCGAGTCGCCATCGAGGGGCTCGAGGAAAGGCTACTCCGCCGCTGCGCGCGTCACCGCGCCGGTGGCGCCGGACTCGGTGATCGCGGCGATCCGGGCCTCGTCGAACTTCAGCACGTCGCGCAGCACCTCGTCGGTGTGCTCGCCGAGCAGCGGCGAGCGCTTCACGACGGTCGGGCTGTTGGAGAGCTTGATCGGATTGCCGACGGAGAGGTACTTGCCGCGCTTGGGATGGTCGACCTCGACCACGGTCCCGGTCTCGCGCAGCGACTTCTCCTCGGCGATTTCCTTCATCGACAGGATCGGCCCGCAAGGGATGTCGTATTCGTTGAGGAGATCCATGGCCTCGAACTTGGTCTTGGTCATGGTCCACTGCTCGATCCGCCCGAAGATCTCGTTCAGGCGCGGCAGGCGCGCCGGCGGCTTGGCATAGTTCGGATCGGTCTTCCAGGTCGGCTCGCCGATCACGTCGCAGATCTTCTCCCAGACCGGCGCCTGGGTGATGAAATAGATGTAGGCGTTGGGATCGGTCTCCCAACCCTTGCATTTCAGGATGCGGCCGGGCTGGCCGCCGCCGGAATCGTTGCCGGCGCGCGGCACGGCATCGCCGAAGGGCACGCCCTCGCCGAACTGGCTGTATTCCTTGAGCGGTCCGTGATCGAGGCGCTGCTGGTCGCGCAGCTTGACGCGGCAGAGGTTGAGCACGCCGTCCTGCATCGCACAATCGACTTTCTGGCCGAGGCCGGAATGGGTGCGGTGATAGAGAGCCGTGACGATGCCGAGCGCGAGGTGCAGGCCGGTGCCGGAATCGCCGATCTGGGCACCGGTGACGAGCGGCACACCGTCGCGGAAGCCGGTGGTCGAGGCGGCGCCGCCGGCGCATTGCGCGACGTTCTCGTAGACCTTGCACTCCTCATAGGGGCCGGGGCCGAAACCCTTGACCGAGGCGACGATCAGCCGGGGGTTGGTGGCGTGGATCTTCTCCCAGGTCAGCCCCATGCGATCGAGCACGCCGGGGGCGAAGTTCTCGACCAGGACGTCGCAGATCTTCACCATCTCCCAGAGCACTTCCATGCCCCTCGGGTTCTTGGTGTCGAGCGTGATCGAGCGCTTGTTGTGGTTCAGCATCGTGAAATAGAGGCTGTCCGCATCCGGCACGTCGCAGAGCTGGCCGCGCGTGATGTCGCCGCTGCCGGGGCGCTCGACCTTGATCACGTCGGCGCCGAACCAGGCGAGGAGCTGCGTGCAGGTCGGGCCCGACTGCACATGGGTGAAGTCGAGAATCTTGACGCCTTCGAGCGCTTGCATTTTTGAACCCTCCCTTACTTCTTCTTGAGTGCGCTTTGCGGATTGAGATTGCCGATGCGGCCGCTTTCGCTGCCGGCGGTCGGATCGATCACCGCGTTGATCAAGGTGGGCTTGCGGCTGTCCATCGCCGCGTTGACGGCGCGCTTCAGCTCGTCGGGCGAGGTCGCGTTGACGCCGACGCCGCCGAACGCCTCCATCATGCGGTCATAGCGCGCATCCTTGACGAACACGGTCGTAGCCGGATCGTCGCCGCCCGTATTGACGTCGGTACCGCGATAGATGCCGTTGTTGTTGAAGATGACGACGCAGACCGGCAGGTTGTACCGGCAGATCGTCTCGACCTCCATGCCGGAGAAGCCGAAGGCCGAGTCGCCTTCGACTGCGAGCACGGGCTTGCCGGTCTCGACGGCGGCGGCGATGGCATAGCCCATGCCGATGCCCATCACGCCCCAGGTCCCGACATCGAGGCGCTTGCGCGGCTGATGCATGTCGATGACGCCGCGCGCGAGATCGAGCGTGTTGGCGCCCTCGTTGATCAGGATGGCGTCCGGCCGCTCCGCAATGATCGTGCGCAGCACGCCGAGCGCGCCGTGATAGTCCATCGGCACGTTGTTGTTCATCAGGCGCGGCGCCATCTTGGCGACGTTCTCATCGCGCTTCTTGGCGACGGCCGATGTCCAGTCGGATGGCGGGACCGGCCACGCATTGCCCATGCCCGCCAGCAGGGCGGAGACGCAGGAGCCGATATCGCCGACCACGGGGGCGACGATCTCGACATTGGAGTCCATCTCCTTCGGCTCGATATCGATCTGGATGAACTTCTTCGGCTGATCGCCCCAGCTCTTGCCCTTGCCGTGCGACAGGAGCCAGTTGAGCCGCGCACCGATCAGCAGGACGACATCGGAATCCTTCAGCACGGTCGAGCGCGCCGCACCCGCGCATTGCGGATGGAGATCTGGCAGCAGGCCCTTGGCCATGCTCATCGGCAGGAAGGGAATGCCGCTCTTTTCGACGAACTGGCGGATCGCGTCGTCGGCTTGGGCATAGGCCGCGCCCTTGCCGAGAATGATCAGCGGCCGCTTGGCGCCCTTCAGCACGTCGAGCGCGCGCTGGATCGAGTCCGGCGACGGAAGCTGCGCCGGCGCGGCGTCGATCACCTTGACCAGCGACTTGCGCCCTTCCTCGGCGTCCATCACCTGGCCGAACAGTTTGGCCGGCAGGTCGAGATAGACGCCGCCGGGCCGGCCGGAGACCGCAGCGCGGATCGCGCGCGCCAGGCCGATGCCGATGTCCTGCGCGTGCAGGACGCGGAACGCCGCCTTGCACAACGGCTTGGCGACGGCGAGCTGGTCCATCTCCTCGTAGTCGCCCTGCTGCAGGTCGACGATCTCGCGCTCCGACGAGCCGGAGATCAGGATCATCGGGAAGCAGTTCGTGGTCGCATGCGCGAGCGCGGTCAGTCCATTGAGGAAACCGGGCGCCGATACGGTCAGGCAGATGCCGGGCTTCTTGGTGAGGAAGCCGGCGATCGAGGCGGCGTAGCCGGCGTTCTGCTCATGGCGGAACGAGAGCACGCGGATGCCTGCCGCCTGCGCCATGCGGCCGAAATCGGTGATCGGGATACCCGGGACGCCATAGATCGTGTCGAGGCCGTTAAGCTTCAGCGCATCGATGATGAGATTGAAGCCGTCGGTCAGCTCTCGCTCGGTTTCCGGAGCGACGGAAGAGATGCTTTGTACGACTGCGGACATCCCGCTTCTCCCTAGACGATTGTTGTTATGGTGATTTTTGCTGTTGATCTTGGTCCGGCTCAGTCGAGCTGGACGAATTGTTCGACGTGCTGGCGCAGCTTGAGCGTATGCTCGCGCACGAGCCGCTCGGCGCGTTCGCCGTTGCGGGTTTCCAGGGCCTCGATGATCTCCTTGTGATCGACGATCGAGCGGCGAGCCCGGTCCCTCTCGAAGATCGTGCGCTGGCGGATGCCGCGTACATGCGTGAACAGGCCGTTGGTGATCTCGGCGATGAGCTTGCAGCCCGAGAGCGCGATGATCGCCGCGTGAAAGCGGATATTGGCGTCGGAATATTCGCCCATATGCTCTTCGATCGCGTCGCTGTCGAACGTGTCGACGAGGGTGTGCAGCCGGGCGATCTCCTCGTCGGAGGCGACTTCAGTGGCGAGCCGGGCAGCCATGCTCTCGAGCGCGGCCCAGACCGTGATCATCTCGAGGATCTCGGCCTTGGTCTTGCGCACGATGAAGATGCCGCGGCGGGGTGCGATCCTGACCAGGCCCTCCTGTTCGAGTTGGGCCAGCGCCTCGCGCAGCGGCGTCCGGCTGACGCCGAACTGAAGCGAGAGCGCGCGCTCATCGAGCCGCAGCTCGGCGCCGGCCTCATAAATCTTCATCGCTCCGATCGCGGCCTTCAGCGCCTCATAGGTGCGGCTCTTGAGGCTCTGCACTTCCTCGATCGGCTGAATTTCAAGCTGTGCCTTGATCATTGTGACGTCGATTTCCGTTCTGCCTCAACCCGAGCCCCGCCCGTGCGCAGCATGCGTCGTAGAGCGGTGGTTTCTGGCATACCATATAATGAAAGAAATGGTGACGCAACGGCGGAAATCCGGTAATTATTATGCTGCAGCGCATCCAAATATGGCATATTGCATGCCACGCAGTTTCGGCCTAGGCTAACTTAAACAAGGCCAGTCAGCTCTGCGTTGGTCATTGCGCGGTCCCTGAACAAGGCCATTTTATGGGGACGAAGCGCTATGGAAGAACTGAACGCCCTGTTCGGCGGATTCGCCGTTGCTCTCAGCGCCTATCACATTCTTCTCATGGTCATCGGCATCACGCTCGGCGTCGTCATCGGCGTCCTGCCGGGGCTTGGCGGCGCGAACGGCGTCGCCATTCTCCTGCCCCTGACCTTCACCATGCCGCCGACCTCGGCGATCATCCTGCTGACCAGCATCTATTGGGGGGCGCTGTTCGGCGGCGCCATCACCTCGATCCTTTTCAACATTCCAGGCGAGCCCTGGTCGGTGGCGACAACCTTCGACGGCCACCCGATGGCGCAGAACGGCAAGGCGGACGAGGCGCTGGTCGGTGCCTTCACGGCCTCCTTCGTCGGCGCCATCTTCGCCGTCTGTCTGATCACCTTCCTCGCGCCGGTCGTCGCGAAGTTCGCCCTGAAATTCGGTCCCGCCGAGTTCTTCGCGGTACAATTCCTCACCTTCGCCAGCTTCATCGGGATGGGCCGGGGCTCGCCGTTCAAGACGATCGCCTCGATGTGCCTCGGCTTCGCACTGGCCTCCGTCGGTCTCGACGGCGTCACCGGCACGCTGAGGATGACATTCGGGCAGGACGAACTCCTGAACGGCTTCAAGTTCCTGGTCGCCGTCATCGGCCTCTTCGGCATCGGCGAGATCCTGTGCTCGATGGAGGACGGGCTGAAGTTCAACGGCGCCGCAGCCAAGCTGCGCATGGACGCGGTGATCCGCACCTGGAAGCAGCTACCCAGGATGTGGGCGACTTTCCTGCGCAGCTGCATCGTCGGCTGCTGGATGGGCATCACGCCAGGCGGCGCTACTCCGGCCTCCTTCATGGGCTATGGCATCGCCAAGCGCCTGTCGAAGCGCGGCGACAATTTCGGCAAGGGCGAGCTCGAGGGCGTGGTGGCGCCGGAGACGGCCGCCCATGCCGCCGGCACCGCCGCGCTCCTGCCGATGCTGACGCTCGGCATCCCGGGCTCGCCGACCGCGGCTGTGCTGCTCGGCGGTCTGCTGATCTGGGGCCTGCAGCCCGGCCCGCTGCTCTTCGTCGAGCAGAAGGACTTCGTCTGGGGCCTGATCGCCTCGATGTATCTCGGCAACGTCGTTGGCCTCATCATGGTGCTGACCTGCGTGCCCTTCTTCGCCGCGATTCTGCGCGTGCCCTTCTCGATCATCGCGCCGGCCATCGTCTTCGTCTGCGCGATCGGTGCCTACACCGTGAACAACGCGATGTTCGATGTCTGGATGATGCTGGTCTTCGGCGTGCTCGGCTATCTCTTCAACAAGCTGCGCTACCCGCTGCCGCCGCTGGTGCTGGCGCTGGTGCTCGGCGACCAGGCCGAGAGCTCCTTCCGCCAGGCCATGCTGGTCTCGCAGGGCAATGTCGGCGTGTTCTGGTCGAACTGGCTGTGCGGCGGGATCATGACGCTCGGCCTGATCATGGCCTTCTGGCCGGCCCTGCAGGCGCTGCGCGCGAAACTCTCGAACAACCATGCCGTCGCCCGCGCTGCCTGAGGCCGCGCGGGCCAGTTCCCGCAACATATTCGCCTTCATGACTTTACCAACGCGGCACCAAAGCCGCCTCCAGGGAGGAAGCGTGATGATCCGGACGGGAGTGTCTAAGACCAGGACAATTGCGGTAGCGCTGGCGGCGAGCGCCTGCCTGACCTCGCCAGCCTGGGCGCAGCAGAAATGGGAGCCGACCAAGCCCGTGACGCTGGTCATCCCGGCGGGCACCGGCGGCGGCGCTGACCAGATGGCGCGCTTCATCCAGGGCGTCGTCCAGAAGCACAACCTGATGAAGCAGCCGTTGATCGTGATCAACAAGGCCGGCGGCGCCGGCGCCGAAGGCTTTCTCGAGATGAAGGCCAGCGCCAACGATCCGCACAAGATCGCCATCACCCTGTCGAACCTGTTCACGACCCCGCTCGGCACCGGCTCGCCCTTCAACTGGAAGGACATGAAGCCGGTCGCGATGCTGGCGCTCGACCAGTTCATCCTCTGGACGAACAGCGAGAAGCCCTACAAGACGACGAAGGACTACATCGACGCGGTGAAGGCCGGCGATGACCGCTCCTTCAAGATGGGCGGCACCGGCTCGAAGCAGGAAGACCAGATCGTCACGGCCGCGGTCGAACAGCAGACCGGCGGCAAGAAGTTCACTTACGTGCCCTACGCCGGCGGCGGCCAGGTCGCGGTCCAGCTCGTCGGCAACCATGTCGACTCGACCGTGAACAACCCGATCGAGGCCGTCGGTCAATGGCGCGCCGGGCAGCTCCGCCCGCTCTGCATCTTCGACGCGCAGCGCTCGACTTACACCGCCAAGGTGACCGAGAAGGAAGCCTGGAGCGACATCCCGACCTGCAAGGAATCGGGCCTGCCCGTCGAGTACCAGATGCTGCGCGGCATCTTCACCACCAAGAACACCAAGCCCGAGCAGGTCGCCTTCTATGTCGACCTCCTGAAGAAGGTGATGGCGACCCCCGACTGGAAGGAGTTCATGGAGAAGGGTGCCTTCAACCAGACCTTCATGAGCGGCCCCGAGTTCGAGAAGTGGCTGACCAGCGCCGAGACGCTGCACTCCGACCTGATGAAGAACGCCGGCTTCCTCGCGACGCAGTGAGCCCGGCAGCAGCGGAGCGCGGCGCAAGCGATCGCGCTCCGATCAAACCACCGTAACGGGGCCGGCACCGGCAGCGGGAGCCAGCCAGGAGCAAGACAATGAGCAGCAACGAAGAAGCCGAAGAACGTCCGCTGGTCAGCCATCGCACCTTGGACATCGCGGTCGCGATCTTCTTCCTGATCGTCGCGGCGATCGTGATAACCGACAGCCTGCGCCTCGGCATCGCCTGGAAGCCGAACGAGGGCCCGCAGCCCGGCCTGTTCCCGTTCTACATCGTCGTGGCGATGGGCATCGCCTCGCTGATCAATCTGGCCCACGCTCTGCCGCATACGCCGGAGGGCGAGAAGGTCGCAACGACCATTCCGGGCATCAAGCGCATGGCGGCGATCTTCGGCCCCGCCGTCCTCTTCGTACTGGCGACGAACTATATCGGCATCTACGTCTCGGCCGCGATCTATATCGGCACCTTCATGGTGTTCTTCGGCAAGTTCCCGGTCTGGAAGGCGATGGCCGTCTCGCTCGGCATCGCGCTCGTCAATTTCCTGATGTTCGAGGTCTGGTTCCTGGTGCCACTGCCGAAGGGACCGCTGGAGACAGCACTCGGCTACTGATCCTCGATGCTGCCAAAGTGGTTCGGCAAGGTGGTGCCGCAAGTTCGGTTTCCTGAATTCGCCGAGGCCCTGCTGGCCGAGAACTCAGAATGACGCGAAGCCTCCAGCGCCGAGACTATGAGGATCGACGCGAGGGCCGGAAGCAAATCTGGGTTTCGGCACAGGAATGATGGGCTCGGTCCCGGGTGCGTTCGCGACCGTCGCAAAATACCGCCGCGGCGGGGGCGATCCGCGCGTCGTCGTCTTCGTGCTCGCGGGTGCACTCGCCGCCGGTAGCGTGCCGGCCAAGACGGCGCAGTCGGTCTTGGGCACCTTGCTGCCGGGCCGAACTGAATTGAACTAGAAAGAGGTTAGGTGGAAGCTCGGGCAGGACCTGCGTCCTGAGCCTCCACTCAACCCGTTTGCTCGCCCCCGTGGCCGCCTTGAGGCGGTATCGCGCCATGTGTGGACGGCTCTACCTTGGCAAGGGCTTTCGAACGCTCTGCAGGGCTGGGTCAGTGCGGCCATGTATTCGACCTGTTGGTGCGGCGCGCATAGCCGCTGGCCATATTGCCTTCCGCGAAGTTTGGTCGCGACCAAGAGCAAGCGCTCAAAGGCGCTCTGGCGCAAACGGGTTTCCCGCTCTCAGGTTCGACCGGCCGGCTGAGTTGGTTTCGTGTTGCCCTTCCCAAGTTCTTCGGCGCGGCTCCGTGGAACACGCCGCGCCACCGCCAGCGCCGGGCGATTGCAGAGCCTCATGAAAAAGCTGGAGCACGATACATCCGCTCGACCGAGCGTGCCCGGCTGCTGAGCAGCATCGTCAAGGCTCGTGGCTGGCTGCGGCGGCTGGTATCCGGCGAAGCAACAGCGCTTGTCGATATCGCTAAGGGGCAGGGGCATCCGAGCGCTCAGCCAGGATGATACCGTCTTTAGCCTTCCTGCCTCCGGTCATCATTCAGGCCGCGATCAAGGCGACTTTGCCGCGCGGACAGGCGGTTGCGCGTCTAGCTGAACCCGATCTCACTTGGCAGCAGGAGATACACCAACCGGCACAGGACGTAAGATTGCCGAACTGATGAAGACAGCGCGCACGTGCGAAACGCGCCACGTCCGGACCTTGGTGTCTTGCCAGAAAGCGGATGTGAGCCACGGCATCAACCGGACTATCCTCGGGCCGAAAAACGTCTGCTGCTTTATGAAGAGCTCAAGGTCGCACCTCGCTGGCCGACGCCCCAGGTCGCCGCGGAAACATCGAATGGGTCAGGCTAAGCCGGCGATGCGAGAGCCTGAACGGCCTTCTCCGACAAGCGAGTCCTATTCAGCGCCATCGCTCGCGGCTCTAGTTCCTCCGCCGAAGCCTCGCACTTCTCGGTCGTGGTCGGTTTGACCCTGAACCATGCGGCATAGAGTGCAGGCAGGAACAGCAGGATCAGCACGGTGCCGACGGCGGTGCCACCGATCAGCGTATAGGCCATCGATCCCCAGAATACCGAGTGCGTCAGCGGGATGAAGGCGAGCACCGCGGCGAGTGCGGTCAGGATTACGGGCCGCGTGCGCTGCACCGTTGCCTCGATGACCGCGTGATAGTCGTCGAGGCCGGCAGCCTGGTTCTCCTTGATCTGGTCTGTCAGGATCAGCGTGTTCCGCATCAGAATGCCGGCCAGCCCGATCAGGCCGAGGATGGCGTTGAAGCCGAACGGCTGGTTGAAAACCAGCAGCGTCGGGACCACGCCGATTACGCCCAGCGGGGCGGTGAACAAAACCATCGTCATCATCGAGAAGGATCGCACCTGGAGCATGACCACGATCAACGTGGCGGCGATCATCACGGGGAAGATCTTCCCGAGCGCGTCGTTCGCCTTGGTCGCTTCCTCGATCGAGCCGCCCATGTCGATGCGGTAGCTGGCCGGGAGCGATGCGATCAGCGGCTGAAGCGCTTTGAAGACCTGCTTGGATACCTCGGGGGGTTGGGTCGCGTCGTTGATCTCCGAGCGGACCGTGATCGTCGGCACACGATCACGGCGTTTCAGGATCGGCTCTTCCAGGCGAATCTCCGAGTGTCCGATCTGGTCGAGCGGGACCTGTCGGCCGTCCCTGCTCATCAGCGAGAAGTCGGCAAGACGCGTCGGATCCAACCGCTCGCCGCCGGCGCTGCGCGCGACGACGGGCACGTTACGGATATCCTCGCGGACCTGCGTGACGGCGATGCCGGTCAGCAGGAACTGGAGCTGCTGCCCAACCTGCGCCGGCGAGAGGCCGATGAGGTTGAGGCGGTCTTGGTCCGGGACAAAGCGAAGCACAGGCGTGCGATTGCCCCAGTCGCGGTTCGCCTCCCTGACGTCAGGGATCCCGCGCATGATCTCCAGAGCCTTTTCGGAGATCTTGTAGAGCTCGGAGGGATCGGGACCCGTCACGCGGAACTCAACCGGGAATACCGACGGAGGCCCGAAGACGAACTGCGTGGCGCGGACATAAGCTTCGGGTGCAAGCCCGTTCGATACGGCGTCGCGCAGCCTGTGCTTCAGGGCCTCGCGCGTTTGCGCATCCGGTGTCAGCACGACGATCTTGGCGAAGGCCGGATCGGGCAGCTCCGGCGACAGCGCCAGGAAGAAGCGCGGGGCGCCCTGGCCGACATAGCTGGTGATGATCTTGGCCTCGGATTGCTTTTCGAGCCAGCGCTCGACCTTTTCGACCGCAGCGGTCGTCGTCTCGATGCTGCTGCCTTCCGGCAGGCGGATCTCGACGAGCACCTCGGGCCGGTCGGAGGTGGGGAAGAACTGCTGCTTCAGCCCACCCATGCCGACGATCGACGCCGCAAAGGCGAGGCCGACGACCGCGCAGGTCAGGAACTTATGGCTCACGGCAAAGGTAATGAGCCGCCGCAGGCGCCGATAGTTCGGCGTGTCGTAGATGGCGTGATGGCCGCCCGGGACCGGCCTGATCTCCGGCAGCATCTTGACGCCGAGATAGGGCGTGAACACGACCGCAACGATCCAGGACACGATCAGCGCGAAGCCGACGACCCAGAAGATGTTGCCGGCATATTCACCGGCGGTCGATCGCGCGAAGCCGACCGGCAAGAAGCCGGCGATCGTGACCAGCGTGCCGGACAGCATCGGCGCGGCCGTGTGGCTCCAGGCATAGGCGGCCGCCTTGATGCGGTCCATGCCCTCTTCCATCTTCACGACCATCACCTCGATGGCGATGATGGCGTCGTCGACGAGAAGCCCGAGTGCCAGGATGAGGGCGCCCAGCGTGATCCGGTCGAAGAAGCGGCCCGTTTCCAGCATGATGAAGAATACAACGGCGAGTGTCAGCGGAATTGCCGCAGCCACGACGATGCCGACACGCCAGCCGAGGCTGAGCAGGCTCACCAGCAAAACGACGCCGAGCGCCATCGCGAACTTCATCATGAATTCGTCGACGGCCGAGGAGATATTGACCGCCTGGTCCGTCACCTTGTCGAGCGTCATCCCGAGCGGCAGCGTCTGGGCGATCGCGGCCGTCTTGTTCTCCAGCGCTTTTCCCAGAGCGAGACCGTCCCAGCCTTCCTGCATGACGGCAGCGAGCATGATTGTGGGCTCGCCCTGGTGCCGGATGATGAAGGTCGGGGGATCTTCGTAGCCGCGGCGGACTTCGGCCGTGTCGGAAAGTTTCAGTGTGCGACCGCCGGCAACGATCGGCGTATCGGCGATCGCCTGGACGCTGTCATACGCGCCGTCGATGCGGATGAAGACGCGCGGCCCTTTCGTATCGATCGAGCCTGCCGGCGTAACAGCGTTCTGCCGCTGCAAGGCGGCAACGATGTCCTGCGCCGAAATGCCGAGGGTCGCCAGCTTGGTGTAGGAGAATTCGACAAAGATCTGCTCAGGACGCTCGCCCAGGATGTTGACCTTCTTGACCCCGGGTACATGCAGAAGGTCCTGGCGGATGGTCTCGGCCTGCCGGGCCAGCTCCCGCATCGGCATGCCCTTGGCCTTCAGCGCGTACAGGGCGAAGCTGACGTCTGAATATTCGTCGTTGACGAAGGGTCCGAGCACGCCCGGCGGCAGGTTGCGTGCCTCGTCCGCAAGCTTTTTGCGGGCCTGATAGAATTCTTCCTGCACAGCGGAGGGCGGCGTGCTGTCTTTCAGGTTGACCGTCATATAGGCGTAGCCAGGACGCGTCGTCGTCTCGACGCGGTCGTACCAGGTCAGCTCCTGGATCCGCTTCTCCAGCGGCTCGGCGACGAGGTCCTGCATCTCGCGCGCCGTCGCACCTGGCCAGACTGATGTAACGGTCAGCGTCTTGATGGTGAAGTTCGGATCCTCGGCGCGCCCGAGCTTGACGAAGGCGTAGGCGCCGGCTGCGACGAGCAGAATGATCGAGAACAGCGTGACGGCTCGCTCGCGGACGGCAATGGCCGAGAGATTGAAGCTCATCGCGAGGCCGCCTTGGTGTTCGAGGACGCTCGGACCGGCTGGCCTTCGCGCAGGAGATGTGCCCCGAGGGAGACGATCTGGCGCCCGGCCTGCAGTCCCGAGACGACGGCCGTTTCGCTCGCGACGCGAACGAGACGCACGGGCTGGAACGTCACGGCGGAGCCTGCTTCGTCGAGGAGCCAGACGCCGGTCTTCTGCCCGTCGTCGAGAACCGCTCCAAGCGGGACCTCCGTCTCCGTGTCCGTCGCCGTGTCTGAGAGGCGGATCGTCACGGTCGCGCCCAGCGGCGCCAGCGCAGCCTCACTTTCGAGGACATAGCGCGCCTCGTAGGTCCGGGTCTGCGGATCGGCCGAATCGGACAGCTGGCGCAAAGTGGCGCGGAAGCTGCGTCCCGCGACGCCGTAGAGCGCCGCCTGCGCGGCGGAGCCGATCAGGGGCCTTATCGTTTCCGGCAAGACCACCAGCGCTTCCCGCGGGCCCGTCTGCGCGAGGCGGACGGCCACCTGTCCCGCGGCGACCACCTGCCCGGGCTCCGCCAAGGTCTCGACGATGATCCCGTCCGCGTCGGCGACGAGCACGGCATAGTTGAGCTCGTTCTCCGCGACATTCGCCTCGGCCTCTGCGGCGGCGGCCTGGGCCTTGGCGGTGTCGAGCGCGGCCTTCGCCTGCTCGTAGCGCTGGGGGCTGGCGGCGAACCCGTTCTTCACGAGCACCGCGTAGCGCGCCTCGTCGGCCGTCGCCTGCGTCAGCACGGCCCGGGCGGCGATGGCCGCATTGCGCTTGGCGGTGAGCGCCAGCCGCAGATCCGTCTCGTCGACCCGCAGAAGCGGCTGTCCCGCCTTCACGGACTGTCCGACATTGACCAGCCGCTCAACCACCTTGCCTGGAACCCGAAAGCCGAGATTGCTCTGGACGCGTGCCGCGATGACGCCCGTGAAGCGCCTGTCGGCGCCCGTGACCGGGTTCGCCGCCGACACGCGGACGATCGGCGGCTCCAATCGGGGATCTACGGCCGCCGAAGGAGCGGGTTTTTGCCCGATCAGCAGAACGGCGCCGCCGATTCCGGCGGCGACTACCATGCCGCCGACTGCGAGCAGGGCGAACCGGGATTTCCTTGTCATGGCGCGTACCAAATAGATTGCATTTGACATCTATGACTGATATAGAGTTCGAACGCAATCTAATTTTTGGAGCACGGCATGCGGGTCTCCCGGGAGCAGGCGGCACAGAACAGGGAGCGGGTGATCGAGACGGCGAGCCGGCTCTTTCGTGAGCACGGCTTCGACGGCATCGGTCTCAAGGACCTGATGGCGGGCGCCGGCCTGACGCAGGGCGGCTTCTACAAGCAGTTCGCGTCGAAGGACGAACTGGCCGCATTGGCGTCGCGGCAAGCGATCGCCAGTACGGCCGAGCGCTGGTCGTCGGCCGCCGCTTCTCGGCCGGATGACCCGCTCTCGGCAGTCGCGGAATTCTACCTCAGCCCTGAACATGTCGCGGAACGCGCCGAAGGATGCGCGTTCGTCGCGCTCGCATCCGACGCGGCACGGCAGGGCCCGGAGGTGAAGGCCGAGTTCGAGGCCGGCATCCGCACGAACCTCGAGATGATCGCAAGCCTGTCAGTGGAAGAAGATCGTGACGCTCTTCTGGCGAAGGTGTCGATGATGGTCGGAGCCGTCCTGCTGTCGCGGACGGTCAACGACGAGGCGCTGGCGCGCCAGATCCTGAACGCGGCTGGCTCCCAGATCGCCGCCCATGCGAAGCCGCCCGGCGGCAAGCCAGAGGGCGTGCAGTGAGCGCCGCGGAAGCCGCGCTCGACGGACTGTCGAAGGCTCCCCAAACGGGCCTCGCCCCGCTTCGCTCCGAGGTCCGCGAAGTCAGCGGCCCTATCGTCCTGCTGCTTGCGGGTCTGGCCGCCCTCGGTACACTGGCGACGAACATTATCCTCCCGGCTTTTCCACGCATGTCGGCCGAGCTTGGCCTGACGGGCACCCAGCTCGGGATACTCCTCAGCAGCTTCTTCCTCACCTTTGCGGTGGGGCAACTGGTTGTCGGCCCACTCTCGGATCGTTTCGGAAGAAGGGCGCTGATTCTCGGCGGCCTCGCCACCTTCCTGGCGGGAAGCATCATAGCCGCGCAGGCCGACAACCTGCTCTGGCTCGTGCTCGGACGGGTCGTCCAGGCCATGGGGGCCTGCGCCGCATCCGTACTCGCCCGCGCCATCGCGCGCGATCTGTTCCACGGAGAGGCGCTTGGGCGGGTGCTGTCTCTCACCATGATCGCCGGCGCCGTCGCGCCCGGGTTCTCGCCGCTTCTCGGCAGCGTCCTCGTCGATCTGTCGGGCTGGCGGGTGAGCTTTCTCTTCGTCGCCCTCTGCGCGGCGGCGCTGGCGCTGCTCTACCTGCGGCGGGTCGGCGAGACCCATCCGTTTGACGCCAGGAGCACGCTCGCGCTCGGCAGCGTGGCGGCCACCTATCGCTCCCTCCTGGTCGACGGTCGCTTCCTGCGGCCGGCGCTCTCGGTCAGCATGGTGCTGGGTGGGTTGTTCAGCTTCTTTGCCGCAGCCCCCGGCGTCCTGATGGGCCAGCTTGGACTGACGCCGCTTCAAATGGGTCTGTCCTTTGCGGCAACGGTGCTGATCGTCTTTGCGGCCGGGCTCCTGGCGCCTCGGCTGGCGCGGCGCCATGGCGACCGGACCACCGGCCTTGCGGGGCTGATCATCTTCGCCGCCGGCGCGCTGGCTATGGTCGCGGTCGCGTCGCAGCCATCCTACCTGACCTTCACCGGCGCTCTTTCGATCGTCCTCTTCGGCATGGGGTTGATCAATCCGCTCGGCACGGCGATCGCGCTACAGCCCTTTGGCCGCCAGGCCGGTTCGGCCTCTGCGCTGCTCGGCTTCCTGCAGATGGGCAGTGCCGCCATCGGTTCGGCGCTGGCGAGCGCGATACCGTTCTCGCCGTCGGTCTCGCTCGCCATCGTCATGACGGCAGCCTCGGTCAGCGCGCTCGCGGCCTTCGCTCCCGTCTACCGCGACCGTCCGCGACGCGAAATTCAGCCTTCCGCCATCATCGAAGCGCGAGTCTCGAACGATGCATAGGGGCATCTATTCGAAAGGTCACCACATGCAGAACGTGAGCGGTTCCCCCGCTGGAATCATCTCGAGCGCGCCCTCGGGAAAATGGGCGCTCGTGACGGGCGCATCGAGCGGCCTCGGCGTCGAATTCGCAGAGCTTCTGGCGGCTCGAAAGGTCAATCTCGTGCTCGCGGCGCGGCGACGCGAGCCGATGGAAAGGCTGGCCTTCGAGCTTCGCCGGAAGCACGGTGTCGAGATTCATGTCGAGCCGGTCGACCTTTCCGCTTCCGGCGCTGCTGGCCGTTTGAAAGAGAATCTGGACGCGAAGGCGCTACGGATCGATCTCCTAGTCAACAATGCGGGCTTCGGCCTGCACGGTGACTTTCTCGACACGCCGCTCGCGCGCACCGCCGAGATGATCCAGCTCAACGTGATGGCGCTGACCGAGCTGAGCTACGTCTTCGGGCGGGACATGGCCAGCCGAGGCTCCGGCGAGATGCTTCTCGTCGCCAGTCTGCTGGCCTTCCAGCCGGTTCCCACCTATGCGGCCTATGCCGCGACGAAGTCCTATGTGCTCTCCTTCGGCGAAGCGCTCCACGATGAGTTGCGTTCGCGCGGCGTCGTCGTCACGACGCTCTGCCCCGGCCATACCGAAACCGGGTTCGATGCGGCAGCCGACGCCCCCGTCTCGCCGATGCTGCGCAGGCTGACCATGAAGCCTCGCCCGGTCGCCGAGGCGGGATTGAACGCGCTGGCTCGGGCCAAGCCATCCGTCATTGCAGGCCTGCTCAACAAGATCGTCGCATTCTCGAACCGCTTCACCACGCGATCGATGCAGCGGGCTTCGATGCGAAAGGTGATGGCGCCTTGAGACCGATCTCCAAGCTTCTCAAACATGGATGATTGCGTCGAGCAGACGAGTTTCCCGGTCACGGAATCGGTCGGCTGAGGATCAAAGCCTGAAGGGCGTCCGAGGCCAGATGGCCCGCTGGCGGCAACAGAATCGTCAGAGCCAGCGGCGAACCTTGGCCTTGTAGCGGCGGTAGTCGTCGCCGAACTTCTCTTCGAGATAGCGCTCCTCGCGGGCGATCACCTGCGTCTGGATCGCGATCAGCACCAACGGGAGCAAGGCGAGGGCGATCGGCCCGTCGAAGCCGATCGCAAGGCCGGCATAGACAAGCGCCATGCCGAGATACATGGGATTGCGGGTCCACCGATAAGGGCCGGTCGTTGCGATGAGGCTCGTAGGCCGCGACGGCCGAACGTTGGTGCCCAGCCGCCGGAACAGCCCCGCCGCCGCAAGCATCACCGCCGCGCCGGCTACGAACAGCAGAGCGCCCGTCGCGACCAGCAACCGCCAGTCGATGCCGAAGGAGCGCAGGGTGACGAACCGCTCCGCCGCCAGCCCCAACAGCAGCGCTCCCAGATAGATGAAGGGCGGAGGAAAGCGCACACCCGCGCTGTCCGGTTGGACGGCCATGCTGATCCTCCAATCTATGCTCTCAAACCAGCATCGACTGCTGGGCGAAGATGCCCGCCATCGCGCCTTGCCATGATGCCGTGGTGACCGAGGGGATCCCGGGGTTGGCGAGGTCGCCGGCGGCGTAGATGCCGGGCGTGCTGGTTTCGCGGCGCTCGTCGGTCTTGATAGCGATGCCGGTTGGCGTAGCGACGGTGGTGAGGCCTAGTGTTTCATGCAGGCTGGCGGACGGCTTGTTGCGCGGATGCGCGAACAGAATGTCGACCGCGACATCGGGGCCGGTATCGATCTTGATGGTGGCACCATGGCTCCCGTGACGGGCGATCCCGGTGATCCGTCCATCAATGACAGGTACCTTTCGGCCTGCCAGATCGGCCCGGATGTCGGGTGCGATGTCGTGGACATCAGCGAAGACCGTCAAATTGTCGGTCCAATCGTGAAACAGCCTGACCTGATTCATCGACTGCGGACCCGACCAGACAAGGCCCCAATGCTGGTCGGCCACTTCAAAGCCGTCGCAATAGGGGCACGGGATGACGGATGTGCCCCAGTTTTCAGCATAGCCCGGAACATCAGGCATCTGGTCGACGATGCCGTAGCTCAGGATCACGCGGCGCGCCTTAAGGCTCTCGCTATCGCTCGTGCGGACGGAGAAATCGTCGATGGCACCGGAGACGGTGTCGGCGCGGGCATTGACCATTTTGATCGCAGGATAGCGCGCGAGTTGCTGCCGCGCCTCGGCCAGGATGGCCGATGGTGGCTTGTCATCGTGGCCGAGCATACCGTGCGAGCGGCCGGCGAAGCGATTGCGCGGCAGGCCGGTATCGAGAACGGTGACTTTGCGGCGGGCACGGCCGAGCTGCAGCGCGGCGGCGAGACCGGCAAAGCTGCCGCCGATGATGATGACGTCATCCATGGTGATGGGCTCCTTGTTGGAGATGGAAGAGGATGGGCCGGACTTGGCGGTGGCCGGGGCGCGGGCGATACCGATGGCGGAAAGCGCCGCGGCCAGCTTCAGCAGGGTTCGTCGTTGCATGGCTCTCTCGTGTTTCAGGCCGGCGATCGTCCGACGAACGCACTTGCATATTTCAGAAACTGCGTGGTATCGTAATTCAAGAATTACGATACTGTCAAGGACCATAATTGTCGTGACCGAAAATCGCCAAGGCCGACGCGGTCGGCCCCCAAACCAAGCGCTTGGCCAAACGATCGTCGGCGTCGCGAGCGAACTCTTTGTGGAATTGGGTTTTCAAGCGACGACCCTGGACAAGGTCGCCCAGCGAGCGAGAATCTCGAAGCTCAGCATCTATCGGCACTTCGAGAACAAGGAGGCACTGTTCGGCGCGGCCATCGCGGCCCACTGCCATCAGTTTGCACCTCTGGCCCTTGTTGAAGGGGTCGAGGGATCGGCCGAAGATCAGCTCATGGCGGTGGGAGCATCCCTGCTTCGCACGCTGCTGAGCCCGGACGTCCGCAGTGTCGAGGCCATGATCATGGCCGACAAGACGAACCAAAAGTCGCTAAGCAAGCTCTTTTACGAGGCCGGCGCCGCCCATGTTATCGGCCAAATCGAGGCCCTGTTGCGTCAGATGCACGCGAAGGCGGTATTGAACGTGCCCGATCCTCTCCGGTCCGCCCGCTTGTTTGCCGCGCTTTTCAAAGGATCCGATCTCCTGATGATCGTACGCTTCGATCAGGCGAGAGCAGAGGACGACAACGAAATCGAATCCTATTGCCGGGCGGCCGTCGCCATGTTCATCGCCGCGCACGGAGGCAACGACCACGCGGGCGGCTAGTTCATAGGCCGGCGTCGGACATGGCGCCAGCAGGAGGCTGGACTCAAGGCATCCCTCTCCGCAGCGCCTTGTGACCGGCGTAGGGTTCGACTTTCAGCACCCCGGCGAGGCCTTGGGGATGCCGGATCGGCTGAGAGGCGTGCGGTCCGGCGCGCAAGATGGACGATGCGGGGCGGATCATCGGTTGTTCTACGGCCTGGTCACGAGCAACTGTCTTCGCCCAGAGATCGTTCCCGCCGTTGAGATGGCAGGGAAAATTCAAGCTGCGGTGGATGCCCGCCGTTGTCCGGAAACCCTGATCATGGCGCGCACCGATGCGCGCGCGGTCGAAGGCTTCGATCGCGCGGTTGAGCGCGCTCACCTCTACGAGCAGGCGGGCGCGGATGTCATCTTCGTGGAAGCTCCCGAAAGCATCGACGAGCTTGAACGCCCACCGCAACTGATCAGGGCGCCGCTGCTGATCAACATCGCGTGCCTCCTTAGAATTCATGTAAATTATTGGATTTGCAAGAGAATTTTGATTGCGATATCTGCGTTGTCCGGGCTCCGACCGCGGCTGGTCGGGAGTGCCTTCGGATGACGGGATGTCGAGCGACACGATGGCTGCCTCTGGAGCCATGAGCGGCGGTTTACCGGAAGCGCTTCGGCTTTCCGGCCGCGGCTCGCTTTATTGCCCCCACCATTCCGGTGCGATCGCGCCCCAAGCTACGGGGCGATCGGCGTGAGAGCACTCAATGACCTCCTGACCGAACTGTTCCGCCTCCATCATCGCGACCTCGTGCGCTTTGCCGCCCGGCTGGTCGGCGATCGCGATGATGGCGAGGAGATCGCGCAGGACACCTATATGAGGATCGCCCGGCTCGGCGTCCGGGCCGGCACGATCGATTATCCGAAGACCTATCTTTTTACCGCAGCGCGGAACGCGGCCATCGATTTCACCGCGCGGCAACGGACAGAATGGTCGCATCGCGTCGATGTCGAGGATCTGACTGAAGTAGCGGCGCAGGACGATCCTTTTGATAGAATAGAGGCCAGACTTCGCCTGGCCCGGCTCGCGGTGGCGCTGAACGAGCTGCCACGCGCCTGCCGTCAGACCTTCGTGATGAACAAGATCGAGGGGCATAGCCACCTGGAGATCGCTGCCGCGCTGGGCATCTCCGTCAGCATGGTCGAAAAGCACATGATGCGGGCGCTGCTGCATTGCCGCGACGTGCTGCGCGAGACCAGCCGATCCTGACGGGGTTGAGGTTTTCCAGGCCGGTTCCGTCTATAGGAACGACGACCTGTCCAATGACCCTCGATGGCGCACGTGCAGCAGGACGATTCCCGATCTTCACCTACCACGAACAGCTCAGAAGAGGCGCTGCTCTGGATCGTGCGGCTTCACTCCGGCAGCGCCACCGCCGCCGACAGGCAGGAATTCCAGCTCTGGCGTGCGAAAAGCCTCGAGAACGAGATGGCGGCCCGGGAGGCCGAGACACTCTGGAGCGATGCGTCCGAGCTGCATCAGGATAATCACACCGGCGCAATCCGACTCGGGCGGCCGCTCAGAAGCAAGCCATCCAGGCGAACCACCATCATCGGCGGGCTCGTCGCCGCGACGGGCGGTGGCCTGCTGGCGGCCGGGATGTTGCGAAAGCCCGCAGCCGATTTTGCCACCGGGCTGGGCGAGACCCGCGACGTCACGCTGCCGGATGGCTCGAAGGTTACCCTCAACGCCCGTTCCGCCCTCAAGCTGCGGTTCTCCGCCGCAGCCCGCAGGGTGGAACTGCTCGGCGGCCAGGCCTTCTTCGAAGTCGCTCCCGATGCGGCCCGGCCGTTCGAGGTTGCCGCGGTTGATATCGTGACGGCGGCGCTGGGAACCGCTTTCGACGTCAACCTGAACCTCGCCGAGGGCGGCGCCACGGTCTCGGTGACACAGCACGCGGTCCGGGTTCACGTCGATGGCACCGCAGCTGCATCGCTCCCGCGCCGGAGCATCGACCTACGCGAGGGGCAGAGCGTGACGGTCGCGGCGGATGGCAGGATCGGCCCCGTCACGACGGGCTCGCCGGCAAATGCGGTAGCGTGGCGAAAGGGGCAGTACGTCGCGGAGAACCGCACTCTGGCCGATGTCGTCGCGGCCCTGCAATCCTATCATGAGGGCTGGCTCGTCCTGCGCGGCGAGGCTGGCAGGCTGCGCGTCAACGCCGTGCTCGACCTGAAGACCCCCGACGAATCCCTCGGTGCACTCGCCAGCGGGCTGCCGATCTCGGTGCGCCGGCTCTCACGCTTTCTCGTGATCATTTCCGGCGTCTAGGCACTGCCACGAAAATTTTCCGACCTCGAATTGAGGATTTTTCGCCGCCGTCCGTCCAACACGATGAGGGACGAAGCAGGCGGCACGCCCGAGCGCCCTCACCGACATCTGGAGACTGGGGCGTTCAATGGCGACGAAGAAGCGGATCAACCTGGCCGGGCGCGCGCTGCTGGCGTCGACGGCGATCGCCATGATCGCCAGCATCGTCCCCGCGATCGCACAGCAACCGGTCCCGACGCCGCGCACGAACACCGTCGCCTACGACATCGCCGCCCAGCCGCTGGCTTCCGCGGTCGCTGCGGTCGCGCAGCAGAGCGGCCTGAAGCTGGTCTATAGCGCTGCGCTGTCACAGGGACGCTCGGCGCCCGCCCTGCGGGGATCGTACACTCCGAGCGAGGCGCTCGGCCGGCTCCTTGCCGGCTCGGGCCTGAGCTATCGGTTCACCGGCGCGACGACCGTCACGATCCTGGCGCCGGCGGCGGTAGGAACGACCGGTGCCGTGCCGGCCGGCGCGATCGCGCTCGATACGATCGAGGTGCAAGGCGGCGCCACGGCCCTGCAGCAGGACGGCCTCGCCAGGGACGGCTATCGTTCGAGCGTCCTCTCGTCGCTCGGGCCGCTCGGCACGACGAAATTGCAGGACACGCCGTTTTCGGTCAGCGTGACGCCGCGCGAGCTGATCCAGAACATCCAGGCGCAGTCGCCGGACGACGTCTTCAAGATCAATCCCTATACGCGCACGCAGACGCCGCAGGTCTCCGGCTGGGCGCCGATGGTGAGCATGCGCGGCTTCACCAGCTATGATACCGCCGAAGACGGCCTGCGCCGCTCCTACAGCCATGCGACGAGCCTCGAGGACAAGGAGCGCGTCGAGGTCTTCACCGGGCTGTCGGGCTTTCTCTACGGCGCGGCCGCACCGGGCGGCATGGTCAACTATGTCTACAAGCGGCCGACCTTTGAGCGCCTGAACAGCGTCACGCTCGGCACCTATGGCGGCGGCCAAGCCTATGTCCACGGCGATTTCGGCGGGCGCATCGACGAGGCGGGCACGGCGGGCTATCGCCTCAACATCGTCAAGCAGGCCGGCGAGACGGCGATCGACGACCAGAAGATCGACCGGCTCCTCGTCAGCGGCGCCTTCGACTGGAAGATCACCGACCGGCTGAAGCTGGAGGTCAACGCCTCGCATAGCCGGTACGAGACCGACGTTCCCTCCTCATACTGGTTCGCCAATCCCGGCGTGCTGCGCGGCCGCGCACCCGATGCGAGCAGGAACTGGAGCCAGTCCTGGATCCGGGACGAGATCGAGAAGACACGGCTCGCAGCCCGACTGACCTACGAGCTCAACGACAACATCACCCTGCGCGGCGGCTATGCGCATGAGTGGCTGAACCGCCCGGTGCAGGACCATACGATGAATTCGATCAGGGCGCCGGGGCAGTATCACCAGGTTGCGATCCGTTCCGGCGAGACGAAGAACGAATTCGACGCTGCGCAGGCCTTCGCGGACGTGAAGTTCGACACCTTCTCGATCCGGCACAAGCTGACGGTCGGCTACCACATGTATTCGGACAGGGGCTGGGGCACGCCCTATAATCCGAACACCGGCTGGAACGGCCCTTATTCGCTGGCGCGGCCGCTCCATGTGCCGGAGCCGACGTTCCCGCTCAATCCCAGCTCGCCCTACAAATCCGGTTATGTCCGGAACCACAACTTCGTCATCGGCGACCAGATCGAGTTCAACGACCAGTGGTCGGCCTTGCTCGGCGCGACCTATAGCCGGATCAGTACCCGCTCGCTCGGCCAGGACGGCCTCCAGACGCAGCCGGACTACAATCAGGGGCGCTGGTCTCCCTCGGCTTCATTGCTGTTCAAGCCGCTGCCATGGCTGACGCTTTACGGCAGCTACATTGAAGGCCTCGAACAGGGCGGCACCGCACCGGACACCTCGGTCAACTTCGGCACTGTCATGGCGCCGATGGTCAGCCGCCAATACGAGGTCGGCGCAAAGGCCCAGCTCGGCGGCGTGCTTGTCACCGCCGCGCTGTTCGACATCGAGAAGGCCTATGAATTCGAGGATGCCAATTTCCTCTACAGGCAGGATGGTCGCCAGCGGCATCGCGGCGTCGAATTCACCGCAACCGGCAAGGTCACCGAGGATCTGACCGTCATCGGCGGGCTGACGTTGCTCGACGCCGAGGTCAAAGGCGGCGCCAATGACGGCAAGGTGCCGATGAACGTCGCCCGGACGCTCGCCAAGCTCTACGTCGAATATGAACTGCCCGGGATGCGCGGCCTGTTTCTGACCGGCGGCGTCTATCACACCGGCCGGCAATGGGCGAACGACGTCAATACCGACCGGCTGAAGTCGTACACGACGCTCGATCTCGGTGCCCGCTACACCACGAAAGCCTTCGGCAACCCGCTGACCTTGCGTGTCAACGTCAGCAACGTCACCGACAAGAGCTACTGGCAGAACAGCTACTATCTCGGCGCGCCGAGAACGGTGGCGGTCTCGGCGCAAATGACCTTCTGATGGCGGGCTTCGGTCCGACGCTGACGCGCCGGGCCCTGCTCGGCGCGGCGGCACTGCCGGCATCTTCCCTATGTGCCGCTCCGGCGGGCGCACGTCCGGCCGTCGCCGCGCTCGACTGGGTGAGCGGGCAGAACCTGCTTGCGCTCGGCATCCCGCCCGTCGCGATGCCGGAGCTGGAACGCTATGCGCGGCTCGTCGTCGAGCCCGCAGCGCCGCCGGCCGTGCGCGAACTCGGCCTGCGCTCCGAACCCAATCTCGAACTCGTCGATCGGCTGAAGCCCGGGCTCGTCCTCCTCGCACCGGAGCTGGAGCCCATCCGCGAACGCGTCGAGCAGATCGCACCCACGCTCGCCTTCGATCCGAACGGTTTCGGCAGGGCCGACCTGCTCGACCATGCCGAGCAGGCATTGCGTGCGCTGGCCACGCGGCTGGGCAGGCTTGCGGCCTTCGAGACATTCGCCCGCGAGGTCGAGCTCGAATTGGTCGCAGCCAAGCTGCGGCTGAGCGGCTATGACGGGCGCCCGCTCTATCTCGCGACCGTCATCGACGGCCGGCGCATGCTCGTCTTCGGGCGGGGCAGCCTGTTCCAGGCGGTGCTCGACCGTTTCGGCATCGAGAATGCCTGGTCGGAACCGGTGACGCGCTTCGGCCATGTGACGCTGACGGTCGACAAGCTCTCGCAGCGCCCCGAAGCACGGTTGCTTTGCATCGGCGATAGCAGCCGCTCGTCGATCGCGAGCCTGCTCGCCTCGCCCGTGGTGGCGAGCCTGCCCTTCATCCGCGCCGGAAGGATCGCGCAGATTCCGGACGTGCTGTTCTATGGCGGACTGCCGCCCGCGCGCCGCTTCGCCCGGCTCGTCTCCCTCGCGCTGGCGCAGAGCGCCGGCTGATGCGGCTGTCCTCGCCATTCTGGCCGGCGCTTGTGCTGGGGTTGGTCGCATTCGCCGCCGCTGCCCGCAACATCGCGGTGCTGCTGCCGGAGGGGGCAGGCATCGTCGCGCTGTTCGCGCCCGATCCCGCCGCTCCGGCGCAGATGCTGCTGCACTACACCGTGCTGCCAAGATC
>Ga0209130_1000343_pt1 | contig 53596 bp, 50 predicted proteins | sample AraplaMF_Cvi_mLB_FD_184264 | JGI IMG/M metagenome (GOLD analysis project Ga0209130, IMG submission 184264) | Arabidopsis root microbial communities from the University of North Carolina, USA - plate scrape MF_Cvi_mLB (SPAdes) (version 2) | ecosystem: Host-associated > Plants > Roots > Endosphere... | reverse complement strand
GAGGCGGACGAGCGCATTCCGGCCTGACCGACGTCACAACGGCGTCATCATCGACGCCTAACGGTTAGATCGCCTGATCGTCGGATGTACACGACAGGTGAACGGGGACCCCGCCGAGAGGCGGGGTTTTTGTTTGTCGGTCAACCTGTGTCGGGAGATCGCCGCTCCGGCGCCCGGGGTCAGGTCCGGACGATCTTGAGCGGTGCGCGCGCGGCGTCGGGTTGCGGCGAGGCGGGAAAGGCCGGCGGCCGCGCCGGCGCGACGGAAGAAGAGGCGTCGCGGTAGATGCCGCGATGCTGCGGGTCCGGCACCAGGGTCGTGGTGATGCCGATGACGGTTTCGGCCGCGCCGAGGATGAAGGCGCCGTTCTGGGCCAGCCGCTGTGAGAGTGCTGCCATGACACGCGCCTTGGTCGGCAGGTCGAAATAGATCAGCACGTTGCGGCAGAAGATGATGTCGAACTGGCCGAGCTGATGATTCGATTCGAGCAGGTTGTGTTGCTTGAGGGTGATCATGTTGCGGATGCGCTCGGAGAGGCGCCATTTGTCGCCCTCCTGCCGGAAATGCTTGAGCAGCAGCTGGATCGGCAGGCCGCGCTGGACCTCGAACTGACTGTAGAGCCCCTGGCGTGCCCGCTCGAGGACGTCGAGCGAAATGTCGGTGCCGAGAATCTCGATCGTCCAGCCGGCAAGCCGGGGGCCGATCTCGTCGAGCAGCATCGCCAGCGAATAGGCTTCCTGCCCGGTCGAGACGGCGGCGCACCAGATCCGCAGCGTCCGGCTCTGCGCGTTGGTGGCGAGCTTCTCGGGGAGGATGACGTTGCGGAACAGGTCGAAGGGCGTGCGGTCGCGGAAGAACAGGGTCTCGTTGGTGGTCATCGCCTCGACGACGGCTGCTTCCAGCTCTGAGGCCGGGCTGGTCCGCAGCTGGACGACGAGCGCCGTTATGCCGGCGATGCCGCGCCGGCGGCAGAGCATGCCGAGCCGGCTCTCGACGAGATAGCGCTTCTCCGCGCTGAGGAAGAGGCCGGAGCGTTGCTGCAGGAGCGCACGCAGGAAATCGAAATCGAGTTCCGTCATGCGGGCTGGCTTCCGCTGACAAGGGTTCGGATCGCCGGACCGATGGTGCCGAGCGGCAGGACGGTGCTCGCCCGCTTGGCGCGCACCACCGAGCCCGGCATGCCCCAGACCGTGCTCGAGGCCTCGTCCTGTGCGATGATGGCTGCCCCGGCGCGGCGCAGGGCGGCAGCCCCTTCCGTGCCGTCGCTGCCCATGCCGGTCATGACCAGCCCGAGTGCGGCCGGGCCGAGGTGATGCGCGGCCTCGGTGAACAGCACATCCACCGCCGGCCGGCAGAAATTGACGGGTGGGCCGTCGCTGACGCTGGCGACGATATGGCCGAGCCTGCGGTCGATGCCGAGATGACGTCCGCCCGGGGCAATGTAGATCGTGCCGCGGGCGAGGCGCTCGCCGTCATGGGGCTCGCGCGCGGGCAGGCCCAGCTGAGCCGCGATCTGGTCGGCAAAGGACGCCGTGAAGAGCGGCGGCATGTGCTGGACGACCAGGATCGCCAGGTTGGCCGCGGCATTGCCGAGATCGCCGAGGACGCGGGCGACGGCGCGGGGTCCGCCGGTCGAGGCTCCGATCAGCAGATAGCGCGGCATCACCGAGATCAGCGGGCGCAGATCGACACTCCCGCTTGACGGCCCCACGCCGTGGCCAATCTCGGCGGCGGCGTCACCCTGGCGCGAGCGGGCTTGCGCGATGCTCCCCAGCTTGCCGAGTAGATCGGTGCGAAATCCCAGCGACAGCGTCAGGCCGCTGCGGCTGTCCGGCTTGGGCAGGACGTCGACGGCGCCCATGCTCATGCATTGCAGGGCGAGCTGCGCATTGCGCTCGGTGAACGTGGTCGTCAGCAGGACGGCTGTCTTGGGGCTCTGCTTGATGATCCGGGGCAGGGCTTCGATGCCGTCGAGCACGGGCATGTCGAGGTCGAGCACCATGATGTCGGGATGGTGGCGCTCGGCGTGCTCGATCGCCGCCTCCCCGTCGCCTGCGACACCGACGACATGGAAGCGGCCGCTTTCGCCGAGCCAGCGCGCGAACAGCCCGCGCACCACCACGGAATCATCGGCGATCACGACGGTGCTGGGACGCACGCCGGTTTGGTCGGCAAGGCTAGGCACCGTGACCATCGTGATTATGCCGCCGGAGTCTGGGGATGGCGCATGCCGTCGGGCTTCAGAGCAGGCCGACCTGATGGAACTTCGAGGCGACGATCTCCTTGTCGAACGGCTTCATGATGTACTCGTCAGCGCCGGCATGCATGGCACGCGCGATATGGGCGATGTCGTTCTCGGTCGTGCAGAAGACGACCTTTGGGCGCTTGCCGCCCGGCATCTGCCGGAGGTTGCGCAGGAAATCGTAGCCGTCCATGACCGGCATATTCCAGTCGAGCAGGATGGCGTCCGGCATCTCGCCCTTGCAGGCGTCGATCGCGCGCGCGCCGTCCTCGGCTTCGGCGATGCGGAACTGCAGCCCTTCCAGGATGCGGCGGGCCACCTTGCGGATGACGGCGGAGTCGTCGACGACGAGGCAATATTTCATGATCTGGCTCCAGACAGCGGCGCTCGCCCTCAGGCGGCGACCGGTAGTTCGATATTGAGGACTGCGTCGACGTCGATCACGACCAGAAGGCGATCGTCGAGGCGGTGAACGCCCTTGGCGAGGGCAGCCCAGGCGCGATCGAGATGGATCGGCACGGGCTCGAAGGTCGTGCGGCTGAGGCGCATCACCTCGCCGACCGAATCCACGATGAGGGCGAAGGCCTCGCCGCCCTGGTCGATGCCGACCGCGGTGAGCTCGCCTTCGGTGTTGGTGGGGACTGCGGGCAGGTCCGCGTGGCCCATCCGCCGGCGCATGCAGATGGCGGTGACGACACGCCCGCGCAGATTGATCAGGCCGATGATCTCGCGCGGTGCCAGCGGCACCGGGGTGATGCGCGTCGCGATGAACACGTCCTGGACACGCGCGATCGGCAGGCCGAGCAATTGCCCGCCGACCGTGACGGTGACGTAATCGAGGGAGTCCTCGAAGGCCGGGAGGCCCGCGCCGGTATCGTCGCCTGAACCTGTCATGCGGCTCGCCTCAGCTTGGGACGGGTTTCGGCGAGCTCGGCGATCAGTTCGCGCCGGTCGAATTTCGCGACGACCGCGTCGAGCTCGGATTGCGCCGCCAGGACATGCATCTCGGGCGTCGGCAGGCTTGCGAGCCCGATGATGCGCAGACTGGCATGCCGGCTCTCGACCCGTAGCCGCGTCACGAGCGCGAAGGCGGCCTCCGCATCGCGGTCGAGATCGATGACGACGGCGCTGAGCTCGCTGCTACCGGAGGCCAGGCCCGCGGCCATTGTGAGGTCGGCCGCGTGGACAACCTGCCGGCCTGCCGCCTTCAGCACCGGGGCGAGCATCTCGCGCAGGAATTCGGAGGGCTCGACCAGGAGGACGCGCGGCCCGCCGCCATCTTCGCGGCGCAGGTGCAGCCAGTTCGGATTGGCCTTGGGCAGATAATGCGCGAGATCGAGGATCTCGGTGGCGCGGCCCCGGATAATCGCCGAGCCGAGCAGCCCCTGCTCCGGCATCGCCAGCATCTCGATGTCAAGCACTTCCTCGACAATGTCGACGATGGCGTCGACCGCCAGGGCCATGCTGAAGTCGCCCTCCGAGAAGATCACCAGCGGCTGCAGGCCGGCTTGCCGGAGCTCGACGCCCTCGACGGGGACCACCGGCATCAGCCGGCCGCGATAGTTGAGCAGCGCGCGGCCGCTGCCGCTCTCGAACTGGCCGGCATCGACCTCCTCGAGCCGCGTGACCAGGGACAGAGGCACGGCCTTCACCCCGTCCTTGCCGGTCCGGAAGACCAGCATCGTGGTGCGCTCGAGGGGGCGGGCGGCTTCGGCGGAGGCGTCGGCGATGGCTTCGTCCTGGGCCGCGGCGACGCCGACCAGGCGCGCCACGCCGTTGGGATCGACGATCAGCACCACGGCGCCGTCGCCAAGAATGGTGTTGCCCGAGAACAGCGGGATATGGCGCAGCCGCGTCGACATCGGCTTCACGACGATTTCCTCGGTGTGGAAGACGGATTCCACGAGGATGCCGAACTGGCGCTCGCCGACCTGCGTCACCACGATGAAACCGTCGTCGAGGGCCGTATCGCTCGCCCGTCCCATCACGCCGGCGAGAGCGACGATCGGCAGCAGACGCTCGCGCAGGCGCAGCACGGGCGCGTTGTTGATGCGCTCGATCATGTGCTCGCCATCGGCCTTGACGCGCACCAGCTCGCGCACCACCACTTGCGGGATGGCGAAGCGCTGGCCTTCGCTCGCCACGATCAGCGCCGAGACGATCGCCAGGGTCAGCGGGATCTTGATGGTGATCGTGGTGCCGGTGCCGGCGATGCTGGCGATGTCGATCATGCCGCCGATCGCGTCGACATTGACCTTGACCACATCCATGCCGACACCGCGCCCGGACACGGCGGTAACCGTATCGGAGGTCGAGAAGCCGGGATGGAAGATGAAGCGCAGGATCTGCGCCTCGCTCAGGCGCTCCGCTTCCGCCTCGCTGATCAGGCCGCGCTGCACCGCCTTGCGGCGGATGCGGGCGGTGTCCATGCCGCGGCCGTCGTCGCTGATCGCGATCGTGACCGAACCACCTTCATGATAGGCCGACACGCGGATCGTGCCGATTTCGGACTTGCCGCGCGCGGTGCGCTCATGCGGCTCCTCGATCGCATGGTCGGCGCAGTTGCGGACCATGTGGATGAGGGGATCCTTGATCAGTTCGAGGATCTGCCGGTCGAGCTCGGTATCCTCGCCCTCCATCACCAGCTCGATCTTCTTGCCGAGATCGGTGGAGAGGTCGCGGACGATGCGCGGCAGCTTCGACCAGGCGTTGCCGATCGGCTGCATGCGCGTCTTCATCACGCCGTCCTGCAGTTCGGCGGTGATGAGCGAAAGCCGCTGCAGCGGCCCCTTCAGGCCGGCATCCTCCTGCCGGCGGGCGATCTCGAGCAGCTGGTTGCGGGTCAGCACCAGCTCGGAGACCATGGTCATCAGATGCTCGAGCGTGTCGACATTGACGCGCAGCGTCGCCGGGCCGGCGACCTTGGCGTCGCGGCCCGCCTCGCCATGAGCCTGGCCCGGCTGGTCGAGCGGGCTCGGCGCCGCGCGAAAGACCAGGTCCATCTCATCGAGGGCTGCGCTCGCAGCGGCAGGTGCGCCGGTTTCGGTCGAGCGGGCTTCGGCATTGCGGGCGAGGTAGGCTGCGACCGGATCGAGCCCCGGCGGTGGCTGCCGCACGGCCAGTTCCTGCTTGGCTCGCTCGGCGAGCCCGCGCAATTCGTCGATCAGTTGGCCGTCATGGCCCGGTGGCTCCTGCCCCTTCTCGGCGAGCTCGGCCATGATCTCCTTGATCCGGTCGATCGTCTCGAGGATCGCGGTGACCGCGCTCGAGGAAACGCTCGCCCCGTCCCGGAACTGGCCGATGACGGATTCGGCCGCGTGCGTCAGCGCTTCGAGCCGCGGCAGGCCGATGAAGCCGCAGGTCCCTTTGACGGTGTGAACGAGCCGGAAGATGTTGCGCAGGATGTTGCCGTTATTCGGCTCCTGCTCGAAACGGACGAGCTCGCGGTCGACCATGTCGAGATGCTCGCCGGTCTCGCCGAGAAACTCTTGCAGCAACTCGTCCATGCACGGACCGCTCACTCATCTCACGGATTTGCTCCGGATAGTGCGGTGCAACGGTTTATGATCAGTTGAGAGCGAGCGGAAACCGCAGAGAATATCGCGTCGTCGCGCTGCGGTTTCGCTGGTTTTCAGGCCGGGTCCGCGCTGATGCTGACGGTATCGCCCTCGATCGCGAAGGCGATCTTCATCCCCGCGGCGCGCGCGACCATGCCGGTATAGAGTGGCTGGACCGCATGGGCGTCGATGGCGCCGGTCTCGGAGCGGCCGGCGATCAGGTCCTCGACATGGGCCGGGATGCGGGCATGCGAGCCGGTCGCGGTGATGGCGAAGCTGCCCTGCTCGCCGGTGACGGTGCAACGGCAGGTGATCTTGCCGCCGCGCGGGATCGCCTGCGTCGCCAGCACGAGCAGGTTGAGCACCAGCTTGACCTGGTTCTTCGGCAGCAGGGCGCGCGGTGCCTCCCAGTCGAGCGAGAGCTTCTCGTCGTTGAGGAAACCGTTAGCGACGGCGCCGGCATCGCCGAGATCGATCATCGCGCCGGCCGAGCCGGCGGCGCCGAAGGCGAGGCGGGCGAATTGCAGGCGGGCCGAGGCGTTGCGGGCGCTCTTCTTGATCAGGTCGAGCGCGAAGTCCTTCATCGAGGGATCGTCTTCCTCGAGCACTTCCAGCGCGTTGACGATCGCACCGACCGGGCTGATCACGTCATGGCAGACGCGGCTGCAGAGAAGGGCGGCCAGATCGAGCGGCTCGAGCGAGATGGCGGTCATGATCCGGTCCTGCGATCAAGAGAATCAGGGCAATGTTGCGCCCATGTCGGTGACGCAGCATGCGCCACGCTGGTTTGCAGCTGGTTAACCATAGACGAATGCTGTCCGCAGCGAGACGGAGCACTTCCGCATGCGGCGGCAAGATGGCTGCCAGAAGGCGAGCCGGCTTTTTCTTTACCACATGATGCACTACCTAACGTGATGATATCGCCGGAGGCGCCGCCCGGCATTGAACAGAGAACGGCACACGGCGCCGGCGAGACTGGTTTGAGAGATGACGATCGCTCTGGATGATCCGCGCCTGGCCGACCGGGACGGGCTCGCGCGCTCGCTCGGCGAAGCGGCGCGGCGCACGGCTGCCGTCCTGCTGGCGAAGCGGGCGGCACGCGACGTCAAGCTGAAGGCGGACGGCTCGCCGGTCTGCTCCGCCGACCTCGCTGCCGATTTCGCCGCCAAGCAGGCATTGACCGAATTGCTGCCGGGCTTTCCGGTGATCAGCGAGGAGAGCGTCGGCGAGGTCGCGCCGGCGGAGGTGTTCATCCTGCTCGATCCGCTCGACGGCACGCGCGAGTTCCTCGCTTCGGGCGACAGCTATTGCGTCGCCATCGCCGCGATCCGCAATGGTCGGCCGATCGCTGGGGCGATCGCGGCGCCCGCCCTCGGCCGGCTCTGGTATGGCGGGCAGCGGAGTTTCGCCCAGGCGCTGGATGCCGAGGCGATGGCGCTCGATGCCCCGCGGCAGGTCCATGTCAGGACCGAGCCGGCGGAAGGGCCGTTGATGCTGGTGAGCCGCTTCCATGGCGACACGGTCAGCGCCGGGGTCGCGGCGGCAGTCGCGAAGGGCGACGGCGCCCCGGTGTCCTCCGCGGTCAAGTTCGGGCTGATCGCCTCGGGCGAGGCCGATCTGCATGTGCGCGGCGGCCCGACCATGGAATGGGACATCGCCGCGGGCGATGTGATCCTCGGTGCTGCCGGCGGGGTGGTGCTGACCCTCGACGGCGAGAAGCCCGTCTACGGCAATGCCGAGCGAGATTTCCGCAATCCGCCCTTCGTCGCGGCGAGTTGCGAGAGGCTGGCGCGGCTCGCGATCGAAAAGGCAGCGAACTGTCGCTGCAGCTGACCGGGCTCAGCGAGCGACCAGAGTCGCCACGGTGGGCCAGCGCTCCACGGCTTTCGCCTGCAAGGCTGCCTCATTGAGGAAGCGCCGGCGATTCTCGTCGCTGCGGAAGAAATAGAGCCGCGAGCCGAGCACGGCGAAATGGCGCGGATCGGCGTCGATCGCGCGTCCATCCGCCACGCCGCTGGCATCGAAGCCGCCGAAGCGCGGCGTATAGACTTGCGGCGCCTCGCGGAAGGCGTCGCGATTGGCCGCACTGGCGAAACGCCAGACCGCGCCGTTATGGATCAGCTCGTAATCGGGGAGCCCTGGCACAGCCGCATCGTTCAGGAAATAGGCGACGGGGTCGAAACCGGAGAGCGCGAGGCCGGTGCGGTTGTCGCGCTGCATGATCTCGCCGAGGCCGGGCAGTTCCGGAAGGCCCGGGGGGAGGGTGGAAGCGCGGCTCGCGGCAACGGACAACAGAAGCGCGCAAACCGTCACAATGCCGGCGATCAGCGTCCCGGCATGCCTTGCTGCGGCCTTCATCGCCAACCAATCCTTGGTTCGTGTCGCGTCACGGCGCTTCCTGCGCCGCGGTTCACTGCTTGGATACACATACGGCGTATCCAGGAGGTTACCGTGGTCGTGAGGATTCGCACGATTCGCCGTCGACGCCACCCCGGCAGGAGGCCGAACGCCCAATGCCCGGCGCTTGCCTGGAGACGATGAGATGAACCATACCCGCCGTGCCCTGCTCGCCAGCGCCATGCTGCTCGGAGCGGGCCTCGCCGCCAGTCCTGCCGCGGCGCAGCAGAACCCACGCTCCTTTTCACAGAACGAGCTGATCACCTCCGGCCACCAGTTCTTCGGCAATGTCTCGCGCGGCCTGGCGCTGACGATCGAGGAGGCCGTGCGCCGCTGGGGCGAACCGAACGGCTATGTGCTCGGCCAGGAGGCGTCCGGCGCCTTCGTCGGCGGCCTGCGCTATGGCGAGGGCACGCTGTTCACCCGTAATGCCGGCGACCGCAAGGTGTACTGGCAGGGGCCCTCGGTCGGCTTCGATTTCGGCGGCGACGGCGCCCGCACCATGATGCTGGTCTACAATTTGCCGAGCGTGAGCTCGCTCTATCAGCGCTTCGGCGGGGTCGACGGCTCGGTCTATTTCGTCGGCGGCTTCGGTTTCACCGCGCTGACTGCCGCGGGGGTCACCGTCGTGCCGATCCGCACCGGCGTCGGCTGGCGGCTCGGCGTCAATCTCGGCTATCTGAAGTTCACCCCCGAGGCGACCTGGAACCCGTTCTGACCTGATAATTGCCGGCTGCTGGCCTTATCTATCAAGGCATGGCAGCCTGATACCGGGCTGATCGCAGAAGGAGCCGCTCTGCCTTGATCGAAGCCGCCATGCTCGTCGCGCTCGGCTTCCTGTCGGCAAGCCTGCTCGCCCTCGCGGCGCTGCCGGCGCTGAGCCGCAGGGCCGATCGGCTGGCGCGGCGCCGAGCGGAAGCGGCCTTTCCCCTGTCTCTGGCCGAGATCGCCGCCGATCGCGATCACCTGCGCGCCGAGCTGGCGGTACGGGAACGAGCGCTTGAGCAGAAGGCGGAAAGCGGCTTTGCCGCCAAGGCCGGCGCGATGAACGAAATCGGCCGGCGCGACATGACGATCGGCCGACTCGAAGCCGATCTCAGTGAGCGCAAGCGGCGGATCGAAGCGCTCGAGACCGAGCTCGGGCAGAGGACGCAGGAACTGGCTGAGACCCGCGAGTCGCTGGCCAGCGAAAACGCCGGTCACCAGACCACGCAGGCGACCTTGGCGAGCCGGGTCAGCGACCTTTCGGCCGTGGAGGCGCAACTGGCCGAAATCCGGCAGGCGCTCAGCGGCACGTCGGCGGATCTCGCAGCCCGCAGTCACGAACTCGCCGAGTTGAGAGCGCTGCGCGAGAAGGCCGAGGCTTTGCTCGCCGAGCGCGACCAGTCGCTATCGACCCTGACCAGCGAACATGACCGCCAGCGCCTCGCTCTGGTCGAGGCCGGCACGCTCAGGCTGAAGCTGGAGGGCGAGCGTGACGATTTTTCGGCCCGGCTCACCACCGCGGAGACGGCGCTGGCCGAGGCGCGCACGAACCTTTCGGCGATGAAGCTGGACCGCGACAGCGAGAGATTGCGCGCCGATGCGCTGGCGACACGCGCGAACGAGGCCGAGGCGGCCTTGCGCGCGGCCGATGCCAACGCCATCAAGCTCGGCGCCGAGATCGCACGACAGGAGGCGGCCATGACGCAGGCATCCGCCGAACAGGCTGAGACGCTGACCCGGATCAAGGCGCTCGAAAGCAAGATCGAGGCAGCGGCCGCGGCCGAGGCACGCCTGAAGGACCAGCTTGCCAGCGAGGCAACGGCTCACCGGGCCGCTCTGCACGAGCGCGACGAAATGGTCGAAGGGCTGCATGCCGAGATGAGCACTCTGCAGGGTGCGCGCGACCAGGCCCGCGCCGACCGGGCCGGGCTCAAGCGCGAGCTCGCGGCGCTGCGCAAGCAGAATGGCGGCAAGGCGGCTGGCGAAGCGGCCTTGCGCCAGGAGATCGTCCGGCTGGCCGATGCGCTGCTGGTAGCGTCGGAGAGCCGCGAGGCGGCGGAATAGGCGCCAGCCTTTCGGGGCCTTTCCACTTTTGCCGGACATGTTCTAGGGAAGGAGCGGTCGCTTTCGCGACCGGCGGCTTCGGTTTGGGATGATGACGGATATCGTTTGTATCGGCGAGCCTCTCGGCGAGTTCAACGCGACGCGGGGCGAGGCAGGGGCCTATCGCTTCGGCCTCGGCGGCGACACCTCCAATTGCGCGATCGCAGCAGCGCGGCAGGGTGCCAAGGTCGCCTATATCGGCGCGCTCGGTGACGACGAGCCGGGTCGCTCCTTCCGGACGGCGTGGGCACAGGAAGGCATCGACGATGCCCATGTCTCGACGCATCCGTCGGCCCCGACGGGGCTCTATTTCGTCTCTCACGGCCCACAGGGCCATGTCTTCTCCTATCTGCGCGCCGGCTCGGCCGCGAGCCTCTATGGCCCCCCGCAATTGCCGAAGGAACTGATCGCCTCGGCCAAGGTGATCCAGGCTTCCGGGATCAGCCAGGCGATCTCGGCGAGCGCCTGCGACGCGGTGTTCGAGGCCTTCGCGACGGCGCGCGAGAACGGCGTACTGACCGCCTACGACACCAATCTTCGGCTCAAGCTCTGGCCGCTGACGCGGGCGCGGGCGATCGTCCATGCGGCCTGCGAGATGGCCGACATCGTCCTGCCGGGCGACGGCGATGCCAAGCTGCTGACCGGGCTGGAGCAGCCCGACGCGATCGTCGACTTCTATCTCAAGCTCGGCGCCAAGGTCGTGGCACTGACGCTCGGCCATGAAGGCTCGCTGGTCGCAACGCCTGACAAGCGCCAGCGCTTCGTGCCGATCAAGGTCGATGCGATCGACGCGACTGGGGCCGGCGACTGCTATGACGGCGCCTTCCTCGCCGAATATATTCGCACGGGCGATGCCTTCACGGCCGGGGCCTACGCCAATGTCGCGGCGGCGCTCTCGACGCAAGGGTACGGGGCGGTGGCGCCGCTGCCGCGCCGGGCGCAGGTCGAGGCGCGGATCGCGCAAGAGGCGGCGGGCCGGGCATGAGCGTTCCAGTCCTGATGGAAGCGGGCGCGCTGCTCGCCCGCTACGATGTGCTGATCAGCGATGTCTGGGGTGTCGTGCATGACGGCATGCTGGCGCTCGATCCGGCCTGCGAAGCCCTGACGCGCTATCGCGAGGGCGGCGGCACCGTGGTGCTGCTCTCGAACGCGCCCGGCCCCTCGGCGCAGGTCGCCCGCGTGATCGACGGCAAGCGCGTGCCGCGCGCCGCCTGGGACCGGCTGGTGACCTCGGGTGACGTCACCCGGGCGCTGATCGCCGAGACGCATCTGCGCAAGGCCTATCATATCGGCTGGCAGCAGGACCGGGCCGTATTCGAGGGCTTCGACGTCGAGATCGTCGGCGAGGAGGAAGCCGAGTTCGTCGTCGCGACCGAGCTCAACGATTATCGCACGGAGCAGCCGGAGCAGTATCGGCCGCTGCTGTCGCGCTTCGCCGCGCGAGGCTTGCCGTTCATCTGCGGCAATCCCGATCTCGTCGTCCATGTCGGCCACGACCTTTTGCCCTGCGCAGGGGCACTGGCGACGATCTATGAGGAGCTCGGCGGCCATGTCGCCTGGGCCGGCAAGCCGCATCGCCCGGCTTATGACCTCGCGCTGGCGGCTGCCTGCGAGGCGCGGGGAGGACGCGATGTCGATCCGGCGCGTGTGCTGGTCATCGGCGACGCGGTGCGCACCGATCTTGCCGGCGCGAAGATGATGGGCTTCGACAGCCTGTTCATCGCCGGTGGCATCCACCGCGACGAGACGATCCGCGATGGCGCGGTGGTGCCCGACGGGCTCGCCCGGGTGCTGGCGACGCATCGGCCCTTGCCGATCGCGGCGATGGCGGCGCTCGGCTGATCAGACCGGCGGCGGGTTCGCCTTGCGGATCCGCTCGCCGATCGCGTGATAGAGGCCGTCGAGCGGGCGGAAGACGAAGCGTACCGTCGAGCGGCCGGGCGGCACCATGACGGCGCGGAAGATGACGTTGGCGCGCAGCAGCTGCGCCGACTTGCCGTCGACCTCGACCTGCCACCAGGGCTGCCAGACATCGTTCAGCACGACGAAGCCGCCGCGCGGTGCGTCGACATCGAGCAGCACCTCGGTGGTGCCGTAATTGCGGATGCGAACGGTGCCGGCCTGCGCCGGGCCGGTCGGCAGAGGCGGTGGCGCCTTGTCGAACAGGACGGTACGGCGCGGGTCGAAGCCTGCCGGCCATTGTCCGCTTTTCAGGATGGCGCCGAAATCGGCCTGCTGCGCTTCGGTGACCAGGAGCACGCGCGGCAAGGCGCGCGGGTTCTCGTAGACATAGGCGTCCTTGGTCCGGGCGATCTGGACGAGATCGCCGGGCTTCAGCCGCTTGTCGATCTCCTCGACCGGGACGCCGGTCGCGATGAAACGAAGGCCGAGCATGTCGGCGAGCAGCGAGCGATAGGACGGCATCAGCGCCGAGAAGGTGCGCTGGTCGGGCAAGGCGACATGGTCGCCGGCGCCGGTCGCCTGGCTGTAGAGGCCGAGCCGGAGCGGGTTGTAGCCCAGCGTGTTGTCGAGCCCGTGCACGAGGCTGGCATTGGGCCAGTGGAAATCGATGCCGGCAAGCTCGATGCGGTCGCGCCGGTCGGGGCCGGCGGTGCGGGCGGTCTCGCGCTTGAGCAGGGCGATGGTCTCGTTCGTACTGTCGGCGCGCAGCACCTCGTACATCCCGGCTGGCAGAGCGGTCGACTCGCTCGGGCCGTTGTTGACGCCGAGATCGACGACCATGGCGATGGCGAGGATGATGGTCGCGGCCATGCCGGCGCCCTGCAAGGCGAGCCCGCGTGCCGCGACCAGCGCGCCTGCGACCAGCATCAGGCAGAGCGCAGCGGTGACCAGCGGCACGAAGGCGACGTGCAGCCGGCCGACTGTCCAGGCGAGCCAGATCGCGATGCCAAAGCCGGCCAGCAGCAGCAGGATTTCGAGCGCGATCTGCCAACGGCGCGGGCGCGGCGCCGTGTCGGTCAGGACGAGATGGATGAGGTAGCCGCCGAGGATCGAGAGCAGCGCACCGAGGATGAAGAGCGCATCGGCCGGGCGGCGGTAGAAATCGATACCGGGCAGATGGAAGAGCAGGGCGAAGCCCGGCGTGTAGCGCCCGAGCGCAAAGACCAGGACGAGCAATGCCGCAGCACTCAAGGCGACGATTTCGCGCCTCAGCAGGGCGCCGCGGACGATGCCGACGCCGACAACGAGCATGATCGGCAGCAGGCCGAGATAGAGCTCGCCCATATTGCGGGCGAGGTAGAGGTCGAGCGGGCCGAAGCGCTTCTCCCAGGCCGGGCTGGGCGGGCCCCAGAAATTCTCCAGCGGCCCGGAGGCGCCATAGAGATTGGCGATCAGCCCGGTCAGCAGCGAGCCCGGATGCAGCGAGCCCTTGCCGGCGCCGGCGAGGTCGATCACCGGCCGGTTCGATTCCTCCGCCAGGATGGCGGTGAGCAGGATCGGGATGGTCGCAACCAGCGTGGCGCCGAGCACGCCCAGCAGCAGCGGCATCAGGCTGGCGCGCAGCGCCGCCAGCGGCTTGTCGGCCATGGCGATGGCGGCGAGCACCAGCCCGGCGAGGACATAGACGCCGAGTAGCGCGACCTGGTCGCGTCCCAGCACCATGAAGCCGGCGACGACGCCGGCCGCGAAGCCGTAGCGCCAGGAGCTGCGCTCGAGCGCGCGCGACAGCAGCAGCAGCGTCACCGCGAAATAGGACAGACTCAGCACCTGGCCGACATGCTGGATGCGCCAGGCGGCGGCCGCGCCAAAGGCGAAGGAGAGGGCACAGACCACGGCTCCCGCCGGATGCCAGCCGCGATCGCGGAAGGTGAGGACGAGACAGAGCGCGCCGACGAGCAGCGAGCCGAGCAGGGCGCCGTCGCTCCAGCGGAAATCCGGAGTCGGATTGAGCAGCGCGATCAGGAAATAGGGCGGCGAGAAGATCAGCGACTGCGGATCGGCGACCTGCGGCGAGCCGGCGAAGACGAAGGGCGTCCAGAACGGCGACAGGCCCTTGTGCAGGGCGCTGGCGAGGAATTGCAGCTGGGGATGAAAATGCGCCTTGGCGTCCCAGGGGACGGTCACCGCGCCGGAGAGCCAGGGCCAGGACAGAGCGAGCCAGCCGGCGCAGACCAGCAGCATGACCCTGGCGGTCGGCCAGGGAACCGGCGTCGGTTCGGTGTCTTGACGGTCCCGATCGGGCATGGCGGCTTCCTGCCCCAGGCCCGGCTCGGGATCAATGCTCGCGCCGGTCAATCCTTAGGCGCGGCGCGCGCCATCAGCGCGTCCATGTCGATGAAATGGCCGGCGCGATCACGCTTGGAAGCGAGATAGCGGACATTGTGAACGTTCGGGCGCCCGAGCACGCGCTGGGTCGCGGCGACCTCCAGGCCGGCGGCCTTGATCGCCCCGACCTTGAGCGGGTTGTTGGTCAGCGCCGTGACGCTGCTGACGCCGAGCTGCTTCAACATGCCAGCGGCGAAGTCGAAATGGCGCTGGTCGAGATCGAAGCCGAGCACCTCGTCGGCATCATAGGTATCCCAGCCCTGACTCTGCAGCTTGTAGGCGCGCATCTTGTTGGAGATGCCGTTGCCGCGGCCTTCCTGGTCGAGATAGAGCAGGATGCCGCCCTCGTTCTCGGCCATCCACTGCACGGTCTCGCGCAATTGGTCGCCGCAATCGCATTTCAGCGAGCCGAACAGGTCGCCGGTCAGGCAGGCCGAGTGCAGGCGTACAGGCACGGCCGACGAGAGGTCGGGCTTGCCGACGATGATCGCGACCTGATCGCGCAGGCCCTCGCCGCCGCGGAAGACGACGAATTCTGTCTCGGGCGCGCCCTCGAGCGGCACCGGCGCGCGGCCGACGATGGCGAGGCGGGCGACCTGTGCGGTGCGATAGCCGTTGACGGCTTCGATGGTGACCGCGATCAGCGGCTCGTCGGCGACCTGTCGGGCCGAGACGGGAACCAGGATGACCGCCGGCAGCACCAGCGAGAGGCGTGCCAGTTCGAGCGCGGCATTGTCGAGCGCATTGGCGGGGCCGACGGGAGCATCGACGCGGGCGTCGAGCTTCAAGGCCAGCGTCTCGATGCGGGCGAGGTCGATTGCCGGCATGGCGAGGATGCCGGTCTCGACGCGTCCCTTGGCGCCGAGACGACGCAGGCGCGCGGCGCTCAGCACGAGGCGGGCATTGCCTGCGGAAAGAGAGTCGAGGCGGGTGGTGAGATCGGCCTCAGCAAGCTCGGCCGACAAAGCCAGCGCCAATTCCTCGCCATGCCGCAGCAGCACCGGACGGGCAGCGCGGAACTCGGCGAGAGCGCGGTCGACGGCGACCAGATCGGTTTCACCCGGCCGGTCGAAAAGCTTACGCGACTGAGGCATCGGAAAGTCCGTCAGATTGCGCCTGGAGTGGCGGAGGAGTTTGAGCTTGCTACGCGCGTTCCGATCGGACGGATGCATCCGGCGCGATACGGCCTTCTTACAACGTTTCCGCTTCTGCGTGGTTCCCAAGACAGTGCAATCGAACGGATCGGTGACCGATTGCAGACTGGCCTATTAAAAGCGTGAGATTGAACACCAGATGAATAGTCTCAGCAGCGGACCCTGACCAGATATGGCAACCGGGAGCGCGTAAGGGAAATGACGCAAGGACATGACCCGGTAACGACGGACGCGGGACACGCCGTCTACAGCAGGCCGGCGCGGCTGCTGCACTGGCTCACGGTCGCGGCCGTGTTCGTGATGGTCCCGCTCGGGCTCGCCATGACCTATCGCGGCAACACGCTCGATATCTGGGACGGGGTGACCGACGCGCTCTACTCCACCCATAAATCGCTCGGCTTCCTGGTGCTCTGGCTCAGCGCCGGCCGGCTGATCTACCGGCTGGCGCATGGCGCGCCGCCAGACGAGCCGACGCTGGAATGGTGGCAGAAGGCCGCTTCGCATCTGCTGCACTGGATGCTCTATGGGCTGCTCCTCGTCGTGCCGTTGCTCGGCTGGATCGGCGTCTCGCTCTTCCCAGCGCTGACGATCTTCAACCTGTTCGACCTGCCGGCGCTGACAGCCCCCAATGAAGAGGCGGCCAAGCGCGTGCTCTTCGTCCATGGCTCGCTCGCCATCCTGCTGGCGCTGCTGGCCTGCGGGCATATCGGTGCCGCGCTCTTCCACTATTTCATCCGCAAGGACGGCGTGCTGCGCCGAATGTTGCCGGGGTTGAAATAAGTCTCACCATTCGGCAGGCAGCGCAGTCCCTTCGGCTATCTCCACCAGCCGGCGGCGGGTGCCCGGCGTCGCCCCCTCCGGCAGGGCCGAGAGCGGGAAGAAGCGCGCCTCGGCGATCTCGACATCAGGCTGCTTCGGTGCGCTCTGGGTGAATGCACGCACGACAAACACGGCGACATGGTCGCGGTTGGAGGCATGGCGATTGAGGAAGATGCCGTGCAGCGCAGCCGGGGCGGTCAGTGCAATGTTGGCTTCCTCGCGCAATTCCTTGGCGAGCGCATCGGCGAGCGTCTCGTTCGGCTCGACGCCCCCGCCGGGCATATGCCAGCCGGGCGTATAGGTGTGGCGCACCAGCAGGACCTCGCCGGCCTCGCTCAACACGGCGGCGCGGACACCAAGCGTCATGCCGCGGCGCAGGCGGAAATAGAGGTGCAGGCCACGGGCTGCGAGCTGCCGGAGCCAGAGCGGAACACGCTCGATTCCTGACGCGCCGGAGCGCGAGCCGGATCCGCGCTCGCTGCTCACGATTTGGGCAAGTCCTGAGGTTGGATTAATTGTCTATGCATAGAGCGCATATCAGAACTCTGTTTGCCCCCTCGCTATAACACAAACGCGCCTTAAATGAGGATCACAAGCTCACGCCGTTACCGCTGGGGAAATTACCATGCTTCTCGCCTTCATCACTGCCCGCCTGAACGCCAAGCCCCGCTTCGTCTGGAAGCCGGCGGTCACCCTGACCGATCCGCGCATCGTCTCTGAGCTGATGGGCTCGGCCAACTGAGCCTTCACAGGCTGCGTCATCTTCGCCCGCCGCCGACGTCATGCTTGACGCGACGCGGGCGTTGAAGGCAAGCGCTGGAGCGTGTTCACGCTCGCGCATCTCTCCGACCCGCATCTCGGGCCGCTGACCAAGTTCTCGCTGCGCGAGCTGATCGGCAAGCGCGCGACCGGATATGTCAATTGGCGACGCAAGCGGCGCCATGCCCATGACATGGAAATCCTCGGGCTGATCGTCGCCGACATCCTGGCGCAGAAGCCCGACCATATCGCCTGCACCGGCGATGTCTCCCATATCGGCCTGCCGACCGAGTTCAAGACGGCGCTCTCCTTCCTCGATACGCTCGGCTCGCGCGACGCAGTCAGCTTCGTGCCGGGCAACCACGATTGCTATACGCGCTCGTCGCTCGCTGCGCTGTCGCAGGAACTCGCCCCCTGGTGCGCCAGCGATGGCGGCGAGGCCGGCTATCCCTGGTATCGCCAGCGCGGCCCGGTCGCGCTGATCGGGATGAACACCGGGATCCCGACTTTGCCGCTGATGGCGACCGGGCGCGTCGGTTCGGCCCAGATCGCCGTCACCGAGAAGCTGCTGGCACAAGCCAAGGCCGATGGGCTGATCCGCGTCGTACTGATCCACCATCCGCCCTATGTGGGCGGTGCGCGGCGCACGCGCGAGCTGGTCGATGCCGACGCCTTCGAGGAGATGCTGCGCCGGGTGGGGGCGGAGCTCGTCCTGCACGGCCATAATCACCGCTTCTCGCTGGCCTGGCGGCCGGGGCCTGGCCATGACGTGCCGATCGTCGGCGTGCCCTCGGCCTCGATCGGTCCGCGCGGTGGCCATGGCGAGCTCGCCTGCTGGCACCTGTTGCGCATCGAGGGGCCGCCGGCGGCCCCTCACATCAGCCTGGAGCGCCGTGCCTTCGATCTCGACGGCACGGTCAAGCTGCTGCAGCTGATGCCGCTGACGGGCGGCGGGATCGTCTGACGGTATAGCCCGTCAGACGCAGCGGCCGCCGTCGACCGCCAGAACCGAGCCGGTCACCATCTCCGACTCGTCCGAGCACAGGAACAGCGCGGCATTGGCGATGTCCTGCGGCGTCGAGAACCGGCCCCAGGGGATCGTCGCGGTGAAGGCCTTACGCTTCTCAGGCGTGTCCTCGCCCATGAAGGTCGCGAGCAGCGGCGTCTCGCCGGCGACGGGGGCGATGGCGTTGACGCGGATCCGGTCGGGAGCGAGCTCGACCGCCATCGACTTCGAGATCAGGTTCGCGGCGCCCTTCGAGCCGTTGTACCAGGTCAGGCCGGGACGGGGCCGCACACCGGCAGTCGAGCCGATGTTGAGGATGACGCCGCCGCCATGCTCGCGGAAATGCGGCACCGTCGCCCTGGCCATCAGGAAGATCGACTTCACGTTGACGTCGAAGACGCGGTCGAACTCGGCCTCGGTCACATCCAGCATCGGCTGGTTGCGATGGCTGATGCCGGCATTGTTGACGACGATGTCGAGCCGCTCGAAGCGCTTGATCACCTTGGCCACGGCCGCGTCGACGCTCTTGGCCTTGCCGACGTCGCAGGCGACGGCGAAGGCCTTGCGGCCGATCGTCTTGGCGGCCTCACGGGCCTTGTCGCCGTTGATGTCCAGTACCGCGACCCGCGCGCCCTCGCGCACGAAGGTCTCGGCGATGCCGAGGCCAAAGCCCTGCGCCGCGCCGGTGATCAGCGCCGTCTTGCCCTTCAATCTCATGATGTTTCCTCGAGGATCAGTTTGCGCGCCGACTGTGGGACGATTTGGCCGACGGGATAAATACGCTTTCGCGATTGGCCGGATAGCGGAATTGTATGGGCTGCAGCGTCATCCTCGGGTGGAGTGTGCCGGATGAAGAGCGGGGGGAACCCTTTTCTCGTGTGGGAGAAGGGCAGGGATGAGGGCCTGCCCTATCCCCAGAAGGCGCGACGGTACCGTCGAGATTCAATATGCGGCGGCAGTCCCTCACCCCTACCCCTCTCCCATCCGGGAGAGGGGATCCCGCGCCTTACGCCCCGATCTCCTCGCGCAGCATCTCCAGCTCGAGCCAGCGCTCCTCAGCCTCGGCGATCTCGCGGGTGACCTCGTCGAGCCTTGCCGTCGCCTTGGCGAAGAGCTTGGGATCGCGGGTATAGAGATCCCCGGCCAGCGCGGCGTTGAGCTTGCCGGCCTCTGTCTGCAGCTTGTCGAGCTGCTGCGGCAGGGTCTTCAGCGCATGCTGTTCGTTGAAGGAGAGCTTGCGCTTCGCAGTAGCGGTATTGGCGGTTGGAGCGGGCGTCGGTGACGGCACTGCCGATCCCTTCACCGGAACGGCCCGTACCTTGGCACCGACTCCGCAGCCGCGCTGGGCGAGCATGTCGGAATAGCCGCCGGCGAACTCGGTCCAGACGCCGTCGCCATCGGAGATCAGGGTCGAGGAGACGACGCGGTCGAGGAAATCGCGGTCGTGGCTGACGAGCAGGACGGTGCCGGAATAGTCGGCGAGCAGCTCCTGCAGCAGGTCGAGCGTCTCGATGTCGAGATCGTTGGTCGGCTCGTCCAGCACCAGCAGGTTCGACGGTTTGGCCAGCGCCCGCGCCAGCATCAGCCGGCCGCGCTCGCCGCCGGAGAGGGCGCCGACGGCGGTGCCGCGCTGGATCGGCTGGAACAGGAAGTCCTTCATATAGCTGATGACATGGCGCGGCGTGCCGCCGACCATGACCTGGTCCGAGCCGCCGCCGGTCAGCGCGTCGCCGAGCGGCGTCGCCGGGTCGAGGCTCTCGCGGCGCTGGTCGAGCGTCACCATTTCGAGCGTCGCGCCGAGCTTGACTGTCCCTGAGTCGGGCTTGAGCGCGCCGGTGAGCAGGTTGATCAGCGTGGTCTTGCCGGCGCCGTTGGGGCCGACGATGCCGATGCAGTCGCCGCGCGCGACGCGCAGCGAGAAGTCCTTGACCACCGGCTTGCCGTCATAGGCCTTGGCGATGTCGACGGCCTCGATCACCAGCTTGCCGGAAGCCTGCGCCTCGCTCGCTTCCAGCTTGACCGAGCCAACGGCTTGGCGGGCGGTGCGGCGCTGTTCGCGCAGGCCGTGCAATTCGCCCAGCCGGCGCTGGTTTCGGGTGCGCCGGGCGCTGACGCCGTAGCGCAGCCAGTCCTCCTCACGGGCGATCTTGCGGTCGAGCTTGTGGCGGTCGAGCTCCTCCTGCGCCAGGACCTCGTCGCGCCAGGCCTCGAACTCGCCGAAGCCGCGCTCGACGCGCCGGGTCACGCCGCGGTCGAGCCAGATCGTGGCGCGCGAGAGCGAGCTCAGGAAGCGGCGGTCATGGCTGATCAGCACCATGGCCGAGCGCAGCGATTTCAGCTCCTGCTCGAGCCATTCGATCACCGGCAGGTCGAGATGGTTGGTCGGCTCGTCGAGCAGGAGGATGTCCGGCTCGGGCGCGAGCACGCGGGCGAGTGCGGCGCGGCGCGATTCGCCGCCCGACATGCTGGCGGGATCTTCCTCGCCGGTCAGGCCCAGTTCCTCGATCAGGTACTGCGCGCGATAGGCGTCGTCGCCGGGGCCTAAGCCCGCCTCGACATAAGACAGCGAGGTCTTGTAGCCGGAAAAGTCGGGCTCCTGCGGCAGGTAGCGGATGGTCGCGCCCGGCTGGACGAACCGCTCGGCGCTGTCGGGTTCGACGATGCCCGCCACGATCTTGAGCAAGGTCGACTTGCCGGAGCCGTTGCGGCCGACCAGGCAGACCCGCTCGCCGGCCGAAACGGCGATTTCCGCGCCCTCCAGCAAGGGCTGGCCGCCGAAGGTGAGCGCGACGTCGCGAAGGTGGAGCAAAGGAGCCATGGCAGGCGGGATAGACTGCGGCGGCGCGCCTGTCACCATGCCGGGGCTTGCGAGGCGGCTCAGCTTGATCCACTATGATATTACGTTTTGTATCTCATATGAGATAATGCGATGAGACAGCCGGCCCTGCGCAAGCCTCGCCCCGCCCGTATCGGCGACAATGGTGGCCCGCCGCTCGAAGAGAAGAAGCGCAAGCCGCGAGCTAGTAGGGACGAGATCGGCCGCACCTTCGACTGGCGCTTCGCCCATCGCAAGGCCTGGAAGAAGCCGCGCGAGATCGCGCTCCGGCGGCAGGAGCGGGCCGAGGCGCTCGGCCTGACCTATGAGGAATATACGCTCGAAGTACTGGAGCGCGGCTATTTCCCGCAGGAACAGCATGTCGAGACGATCGTCGCCAGGCGGCCGGAGCGCCGGCGCGACGGCGGCATGGTTGGGCAGTCGCTGAAGGGAAGGCGGCTGAAGAAGTAGGGCCGGGCGTCGTTAATGCCATCACTCAGCCCTCATCCTGAGGAGCGATCGTAGATCGCGCCTCGAAGGATGCTTCAGGAGGCTCCGGAACCATCTGGAGCATCCTTCGAGACGCCGCTGCGCGGCTCCTCAGGATGAGGCTGTTGGGGGACCTAGGCCCGAAGCACTCGCCGCAGGACCTTGGTCATCGGCCGCTCGAACCAGTGGTAGACCGCCAGCGCCGCGAGCACGGCTCCGACCAGGGCCAGCACGATGAAGAGTCCGGTCGCGCTTGGTGCAGTCCGGGCGAAAGCCTCGCGCAGCGCCCGCATCGCGAAGGGGTGGACGAGGTAGAGCGCATAGGAGGCGTCGCCCAGAACCGCGAGGGAGCGCACCAGCGCCGAAGGGGCAGTAACGTTGCGCCCGCAGGCCGCGGCTATGACGAGGAGCAGCGCGGCCGGCCCGCGCAGGGCGACGGCGCCCCAGGAGGTCTGGGCCCAGCCGTCGCCGGAGGCGATCACGAACAGGACGACGCCGACTGCCGCCATCAGCCAGCGCAGGCGGCCTTCGAGCCTGAGACCATTTTGGCGGAGCAGCCCGACCGCCATGCCGGCGGCGAATTCGAGCACGATCGGCTGGCCCCAGAAGCCGAAGGGCAGGGGAAACGGCCCGGCTAGCGCCTGCATGGCGACGAGGCCGGCGAGAGCGATGCAGACCAGCGGCACGACCAGCCGTCCCGGCGCCAGCAGGGCGACGCCGAACAGGGCGTAGAACAGCATCTCGTAGTTCAGCGTCCAGCCGAGCGAATAGATCGGTTGCAGCTCGTTCGCCGCGTTCGCCATCGGCCAGAACAGGTAGGACGCGGCAATCTGCGCGAGGCTCGGTGCGTCGGAATTGACCAGCGCGGGCGAGGCGAGCAGCACTGCGAGGAAGAGCGTCGTCGCGGCCCAGTAGAGCGGCACGATCCGGGCGATGCGCCGGGCGATGAACAGACGCGCGCCGTCCGATCGGTCGAACAACCCGGCCGAGGAATGCACCATGATGAAGCCGGAGATGACGAAGAACAGGTCGACGCCGGCGGTCCAGGGCAGGGCATGCGAGGGCGTGAAGGCGGTGCCGGCCCGTGCCGCGAGGAAGCCGGCATCCGCCTGGACGTGATGGACCGCGACCATCAGCGCCGCGAGCGCGCGCAGGACCTGGATGCCGTAGAGCTGGGGCAAGGCTAGGATCGTCTTCGAAAGAGGTGAGGTGAGCGCGGAAGCGCTCAGGCAAACCACAAGCGCGCGGGATCGTCGAGACCGAAGCGACCGGGCGTGGCGGCGATGGCGGCTAGGCCCTGCTCGGCCGGGTCGTCGGCGGTGATGACATTGAGCGCGAAGCGGGCTGCGAGATCCTCGACCGGCGGCTTGCCGGCGAAAACGGCGTGGATCGTCGCCTTGTCGGCGAGCGGCAGGATGCGTGGGACGATGCCGCCAGCCAAGTAGACGCCGCCCGTCGCCTTGAAGCCGAGCGCGAGATCGCCGGCGACGCGGGCGAGCAGCCGCCAGAAGCAAACCACCGCCATCAGCGCGCCGGGATTGCCGTCGAGCGCCAGCGCGGTCACGTCGGCGGCGCTGACATCGGGTTCAGCGACGTCGGATTGGCGCATCACCGCGCGGTGGAAGCGGATGAGGCCGCTGCCGCTGAGCAGTTCCTCGACCGTGACGCGTGGAATGCCCTCGGCCAGGGCCGGCCAGAGCTTCACCTCGGTCGGGTCTTCCGGGCCGATGCCGATATGGCCGGATTCGGTCGGAACCAGCATGCCGGTGTCGCCGCGCCGCAGCAGCGCAGCGGCGCCGAAGCCGGTGCCGGGCCCGAGCACGAGGCGCGGCCCTTGCGGTTCCGGCTGGCCGCGGACGAGATTGACCAGGTCGCGGTCCCTGAGCACGGCCAGCGAGGCGGCGAGCGCCTCGAAATCATTGACCAGCAGTCCTTGCTCGAAGCCGAGCGCGCGGCCGAGCACCGGCCCGTCGAAATGCCAGCTGGCATTGGTGAGCTGGGCCTTGCGGCCGTCGAGCGGGCCAGCGACGGCGAGGATGGCCGAGCGCGGCTTGACCGTCAGCGTCGACAACACCGAGCCGAGCGCAGCCTCCGGCGTCGGGTGCGCGCCGGTGCTGATCCTTGCCAGCGGCTCATGCAGCGCACCGGGCGTCGGCACCAGCGAGAGCCGGCAATTGGTGCCGCCGATATCGGCCACCAGGACCGGATGAGGAAAGCCCGCGCTCACGCGTGCTTCTTCCAGGGCGAGAACCAGCCGAGGCCTTCGAGCGTGCCGGCGCGCGGGCGGTACTCGCAGCCGACGAAGCCGGCATAGCCGAGCGAATCGAGCTGCGCGAACAGTGCGGGATAATCTGGCCGCGTGCCGTCGGGCTCGTGCCGGCCCTCGGCATTGGCGATCTGGACATGGCCGACCAGCGGGTAGAGGGCCTCCAGGCGCGCGCCGACATCGCCGTGGATCAATTCGCAATGATACATGTCGAACTGCAGCTTGACGTTCGGCCGGCCGGCTTCGCGGACATAAGCCGCCGCCTGATCGAAATCGTTGAGGAAATAGCCCGGCATGTCCTTGCCGTTGATCGGCTCGAGCAGGAGGTCGACACCATGCTCAGCCAACTTGTCGGCGGCATAGGCGAGCGAGGCGCGATAGGCCTTCTGCGCCGCCGGATCGTTCGGATCGGTCAGGCCTGCCATCATGTGCAGGCGCTTGACGCCGGTCTCGTGGACATAGGCCAGCGCAGTGTCGATGCCGTTGCGGAATTCCTCCTCGCGGCCGGGCAGGGCGGCCATGCCGCGCTCCCCCTTGTTCCAGTCGCCGGGTGGCAGGTTGAACAGCGCCTGCTCCAACTCGCCGCCAGCGAGGGCGAGGCCGACCTTCTCCGGTGCGTGCTCATAGGGGAACAGGAACTCGACCGCTTCGAATCCTGCCTCGGAGGCCGCCTTGAAGCGGTCGAGGAACTCCCACTCGTTGAACATCATCGAGAGATTGGCGGCAAAACGCGGCATGGTCGGTCTCGTCAGTCGGATCGAGGCGGCAGGCTAGCCCGTTAGGACCGGCGCGTCATCGATAACCTGCGCAGGCGGGTGAGGGTTCCGTCCCGTCAGCCGCCGAGCAGGCGCGGCAGCGACGAGGCGAGCAGCGCGATGCCCGACAGCGTCAGCAGGCTGAGTACGATGCGGCGGAAGGCCTGCTCGCTAATGCCGATATAGAGCTTTCCGCCGAGCAGGGAGGGGATCAGCATCGCCGGCGCGACGATGGCGAAGGCCGGCCACATCTGGCGCGTGACGTTCCCGGCCAGGACATAACCGAGCATGGTCATCGCGAGCATGGTCAGGTTGAAGTTCTGGACGATCGAGCGCTGCACGTCCTTGTCCATGCGGCGAAGCGAGCACCACAGCGTCGGCAAGACGCCGGTGAAGCCGCCGAAGCCGCCCATGATGCCGCCGGTCAGGCCGATCGCGCCGTCCGCCAGCCGTCCGCCGAAGCGGAGCGGCGGCAGATGCGGGACGAACAGCATGATCGGGCACCACACGGCCAGCAGGATGCCGAGCCCTGCCTTGAACAGGTTGGGCTCGACGAGCGGCAGCAGCAGGACACCGATCGGGATGCCGGCGAGGCCGCCGAGCAGGAAGGGCCAGAGCCGGGCGAAATCGAAGCCGCGGCGCACCGTCACGGCCGCGATGGTCTGGCCGGTCAACCCGCCGAACACGGCCATGACCGCGGCAAGCTTGGGATCGAGCGTCCAGGCCCAGACCGACATTGCGACGAGGCTGAAGGCGAAGCCGGAGAGCCCCTGCACGAAGCCGGCGAGAGCGGCGCCGAGGGCCAGGATTACGATGGTGGAGGTGTCCATGGGCCGGGCTGCTCGATCGCTTGCGTCGACAATCAAGTGCTGGTCGTCCCGGGCGACCATAGGGAGACCCGGGATCCATGCCTGAGCTTGTCCGATGGAGGCTCAGGCATGGATCCCGGATCGGCGCCGCTGGCGCGGCTTGTCCGGGATGACTCGCGAAAAACGGAGAGTGGCGAGCTACTTCTTCGCTTCCGGCTTGGCCGGCGGATTCGGGTCCTTCGAAAAGCCGCGGAAGACCATGTCGGGCGAGGAGGTGTTATGGCGCGAATGGGTGGTGCGGCCCATCCAGACGTCGGTCGCCTTGCCGCCGGTGAAGGGCATCAGCGCTTCCTCGCGCCAGCCCTTGGCGCCGGGCTCGCGGATGGCGATGCGGGCGACGTCGTTGTTGAACTCGGTGACATACATCGAACGCAGGGCGGCGAAGGCCTTGCCGCCGGTCACCGGCTTGTCGAGGACGGCGTCGAGCACCATGCGGTTCTCGTCGACGCTGTCGAGCTTGAGCGTGCCGGAAGAGCCGTCCTTGAAGGCGAGCTTGAAGGAGAGCGTCTTCGGATCGAAGGCGATCTCCCTGATGTTCACGACGGGACGCGCGCCATCCTGCTCGACCGGGCCGAACAGGAAGGAGGAACCGTAGGCGGCGGCCGAGAGCTGCTGCGGCGGCAGCGGCCGGACGCGCCAGTAGCCGTCCTGCGGATAGACGACCAGCACCTCATAGGAGCCGGTCTTACCGAGCTTCCAGAGCTGAACGAGATGCAGGCCCTTCTCGACGCGGTCGCCGACCCGGAAGGTCGTCTCGGCCGGGCGCCAGAAGCTCTCGAAGGTGTAGCCGACCAGCCAGTATTCGATGCTCTCATAGAACGTGATGCGCTGCGGCGGCACCGGCGCCTTGTGGACGGGATCGCCGCTCATGTCGCAATCGGTCCAGTCGGCATCCCAGTTGTCGCGCAGCAGGCCGGCGATGTAGGCCGGGTGCGCCGCCTCGATGCGGAAGCGCCGGACCTCGGGCGAGATCGCCTTGATGGTGACGTTGTCCTTCTCGGCGCAGGCGACCTGCTCCGACTCGTTCTTGACCTCGACGGCGACGTCGCCGGCGGCGTGGGCCGCGCCGGCGGCAGCGAGAATGAGGGAGAGCGAAACCGTGAGCGAACGGACGAGGCTGCGCATGACCATCCTTCGATTGAGCGGCTGTCGGGCCGCGATCCTGGAGAGGGCGAGATGAACGCAGGCTGGCTGGCACGCATCCGCCTCGCGAAGCGCTTCATAAAGAAGGCCACGCGCCGATGAAAGCGCGGGGCCCGGGATCCGCCATGAAGCGGATGTCAGGATTGCCGCTGGCGCGGCCGGTCAGGCCTGCCGGCCCGCCTCGTCGGCAGGCGCACGGCCGAGCCGGTAGAGATTCTGGAGGAGAGCCTCCAGACCCGCACCCTGACCTGCGGTGTGCAGGTCGATGCGGCCAACCTTCTCGACCAGCTTCTCGAGCGCCTCGAGTTCCTTGAGGCGGACGAGCAGCGGGTTGTCCTCCATCAGGCGCGCCGTGTTGAGGAGCGAGCGGGTCGCCGCCGTCTCCTCCTGGCGGCGGATCAGGTTGGCCTTGGCCACTCGCTCCGCCTCGACGACCTTGTTGAGGAGCTCGCGCACCTCTCCGGGCAGGATCACGTCCTTGATGCCGAGCTCGGTGATCTCGACGCCGAACGCCGTGATCCGCTCGCGCACATAGGCCTTGATCTCGGCATCGATGGCGGCGCGGGCCGCCAGGATGTCGTCGAGCGCCCGGGTCGCGATCGCCTCGCGCACGGCGAACTGCACCAGCCGGTACAGCGTCGTGGCGAGATCGTTCGTCGCCGCCGCGAGCTTCCGCGCGTCGGTGACGCGATGGAAGGCCGTCAGCGTAACGCGCAGCGCGATGCGGTCCCTGGTCAGGATCTCCTGCGCGGTGATCTCGACCGGCTGGGGCCGCAGATCGACCTTGGCGATCCTGACCGTCCGGCCGACCTGCCAGAAGGCATGGCGACCGGGCTGGAGCTCATCGACGAGCACGCCGTCGACGAAGAGCAGGCCGACCTCGTGCGCCTCGACGATCGCGAGCGCGACCACGGGCGAACGCGTCAGGTCGAGCTTGTCGAGATGACGGGGCTCGACCGCGAGCACGGTCCTGGTGTCGATCAGCTCGCTCTCGACCCGCGTGACGCAGGTCCAGAAGGCGCGCGTCTGCAGCGGCGCGAGGAAGTGCCGGGGCTGACCGTCCAAGGCGACGATCGCGATCTCGCCCGGACCGGTGCGCACGACATGGAGATGCTGCGCGACGAAGTCGGGATGGCCCTTCTCATAGACGCTGAGCTGCTCGGCCGGCAGCTCGGTGCCGACCACGGGGACGACGTCGAGACTCAGCCGCTTCAGCGGATCGAGCAGCACGTGCCGGCCGGGCTCGAGCAGGCGCTCGAACTTGCCGTCGCGCCGGAGCAGGCCGCGCTCGTTCTCGGCGATCTGCGCCGTCAGGCGAAGAATATGTCGCGTCATCGTCATCTCCATAGTCTTGGCCTCCCGCAGCCCTTGCCGCGAGACGCCGCCTTTGGCCGGGGCAGCACCACGCCGCTCCGGCAAACTCGAAAAATGGGTCACCGCCCCGCCTTCCAGCGCGGCCGTTGCGGGTCATGGCTTGAAGGCCGCCGGGCGCGCACGGGACTTCGGGCGGCGCACCATTGCCCGAAGGCGAAGGCTTGCCGCGCCGTGTCGACGGCGGTTTCGGCGGCCGGTATCCGCCATGACGCGGAGCACCGGGCACGCTTGCCGCTCCAGCCCTCGCGGCCACCGAAGCGGCAGGTCGGGCCGTCACGGCGCGGAAAGCAAGGCGGCTTCCCGATTGTACCTTCGCTGTTCAGGCGAATGGTTTGGAACGAAGGATTCGAACCTTCGACAACAAGAACCTGACTCTTGCGCTCTACCAGACTGAGCTAGTTCCATGACCCCGGACGGATTTGAACCGCCGACCTCCCGGTCCTGAACCGGGCGCTCTACCAGACTGAGCTACAAGGCCTTCCCTCCGGCGCGGAACACACTCCCCACAAAGCGGTGTGCGCCAGCCTGGGCTCGGCGAGCCAGGACCCGAGGCGTCCGAAGGGAGGGCTGCTCTAAGGGCAGAGGTGACCTTGCGCAAGCCGGGAATTGCTGGAGTGCGATCACCTTTGGTAACCGAGTGTGAAAACCTGAGCGGCTCCCCGCTGACCTTGCGACATCGGGAGCACTTGCGGGCAGGCTCGACATCGCGCCCAACTGAGCGTGCTGACGCGGCCTGGGGCGGTGATCGATGCAGATGCAGTTGCTGGCCGCCGGTATGCTGATGATCCTGATCGGCGTCGCCCATTCCGTGATCGGCGAAATCCTGATCTTCCGGAAATTGCGGGCAGGGACGATCGTGCCCTTGCTCGCACCGGCGCCGCTGCGCGAGCGGCATCTGCGCATCCTCTGGGCCAACTGGCACCTGACTTCGGCGCTTGGCTGGGGATTGGCGGCGCTGCTGATCCTGATCGCGGCGGCGCCCGATCCGTCGTCGCATGCCCTGCATGTGCGGATCATCGCGATCGCGACGCTCGCCGGCTCGGCCCTCGTGCTCTACGCGACGAAGGGCCGGCATCCGGGCTGGCTCGGCCTGCTGATCGCGGCCGGATTGGCTTGGATCGGGCAGAGCGGCGCGTAAATGCTAGCGCGATAGCAGCGCGTAGACGTCGCCGGAGTTCGCCTCGTGCGGCAGGTCGCGGAGATGCTCGCGCATCGCCTCGGCGTCGACTGCTTCGGCGAAGACGAGCTGCTGGCTCTCGCCGAGCGCGACATTGAAGCGATACGGCCCGAGCGCGACGAGCCGGTCGAGGCAGGCTTCCGCGACATCGCGCTGGATCGTGGTGAACTCGAAGGAGAGGGCGGGCGGGGTCTGTGAGAGACCAGCGAGGACATGCGCTTCGAAGCCCTCGACATCGACCTTGATGAAGGCGGGCAGGCCGTGCTCGCCGATCAGCGCATCGAGCGTGGTGCAGGGCACGGTGAGCTCGCGATCCCAGACCTGCTCGCGCCAGCCGTCCTGGCCGTGGGCCGCATCGACGAACTCGCCCGAGAGGGTCGAGACCGTCGGGTTGGCGCTGTTGATCCGGAGCGTCGCGCTGCCCTCGCTGTTGCCGCAGGCGGCCTCGACCAGCGTCACCTTGGGATCGCGGCCATGGATCAGGCGCAGGGCGCGGGCGGGGCCGGGTTGCGGTTCGAGCGCGACGACGCGCGTGCCGAGGCGGCGGAAGGAGGAGATGCGGTCGCCGACATGGGCGCCGATGTCGAAGGCGAGATCGCCGGCCCTGAGGAAGCGGGCATAGAGCGAGTCCATCGCGGCCTTGCGGACGTGGTCGCCATGGTAGACGCGCAGCGAACGCGAGAGGCTCCTGGCGGTGCCCTTGGGATAGGCGACCGGCTTCATCTGGTGTCGCCGCCCTGGATCGCGACGATCTCGGCCGGCGGGTCGAAATCTTCGGGGATGCCGCAGAGACCAGTGCGGACGAAGAGGGCGCCCAGCGCCGGCGCCGCGGTCAGCATGGCGAAGGGGATGGCGAGGATGTAGCCCGCGGTCAGCGGCAGCGACCAGATCAGCACGGTCGGCGACAGAACCGCGAGCGTGCAGAAGATGTAGAGCCCGAATAGCAGATGCGGCCAGAGGCCGGCGAAGGCGGTGGTGAAGGAGAGGGCGTGGGCATCGCGTGCCTGGCCGTTCCAGCCGATCCTGGCCTTGCCGAAGGCGAGGCCGACCATGAACAGCGTCGTCCGGAAGGTCGAGACTGCGCCCTGCAGGAAGGCGAAGACGATCTCGATCAGCGAGGAGACGATGAAGCGGGCGGTTCCGCCATAGCGCTGCGTGCCGTCCTTGGTCAGCAGGATGTCGGCGAAGCCGGCGAGCTTCGGTGACAGGTACATCGCGAAGAACAGCAGATAGAGGAAGGCGGCGAAGCCGGCGGGGTAATCGGCGACGCCGCGGTCCTCCAGCACCTTCAGCGGCATCAGCGCGATCATCAGCGTCCAGGCCGGCAGGCCGATGAACATCAGGATCGCCCAGGCGAGCTGGAAGCGGCTCATCGCCTTCAGGCCGGGAATGCCCATGATCTTCAGGTACTGGAGATTGCCGAGGCACCAGCGCAGGTCGCGCCGGGCGAATTCGAGCATGGTCGGCGGGTTCTCTTCCCAGCTGCCCGCCTCGACCGGCAGCACGCGGACCTCGTAGCCGGCGCGGCGCATCAAGGTCGCCTCGACCTGGTCATGGCTCATGATCGGCCCGCCGAGCGGCGGTCCGCCCGGTACGGTCGGCAGATGGCAGTGGTCGCGGAAGGGCGCGATCCGCACCATGGCGTTGTGGCCCCAGAACGGGCCGCAGTCGCCGATCCACCAGGCCGAGCCCATGGTGTAGGGCCGCATGCCGTGACGCATGCCGAACTGGAAGATGCGGGCAAAGGCGGACTTGCTCGGCATGCCGACGACGAGGCTCTGCAAGATGCCGAGCTTCGGATAGGCCTGCATCATCCGGGCGAGCTTCACGATCGCCTCGCCGGACATGACGCTGTCTGCGTCGAGCGGCAGCATCAATTCGTAGCGATCGCCCCAGCGCTCGCAGAAATCGCGGACATTGCCGGCCTTGTAGCCGGCATTGTCGCTGCGGCGGCGATAGGTCAGGCGGCCCTGCTCACCGATGCGCGCGGCGAAGGCGGCGGCGAGCTCCTCCTCGGCCGCGGCGACGACCGGGTCATTGGTGTCGGAGAGGACGAAATAGTCGAACCAGGCGCCTTCGCCGGTGGCGTCGAGGCTCTGCTTGACGATTTCGAGCCGGCGGAAGGCGCGGGCCGGGACCTCGTTGCGCAGCGTCATCAGCACGGCGGTGCGGATGGCGAGCGGCGTACCGGCCTCGCCGGCGGCGGCAAACGGCGCGACCTGATCGAGCCCATCCTTCGTGCCGTGCAGCAGCCAGAGCCCGATCGCGGCGTTCCAGAAACCGAGCACCGTCCAGGGCGCGCCGAAGACGAAGGCGACGAAGATCGCGATATCGGCGAGGCTCCAGCCGCCAGCCGAGAGCACATGAGCGAGGCCCCAGAGCAGGGCCGCCAGCGTCGCGAGGTTCAGGCTGGCGACGAGCCAGCGCCGTGCCCGTAAGGTCCGGACCGACTGCAGCCCGGCCGGCGTCAGCCTCGAGTCCTCTTGCGCCGCCGCCTGGAACGTGGTCGGAGCGGGACGCTGGTTCATGGCGGTTTCCGTCATGGGTCCATCAGGCTGGCGGGGAACGGCGCGGAGGGCGATGCGTGGTAAAGCCGGCAATCGCAAACGAAGCAAGCGCGCAGGCGACCGCGCTCTGGTATGCCGCCGCGCGTGAATGTGTCCTGAACACGGAAGAATTGCCGGCACCCGGGCCGGGCGAATGCCTGGTGCGCACGCTCTGGAGCGGCATCAGCCGCGGTACCGAGCGGCTGGTCTTCGAAGGCCGGGTGCCCGAGAGCGAATATGAGCGCATGCGAGCCCCCCTCCAGCAGGGTGCGTTCCCGTTCCCGGTGAAATACGGCTACTGCGCTGTCGGCACGGTGGATGCGGGGCCAGAGGGACTGCTCGGCAGCACGGTGTTCTGCCTGCACCCGCATCAGGACCGCTTCGTCGTGTCGGCGGACCGCGTGACCCAGTTGCCGGAGGGGTTTCCGGCGAGGCGAGCCGTGCTCGCGGCCAATATGGAAACCGCGCTCAATGCGCATTGGGATGCCGGCTCAGGCCCGGCCGATCGCATCGTCGTGGTCGGTGGCGGAGTGCTCGGCCTGCTTGTTGCCTATATTGCTGCCAGGCTGCCGGGAACGGAAGTGACGCTGGTCGATCTCGACGAGAGCCGTGCCGGGCTTGCCGAGGCGCTGGGCTGCCGCTTCACGCTGCCGGCGGACTGTCCTGTGGATGCCGATCTCGTCTTCCATGCCAGTGCCAGCGCCGCCGGCCTCGCGACTGCGATCGGTGCGGCCGGGTTCGAGGCGCGCATCGTGGAGCTGAGCTGGTATGGCGAGGGCAGCGTGGCGGCTCCGCTAGGCGGTGCCTTCCATGCCCGCCGGCTGCAGCTTATCTCCTCGCAGGTCGGGCATGTCTCGCCCTCGCGGCGGGCGCGCTTCGACTATGCCCGCCGGATGCAGGCGGCGCTGGCGCTGCTGGCGGATGAGCGCCTCGACGCGCTGATCACCGACGAGATCGCGTTCAGGGACGCTCCGTCGCGCCTGCCGGCCCTGTTCGCCGGCGCGGGGCTGACCGCCGCCCTGCGCTATTGACGCGACGCCCTGGCGTTCGCCAAGACTGCGCGCGCTGAAGGAGGCCGCCCCATGTTTTCCGTCGAAGTCCGCGATCGCATCATGATCGGCCATTCGCTGCCCGATCCCTTCTTCGGCCCGGCGCAGGCGATGCATGGCGCGACCTTCGTCGTCGATGTCGCCTTCTTTCGCGAGAACCTGACCCGCCAGAACGTCGTGGTCGACATCGGCGCGGCGCTGACCGTGCTGAACGAGACGCTGAAGCCGCTGAACTACAAGAACCTCGACACGCTGCCGCAATTCGAGGGCGTGCTGACCACGACCGAATTCCTCTGCAAATACATCTTCGACGCGATGGCGCTGGCGGCCCGCACCGGCAAGCTCGGGGCCGACGCCGCCGATCTCGCCAGGATCCGCGTCACCCTGCACGAAACCGACCTGGCGCGGGCGAGCTATGAGGGCGCGCTCGCGTGAGCGAGATCGTCTTCGCCATTCCCGGTGATCTCTCGCTTCCGACCGGCGGCTACGCCTATGATCGGCGATTGCTCAGGGAATGGCGCGAGATGGGCGTTGCGGCGCGGCATCTGCCGCTGCCGTGTGGCTTCCCGAATCCGAGCGACGCCGACCTCACCGCGACCGGGCGCGCGATCCTGTCGCAGCCCTATGACAGCGTGCTCCTGATCGACGGGCTCGCCTATGGTGCTTTCCCGGAGAGCATCGCAGCCGGGCTTGCGGGACGCGTCGTCGCGCTGGTGCATCATCCGCTCGGGCTCGAGACGGGACTGACACCGACGCAGGCGGCCGAGTTCGTCAGGCGTGAGGCCGCGGCGCTGCGCTATGCCGCGGCCGTGCTCGCCTCCAGCGAGACGACGAAGCGGCTGCTGGTCGCCGATTTTGGCGTGCCGGCGGAACGGATCACTGTGGCGGAGCCAGGTGTCGATCCGGCGGCGAGGGCGGTCGGCTCCGGTAGTGAGACTCTCGCATTGCTGGCCGTCGGCTCGCTCGTGCCGCGCAAGGGCTATGACGTGCTCATCGCCGCACTGGAGGGATTGGCCGAAGAGCCTTGGCATCTCACCATCGTTGGCGCGGACGACCGAGCGCCTGCGACCACTACCGCGCTGAAGGCGCAGATCGCCGCTGCCGGGATGTCCGAGCGGATCAGGCTCGCCGGCGCGCTCACGCAGGCCGAGCTCGACGCCGCCTATGCGAAAGCCGATCTCTTCGTCATGCCCTCGCTATTCGAAGGCTACGGCATGGTGCTGACCGAGGCGCTGGCGCGCGGCCTGCCGATCCTCTGTACCACGGGCGGCGCGGCGGCTGAGACGGCGCCGGACGCGGCTGCCTTGAAGGTGCCACCGGGCGATATCGCGGCGCTGCGGGCTGGGCTGGCACGGTTGTTGGATGACGCAAACGAGCGGCGGCAACGGGCCGATGCTGCCTGGCAGGCGGCCAGCGCATTGCCGCGCTGGCGGCAGACTGCGACGATCGTCGCCGACATATGTGCGAGGGTGTTCCCATGAGCGGATTTTCTCCCGATTGGCTCGCCCTGCGCGAACCGGCCGACCATGCCGCGCGCAATCCGCAGGTGCTGGCGGCGGTCGGCTCGACCTTTTCGGACCGGCAATCGCTGTCGATCATCGATCTCGGCAGCGGCGCCGGCTCGAACCTGCGCGGCAGCTACAGCGTGCTGCCGGCACGCCAGCACTGGACCCTGGTCGACGCCGACAGCCGCCTGCTCTCGGTGGCGCGGCGCAAGCTCGCCGAATGGGCCGACGAAGCGCAGGAGCAGGGCGAGGAGCTCGTCCTGCGCAAGGATGACAAGACGCTGACGGTCGATTTCCGCCAGGTGGACCTGACCAAGGATCTCGAATGGGTGCTCGGCTGGCAGCCGGACCTGGTCACCGCCGCGGCGCTGTTCGATCTCGCCTCGGTGCGCTGGCTCGAGCGCTTCGTCGCCTCGCTCGTCAGCATGCGGCTGCCGCTCTACACCGTGCTGACCTATGACGGCCGCGAGAGCTGGGAGCCGGCGCATGCCGACGACCAACGCATGCTCGCCGCCTTCAACCATCACCAGCACACGGACAAGGGCTTTGGCCCGGCAGCCGGGCCCGAGGCCACGGAGGCGCTGGCGCAAGCCTTCCGCAAGGCCGGCACGGCGGTCACGGTCGGCGAAAGCCCGTGGCAGCTTGGCGCGGATCACGTCGATCTCGTTCGGGAACTGGCGGCTGGGATTGCCGCCGCCGTGACCGAGACTGGTCATGTCTCCCCGGAGACGATTGCGAATTGGCTGGATGCCAAGCGCAGCGCATCCGTGACGATCGGCCATCAGGACCTGTGGGCACGCCCGGTCTGAAGCCGGCGTCATTGCCAAGCGCCGCGAATTCGGCCATGCCGCGATCCCGACCATGACTTCGCTTCCCCTCACCATCCGCCAGGAGCTGCCGGGCGACGCCGCGGCGATCGAGCGCCTGCACGAGCGCGCCTTCGGGCCGGGCCGCTTCGCCCGCACCGCCTCGCGCCTGCGCGAAGGCGCGCCGCACGATCCGGCGCTGTCCTTCGCCAGCCATGTCGGCACCTTCCTGGTCGGTTCGGTCCGGGTGACGCCGATCCTGGCCGGCGGCGGGCCGGGGCTGATGCTCGGGCCGCTCACAGTCGATCCTGCCTTCGAGGGCCGCGGCATCGGCGCTGCGCTGATGAACGCCGCGATCGAGGCGGCGCGCGAGCACGGCCACGAGCTGATCCTGCTGGTCGGCGATGCGCCCTACTACGCCCGCTTCGGCTTCAAGCCGGTGAAGCCGGGGCATCTCGTCCTGCCCGGCCCGACCGATCCGGCGCGTTTCCTGGCGCTGGAGCTCAAGGATGGCGTGCTGGCGCAGCGTAGCGGCGCGGTGGCGGCGCTGCGCTGATCACACCTCGCGCTTGAACCTGCGGCCGCTCTCTCCGATCCAGCCGGCGACCAGCGCGCCGAACAGGATGGCGAGGCCGATCAACCCGACGAAGAGCGGCGAGATCGAGACGCCGCGGACGATGCCGGAATCGCTGATGCGCAGGCCGATCCAGTCGGCGCCGGCGAATTGCCGCCCCGAACGCACCGGCACGATGCGTGGGATGGTGACGCCCGAGCCGGTTTCCTGGCCGATCCGGCGCGAGGAGCCGCCGGTCGCCTCGGCCAGCGCCTGGAGCTTGCCGGGGTCGCTGACCACCTCCATCAGCTCGCGCGGGTTCTCCGGGCCGATACTGGCGAAGGCGGTGAGGTTCTCGGTGGTGATCTTGTGCAGGCCGAACTCGCTCGCCGCGGTGCGGGCGACGAAGAGGCCTGGGCGGCCGGGTTCGAAAGGCACGGTACGGACCGAGCCATCGGGCGCGGTGATCGTCGCCGGAGCTGGATTGTCGCCAAGTGTCTGGCGCTCGATCTCGATGTTACGGCCGCGGGCGCTGGCGCGCAGCGCCTCTTCCTCGAGGTCCGGCTCCTTCATCAGCCAGTGGCTGAGCCGGCGCAGCAAATCGAGATGCGGGCCGCCATCGCGGAAGCCGCGGGCCCAGAGCCAGGCATGGTCGGAGAGGAAGAGCGCGACGCGGCCCTTCTGCTCGCGCGCCAGCAGCAGCAGGGGCCGGTCGCCGGGGCCGGTCATCACGGTCGAGCCCGAGCGGGCGCGGGCGCCGACCAGACGCAGCCATTCGCCCCAGCGCGGCGGCTCGACCTCGGAGCCTGGCAGGTCGCGGGTGACCGGGTGGCGCTTGCCGGGATCGCTGACCCTTGCGCGATAAGCCTCGTCGAAGACGCTGCCATCGGGCTGCGCCGGCAGGATCTGGCCCAGCGGGGTGCGTGCCAGCGACTGCGCGCCCGAATATTCCGGCCCGGCCGCGATCAGCAGCGCGCCGCCGTCGCGGACATAGCGGACGATGTTGTCGAAATAGACCAGCGGCAGGATCGACTGGTTGGCGTAGCGGTCGAAGATGATCAGGTCGAAATCCTTGATCTTGACCTGGAACAGCTCGCGCGTCGGAAAGGCGATCAGCGAGAGCTCGTTGATCGGCGTGCCGTCCTGCTTCTCCGGCGGACGCAGGATGGTGAAATGGACGAGATCGACATTGGCGTCGGCCTTGAGCAGGTTGCGCCAGGTGCGCTCGCCCGGATGCGGCTCGCCGGAGACCAGCAGCACGCGCAGCTTGTCGCGGACGCCGTCGATGGTGATGACGGCGCGGTTGTTGGCGAGCGTCAGTTCGTTGTCGAGCGGAGCCGCCTCGATCTCGATCACGTTCGGGCCGCCGCGGTCGATGCGGACCGGGACCTGGACGGTCTGGCCGGCGATCGCCTCGCGCCTTGCGATGATCTCGCCGTCGCGGCGCACCGTGATCGCGGCGCGGCCGGGCCCGCCCTTCTCGACGACGCGCAGGCGGACATTCTGCTCCTTGCCGACGATGCCAAAGCGGGGCGAATCGACCAGCACGATGCGCCGGTCGATCTCGCGTTCGCGGCCGGTGGTCAGCACATGCAGCGGCGCACGCAGGCCGAGCGCCTCGGCATTGGCTGGCGCGTCATGGGCGAGACCGTCGGTCAGCATGATCGCCCCTGCGACGCGCTCGGACGGGACATCGGCGAGGCCGTTGGCGAGCGCCTCGAACAGGCGGGAGCCGTCGCCGGCGCCCTGCTGGTCGGTGACCTCGATCGTCCGCGTCTCGATGCCGGAGACGCCGCGCAATTGCCGCTCGACCTCGGCCTGGGCGGCTTGCGTCTGCTGGGCGCGATCGGCGAGGCGGTTCGAGGCGGACTTGTCGACGACGACGGCGACGACGTCCTTGACCGGCTCGCGATCCTCGAAGACGAGCGAGGGGTCGGCCAGGGCGACGGCGAGCACGGCGAGCGCCAGGGCACGCAGGATCGCGCCGCGTCCGGCCAGCACCAGCGCCATGCCGGCGGCGATTGCGGCCAGAGCAGCGAGGCCGATCAGCAGCGGCAGCGGGACAAGCGGGGCGAAGGTCAGGCTCCACATCGGGCAGGATTTCCTTCGCTACTGACCGAGGCGTTCGAGCAGGGCCGGGACATGGACCTGATCGGCCTTGTAGTTGCCGGTCAGCGCGTACATCACGAGATTGACGCCGGCGCGCAGCGCCATTTCGCGCTGGCGCGGATCGGAGCCGGACATCGGCACGAGCGCCTCGCCGCGCCGCCCCACGGCCCAGGCCGAGGCGAGGTCGTTCGAGGTGATCACGATCGGCGAGACGTTGTCGCCGGCGCGGGCCGGGCGGCGGCCATCCTCGCTGGCGGGCGGCAGCACCTCGACCCAGGTCGTGCCGCTGTCATAGCGGCCGACGAAGCCGTCGAGGATGTAGAAGGTCTTGGTCAGCACGTGGTCGCGCGGGATCGGCTCCAGCTCGGGGATGTCGAGCGTCTGCAGCATGCGGCGCAATTGATCGCCTTCCGCCGTGGTGCCGCCGCCGGGTCGCACGTTCAATGCGTCGCGGGTGTCGAAGATCACCAGCCCGCCGCCCTTCATATAGGCCTCGATCTTGCGCAGCGTCTCGGCTGAGGGGATCGGCCGGCCAGCCACGACCGGCCAGTAGAGGATGGGGTAGAGCGCAAGTTCGTCCCGGGCGACGTCGACGCCGGCCGCCTCGCCCGGCTCCAGTGCAGTGCGGGCGCCGAGCACGATGTTGAGCCCGGCCATGCCGGCCTTGGACATGTCGTCGACGGCCTTGTCGCCGGTGACGACATAGGCGAGCCGGGTCGCGCTGGCGGCCGTGACGAGATCGCGCGGCACCGGCGGGCGCTGATCGGCCGGCGGAGCAGGGGGCGCCGGCTGCTGCTGGGCTTGCGCCCTGTCTGGAACAGCGAGCGTGGCGACAGCAAAAGCGAGGAGCAGCGCAGCGGGGGCCGCACGGCGGAAGCGGGCGAGGTTCATCCGGCCTCCGAGCCAGAGCGTCGCCAGCGTGTCGGCGATGAGCAGGAGCAACGCCAGCACGAGGAGCTGCGGGCGAATATCGCGGGCGACCGGCTGGTCGATCGGCAGCATCGGTGCGCCGAGCGCAGCGAGGTCGAGCGCCGCCAGCGTGTCGGTGGGGGCAAGCGTGTTGACCGCCATGGCGCCGTCGGTCGGGCCGTAGATGCCGGGCGGGTGGGCGAGCGTGGCCCGGCCGGTGAAGTTGCGCGCCACGGGCTGGGCCGTCGCCGGCGGCGAGCGGAAGGCGCCCTGGCCGTCGAGCACGCCGGTCGGAGACAGGGTCTCGACCTTGATCTCGCCGCCCTGGCTCTCGGCGGCTGTTGTGCCGGACATGGCGACGATCTTGCGCAGCATCTCGACGAAGAGGCCCGACAGCGGCAGGTTGGACCAGGTGGTGTCGGCGGTGACATGAACCATGGCGAGCACGCCGTCGCCGCGGCGTTCGCCGGTGACGACCGGCGTGCCATCCTCCAGCGCCGCCCAGGTCTTGCGGGCGAGGTCCGGCTCCGGCTCGGCCAGGATCTGGCGGGTGACGCGGACGTCCTCGGCCAAAGACGAGCCGAAGAAGGGGCTCTCGCGGATGAAGGGGGCGAGCTTGCGCGGCGTCTCCCAGGAGAGGCCGCCGCCGAGCGTGCGGCCGCCGCGTCGCAGGCGCACCGGCGTCAGCTCGTCCGAGGAGGCTGCGAGCCGGGCTCCGGCGAAGCGCAGCAGCACGCCGCCGCGCGCGACGAAGGCCGAGACCTTGGCGGCGGTGTCGCCGTCGAGCGCGCCGATGTCGGCGAGGATCAGCACGGAAAGGTTCTGCGCCAGCAGTTCGCCGACCGGGTCGGTCGAGCCGGCGCGCGGCTCGCGGATCTCGGCGAAGGGCGAGAGTGCACGCGCGACGTAATAGGTCGGCGAGAGCAGCGGCTGGGCGGTATCGGCGGTAGCGCCGGAGACGATGCCGACGCGGCGGCGCTTGGCGCGGTCGTCGAGCAGGGCGACGGCGCCGGCGCTGCGTTCACCGGTGATCTCCAGCCGCGAGACGGCGTTCCGGACCTCGATCGGCAGGGTCAGCCGTGCGGTGGTTGAGAGCTCATTGCCGCCGAAGACAAAGGGTGCGTCGCCAAGCGGCAGGCCCTTGAGGTCAAGCGCACGGACCTGGCCGCTCGCGGCGGCATTCGTCGTCGGGCGCAGCACCTTGACGGTGAGCGCGCCGGCGAGGTTCTCGGGCGCGGCGAGGGCGCGCTGCTCGGCCGGGCCGGCATGGATCGAGAGCCGGTTGGCGCCGGCTTCCTGCTTCAGCCGGGCGAGGAAATCGGCATCGCCGCCACCGACACCGAGCCCGTCGGCGACCCAGACCGTCTCGGCCTGGGGCTGGGTGCGCCAGAAGGCTTCGAGCCGCTGCAGATGGGCGCCGCGATCAGGCGCATGCGGCTGCAGGTTGAGCGCACGCAGGCGTTCGAGCGCGCCCTGCGGCTCGGCGAGGGCGATCTCGGCAGGGGCTTCGGCCAGGCCGACGACCGCGACGGGGCGGCCTTCGCGTCCGGCCGCCATGATACGGCTCTCGGCGATGGCCTGGCGTTCCAGCCAGTCGGTCGCGGCGCCGAAGCCGTTGTCGACCAGGAGCAGTAGCGGGCCGCGCAGGGCGGCGGCATCGCGCACCGGATTCCAGACCGGGCCGGCGACGGCGAGGATTGCCAGCGCCGCCACCGCCATGCGCAGCGCCAGCAGCCACCAGGGCGTATGCGCCGGCGTCTCGCGCTGTGGAATCAGGTCGCGCACGATCTTGAGCGGCGGGAAGTCGATGCGCTTGGGCCGCGGCGGCGTCACCCGCAGGATCAGCCAGAGCACGGGCAGGACGGCCAGCGCGATCAGGGCCAGCGGCGCGGAGAAGGCGATCGGCAGGGATGACAGCATCGTCCTCTCCTCCGGTCAGCCGGCCGGTCCACCGCGCGAGGCGGCGATCAGGCTGGCGATGCGCAGGACGCCCTCGCTCGCCGGACGGTCGGTCCGGTGCAGGGTCAGCGTCCAGCCGGCATGGCGGCAGGCTTCGCGGATGGCGTCGCGATGGGCCTGCAGCCGCTCGCGATAGTCCTCGCCCCATTTGCCGGCATCGCCGACCCGCAGCGTGAGGCCGTCTTCCAAGTCGAACAATTCGGCCTGGCCGGAGAAGGGGAAGGTCTCCTCGATCGGATCGGCGATTAGCAGGATATGGCCCCTGGCGCCGCTGCTCGCCAGCGTGGCAATGCGCTTGGCCAGCTCTGCGGCCGGGGTCAGACCGTCGGTGATCAGGATCGCGTCGGCGAGGCGCGGCAGCGGCTCTCCCGGCGGCAGGTCGGCCTCGCCATTGCGGCGGTCGGCGAGGATCGCCTGCGCCAGCAATTCGACGATGCGGCGCGAGGCCATCGGGCGCGTGAGACCGAGATGGCCGACGCGCTCGCCGGCTTCGACCAGGGCCTCGGCCAGAGCGAAGCCGGCGATCAGGGCGCGGTCGACCTTGCTGGACTGGGCGAGCGAGGAGGCAAAGCCCATCGAGGCCGAGCGGTCGATCCAGAGCCAGATCGCGTGCGAAGCTTCCCATTCGCGCTCGCGCACAAAGAGATGGCCGTCCCGGGCCGAGCGGCGCCAGTCGATGCGCGAGGCGGCTTCGCCGGTGACCAGCGGGCGGTATTGCCAGAAGGTCTCGCCGGGGCCGGAGCGCCGGCGGCCATGGATGCCGTGCACGCTGGCCGAGACCCGTCGCGCCTCCAGCACCAGCCGGGGCAGGCGCGCGGCGAGATCGAGCGAAGCCTTGAGGACCGGCTGGCCCGGCTGGCGCTCGGTTTGGCCGAGGACGCGGGTGCGCAGCATCAGAATGCCCTCAACCCAGACGCTCCACCAGCTTGGCGACGAGGCCCTCGACCGTCTCGCCATCGGCGCGGGCGGCGAAGGTCAGAGCGATACGATGCTTCAGGACGGGGGCGGCGAGCGCCGCGACGTCGTCGATCGAAGGGGCGAGCCGGCCTTCGACGAGGGCACGAGCGCGGGCGGCGAGCGTCAGCGCCTGGCTGGCGCGCGGGCCGGGACCCCAGGCGAGCTTGTCGGTGATCGCCTTCTCGCCCTCGCCGGGGCGGGCCGAGCGGACGAGGTCGAGGATCGCGTCGACGACCGCCTCGCCGACCGGCAGGCGGCGGACCAGGCGCTGCGTCGACATCAGGGTCTCGGCCGTCATCGCCTGCACCGGCTTGTGCTCGGTCGCTCCGGTGGTCTCGAGCAGGATGCGGCGCTCGGCCTCGCGGTCGGGATAGCCGACGTCGATCTCCAGCAGGAAGCGGTCGAGCTGGGCTTCCGGCAGCGGGTAGGTGCCTTCCTGCTCGATCGGGTTCTGGGTGGCGAGCACATGGAAGGGCGCCGGCAGGTCGTGGCGCTCGCCGGCGACGGTGACGTGGTGCTCCTGCATCGCCTGCAGCAGGGCCGATTGGGTGCGCGGCGAAGCGCGGTTGATCTCGTCCGCCATCAGCAGCTGGGCGAAGACCGGGCCCTTGATGAAGCGGAAATGGCGCTTGCCCTCGGTGCTCTCGTCGAGCACCTCGGAGCCGAGGATGTCGGAGGGCATCAGGTCGGGCGTGAACTGGACGCGCCTCGCCGACAGGCCGAGCACGATGCCCATCGCCTCGACCAGCTTGGTCTTGGCGAGGCCGGGCACGCCGACCAGCAGGCCGTGGCCGCCGGCGAGCAGGGTGATCAGCGAGAGGTCGACCACCTTCTGCTGGCCGAAGATGACCTGGCCGATCTCGGTGCGGGCGGCGCCGATGGCGGCAAGCGCCGCCTCCGCCGCCTCGACCACGCCGGTGTCGAGGTTGATCGGGGCGTTGGCATCACGGGCTTGCGCCACCATTGCGATCTCCTTCAGCCTCGCGTTCGCGCGGCCTTCCTATGCGATTCCAAACTGTGACCCCCGCGGGGAGCATGCTCAAGAGGCAGAGGGTGGCGGTGCACAACAGTCCGCTTCACGATTATGTAGAGTTCAAGGCGAGAGAGCGATGCAACCGGCATGCCGATGACGAAAGCGCGAGGTGACGTGACGACCGAGGCCGCTGGCGCGATGAATCGCCTGCTGAGCGCGCTCGGCACTGGTCCTGCCCGCGGGCTGCCGCCGGTGGAGCGCTGGAACCCGCCCTTCTGCGGCGATCTCGACATGCGCATCGCTGCAGATGGGACCTGGTTCTATTTGGGTACGCCGATCGGCCGGCCGGCACTGGTCAAGCTGTTCTCCTCGGTGCTGAAGCGCGAAGGCGACGATTACTTTCTCGTGACCCCGGTCGAGAAGGTCGGGATCAAGGTCGAAGATGCGCCGCTGCAGGCGGTCGAGATGGCGGTTGAGGGCGAGGGCGACCAGCGCAGCATCGCCTTCCGGACCCGCACCGACGATCTCGTCACCGTCGGCCCGGACAATGTCATGCGCTTCGAGAGGGCTGCGAACGAGGGCGTGAAACCCTATGTGCATGTCCGGCGCGGGCTCTGGGCCCGGCTCACGCGGGCGCTGACCTATGATCTGCTGGCGCTCGGCGAGATCAGCGAGAGCGACGGGCAGGCGCAGTTCGGCATTATGGCTGGCAGCGCCTTCCATGCCGTCGCGCCGGCCAGCGAGATCGAGGGACTCTGATGCAGCATCCGGCGAAACGACTTGCCGAGACGGCGTTCTGGAACGGCGACGATATCGAGGCGCTGCTGAAGCGTGCTCTGCGAGCCGAGCCGCCCGCGCTCGGCGACCTGATCGCGCGGCCGCGCGGCGACCATGACCTGCAGCCCGAGCCGACAGACATCCCCGACGAGGCGAGTGCGATCGAGGCGGCGGTGCTGATCCCGATCGTGCTGCATCCGGGCGAGCCGACCGTGCTCCTGACCCAGCGCGCCGCGGCGCTGCGCAGCCATTCGGCGCAGATCGCCTTCCCCGGCGGGCGCATCGATGCGGCCGACGGCTCGCCGCTGGTCGCGGCGCTGCGCGAGGCGGAGGAGGAAGTCGGGCTGTCGCGGGAGAAGGTCAGGGCGGTCGGCTATCTCGACGCCTATCTCACCGGCACCGGCTACCGCGTCACGCCGGTGGTCGGGCTGGTCGAGCCGCCGCTTGCGCTGACCATCAATCCGCATGAGGTCGACGAGGCCTTCGAGACGCCGCTCGCCTTCCTGCTCGACCCGGCCAACCATCAGCGCCACGGCCGTGAGTGGAAGGGGCGCTACCGCACCTACTATGCGATGCCGCATGGCGATCGCTATATCTGGGGAGCGACGGCCGGCATGATCCGCAATCTCTACGAGCGGCTCACCGGTTAGAGAGGTTACGCCGAATGCTGCGCTCGCTGACCGAGGAGTTCCTGCTCTTCGTCCTGCCGTTCTGCCTGTTCGCGGGCTATCTCGTGATCCGGCGGCGCAATCCGTTCGATGTCGAGCATTGGAGCGGCCATCTGTTCTGGCTCTCCGTCTCCGGGCTCGTGCTCGGTATCGCCTCCTTCATCTATGCAGGCGCGGTGGCGCAGCGGCATACGGGCCCGTTCGTGCCGCCGCATGTCGAGAACGGCCAGCTGGTCCCGGGCCATTTCGACGACCGGCCGAAGCCATGACCGGCATCGAGCGGCAGCATCTCGCCGCCCTGCTGGCGCGCGCCGATGTCGCCGCGCTCTTCTCCGTGCTGAACCGGGACGGGGAGGAGGCCCGCATCGTCGGCGGTGCCGTGCGCAATGCGCTGATCGGCGAGCCGGTCGCGGATGTCGACGTCGCCACGACCTGCCTGCCGCAGGTGACGATGCGGCGGGCGCGGGCGGCCGGCTTCAAGGTGATCCCGACGGGGATCGACCACGGCACGGTCACCGTCGTGATCGACGGCGCGCCGCTCGAGGTGACGACGCTGCGCCGCGATGTCGAGACCGATGGCCGCCACGCAGTCGTCGCCTTCGGCCGCGATTTCCGCGAGGACGCTCTGCGGCGCGACTTCACCATCAACGCGCTCGGCCTCGATGCGGCGGGCGCACTGCATGATTATGCCGACGGGCTCGCCGATCTTTCGGCGCGGAGGGTGCGCTTCATCGGGGCCGCCGGCGAGAGGATCGCCGAGGACTACCTGCGCATCCTGCGCTTCTTCCGCTTCCATGCCCGCTATGGCCTCGGCGAGCCGGATCGCGTCGCGCTCGCTGCCTGCATCGCCGGGCGCACCGGGCTGGACGGGCTGTCGCGCGAGCGGGTCTGGGCGGAGCTGCGCAAGCTGCTCGTCGCACCGCGGGCAGTCGAGACATTGCAGGCCATGGCGGGGGCGGGGCTGCTGCTGCCGGTGATCGGCGGCGTGCCACGCCTCTCGCGCTTCGCTGCGATCGCCCATGGGCCGGGGGAAAGCGTCTATCCGGCGTTCCGGCTGGCGGCGCTCGCCGTGGCGGTCAGCGAGGATGCGCTGAGGCTGCGCGAGCGGCTGCGGCTCTCCAATGCCGAGTTCGAGCGGATCGCCGACATCGCCGCGGCGCTGGAGGCGCTGTCGGGGAAGAGGGCGCTGCCGGAGATTACAAGCGTGCGGCGGTTGGCTGTCCGTATCGGGGCGGATGCGGTCGCCGGCGCGCTGGTGCTGCTCGGAACGACGGAGACGTCGGCCGATATCCATGCGCTGATTGCCGAGCTGACGCGGACGCCGCCCTTCCTGCCGACCGGAAAGGACGTGCTGGCGCTCGGCGTCAATGCGGGCCCAAAAGTCGGGCAGGTGCTCGATGCGGCGCGCGAGGCCTGGATCAAGGCCGGCTGCCCGGCCGGGCGAGAGAAGCAGATGGTGCTGGTCGCTCGGGCCGTCGGCGCGTGACGAACTGCTACGGCCACCTGACCGTCGGCGGCATCGAGGACAGGATCGAGGCGACGTTGCCGCCTGTCTTCAGGCCGAAGATGGTGCCGCGGTCATAGAGCAGGTTGAACTCGACATAGCGGCCGCGGCGGACCTGCTGCTCATGGCGGTCGGCCTCGCTCCAGGGCGTTGCCAGATTGCCGCGCAGGATGCGCGGGTAGATGTCGAGGAAGGCCTCGCCGACCGATTTGGTGAAGGCGAGGTCGGTTTCCGGATCGCCGGTCCAGACATAATCGTAGAAGATGCCGCCGATGCCGCGCGGCTCGTTGCGGTGCTTCAGGTGGAAATACTCGTCGCACCAGGCCTTGAAGCGCTCGTAATCAGCAACGCCGGCATGGGCCTCGCACGGCGTGCGCATCGCGGCATGGAAGGCCTGCGCATCGGGGTCGTCCTGGGTTCGCCTGCGATCGAGCACCGGCGTCAGGTCGGCGCCGCCGCCGAACCAGGGCTTCGTCGTCACGACGAAGCGGGTGTTCATGTGCACGGTCGGCGCGTGCGGATTCCAGGGATGGGCGATCAGCGAGATGCCCGTCGCATGGAAGCGCGGGTCCTCGGCAGCACCCGGGATCTGGGCGGCGAACTCCGGGGCGAAGCTGCCATGCACGGTCGAGACGTGGACGCCGACCTTCTCGAAGACGCGGCCGGACATCAGCGACATCACGCCGCCACCGCCCGCAACGCCGTCATGGTTGCTGCGCTGCCAGGGCGTGCGCACGAAGCGGCCGGGCTGGTCGGTCTCGGGCGGGAAGGGGCCGCTCGCCTCGTCCTCGATCTGCTCGAAGGCGGCGCAGATGCGGTCGCGCAGGCTCTCGAACCAGGCGGCGGCGCGCGGCTTCAGGGCTTCGACGATAGCGGGATCGAAAGCGGCGGTTTCGGTTGTGTGTCCGGTCATATCTGGTCTCGCTGTCAGGCGTCGGCCGGCGCGGGATAGGCGCGCAGCTGACGCAGCGCCTCGCCCACTACCATCGCTGCGGCCATGGCGACATTGAGCGAGCGCAAATCGCGGCGCATGGGAATGTGCACGCTGGCCTCGGCCGCAGCATAGACCTCCGGTGGCACGCCGGCCGACTCGCGGCCGACCATGACGATGTCACCGGGCAGGAAGGCAAAGTCGGTATGAGCGCAGGCGCCATCGGTCTCGGCCAGGACGAGGCGATGGCCGGCCTCACGCCGCCAGGCCTCGAAGGCGCGGAAGGAATCATGGCGCGTCACCGCGGCCCGCTCGATATAATCCATGCCGGAGCGGCGGAAATTGCGGTCGGAGACGTCGAAGGCTGCGGGCTCGACGATGTCGACGGCGATGCCGAGGCAGGCCGCCAACCGGATCATCGTGCCGGCGTTCTGCGGGATGTCGGGCTGGTAGAGGGCGAGGCGCAGCATGGGTGCGTCATCCGTGCTGCGCCCGCCATCGTCAAGCTTCGCCGCCGGGCAGATGCCCGGCGGCGAAGCCATGGATCAGGCGACGTGCATCTTGCCTGCGAGCTCCCACATGGCGTCGACCAGCTGGTCCACATCACCCATGTTGCTCCACAGATGCGTCGAGACGCGCACCCCGTAGTGCTCGTCCTTCTGGCCGGCGACCGGGAAGTTCGAGTTGCGGATGACGAAGCCGTACTCGTCCAGCATCCGTTTCACGAAGGCGTCAGACTTGGCCTTGTCCTTGATGTGCTCGGGATTGCGGAACGGATTGAAGGCGGTCAGGGCACAGACCAGGCGCGGATCATCCTTCGGCGAATAGAGGGAGTCGACGCCCCATTTCGCCGCGATCTTCTCCTTGAGATGCTGTGCCATGCCGATGGTGTAGGTGGCGATCTTGTCGCGCCCGATCCGGTCCCAGATCTCGACCGATTTGGCGAGCGCCAGATAGACAGGTGCGTTGCGGCTGCCGGTGCTCTGGATGCGCGCAGCGAGGTCGTCCGTCTCGTTGCCCGTCCTGCTACGCGGCGGCAGGCCGCCCGAGGCCGGATAGGCGCTGGTCACAACGGGAAAGTAGTCCGGCAGCGGCAGCGGGTTGAATTGCGGCAGCACCTTGTTGCGGACATAGAGGATACCGGTTCCAAGCGGCCCGCACTGCCATTTGTGGCCGGCGCCGGCCAGGAAGTCGACGCCGAGGTCGCGCATGTTGATGTTGATCATGCCCGGCAGGTGTGCGGCGTCGCAGACGCTGACGATGCCTTTGTCATGGGCGAGCTTGGCCAGCATCTTGACCGGCAGCAAAGTGCCGGTCTTGTAGGTCGGCGCCGAGAACACCATCGCCTTGGTTCGCGGACCGATCGCGGCCGAGAACAGCTCGACATAATCCTCCGCCTTCTGCTTGTTGCCGACCGGCAGGGTGACGCGCTTGATCACCACGCCATAGCGGTCCTGCAGCAGCGCCATCGGCGCGTTGCCGCCGGAATGCTCGTGGTTGGTGGTGACGATCTCGTCGCCCGGGCGCCAGACCATGCCGAGCAGGGCGTGGCACATGCCGTCCGAGGTGTTGCCGGACATGACGATTTCGTCGGCGTCGCAGCCGAAGCTCTTCGCCAGCGCCTGGCGTTGCGGCAGATAGTTGCCGTAGCCGCTCATCGACTCGTGAGCGTGCCGGCGCGATTCCGCATGGAGGAAGGCTTGCGTCTCGACCGGCATGGAGCCGGCAGTGCCGATGTTCATGTAGCGGACGCCGGGCTTCTGATCGAAAAGCTTGCGGACATCGGCCCAGAAGGCGGCGTCGTTGGCGAGAGCGGCGGCTGCCGGCGCCTGGGCGCTGGCGCCCGTGGGCAGGAAACTCGCCAGAGAGCCGGCGAAGGCGGCGGAGGAAGCAAGGGCGCCGATGAAGGCGCGGCGGTTCGGGTCGAAAGCGAGCGTCTTCTCATCCGAGATCTGCATGACTCTACTCCATGATTGCGGGCGGCCCTTTTTCGGCAGGCAGGGAGCTCGCCGGCGTAAGGCCGGCGGCTCAGCTCAGGGGCGGACGGCGATGGCGCCGATCTCGACCTTCACGTCTCTGGGCAGACGGGCGACCTCGACGGTGGCGCGCGCGGGCGGTGCCGTCTTGAAATAGGTCGCATAGACCTCGTTCATCTTGCCGAACTCGTTGAGGTCCTTCATGAAAACGCTGGTCGAGACGACATTGTCCATCGTCAGCCCGTCGGCCTCGAGCACGGCCTTGAGATTGTCGAGGACGAGCTTGGTCTGATCCTCGATGCTGGCGTCCTTCATCAGCTGTTTGGTCTTGGGATCGATCGGGATCTGTCCGGCGAGAAACACCGTGTTTCCGGCCTTGATCGCCTGCGAATAGGGGCCGATCGCCTCCGGCGCGTTCGGCGTCGCGATCACTGTCTTGCCAGCTGTCTGGGCCTGCGCGGAAATCGGCAGGACAAGCGCACCCGCCAGGGCGAGCCCGCAAAGCATCTTGGTCATTGTCGCCTCCAAATCGCCGCTGTCACCCGCGGCGTGGAAGCATGCTCGGCGCGTCCGGAGGACGCAGGCAAGAACGCAAACACGGACTCTGCCATGCCGAAGTAGTGGTTCCTTAGTCGTACGACCGTGGGTAATATTTTTCCAAAATTGCTCGCTCAGGTAGAATTTTATTCCCTGTTCCCGCACTGCCTGTGTGATTGTCAGAACAGTTCGCGGCCAGCAGCCTCTCGGTGTTCAATCTGCCGTTCGCCATGCGTTGCTGTCATGGCTTGACCGGCGTGCGCCGCAAGCTCTGGCCACGGCGCGCGATGCGCCCCATATCGATAGCGGCCGATCCGAGGAGGGCGGTGTCTCAGATGTTCGCTCCGCTCTTCCGTTTCCTTGAAAGCCGCATCGACGTGTTCGCGCCGTTCAACGAGCGCGAGACGCCGCCGACCGGCGTGTTCCGCTTCATGTGGCACCACATCAAGGGCGTGAAGGGCTGGATGGCCCTGATCATGCTGACCGGCCTCGGCTTCTCCGGCATCGAGGCGGCGATGTATCTGATGGTCGGCTGGTTCGTGGACCTGCTGACGAAGAACACGCCCGAGCAGGTCTTCGGCGAGCATGGCTGGCTGCTGATCGGCGCGGCGCTTGTGGTGACCGTGGCGCGGCCGCTGATCTATTTCGCCAACCACGCCATCGTCGATCAGGTGGTGGTGCCGCAGATCACCAACCAGATCCGCTGGCGCAACCATGTCTACACGCTCGGCCACGCGCTATCCTATTTCCAGAACGATTTCGCCGGCCGGCTCTCGGCCCGGGTGATCCAGGCCGGGCAGGCGATCCGCGGCGCGACGATCGAGGTGATCGACGATCTCTGGTACGCGCTGGTCTTCGCCTCGGTCGCGATCGGCTTCTTCGGCTCGACGAGTCCCTGGCTCGCTTTGCCGGTGATCGTCTGGCTCGCGGCCTATGTCGCGCTGCTGGTCTATTTCGTGCCGCGGGCCAAGAAGCGCTCGGAGGCTAACTCGCTGGGACGTTCGAGCACGACCGGGCGCATCGTCGATTCCTATACCAACATCCTGACGGTCAAGCTCTTCGCCCGCGCCGATGCCGAGCGCTCGGCCGTGCGCGAATCGCTGACGCGCTGGAACGCCTCCTTCCTCGACCTGTCGCGATTGATCACCGGCGTCAGCGTCATCCTGCAGACAATGAACAGCCTGCTCGTGGTGGCGACGGCCTGGCTCAGCCTGCATCTGTGGGCCCAGGGCGAGATGACGCCTGGTGCGGTCGCCGCCGCGATCGGCCTGGTGCTGCGCCTCGTCCAGATGTCGAGCTGGCTCATCCATCTGGTGCGCGGCATCTTCGAGAACATCGGCTCGGTGCAGGAGAGCATGGAGACGATCGCCAAGCCGCACGACCTGCCGGATGCAGCCGACGCCGTGCCGCTCAAAGTGGCGCAGGGCGGGGTGCGCTTCGAGCATGTCCGCTTCAATTACGGCAAGCCGCTCGGGCTGTTCGAGAATCTCGACCTCGAGATCAAGCCGGGCGAGAAGATCGGGCTGGTCGGCCCGTCCGGTGCTGGCAAGTCGACCCTGGTCAACCTGCTGCTGCGGCTCTACCCGCTCGATTCGGGCCGCATCCTGATCGACGGGCAGGACATCGCCCATGTCACGCAGGAATCGCTGCGCAGCCAGATCGGCATGGTCACGCAGGACAATTCGCTGCTGCACCGCTCGATCGGCGACAACATCGCCTATGGCCGGATCGGCGCGACGCAGGACGAGATCGCCGCAGCGGCCAAGCGCGCGGCGGCGCATGATTTCGTCCTCGGCCTCAGCGATCAGGACGGGCGCGAGGGCTTCGACTCGCGCGTCGGCGAGCGCGGCGTCAAGCTCTCGGGCGGCCAGCGCCAGCGCATCGCGATCGCCCGCGTGCTGCTCAAGGACGCGCCGATCCTGATCCTGGACGAGGCGACCTCGGCGCTCGATTCGGAGGTCGAGGCCGAGATCCAGGCGCAGCTTTCCACATTGATGGAAGGAAAAACCGTGATCGCGATCGCGCACCGGCTCTCGACGATCGCCGCGCTCGACCGGCTGATCGTGCTCGACAAGGGCCGGATCGTCGATGTCGGCAGCCATGACGAATTGGTGCGGCGCGGCGGGCTCTATGCCCGCTTGTGGGCGCGGCAGTCCGGCGGCTTCCTGGCATTGGCCGACAGCGAGAAGATTCCGGCCTGAGCCGAGCGCACGGCGGCATTGCTGCGACGCAGTGGGCTGCGGCACGTGCGACAGTAGACTTCGTCAAAACTGCATGCCAAAGAGCGCGGCAGGCGACGCGCCGCCGCAAGGCGGTGGTGCGCCCGCGCCCTCGTGGGGCGCTTGATTTGTTTCAGCCGGCCAGGCCGGCAGCCGAGCAGGGAACTGGATCGTGGCGCACGCGACCGATACGACTGGCACCGAACCCACCCGCCGCGACTTCCTGATGCTGACGACCGGCGCGTTTGGCGCGGTCGGCGCCGCCGCCGTCGTCATTCCGCTGATCAGCCAGCTGGCACCCGACGCGCAGGTCGTCGCCGCCGGCGCCCCGATCGATCTCGATCTCGCCCCGATCGCGGAAGGCCAGGCGATCAAGCTGTTCTGGCGTGGCAAGCTGATCTTCGTGCGCAACCGCACGAAGAAGGAAGTCGACGAGGCCAAGGCCGTCGACATCGCGACGCTGCGCGACCCGCAGACCGACGAGCAGCGCACCAAGGCCGGCCACGAGAAGTATCTCGTCGTCTACGGCAACTGCACCCATCTCGGCTGCGTGCCGCTGGGCACCGCCTCCGGCGAGCCCAAGGGCGAGTTCGATGGCTGGTTCTGCCCCTGCCACGGCTCGCACTACGATTCCTCCGGCCGCATCCGCAAGGGTCCCGCGCCGCTGAACCTGCCGGTGCCGCCCTACGCGTTCACCGCGGACACCAAGATCAAGATCGGCTGAGCCTCCTGAAGGCGAGGACGGCATCGAGCGGAATTGAGAGAGCTTGAGGCGAGCATGAGCGGTCACAGCACCTACCAACCGAAGACGGGGATCGAGCGCTGGCTCGATGCGCGGCTGCCGATCGTGCGGCTGATGCACGATTCGGCGGTTTCCTACCCGGTGCCGCGCAACCTCAACCTGCTGTGGACCTTCGGCGGCATCCTCGCCTTCATGCTGGTGGCGCAGATCGTCACCGGCGTGATCCTGGCGATGCACTACACGCCGAACGCGACCATGGCGTTCAACTCCGTCGAGCACATCATGCGCGACGTGAACTTCGGCTGGCTGCTGCGCTATCTGCACTCCAACGGCGCCTCGATGTTCTTCGTGGCGGTCTACATCCACATCTTCCGCGGCCTCTATTACGGCTCCTACAAGGCGCCGCGCGAGGTGCTCTGGATCCTGGGCGTCATCATCTTCCTGCTGATGATGGCCACGGCCTTCATGGGCTACGTCCTGCCCTGGGGCCAGATGTCCTTCTGGGGCGCGACCGTCATCACCAACCTGTTCTCGGCGCTGCCGGTGATCGGCGAGACGATCGTCACCTTCCTGTGGGGCGGCTACTCGGTCGACAATCCGACGCTGAACCGCTTCTTCTCGCTGCACTTCCTGCTACCGTTCATGATAGCCGGCGTCGTCGGGCTGCACATCTGGGCGCTGCACCATGTCGGCCAGAACAATCCGACCGGCGTCGAGGTGAAGGACGTCAAGAAGGACACCGTTCCCTTCACGCCCTATGCGACGATCAAGGACCTGTTCGGCATGGTCTGCTTCATGCTGGTCTTCGCCTGGTTCGTCTTCTACCAGCCGAACTTCATGGGCCACGCCGACAACTACATCCCGGCCAACCCAGCTTCGACGCCTGCCCACATCGTTCCGGAATGGTACTTTCTGCCGTTCTACGCGATCCTGCGCGCCATCCCCGACAAGCTCGGCGGCGTCCTCGCCATGGGCGGCGCGATCGTGATCCTCGCCTTCCTGCCCTGGATCGACACCTCCAAGGTCAAGTCGATGAGCTACCGGCCGATCGCGCGCCAGTTCTTCTGGATGTTCGTCCTGGTCTGCATCGGCCTCGGCTATCTCGGCGCCATGCCGGCCGACGAGCCCTATGTGACGATCTCGCGCATCCTGACGGTGCTGTATTTCGGCTTCTTTGCGGCGCTGGCGCTGATCGGCATCTTCGAACGGCCGGCCCCGCTGCCGACCTCCATCGCCGACTCGGTGCTCGGCGGCTCGGGCGCTCGCCTCGGCCACGCCACCGCCTCGGAACCGCAGGCCAAGGGCTGAACGAGACCATGAGCAAGATGTCCCTCCGCCTGTCGCTCGCCGGTCTCGTCACTGGCCTCGCCATCGCCGCCGCTTCGCCGGTCCTGGCTGCAGAAGGCGCTCCGAAGCCACCGGCGCAGAGCTGGTCGTTCTCCGGCCCGTTCGGCAAGTTCGACCAGGCGCAGCTGCAGCGCGGCTTCAAGGTCGCCAAGGAAGTCTGCGCCAACTGCCACGCGATGAGCCTGATCCGGTTCCGCAACCTGTCGCAGCCCGGCGGCCCCGGCTTCACGCCGTCGCAGGTCGCGGCGCTGGCCGCGAGCTACACCAACATCAAGGACGGCCCGAACGACGCCGGCGAGATGTTCGAACGTCCCGGCCGCGCGGCCGGGACG
>Ga0209130_1000340_pt1 | contig 53777 bp, 58 predicted proteins | sample AraplaMF_Cvi_mLB_FD_184264 | JGI IMG/M metagenome (GOLD analysis project Ga0209130, IMG submission 184264) | Arabidopsis root microbial communities from the University of North Carolina, USA - plate scrape MF_Cvi_mLB (SPAdes) (version 2) | ecosystem: Host-associated > Plants > Roots > Endosphere... | reverse complement strand
CAATTTTAGATGCGATCTTATCAAAGGACGCAAATGCACGTGTAGCTTGTGAAACAACTGTAACAACTGGTTTAGTATTGGTAGCGGGGGAAATTACGACTTCTACTTATGTAGATATTCCGAAAATCGTTCGTGAAACAATTCAAGGCATTGGTTACACACGCGCAAAATATGGATTCGATGCAGAAACTTGTGCAGTTTTAACATCTATCGATGAGCAATCTGCTGACATCGCTATGGGTGTTGACCAAGCGCTAGAAGCACGCGAAGGTCTAATGACTGACGCTGAGATTGAGGCAATTGGTGCGGGAGACCAAGGTTTAATGTTTGGCTTCGCATGTAATGAAACACAAGAATTAATGCCACTTCCAATCTCGCTTGCTCACAAATTAGCTCGCCGTTTAACTGAAGTACGTAAAGATGACACATTATCATACTTACGTCCGGATGGAAAAACGCAAGTTACAGTTGAGTATGATGAAAATGGTAAACCTGTACGTGTGGATACAATTGTAATTTCTACACAACATCATCCAGATGTTACATGGGAAGAAATCGATCGCGATTTAAAAGAGCATGTAATTAAAGCTGTAGTTCCAGCTGAATTAATGGATGGAGAAACGAAATTCTTCATTAACCCAACTGGTCGCTTCGTAATTGGTGGACCTCAAGGTGATGCTGGTTTAACAGGACGTAAAATCATCGTTGATACTTACGGTGGATATGCTCGCCACGGTGGCGGTGCATTCTCTGGTAAAGATGCAACAAAAGTTGACCGTTCTGCAGCATATGCAGCTCGTTATGTTGCGAAAAACATCGTAGCAGCTGGTCTTGCTGACAAAGCAGAAGTACAACTTGCATACGCAATTGGCGTAGCGCAACCAGTATCAATTTCAGTTGATACATTTGGCACTGGTAAAGTATCTGAAGACGTACTAGTAGAACTAGTTCGTAACAACTTCGATCTTCGCCCAGCTGGTATTATTAAAATGCTAGACTTACGTCGCCCGATTTACAAACAAACAGCAGCTTACGGCCACTTTGGACGTACTGATGTAGATCTTTCATGGGAACGTACAGACAAAGCTGTAGCTTTAAAAGAGCAAGCTGGTCTATAATATATGAAAAAAAGCTTTGCGCGGTGAGCGCAAAGCTTTTTTTATTTTATTTTACTTATTATTTGAATGCATGAATTACAATACACTTCTCCTTCTACCTCAATATATTTTTTCGTATTTGTCATTCCGCTTGCTGGAAAGGGCATATGAATCCACGATTTTTCATACGTTTGTATTTCCTTTTTACATGATTTACAAATTGTCAGTTTCTTACGGAACATATGCAATCATTCCTTTATCTGACGTGCTTTGCCTGCGCAAAATGCACTGCATAGTAAAAAGAGTGTTGCGAATATAACGCTTATTAATGTAGCATATGGAATTGCGCCTTTTAAGGAAAAGCCGACAGTGATTGAAGCGATGAATAAGAGGATAAATGTTGTTGTTAATTTTTTATAAAGTTCCATAATGAATCTCCTTTTCAAGAAATGTATAGTGTCATCTATCTGGTATATATGTGGAAACTATCCCTGTAGAGTGAGTAATACCACCGGCGCGTACGTAAGTGTGGCTTAACTGTAAACCTAAATTTCCAGCAGTATTTGAAGTTCTAATTTTTGTATTCATTTGAGCTGTTTTGGGGACAGGGTTAAATAGATTTTTCTCCAGCGTCCAGCTTCCATATTTGTCACTTAATGATGAGCTACTGTTTATGCTAAAACCAGTTAAGTTTGAAAAAATTCTTGTTGGGAGCATAGTGGAATCAGGGGCGAAATCTATTAAAAGTTGTGATGAATAGGGTACAGATAATTGTGTATGCCAGCTTATAAAAGGCGGGTTTATAACTGTGTTTTTCATAGTATGAGATGCCGTAATATCCCACACAGATCCTGTTTTTTCGTTAATATCTACGACAGAACTGTTCTGACTAAATGTAATAGTTGTTGTTAATTCAGCCCCAGAATAAAAGGAGTAATGATAATTTCTCTTTGCTGTAACGGACTTAGAAGTATAAGAATTTGAATGTAAAATCTTTTCTAAAGAGTGTGTGGATTCTTTTTGAATGGTCTCTATATTTTCTGTTTTCGCTTCTGAGAAGTAATAGTCTCTATAGCTGATTTTGTTTATATAATAATCGGAGACAGCAAATAAATATAAATTTGTTTTTGGGGAAGATTCCAAGATGTTTGTTTTAATTGGATTACCGTTATTATGGTGGAGCTGGATCCCAGCAGAATTCTTTTTTAGTAGGAGATTTGCTTTTTGTTCAGACGTATTTTTATCTTCATTCCAATTTGTTATGTTTACTTGTATTGCATTCGTATTTCTCTCTTCAGCATGAACGACAGAAGAAAAACATAGCCCTAATAAGGAAATGAAAAATATATAAATCGTATTATTTTTCATGTTACCTCCTTTAATTAAGTTTTTGCTTCCATACAAAATTTATAAGGTAGGTAAGGGCAAGTGGAATGGCTGTGCTAGTTAAATAGTAACGGATACCACCATCAGGCATAAGTACATACAATTTTAGAAAGTTAATATCGAATTCGTAAGCGATGCATTGAAAAAGAGATAATATAACTAGGAATGGTATAATGGGTACGTATCGTTTTATATTTTGAATCATGTAAAGCTCCTTTATATGGATAAATATACTTTTATTGTATCATATTGGATTATTTAATTTATACATAATTTTATAAGATTAAATGAAAGGAAAGATGAAAAAATGAGCGTAACTGAACATAAAAAACAAGCGCCAAAAGAAGTGCGTTGCAAGATCGTAACAATTTCCGATACACGTACGGAAGAGACAGATAAGAGCGGACAACTACTACATGAATTGTTAAAAGAAGCAGGACATACAGTAACTTCTTATGAAATTGTAAAAGATGATAAAGAAAGTATTCAGCAAGCGGTGTTAGCTGGTTATCATAAGGAAGACGTAGATGTTGTATTAACAAATGGCGGTACTGGTATTACGAAACGTGATGTGACAATTGAAGCAGTATCAGCGCTATTAGATAAAGAAATTGTTGGATTTGGTGAGTTGTTCCGCATGATTAGTTATTTAGAAGATATCGGAAGCAGCGCAATGTTAAGTAGAGCAATTGGTGGTACAATTGGGCGCAAAGTAGTCTTCTCGATGCCAGGGTCTAGCGGCGCAGTTCGCCTTGCGATGAATAAATTAATTTTACCGGAATTAGGTCATATTACATTTGAGCTGCATCGCCAATGAGTAAGTGGGCTGGAATTGTATTAGCGGGTGGTATGTCGAGTAGATTCGGTGAACCGAAAGCGTTAGCGAGCTGGGGTGGGAGTACTTTTGTTGAGCATATTTTGAAAGTGATGACAACTGCGATACAAGAAGTTGTAGTCATTAGTAACTCCGATATAAAAGAGCGAGTAGAGAAATTCGTACAAGTTCCTGTTATAGAAGATATTCCGCATTATAAAGGAAATGGCCCACTTGCTGGCATTGTATCAGGAATGGAATATATAGAAGCAGATTGGTACGCTATTATGCCTTGCGATGCACCAAATGTTTCGCTTGAATGGTTTACCATTTTACTAGAGCAAACGAGTGATGAGTATGATGCGGTTGTGCCTATTATTAATGGAAGAAAACAACCGTTACTTGCGGCGTATCATAACCGTGTGAAAGAGAAGATTTACACTTTACTTCAGGAAGAGAAAAGAAGCATGGGGCAGCTTTTATCACAATGTAATGTGAAATATGTTGCCGGAGAAGATGTACAAGCAAATGCAGAATGGTTTATAAATGTGAATACGAAAGAAGAATATGCGCAGGCTCAAAAAGACCTTTCAAATGAATGAAAGGTCTTTTTGATATACAGAAATTGGGGAACAATTGCTGTATACAGGTATGTGAGTAAGTAGATTTTAAGGGGAATCTCTTAAAATCGTTATACAGTAAAAACACTGTATAACCATATATTAATTTTTATGGGTTTTTATTACAAGTCTGTTTAGTTATGTATCTTTTTGATATAATGAATATAGAAATAAAGAGATATTTCACCTTGTGTATCATTTCGTGAACGAAATTTTATAATTGTGTAATAAACTTTCTTTGTCTAGTTGAAGGGAGTTTTTTGTTATGAAATTGATTTATATACATCTTTAGTTCTATACGATAGACATAGAATATATTTACAAATATAACATTTGATGGGTAGCGAAATGAAAAGGCCTGTTTTATACTAATATTGTGTCACCCCTTCTAAGGGACAGTGCGCAGCCGGTGATTGGCTAATGGGAACATTCTCATTTTGCCAGTGCCGGTTTTTTATTAGATAATGATGATAATAAATTTTTTGAGGGAGGGATCGTTTTGAAAAAGATAGATTTTACTTCTGTGAGAGAGCAAGTAGCTAGTTTTTATATTTATTCTATCTCTTTTCTTGGTTTAATTGCTGTTATGATTTCCTTATTTTTAATTGAAATGCCTTCCCATTTTGTATTACTTTTGTTGTTAATTATGTTTATGGGCATTACTGAGTATTTTCCTATCCGCATTTGGAGAGGTGGAATCACACTGAGCCTTACACTTATTTATACAATGAATTGGCAGTTTGGAATGTATATAACTGTTGTTTCATGTGTGGGTGTGATGTTAAGTATCCAATTGTTTCGCCGATTACCTATGCAAAGGACGGTATTTAATTGTGCGCAACTTGCTCTTAGCATTGTATTAGCAGAATGGTTTTCGAGAGGGTGTTTCTCTTTTTTTATTTCTGGAATGAATCTTTCAGTTTTATATGAAAAATTCATAATCTTATTTTTATTCAGCGCATTTCTTTGTCTATTTAACAGTTTATTTTATGATCTTTTAATCATACTTCTCCCTCAGCCTTATCCACTAGAAGAGTGGCGTAAAAAGAATATGTTAGTACTCTTGAGTTTGAGTTTTTGTTTATTTTATTCTTCACTTATACATATTTTAGATTACCGATATCGTGGCGTGATAGATGAAATTATGGTACTGTTCTTCTTTTTCCCCCTTGTGGCAATTTGTATCATTAGCTCATTCGTTAGACAAATACGAGTGGAAAAAGAACGATTATATAAGCTTTTTTCTATTACGACGGAATTAAGTCACGGATTATCTGCCGGAAACTTACAACAGATGAAACAATCATTGAAAGGGTTTCTAGGAATACAGGCATATGTTTTATGGGCGAAAGATGAAGAGAACTGGACGCTTTTATTAAAGGATGGAAAAGTACGTCGTGATATTTCTAATTATTCTGACCTGTATAAGGAGTTTGAAGAAATATTAGAAACTGTTGTTGTGACGGATTGGAAAACAGGTATGGCTCCGGGAGATGAAGTGTTTGAAAATACGATGCGTTCCCTTGTGTATTTACCTCTTAAGGTAAATCATGAATTAGTTGGAATGTTTGTGGCAGGGAAAAGTAGGAGTGCGAGTTTTATTACTGAAGATGTACAAACTTTAGCTACGTTTGCCAATCAATTAGGCAGCTTGCTTAAAACACGGACACTCGTCTCTGAACAGGAAAAAAGAACGATTTTAGAAGAGCGAAATCGAATTGCTCGTGAAATCCATGATGGAATCGCACAAGCACTGGCTGGTGTGGTATTTCAGATGGAGTCAGCCCAGAAAAAATATGCAGATCAACCAAAAGACATGCAGCAAGTGGTTGATACAAGCATAAAAAAATTACGGAAGAGTTTGAGTGAAGTCCGTTATTCTATTTATGCTTTAAAGCCATATCCAACACAAAGATTAGGACTAAAACAAGCAATTATAAATAAAGTCCAATCCTTAAAACAAGAATATGATCTAGCCATTACATACCATGAAAGAGGTCGTTCTCGAAAACTTAGTTTTACGAAAGAACGAGTCATTTTCGACACTTTACAGGAGAGTTTGCAGAACATTATAAAGCATGCAAGGGCAGATAAAGTTGATATTTTATTAAGTTATCAAAAGGGACATGTGCTTTTAAAGGTAAAGGATAACGGAATTGGCTTTTCTCTTTTTGAATCTATGATTAAAGCAAAGCATGAGCCGCATTATGGTATATTACATATGAATGAACAGGCTGAACAGCTAGGGGCTGCCCTTCAAATTGATAGTTCAAAAGGAAAAGGTACAGAAATCATATTGTTAATTCCAGATTCAGAAATGGGGGAGGAGTATCATGATTCGAATATTAGTAGTGGATGATCATACTGTTTTGCGTGATGGAATTCGAAGTATATTGGAACTCGAATCTGATATGCGAGTAGTTGGGGAGGCTGTTTCCGGTGATGAGGTAGTAAAGAAAGTAGAAGAGTGTAGGCCTGATTGTATCTTAATGGATATTAATTTACCAGGGAAAAATGGTATCGAGGCTACATCACTCGTGAAAAATCAGTATCCGAACTGCTGTGTTCTCGTATTAACTATGTATGAACATGATGAATACTTGATGTCTGCTCTTCGGGCAGGGGCAGACGGTTATTTACTGAAGGATTCATCATCCGAGCAGGTAGTGGCGGCAATCCGAATGGTATTACAAGGAGATTCTGTAATTCATCCGCGTATGACTAAAAAGTTGATTACATATCATCAACAAACGAAATCAGAATCAAATGAAAATGAACTAACAGAACGTGAAAAAGAAATACTGTTTGAATTGGTTAAAGGTCTTAGCAATAAGGAAATTGCTGAGGCACTATATATTAGTGATAAGACAGTTAAAATCCATATTAATAAGATTTTCAGGAAATTAAATGTGAAAAGCCGTTCACAAGCAGTCATATATGCTGTTCGAAATCAGCTTGTTCCATTTTCTTAAATGAAAATCATTTAAAAGAACTACTCTGTACCTTATTATTTTACTCAAAATAATAAGGAGCGGAGTAGTTCTTTTGCACTATACGGTATAGAACTAATAACTAAAAAAAATATTCCTTTTTGTTAATTTTCAGAAAAATTTAAATTTATTAAGATAAGAAAGTAGAGTCGTAGCCTAATAGTTTTGGAGATTTATGTTATGCAATGACTATAGATACAAATAAATTTAGATGGGGGAACTTGTATGAAGAGAGGAAAATTTGGGAGGGTTCTTACAGGAACATTAGTTGCTGGTATGCTATTGTCACAAGGTATTCCGTATAATGTATTAGCAGAAAGTCCGGCTGAACTGAAGCCAGTTGATAATGCGGAACAGGTACTAAAGAATCTGTCTCCAGAACAAAGAAAAGCGTTGGAACAGCTAGATGTAAGCCCTAATTTTACGATTTCACCTGATATTGATACGAATAGTCCTAAATTAGTTAACGTTATCGTGGAATTCAATCAAGCTCCAGCAAAAATTGAAGTGATGAAACAAGCGGCGAAAGGGAAGAAAATAGCTGCTACTACTGCGCAAGCAAAAGTGGATGAAGAGCATAAAGTGTTCAAACAACATGTCGAATCTTTAAAATCGAAGAAAGATGTTGGCACTTACGATACGAAAAAAGTGGAAATCACACGCGAATATAAGAATGCAATCAACGGTGTAGCGATGACTTTACCTGGTGTGGCTGTGCAGGAGTTGATCCAATCTGGAGTAGTAAACCGTGTCTTTAAAGATTACGAGGTAAAAGTAGAACCTCCAGTAGAAACACAAAAAGAAATCCAGCCAAAAATGGCGGACAGCATTCCGCAAATTGGTGTAGACAAGCTTCATGCAGAAAACATTACAGGTAAAGGGATTAAAGTCGGCGTTCTTGATACAGGTGTTGACTATAATCACCCAGATTTAAAAGATGCTTATAAAGGCGGATATGATTTTGTAGATAACGATGCAAATCCGATGGAAACAACGTACGAGGATTGGATAAAAGCTGGTAAGCCAGAGTATCCAGGCTTAGTGTACTATACAAACCATGGTACACATGTAGCAGGAACGATTGCAGCTCAAAAGAAAAATATTGCAGATTACGCTGTAAAAGGTGTGGCACCTGATGTAGATTTATATGCTTACAGAGTACTAGGACCATGGGGCGGAGGAAATACAGCGGGAATCCTTGCCGGAATGGATAAAGCAATTGCAGATGGTATGGATGTCATCAACATGTCGCTAGGCGCACAGACGAATGATCCGCTATATGCTACTTCTGTCGCAGTAAATAACGCCATGCTTTCAGGAGTAGCGACAGTTGTTGCCGCAGGAAACAATGGACCAAACGAAAAGACGCTCGGTTCCCCTGGAACGGCAGCTCTTGGTATTTCAGTAGGGGCAAGTGATGCTGCCATGTCTATTCCTACATTCAGCGCAAGTGTATCTAACGAAAAATTTGAAAATATGCAGCTATTAGGAAAAGATTTTCCTAATAAGTTAGAAGATCTACAAGGACAATCGTTACCGATTGTATTTGCGGGACTTGGTAAACCAGCTGATTTTACGGGGAAAGATCTTAACGGAAAAATTGCGTTAATTCAGCGCGGAGAAATTACGTTTGATGAAAAAATTAAAAATGCAAAAAATGCTGGAGCAAAAGCGGTTATCGTATATAACAATGCTGACGGCCAAATATCTGCCTACTTAGGTGAGGGGGTAGGTCTTATTCCATCTTTCCGCCTGTCAAAAGCGGATGGCGAACGGTTAAAGGCGCTAGGAGAAGTATCTTTCAAATTCGAAACGCTGGGCAATACAAAAACGGAAGGTGATCACTTAGCTGATTTCAGCTCACGCGGACCGGTAAACGGAAATTATGACATTAAGCCGGATGTAGTCGCTCCTGGTGTGTCGGTTTTTTCTACTGCACCAGAATATATCAATGATCCGCAGGACGGTATAAATTACGGCAATGCATATGTACGCTTGTCTGGTACTTCTATGGCGTCTCCTCATGTAGCAGGTACAGCAGCATTGATCCTGCAGCAGCATCCAGAATACACTCCTTTCGATGTAAAAGCGGCTCTTATGAATACATCCGATGATTTGAATGGCCAGAATTCCGTATACGAAGTGGGTGCGGGGCGCATTGATGCGTATCAAGCTGTTCATACGGACACATCCATTAAAGTATTAGACAAAACACAAAATGTCGAGAATGGAAAAGTTGTCGAAATTGACGAACAAACAGGTTCCATCGTGTTTGGTAGACATGTTAAGCAAGGGGATAAACCGATTGAAGCGAGCAAAAAAGTGGCTGTCCAGAACAACAGTAAAGAAGAAAAATCCTTTAAAGTAGAAGTGGAGTATCACGGTGAGCGTACAGGTATTCAAGATGCAGTAAAGAACGGTATACAAGTTGAGGTGCCTGCATATCTTACAGTGGCAAGTGGAAAGTCACAGGAACTGCAGCCAAAAATTACGATTCCTGGTAGCGCAGCGAAAGGCAGATACGAAGGATATATTCATGTAACGAATGCGAACAATCCGTCCGAAACGTATCAAATTCCATTCGCTGTCATGGTGACGGAAAAGGGATTTGAATATGTAAAGACAAGTACACCATCCGTAACGAATACAACGCCTTTTTGGCAAGGTTTATACCCTTTTGTTCACGGAATAATAAAGTTGAATAGTCAGATGCAAACAATCGATGTGCTTGTTAAGGACAGCAAAGCAGGGAAAGCTGTAGGTTTTATAGGAACAGCGAACACTAGTAAATTACTGATAGATGTAGAAACTTATCTTATGAATGCATTCAGTGGTACTGTCTATCCATTTACAAACGATCCTTCTAAGCCAATTGGCGATCTTCCTGTGAAGCTTCCAGCAGGCGATTATATATTGGAATTTATTGCGCACGATGAGGAAGGGAAATCATATGTTGCAGATAATCCGCTTATCGTGGACAATACAGCACCGGAAGTGAACATGGATAAAAAACCGGGTGTAATTGAGGTTAATGACTCCATGTTTACAGTAGAGGATGGACAAAAAGCAGTATGGCTGCATGGAACAGCTAAGGATGCAACAGTGGATCTATTAAAATCCAAAGGGTTGAACTACGATCAATCGTCTAACGAAATGGGGTACTCTGCAAACTCTGGGTTCATAAATGGGTACTTCCCAATACAAGCAAACGGAGATGTGAAATTCGGTATTGAGGAAAGCGACATTGCAAAAAAACCTTTAAATTTGACTTTGACTACGTCTGATATCGCGACGGCAGTTGGTAAACAAAACTATGTTTTCGTAAAAGAAGGTACGGAATATACGACTTCTAGTTACGATAAGAAAGACGTGAAAATTGACGATACAGTTACGATGACACTTAGCCTCAATAATGTAAAGCAGCTTGTATCTGGAGAATTCCAAGTAGGGTTCAATAACGATTTGTTTAAGTTTGAGAATGTGAAGCTGAACAATGCGGCAAACGAGTATGCAAAGGAAAAGGGCCTGGAGGTATCGTTGCAAGAACCTGTGGTGACAGAAGGAACTAACACTAATACGGTGAAAGTTGGCGCATCTATGAAAGGGAATGCATTCAACGGTATGGACGGGGATATGCCTTTTCTTGATGTCACGTTCAAAGTAGTAAGTGATGCATATTACGATAATGCTACCGGATTTCAGGTGAATCAGGCGTCTTATATGAAAGCGGGACAAACAGCTGCTACTGCCATTCCTTATGTCGGTCCGGAAAGCTTTAACATCATTCCAACGCATTCGAGAGTGCAGGGTTATATCGGGCCGGAAGCATTTTTGAGAAATGACGGTAGTTTGTCAAAAGGTGATTATTCAAAAATCGGTGCCCAAGTATATGCAATGTCCCCAAAAGGTAAAAAATATCAGGGAACAATTGATAGTAGAGGGGAATACACGATTAAGGGTATCCCAGCTTCTAATGAAGCATATACAGTTGTTTTCGATGTTCCGGGACATCTCAAAGCGATGCAGAAATTCATTCCTGGATATTCTGTAAACGGTGAGATGCGCGGGCAACATGTTAGATTACGTGCTACAAATCTTGCGGGGGATGTGAATGGTGATAGATTGATTGACATTCGCGATATGCAAAGTGTAGTTGATGTATACGGTAAGAAAGATGCATCTATCTTGCCGCAAGACATTAACCAAGACGGTGTCGTAGACGAGAAAGATGTCCGCTTCATTGAGAAAAACTTCTTGCAAAAAGAAGTCGGTGTTCCAGAAGTAGTTAAGCCAAAAGAAACAATTGGCAAAAAAGGGCTGGCAGATTTCTTACGTCAGATCGGTCTAGAACCGAAGAAATAAAGTGAAACTATAATCCGTGGGGGTTTTGTTCATCCCCCACGGATTATTAGCCTTCACCAATCGGACGTTTACTGCCTACAAAAAGCGGGATAAAAATAAGGTGACCTAGGAGTGGTTGTTGATAAAATAGGGGGGGATTTCATCTTCTGTAAATATCGATAGTCGCTCTTAAATAAAACACTAAGTTCTTTATTAAGAACTTAGTGGCCACCTAAAAGGCATCAAATAAGGAAACAATTCGTTTTTACCTCATATAGACTTATCAGCTTTGGGATGGTTTAAATATTATAAAAATAGGGGGATTATTAAAATGAATCTTAAGAAAAAACTTGGTATGGGTGTTGCATCTGCAGTTCTTGGTTTATCTTTAATTGGAGGCGGAACCTTTGCATACTTCAGTGATAAAGAAATATCAGAAAACACATTTGCGGCTGGTACGTTAGATTTGAGCATTGATCCACAAGTTATCATCGATGTTGACAAAATCAAACCAGGTGATCAAATAGAACGCGATTTCCACTTAATCAATAGCGGTACTTTGAAAATTAAGGACGTTCATCTTCTTACTGATTACACTGTAACAGATGCAAAAGGTGATAATGGAAATGCTGATTTCGGTGATCATGTCAAAGTGGAGTTTTTATGGAACATAGACAAAAACACAGTTCCTGTATGGGAAACTACTTTGTCTGAATTGAAACAAGCTACTGCTGATGGCAATTTTCCTGATCTTGTAGAAAAAGGTGTCGTAAACTGGGAAGGAAATGGACTTGCTCCAGGCAAGGATGACACTTTCTATGTGAAATTCATATTTGAAGATAATGGAGAAGATCAAAACGTATTCCAAGGAGATACATTGAAATTGAACTGGACGTTTAATGCGAATCAAACAAAAGGGAAAGAAAAATAAGTTCAAATTTTATTCGTTATATCTATGTAACAACTTAGGCGTTAAATAAAAGCGTGAGATAAAGAGAGGTCATCCTTCGAAGGAGGACCTCCTTTTATCTTGTAAATTGATGATACATAAGCTGAGTCTAAGCTAGCATTTCCGCTTTTCGACTTTGAATCACATCATCATAATGCATGAGTAAATTACTGAAAATTTCATCCCAGCTTTGTGTAGCAGCATAGGATTGAGCATCTAGGCTTATTTGTTTACGCATTTCTTCATTATTTAACAATTCATAAATAGATGACAAAAATGAGTTAGCATTTTTAGGTTCACAAAGAAAACCTGTTTTTCCATCTGTAATAATATTTTTAACCCCTCCACCATTCGCACCAATAACAGGTGTACCACAGGCCAGTGATTCAAGTACGACGTTCCCAAATGTTTCAGTAGCAGATGGAAATACCATTAAATCGGAAGAAGCATAAGCTTCAGCTAAATCCTCACCTTGTAAATATCCAGTAAAGGTTACATTTGTTTTTGGCACATTTTCACACAAAGTTTTTGCAAGAGGACCGTCTCCAGCGATGAGCCAATGAATATCGCTCCGAGCATGTGTAGTTTTAACAATAAGATCTTGCAATGTATCAATATCTTTTTCAGGAGCAAGGCGTCCGACGTAGGAAAGAATATATTTCGCTGTAATATTATATTTTTTTCGGAATAGGTCTTTATTGTAAGTTGGATGAAAGAGAGTACAATCTACACCACGTCCCCAAATATAGAGCTGTTGAAATCCTTTTTTCTTTAATTGATGTAATGTTTCAGGAGAAGGAACAAAGTTTTTTTGCATATGACTATGAAACCAACTTAAATAGTTCCATAGCATGTTAGAGAGGAATTCGATTTTGTAATAGCGTAAATAGGCGTCGAAATCAGTATGATAAGAACCGACAACAGGGATGTTCAACTTTTTTGCATAATACAATCCACAAAGTCCCATGTTGAAAGGTGTGGCAATGTGAATGATATCAGGTTTAAAGGCAAGAAGTTCCCGTTTAATACGCGGAGTAGGAAAAGAAAAGCGACATTCTGGATATAATATTGTTAACGGGATACTTCTCATTTTGTTCACATTCGCTACGAAATTATCTTCTGCCGTATGCTGAGGGGCGAAAACAGAATAGGCGATATTTTCTCTTTGAAAATATTTAGTTAAACGTTCCAAAGTTTTCGCCACACCGTTGACTTGTGGTGTAAATGTATCGGTAAATATGGCGACTCTCATCATATCGCTCCTTTATGTGAAAAGTGGGATGAATTGATAAAAAGAGATGATGCCAGAGCAAGTGCCAAGGCACATGCCTACAAATACATCTGACGGATAATGAAGCCCTAAATAAATACGGGAAATACCGACGCATAGCGCTAGCGGTAATAGAAAAGCAAGTAAGCTTGGATTATAGCAAATAAATGGAATGAGGACAGAGAAAACAGCCGTTGTATGTCCGGATGGAAAAGAATGATCTTTTAATGGATGAATTGGATATTTCGCATCTTGAATTGTCAAATATGGACGTTTTCGTGGATACCATCTTTTTAATATTTGCACGGGAATATGGCTAATCGTTAAAGAAATAGCAGTTGCAATTGCAGCTTGATGCAAATTCCCTGTTGCGAAAATTAAAAAGAAAAGTGTGAGTGCAATGGAGAAGGTAGCACCACCGATATGGGTAATATTGCTGAAAAAGATGTTTAATGTTTTTTGATCAAAGTAGCGATTAATTCCTTTGAAAATGTAACATTCTATTTTATATAGTCCACTGACCTTCATGAGATTTTTCCTCCCTCATTTACATATATATGGAGTTATTAACTTCTATTTTAATAAGATTTTATTGAGGGAATAATAATGTTTTGTAAAGAAAAAGTTAGATTTTTTCATAAAAAAAGCTGCCAGTCTTATGGCAGCGATAAAATCATTTTTGTAACGATTTATAATATTGTCCTTTTTCAACGTATTGTGTGCGGATACGTTCCATATCTTTATGGTCTTCTTCTGTTAATTCGCGAATGACCTTAGCAGGACGACCGAAAGCTAACGTATTAGGAGGGATTTTCTTTCCTTGTGAAACGAGACTTCCAGCACCGATGAAAGCTCCTTCACCAATTTCAGCACCATCTAATATGATAGATCCCATTCCAATTAAAGCATCTTTTTCGATTTTGCAGCTATGTAAAATAACTTGGTGCCCAACGGTAACGTCATCTTCTAAAATAAGAGGATACTGCGGGCTTTGGTGGAGTGTACATTGATCTTGTACATTTACTCTGTCACCAATTATTGTCGGTGATACATCACCACGGATGACTGTATTAAACCAAATACTTGATTCCTCACCAATTGAAACATCGCCTGTAATAGTAACATAGTCAGCGATAAAAGCACTACTCGCAATTTTCGGATTTTTTTCTTTATAAGGATATATCATGTAAAGCCTTCCTTTCCTAGAGACTAGTTTTAGTGTATCAAATTATGAAAAAGAGTGAAATGGAGGAGTTTCGTATGTGGAACTATGAAGCGGAAGAAGCGAAAGCCGTCATTATTATCGTGCATGGTGCTATGGAATATCACGGGCGTTATGAAGCAGTTGCAGAAATGTGGAATCATATCGGTTATCACGTTGTTATGGGCGATCTTCCAGCACACGGAACAACTTCAAGAAATAGAGGACATATCGACTCATTTGATGAATACATAAAGGAAATAAAGTTATGGGTGAAAGAAGCAAGAAAATATAGATTGCCTATTTTTTTATTTGGTCATAGTATGGGAGGACTTGTCGTTATTCGTATGATGCAAGAAACGAAAAGAGAGGACATAGATGGGATTGTACTAAGCTCGCCTTGTTTAGGAGTATTAGCTGCACCCTCCGCTCCGCTTCGTGCTGCTTCAAAAATATTAAATATCGTTGCCCCGAAGTTACAATTTGCAACAAATCTCACTGTAGAAATGTCAACTCGCAATCATGAAGTGAGGGATGCGATGGAGAATGATTCATTGTTCTTGCGTAAAGTATCAGTGCGTTGGTATAGTGAATTAATTAAGTCTATCGAGATTGCTCATGAGAAAATAGATGATTTTCCAGATGTTCCGCTCTTGCTAATGCAGGCATGTGAGGATAAACTTGTAGATAAAACACGTGTCCGCACATGGTTTGATAATGTTAAAATGAGTGATAAGGCATATAAGGAATGGCCTAATTGTTATCATGAATTATTAAATGAGTATGAGCGTGATGAAATTTTGAATTATATTCAGTCATTTACTGAAATACGTATCAATAATATAGTAGAAACAAACAAATAAATTATTATTTGTACATTTAATAGAGGAGATGAAGGAAGAAGTGAACGTACCGAGTAATCCCATAACGCTCATGGCCAAAGTATACCGTGATGTGTTTCCGGTTGTACACCATGAGCTAGCGATGTGGAAAGAGCGTGCCTACCATATTCCGAATGACGAGCTTCATAGTCAAGCGATCGCAAGTATTGAAAATAAAACGTTTCATTGCGAAGGCGGTGGTATTTTAGCGCTGCTAGCAAATGAACATCGTGAGGAATGTATTCGTTTTATTGTAGCGTATCAAACGATTAGCGACTACTTAGATAATTTATGTGATCGTAGTACATCACTTGACCCGAAAGACTTTGCGGCTCTTCATGAGTCGATGGTAATGGCATTAAGTCCTGAAGTTGAAGGAGGCGGTAACTATTATCGTTATCGTGATGATCAAGATGATGGTGGTTATTTAGATGAGCTCGTTGAAACATGTCAGGATGTTTTAAAGAAAACGAAGCATTATGACAAAATTGCTCCAATTCTTCATGAGCTTGCTTGTTATTATTGTGATTTGCAAATTCATAAACACGTGAAGTTAGAAGAAAGAGAACCACGCTTAAAAACATGGTTTGAAGCACATAAAGAAAATTTACCATCGATGAGTTGGTTTGAGTTTTCAGCATGTGCAGGTTCTACGCTTGGAATTTTCTGTCTTGTAGCATATGCATTTCATGATGAGTTACATGAAGAAGATATTGTGAAAATTAGACAAGGATACTTTCCTTACGTACAAGGACTTCACATTTTACTTGATTATTTCATTGATCAAGAAGAAGACCGTATCGGCGGAGATTTGAATTTCTGTAGTTATTATGAAAACGAGCAAGCTATATTAGATCGTATGAAACATTTTGTTGAAGAAGCAGAGAAGAGCATTGGTGATTTGCCTCATGCGAAGTTTCATCGTCTCATAAGCCGAGGCCTACTTGGTATTTATTTATCAGATCAAAAAGTATCAGCACAAAAGAATATGAACAAAATGGCACGGCGCATTGTAAAATACGGAGGGCTCACTTCACGATTCTTCTACTGGAACGGGAAGATGTACCGAAAGAAAATGGCGCAGTGATGAAGAAAACCACTCATATAGAGTGGTTTTCTTTTTATTATGATCGTATTTTTGAAAATACGTATATGAGAAGTTCAATTGTGAAAATAACTAAAACAGATAGTCCGAATAAAGGCATGACAGCGCCTAGTATAACCATCATGACAAAGAAAACGAATATACTTTTCTTATCTCTTTGCTTTGGAGGGGCTGCTAATTTTCCTTTCGGCCTTCTTGCTAACCACATTTTTATTCCGTAATAAATGAGAAGTAATAAAGATAATGTCGTTAGTAAGCATAATATTTTATTTGGCCATCCGAATAAATGACCTTCATGAAGCGGGATACCGTAAGTGAACCATTGTGCCAATAAGCCATAATCACGATAGTCCGTTTTGGAAATGAGTTCTCCGCTATATTGATCAAAGTAAGCTGTTATTTCTTCATTTGGTACGACGTGCATACCCGTAATACCAGAACCGCTCGATTTCGAAACGGTGAATACACCTTTCGGATCAGCTGGTAGTGAAATAACATATGGCTTTTTTATTTCAATTCCTTTTTGTAATGTATCAACTGAAATTGCTTTTGGCTCATTTGAATTAGATTCAGGAGGAGCTTCTTTTCTTGTTGCCCACGGCAATTCTTTTACCTTCGATTCAGGCGGTGCCATATACAACTTTGGATATCCGAGCGATTCATTCGACGATGCAATTTTATAAATTTGGTTACCCATAAATCCTGACCACGGCAATCCAGATGCGACTAACAAAACGAGAGGAATTGTAAATATAATACCGATAATAGAATGACGTCGTTTTGCCTTTTCTCGCTTATTGGATGCCGGTGTGTTTTTGAATTGGCGTATACTCATATACAACCCAGTCACAATTAAAAAGATTGTCCAGCATGCCGCAAGTTCTACAGTATAGTTGACGACAGTGCCACCAACTAAAAGAGAACTATGTAATTCCCTCATTATATTGGCAAACGTTTCACTTGCGTTTTGATCCCCAACAATTTGATTATTACTATCTAAATACACATATTTTTGTTGCCCAGTATATTCATTTGCAATCGTAAGTCTCGTATTATAATCCCCATTAAACTCACTAATTTTCGCCACGCTATAATGTGGATATTTTTTCTCTGTTAAGAAAAGCGAATCAGACATCGAAATAGATTCTGTTTGGGTGCTCTTCCCGAAATATAAATCTTTATAGATGAAATCCTCAACTTCTTCCCGAAATAAATACCCAATTCCGCTCAGTGACAAAGTAATAAGAAGCGGCGTAATAAAAAGTCCAGCATAAAAATGCCAACGCCAAAAAATATAATGAAGCGAACGATTTTGTTTCATACTTTCAGTTCCCCTAACCTTCCCTATATGAATAAACTACTTATTTAATATAGCGAGATTAAGTGTGGATACTTTGAAAGAATTGTGAAGAAAGTTAAAAGTTTTGGGGATTTTTATCGGCGAGACATACAATACGTAATACAAAGCTTAGTTGAGTGAATCAGCTCTTCATTTCCTTTTTGTATCCTGATTTGAAGTGCCTTTTGAAAATAAGTAAGGGCGGTGTGGAAGTCGCCCTCATCCAATTTACTTTTTCCGTAATGTTGGTAGAAGAAGTCCTCATAATTAGGTAAGTCGGGTAGTGTTTGTAGAAGTTCGATAAAGAGTACATTTGCAGCAGGAAATTTTCTTTCCCAATGATATGTATGTGCGAGACGAAGTTTGTTAATAAAAATCCCTTGGATGTTGTCTGTTTGTGTGTAATATTCAATCGCCTCCTGTAAGTAATACTTACTGTCAGAAAGGTTGCCAGCGATTCGTTCATAAACACCGATTAATCCGCAGTTTTTTCCATATAACGGTCCTTTATGTAAATGCTCTTTCAAAAATACAATCCCTTGCTTCATTTCAGCAAGGGATATAGGTTTTTCTCTAAGATTTTCATCAAATGTGTATCCCATTTCAAAAGGTATATTCATTTGGACCTCCTTATATTTTCTACATACATTCTAACAACCGCTTCAGCAAGACATTGAGCGGAATCGACAAAATTCTCACTCGCGACTACATTCAAATCAGTACATGCAATAATAGCGGTATCAACTTCAACTCGCAATTGTAAAACGAGTGTATTCCACAATTCACGAGCTTCTTCAATTTCTCCAGATTTAATACAAGTAATAATTTGATTAATCATTTCTTGCCATTTTTCATGGTGAATGTACTCTATATTACGCTTTGCAATGCCGTCTTGGTAAATCACAGCTTGAACAGTTGCTTCTGTTGCGAGAAGAGCGACTCTTTTTGTATTTTCAGGAATTGCTTTTAACGTTTCATCGACTATATTTAAAATTGGGATAGAAAGAGAACGCTGTAATTCTTCAAAATAAAGATGCGCCGTATTACACGGCATAGCGATAAATTCTACGCCAGTACTTTCAAGTTTTTGTGCCCCTTCAATAATTGCTTTTTTCATCGCCGCATGTTCAATAGGGCGATCCATGTAAAAGGGCGTTGGACAAGAATAAATCATCATATGAGGAAAGTCCATATCATGCTTTGCTCCGTATATTGTTTGGCACCTTGCTACAACTGTATCGACGAATGGTCCAGTTGATTTTGGCCCCATTCCTGCTAGTATTCCGATCATTGTTTCGTCTCCTTTAATATGTAATTAAAAACGTTTTTTTGCGAACGATAAAAAGAAATAAGGTAAATAATAAAAATGAATATACGATAGCCCAAGCTGTAAGCCATAGAGTGTGAGTCAGTAAATTATATTTGTATTGTCCAAGCATTAGAAAGCTTTCGACAGGTGGTAAAAACCATAGTAACTCTTTTTTAAACCGGATAGATACGATCGTTATAAGCAATATAAATGTAAGGCTAAGCCAAGCAGTGCCTGCTTTTTGAATCATATTTCTAGTAAATAATGTTGCGATTGAAATTCCTAGTATAGAGAAAGACATGTGAGCGAGAAATCCGACTAGAAATAAAGAAACTGTCATTTTTTCATTAAACATTTGCAAAATAATGGGATAGATTACGGATATAAAAGATAACACAGTACAAATGAGAAGAGCCGTAATATATTTACCAACATATAATGTGGAAATATTATTTGTGTGTGAAATAGTGATTTGCTCTTGTACAGGGTCTTCGGTATGAAAAATTGTGACTGCAATCCAGGCAGATAATAAATAAAGTGCGAGTGCTGTTTCTAAATATGTCGGTACAATAGGAGTCGGTTTATATGTATATACAAAAAGCAAGCTCACAAAGTACATCGCAATAGGAGGGATGTACTTATACGATTTTGTATAGTCGAGAAAATGGTAACGAATAAGCGCAAACATAATAAACCTTCTTTCGATTTAAAAGTTAGGTTGTAGCAGTGTGATAGATGCTTTTTTATGTAATAAAAACTGAAGCATTTCGTTTGTATATTCCTTTTCGATTTGTAATTGAATAAGGTTTTGATTTGAATTGTATGTAACGTGTATAAAACCTAATTGTTTCCGTAGTTCTATCGCTGAAAATGTGTCGTGAACGATTGCTTCAATATAGACTTGTTCTGCCCCTTTTTGTACAAAGGTATCTGCTATGATTGTATGATTTGCTAACGTCACGATTTTATCGGCGAGGTTTTCTAGTAGTTGTTTTTCATGACATGTGAAGAGTACAGATATGCCTTGCTGTTTTAATGAGAGTAAAATATGTTCTAATTCTTGCTGAGAGTTAGGATCGAGCCCAGAAAGCGGTTCGTCTAAAATTAATAAATGTACGTCCGTAAGTAATGCTTGCATAATGCCTGTTTTTTGTTTCATACCTTTTGAAAAGTTTCGTACAACGGAATGTCTTGCATGATGTAAATGAAAAGATTCTAGAAGCATCGGAATTTTATCTTTTAAATATTTTGTTGATAAACCATGAATGTGGCCGAGATGATATAAATAATCCTCTAATGTAAAACGAATTCCTTCAGGAAAATGTTCAGGTACATAGCCGATTTGTATATGTTCTTTTCTTTGAAGTGTCCCTGCTGTAGGTGAAATAAAACCTGCAATTATTTTGAGTAGAGTACTTTTTCCAGTCCCGTTCCCGCCAACAATGGCGAGCGCTTCTCCTTCTGGAATGGATAAATCAATGTTGTCTAGTATAAGTGATTTGCCATACTTCTTTTGAATTCCCCGTAGTTCTACTAGCAAAGTTCTATCCTTCTTTCTTTAAATAGTGTATATATCCATTATATAGGAGAATAACAAAAAGACGTGCAATGAGTGCACGTCTTTTTTTGTTATGTTTTGTCGAATTGTCGATATATTATCGTTTCTCGATCGCCACAATAAATGGCGGGTTATTTTGCTGGTTAATGAAGCCGTATCGCAGTACGTGTGCTTGTTTTTGGTCTAGTTCTTCGGCAAATTTAAGTACAGCGTCGCGTTCTACTTGTCCTTCTGGATGTCCGTGGTAAATAACAAGGACGATGATACCTTCAGGCGCCATTACTTCTAATAATTGTTCGATCGCTGAGATTGTTGAGTTCGGTTTTGTAACGATATGCTTGTCTCCGCCTGGAAGGTAACCTAAGTTAAAAATTGCGCCTGTTACTTTTCCTTTTGCATCTTCTGGTAATACGGATAGAAGTGTATCGTGACTATCATGAACTAAAACAGTACGTTCGAAAAGTTCTTTTTCTTTTAGACGAGTTGTTGAGCTTTCAATTGCCTCTTTTTGAATATCAAATCCAAATACTTTTCCGTTATCTCCAACGATTTCAGCTAGGAAGCAAGTGTCATGCCCATTGCCTAAAGTTGCATCTACAGCGTAATCGCCTTCTTTTACTGCCGTTTGCAGAAGCGAGCGAGCAAACGGTAATACACGTTCTAATTTCATTTTTGTTTCTCCTCATTTGCATATTTTCCTTGCCAGCTTCCGCGGCGTACAAATTCTGCATCGATGGAATTTAATACTTCCCATTTATTTAAGCTCCACATCGGACCGATCATTAAATCAGGTGGGCCGTCACCTGTGATACGGTGCACAATTACATCTTCTGGAATAATTTCAAGTTGGTCAACAACGAGACTTACGTAATCTTCAAGAGAAAGGAATTCTAGTTGTCCTTTTTCATATTGCTTCACCATTGGCGTTCCTTTTAATAAATGGAGTAAATGAATTTTAATTCCTTGTACGTCAAGCTTCGCTACTTCACGAGCTGTTTCCATCATCATGTCGTAATCTTCAAGTGGAAGACCGTTAATAATATGAGAGCAAACTCTAATGCCGTGTTTGCGTAATTTATTTACACCTTCAACGTAAGATGGATAATCGTGAGCACGGTTAACCAGATTTGCAGTACGTTCATGGACAGTTTGTAATCCGAGTTCAACCCAAAGATACGTGCGTTTATTTAAGTCCGCTAAATATTCAACGACATCGTCCGGTAAACAATCTGGACGAGTTGCGATAGAAAGACCGACAACGTCCCTTTCCGCTAAAAGCGGTTCGAATTTTTCTTTTAACACTTCAAGTGGTGCATGTGTATTTGTGTACGCCTGGAAATAAGCGATACACTTTCCATCTTTCCACTTTGAGTGCATTTTTTCTTTCATTTCATGATATTGCGTTATAACATCATCGCGGCGATCGCCAGCGAAGTCACCAGATCCAGCAGCACTGCAAAATGTACAGCCGCCATAAGCAACTGTACCGTCACGGTTCGGGCAATCGAAGCCAGCATCTAATGAAACTTTAAAGATTTTTTCACCAAATTCATTTCGTAAATGGTAATTCCATGTATGATAACGTTTATTGTCGTTTGTATATGGAAAAGGGTTTTGAACCTTCATTACTTTCCCTCCTAAGACGAGTCAAAATGAAACAAATAAAATCCATTATAACATACTCATAAGGTTCAGATGGAAGGGACACACTAAAGAGGAATTGAAGCAAGGAGGGACAATTATGGCAGAGCGTCAATCACTTGAATCGTATATTACACAAGCTGAACAAGCGGTGGAATATGCGAAAGAACAATTAGACCAAGGTATGAGACAAGAGCATTACAATACGATGGAGTATTCGGATGCGCAGTTACAATTAGAACAAGCATATAATGACTTACAAACTATGCAGCAACATGCGAATGATGAGCAACGTGAGCAGTTAAATAGAGCACGTATGGCAATTCGCCAATTGCAACATCAAATGATTATTACACCGCACTAATAAGGAGTGAATGTTATGGCAAAACGTTCAGATCAAAATAATCCAGAACAAAAAACGCAAAATGGACATAACGCTGAATTTTCAAATGAACTTGATCCAGTTGTGCAAGTGAAACAGCGTAACAGTAAAAAAGGACAACCTCAAAGATCAAAGCAATCAGAGTAAACCAGGTCGCAATATGACCTGGTTTTATTTTATCCCGCTATTTGTGGGAGTCGGGCTGCTCATAAACGCCCGATTGGTGAGGGTTGATTAAAGCTTCATTTTATTATATTACAATAATTTAAGATTCCTGTAAGGTTTGTCGATAGTTATAAGCCCACTTCTCCAGTAGAGTAAGGAAGGATTAAATTTTATACAAGGAGTTGCTTTATGGGGAACAATGTTACAAACAAACGAATTGATGAGTTAGATTATATTCGTGGCTTCGCACTACTGGGGATTATTTTAGTAAATATTCTCGCACTACTTAATATTAAAACTCCAGATCCTAATACAGTGGATGCAAGTTATCAAAGATTTCTATACTTATTTGTAGAAGGTCGTTTCTTTTCAATCTTCTCATTCTTATTTGGAGTGGGATTCTATATCTTTATCTCTAGAGCGATTGCGAAGGGGAAAAATGGATATGTTTTATTTTTACGCCGTGTAGTTGCGCTATTTATTTTTGGCTACATTCATCAAATGTTTCAACCTGGAGAAGCGTTAACGCTATATGCAATTTACGGGTTAATCGTTTTACCGTTTTATAAAGCGAAAAAAGAAGTGAACTTAGTAATCGGTCTTATTTTGACAATTACCTTTAGTGTACTTGCTGCGAAAGAATTTCTGCCGCTAAGTTTAATTTTATTAGGGCTTGCTGCAGGGCAGTATAAAGTATTTGAAAATCTTTCAGCGAAAATAAAGCAAGTAGCTATTTTTACAGGCATTATGTTTGTTTTAAGTGTTGTAGCTTTATGGTATCAATATGGGCACGTCCCTGCTGCTCCATTTGTAAATATGATACTTGAGAATGAGGATGGGACAATGGATGCTGCAAGCCAATTCTTAAAAATTGGTATTACAGTTGGAACAATTATTTCAGCTTTCTATGTTGGAGCATTAATTTTACTACTTCAATTAAAACCAGTTCAAACATTGCTAGCACCACTGAAGTACTATGGTCGTATGGCTTTAACGAATTATATTGGACAAACTGCAATGATTTTAATTGCAGGAAGTGTATTTAACTTTGCAGGAAACTTAACGTACATGCAGACGTTATATGTGTGTATCGCAATTTATGCAATTCAAATTGTGTTTAGTGTAATTTGGATGAAAAACTTTAAAATGGGTCCACTAGAATGGATTTGGCGTGTTATTACGTATTGGACGGTAACACCTTTAAAGAAATAAAGAGAGAAGTAGGCTGTTCCTTTTGTGGAACAGTCTATTTTTTTGTCAGCTTTTTGCGGTAAATCACTAATGGAATTTTATCTACTAATGAAGAAAATGAATTTGTTTTAAAAGGATAAAAGCTAAGCTTACAAGCACCCCTTTTTTATATTACAAAAGTGTAAGGTAAATGTAATGTTAACAAATAGCAGTTCCTCTCCAAAAGGCGCAAAATAGGTAATGGAAAAACAAGCGTAGGAGGATATATATGACGAAACCAGTTGTAGACGTAAAAAACGTTCAAAAAGTGTACGGTAAAAAAGGTGAGAATCAATCACACGCGTTAAAAGGTGTATCATTCTCAATTCAAGAGGGTGAGTTTGTTGGAATTATGGGGCCATCTGGTTCTGGTAAAACGACATTATTAAATGTAATTTCAACGCTTGATAAAGCAACGGGCGGCGTTGTTGAAATTGCAGGAACGGATATTACAAAAATGAAGCAAGGTGAGCTTTCAGATTTCCGTTCACAAAAGTTAGGATTCATCTTCCAAGACTTTAATTTATTAGAAAACTTATCTATTTATGAAAACATTGCACTTCCACTTTCACTTCAAGGTGTTTCATCACGTAATATTGGACCGAAAGTAGAAAAGGTAGCTGATATGTTAGGCATTTCGGCAATACTTCAAAAATATCCATCTGAAGTCTCTGGTGGACAAAAACAGCGTTCAGCAGCAGCGCGCGCTTTAGTACATGAGCCAGCAATTATTTTAGGGGACGAGCCAACAGGAGCGCTTGATTCTAAAAATGCAGCGAGCTTACTTGATGCGATGACAAACTTAAATCAAGATCAAGGTGTATCTATTATGATGGTTACACATGATCCGTACAGTGCAAGCTACTGTCAGCGTATTTTATTCATTCAAGATGGTGAGCTATATAAAGAAATTCATCGCGGTGGTACGCGTGAAGAGTTCTATAAAGAAATTTTAGATGTACTTGCAGATTTAGTTACACAAAAAGCGTAAGGGAGGAGGTCTAGGACATGTTATTCAAACTTTCCATGTCAGGGCTAAAGAGTAAGCTAAAAGATTATATCGTCTTACTTGTCGGCCTTGTCATGTCTATCTCAATTTTTTATATGTTTCAAACGTTAGCGCTGAATAAAGCGTTTATCGAATCTAACTCAGTTATTCAATCAATTGGATTCGTATTCCAAGCAGGTTCATTTTTACTAGCAATCATAACCTTCTTCTATATTTTATATGCGAACTCTTTCTTATTATCGCTTCGTCAAAAAGAGTTTGGTATGTATATGATGTTAGGAGCAAAAAAGCATAAAGTTACATTACTTATGTTTATTGAAACGATTGTATTAGGTGCTGCATCTCTTGCGATTGGTATTACAGTTGGTGTAGGACTTGCAGAAGGTATCGGGCAGTTATTAATGAAACAATTAGAATTTGCTGGTGAAGGTTATAAAGCATTTTACCTTCCATCTATGACTGTTACTTGTATTTTCTTCTTTGCATTATTTGTACTATCAGCAATTATGAATAGTATTAAGTTATCACGTATTTCTGTACTGCAACTTGTACATGCAGATGCACAAACAGAGCGTGTTGCAGTAAAAGGAAAAATGACAGGTTTAGTTGCATTCCTAGCGGTTATTTTATTAGGAATTGGCTATGCATCAATGATTTACATGGAAAAACTAAGAGAAATGGGAATCCTTATTGCATTAATTACAACAACAGCTGGTACTTACATGCTATTTGGATCACTTCTTCCTGTTATTATTAAAAAGTTAAAGAGCAATAAAAAGCGTAGTGAAAAAGGACTTAACGCTTTTACATTTGCACAATTAAACTTCCGTATTAATAGTTTAACAAAGGTTCTTGCTACGGTAGCGATGTTAGTTGCTCTTGGAGCCGGTGCGATTTCAGGTGGTATGGCGTTTAAAAATAACGTTATAAAAATGGTTGATGGTTTCGTAATATATGATTCAGTAGTTCATAATCCAACTGCTGAAGAAAAGAAAATTTTAGACGGTATTACATTTAAAGAGAAAAGCGAATATCGTTACAAAGTCGATGATAAATACGTTTACTATGTAAAAGAGGATTTAGAGAAAAATCGTCCTTTAGTAAAAGATATGGAAAACATGAAGTCGATGAAGGATTTAGTGAAAACGAAAAAAGTTTCAGAGGAACTACCAGTAGGTGCAGTTTCTAGAGAAATGAATGAAAAAGATGCGAACGCTAAAGAACTTCCACAAGAATGGGACGAGGCTTTCAGAACAATCCAGCCATTCTACGTACATGAAGATCATGCAATTAAAATTGTAGATCAAAAAATGTACGATACTGTAAATGGTAAAGAAGGAATCGTATTTACTGGAAAAACAGATGATTTTGAAGCACACACAAAAGAATGGAAAAAACTTGACGAGTTGCAACTAGATAAATATAAAAATGTAGCATCTGAAAGATTAGATAGTAAATATCAAGCTTACGACATGTTCTACGGCGTTGCGAGCGGAACAGTGTTTATGGGATTCTTCCTTGGAATTGCTTTCTTAGCAATGATGGCAAGTTGTTTAATGTTTAAAATTCTTTCTGGTGCATCAAAAGATATTACGCGTTATCAAATGCTTCGTAAAATCGGTGTGCGCCGTGAATTATTAACAAAATCAATTTATAAAGAATTATTCTTAGTATTCTTATTCCCAGCAATTGTAGGTATTGCTCACGTATTAGTCGGTATGAATATTTTCGGATTTATTTTAATCGATCCGTACTTCCGTATTTGGGTACCAATTGTAATTTTCGTAGTTATTTACACGATTTATTACTTCATTACAGTTCAATTGTATAAAGGAATTGTTCTTCCTAAGGAAGATTAATAAAAAACCGAGCGAAACTGCTCGGTTTTTATTATTTTCAGAAAAAACACTTTAATGTTACTGAAATATACAATATAATATAAATAAGTAACATAAAATAAAAGTAGAAGCAGCTGGATAAGGAAAGGAGGAATCCGATCTGTAGAAAGAAGCTGAACCTTTTATCCCCACACTTTTTTCTAACCACACCGTATTTGTACAATCGTAAGTTTCCACATTAAAAATTGCCGAGACCACAGAAGTATATTGTAAAAATAATGGATAAGACATGGAAATCCCGTAGCATGATAAGGTAAAATGGACAACATAATGAGAAAATTACCGTTCATAAGATGAGGAGAAAACATGTATGGAAGTTGTAGAGGCATTAAAAGATATAAACCAAATTGAGGCTATGAAAAAATATTTAAAAGAGCACTCGCAGCGAGATTATCTTTTATTTGTTATTGGGATTAACACTGGATTAAAAATTACTGAGCTATTAAGTATTAAATTTGAAGATGTATTAAATGAAGATAGAACTGTTAAAGATTTTTATTCTCTTCCTGTGAAAGATGAAAAGTTTAAACAAGATATTTATTTAAATACAAAAGTCAAAGAGGCACTTTTAGCGTACGTACAATCTTTTGATATTCAAAGAGAAAACTACGTATTTCAATCGAACAAAACAACAAATTCAATCTCACGCCAACAAGCGTATCGTGTTATCCATAGCGCAGCTGAAGCGGTCGGAATACTTGGTAAGATTGGAACGAACTCAATGCGAAAAACATTTGGATTTCATGCATATAAAAGAGGAATAGCAATCGCACTGTTGCAAAAACATTTCCATCACGCGACTCCGTCAGAAACATTAAAGTATTTAGGAATCTCGAAAGATGAAAAGTTTAAGACAGAGATTGATGTAGATTTGTAAAAAGGGAAGAGCCGTAACTAAAAAATTTTAGGAGGCGGGAATATGAATATTAGAGAGAGTGAACTACCGGGCATTGGATGTAAATTTGAAGTTATAACAAAGGGTAATGAAAAAATGGTTATCGTTATTCATGATGATGGCCGAAGAGAAATGTATCATTTTGATGCGGATCACGATGAGAGTATTTCAAGTATTTCTCTTCGTGATTCTGAAGCAAGACAAATTGCGGCTATATTAGGCGGAATGGTATATAGACCACAAGCTTTAGATACAATTGAAATGGCTTTTGAAGGATTATCCATTGAATGGTTTAAAGTAGAAAATAACGCACCAGTGGTACAAAAAACAATTGGTAGCTTACATGTGCGAAAAACATATAACGTAACGATTATTGCTATTTTGAAAAAGAATATGAAAAAGTTCTTCAATCCAGGTTCAGACTCTATTATTGAAGCTGGCGATATGCTCGTATTATCAGGTGAAAGGCATGAAGTGAAAAGAATTATTAAGGAGTTGCTTTCAGCAGGAGGTGACTCATAATCGATGGATACTTTAGTCTTTGAAGTTGGAACTGCGTTAGTATTAGTAGCTTTTGCAGCAATCCTCGCTGCAAAGTTAAAGTTCTCGATTATTCCGTTTCTCATTATACTCGGTATGCTAGTGGGGCCTCATGCTCCAGATTTAGGGCTTATCGATTTAAGGTTTATTGAAAGCGGAGAAGTTATTTCCTTCCTCGGCCGTATTGGCGTCATATTCCTCTTATTCTACTTAGGATTAGAATTCTCGATAAAAAAATTAATTAAATCAGGAAAGTCAATTGCTCTTGGGGGAACCGTTCATATATCACTTAATTTTATATTAGGTTTACTTTATGGATATATAATGGGTTTCCCCTTATTAGAAACATTAATTATTGCCGGGATCATAACAATTTCATCGAGTGCAATTGTCGCAAAAGTAATTGTTGATTTAAGAAGATCTGGTAATAAAGAGACAGAACTCATTTTAGGGATCATTATGTTTGATGATATCTTTTTAGCTGTATATTTATCAGTTGTTTCGGGGTTAGTACTCGGAGGTACAACATCATTTATAGGTGCCCTTACATCGGTGTTAATCGCAGTAGGGTATATGCTACTATTCTTTGTAATCGCTAGAAAAGCTACGCCGATTCTAAATAAAGTATTAGATATTTCGTCCAATGAAATTTTTATTATCGTAATATTCGCTATTTTATTCTTTGTGGCAGGATTTTCAGAAACGATTCATGTTGCAGAGGCTATAGGTGCATTATTATTAGGGCTTGTCTTTTCTGAAACAGAGCATAGTGATCGAATTGAGCATCTCGTCGTCCCGTTTCGTGATTTTTTTGGAGCTATATTTTTCTTCAGTTTCGGTTTAAGTATCGATCCTTTTACGCTCGGAGGAGCAGTGTGGTTGGCATTAGGAGCAGTTTTCATTACTCTCATTGGTAATTTTATAGCTGGAATGTTTGCAGGGCGTAAAGCTGGTTTATCCCATAAAGCTTCTACGAATATCGGTTTAACACTTGTATCACGCGGAGAATTCTCGATTATTGTCGCGAATATCGGAATCGCGGGTGGCTTAATGGCAACGATTAAACCATTCTCAGCTCTATACGTTTTAATATTAGCATCGTTAGGCCCGTTATTAACGAAAGAGTCCGGGAGAATATACTCTCTATTAGATAAGATATTTAAATGGAGCGCTAAAGAACGGGCGAAGCGAGAAAAAGAAGTTGGATAGTATAGGGGAGACTATGTGAAATTCATGTAGTCTTCCTTTATTTATATATTGTTACTGATGTCGTTCTTTGTCGGTAAGTCGATATATTTTCAAGTGGCAATCAATATAATTTCATTTACCGACAAACTATTATCTGAATTTCATCAACTATTAATCAGTTGCCTTCCTATTTAAAAACGACTACAATTTTACTGTTATAGATGAACGAAAAAAATAGAATAGGAGGGGAGACTATGCCAAGGAAAGTATGGCTATTAGTAGCTGGGATGATTATTAATGTCACGGGTGCTTCTTTTTTATGGCCTTTTAATACAATTTATTTGCATGATCACCTAGGAAAATCTTTATCAGTGGCTGGAATGGTATTAATGATCAACTCGCTTACTGGTGTAATCGGGAACTTGCTCGGCGGTGTTTTATTTGATAAATGGGGCGGTTATAAATCAATTTTAGTAGGGATTGTTATTACACTTGTATCGATTTTAGGTCTTGTGTTTTTCCATGGTTGGCCGTTATATGTTGTGTGGCTAGCATTAATCGGCTTCGGTTCCGGAATGGTCTTCCCATCGATGTATGCGATGGTTGGTACGGTTTGGCCAGAGGGCGGAAGACGAGCATTTAATGCGATGTATGTTGGACAAAACGTTGGGATTGCGATCGGAACAGCGTGCGGTGGTTTAGTTGCGTCTTATCGTTTTGATTATATTTTCTTAGCGAACTTTATTTTATACTTTGTTTTCTTCTTAATTGCTTTTATTGGATTCCGTGGTATGGAAGACAAAAAAGAGCCAGGAGTGCAAAAGGAAATCGAAACGAAAAAAGGATGGACGCTTACACCTGGATTCAAAGCACTTCTTATTGTGTGTGTAGCATATGCTTTATGCTGGGTTACATACGTACAGTGGCAAGGTGCAATCGCAACACATATGCAAGAATTAAATATTAGCCTTCGTCACTATAGTTTATTATGGACGATAAACGGAGCGATGATTGTTTGTGCGCAGCCGCTTGTTAGTATGCTAATTCGCTGGATGAAGCGTTCTTTAAAGCAACAAATTATGATTGGAATTGTCATTTTTGCGGCGTCATTCATTGTGTTAAGCCAAGCGCAGCAATTTACGATGTTCCTCGTTGCGATGGTGACATTAACAATTGGTGAATTATTCGTATGGCCAGCAGTTCCGACCATTGCAAATATACTTGCGCCGAAAGATAAATTAGGCTTTTATCAAGGTGTTGTAAATAGCGCAGCGACTGTAGGGAAAATGTTCGGACCGGTCGTTGGCGGAGCGATTGTTGATATATACAATATGGAAGTATTGTTTATAGCGATCATGGTAATGCTTGTAGTAGCGATTATAGCAACAAGCATTTATGATAAACGAGTAAAAGTAGAAGAAACAGTTGAAGAAAAAATTGCAGTTTAGTTTGACGGAACATGTAACATGTTTTAGAATATATTTAATTAACTCATATTTGTAATAACAGTGAGAAGGAGTAGTAGTAATAGAAGCTGGTTTAGAGAGTTGACGGTCGGTGCAAGTCAATCCACGTTTCGTTATGAACTCGCCTTTGAGTTGCAGTTGTGAAACTAATAGTAGCAATTGCCGTTAATCCACGTTACGGATCTAAGCGAATGTATATATTACATTAATTTAGGGTGGTACCGCGGGAATCTATAACCTCTCGTCCCTTTCTAGGGATGAGAGGTTTTTTGTATTTTGGGCGGTGAAAATAAATAGAATTTCAAGGAGGTTATCTCATGAGCTTTAATCATCAAGAAATTGAGAAGAAGTGGCAAGGGTATTGGGAAGAGAATAAAACATTCCGTACGCCAGATGAGACAGAAAAACCAAAATTTTATGCACTAGATATGTTCCCATATCCATCAGGTGCAGGCTTACACGTAGGTCATCCAGAAGGTTATACAGCGACAGATATTTTATCTCGTATGAAACGTATGCAAGGATATAACGTTCTTCATCCAATGGGATGGGATGCATTTGGCCTTCCAGCAGAGCAATATGCACTTGATACTGGGAACAGCCCGGCTGAATTTACAGAGCTTAATATTAATACGTTCCGTAATCAAATTAAAGCATTAGGCTTCTCTTACGATTGGGATCGTGAAGTGAATACAACGGATCCAAACTACTACAAGTGGACACAATGGATCTTCCTAAAACTATTTGAAAAAGGCTTAGCTTACGTTGATGAAGTACCTGTAAACTGGTGCCCAGCACTTGGTACAGTACTTGCAAACGAAGAAATTATTGACGGTAAGAGTGAGCGCGGTGGACATCCAGTTGAGCGTCGTCCGATGAGACAGTGGATGTTAAAAATTACAGCTTACGGAGATCGTCTATTAGAAGATCTAGATGAGCTTGATTGGCCAGAAAGCTTAAAAGACATGCAACGTAACTGGATCGGTCGTTCTGAAGGTGCAGAAGTACACTTCAACATCGATGGTACAGATGAGAAGTTTACAGTTTTCACAACGCGTCCTGATACACTATTTGGTGCAACATACTGTGTACTTGCTCCGGAACATGCACTTGTTGCAGAAATTACAACAGCAGAACAAAAAGAAGCTGTAGAAGCTTACATTAATTCTGTAAAAATGAAGAGTGATCTAGAGCGTACAGAACTTGCGAAAGAGAAAACTGGTGTATTCACTGGTGCTTACGCAGTTAACCCAGTAAATGGTGAGAAATTACCAATCTGGATCGCTGACTACGTTCTTGCAACTTACGGAACAGGTGCTGTAATGGCAGTTCCAGCTCACGATGAGCGTGACTATGAATTCGCATCAGTATTCAATCTTCCAATGAAGGAAGTTGTAAAAGGCGGAGATATTACGAAAGAAGTGTACACAGGTGATGGTGCACACGTAAACTCAGCATTCCTTGATGGTTTAAATAAAGAAGAAGCAATCGCAAAAATGATTGAGTGGCTTGAAGTAACGAGCGCAGGAAATCAAAAAGTAACGTACCGTCTACGTGACTGGTTATTTAGCCGTCAACGTTACTGGGGTGAGCCAATTCCAGTAATCCATTGGGAAGATGGCACAATGACAGCTGTGAAAGAAGAAGAATTACCATTAGTTCTTCCAAAAACAGAAAACATCCGTCCTTCAGGTACAGGTGAATCACCACTAGCTAACATTGAAGAGTGGGTAAATGTTGTTGATCCTGAGACGGGTAAAAAAGGTCGTCGTGAAACAAACACAATGCCACAATGGGCTGGTAGCTGCTGGTACTACCTACGCTACATCGATCCAAACAACAGCGAAGCACTTGTAGACCCTGAAAAAGTAAAACAATGGCTTCCAGTTGATATTTATATCGGCGGAGCAGAGCACGCTGTACTTCACTTACTATATGCTCGTTTCTGGCATAAAGTATTATATGATATCGGTGTAGTTCCAACGAAAGAACCGTTCCAACAATTATTCAACCAAGGTATGATCTTAGGTGAAAACAACGAGAAAATGAGTAAATCAAAAGGCAACGTTGTAAACCCAGATGATATCGTAGCAAGCCACGGTGCAGATACACTTCGTCTATACGAAATGTTCATGGGACCATTAGATGCTTCAATTGCTTGGTCTGAAAATGGTCTTGACGGAGCTCGTCGCTTCCTAGACCGCGTATGGCGCCTATTCATTCAAGATAACGGTGAATTAAGTGAGAAAATTACTGATGCACCAAACAAAGATCTTGAAAAAGCTTACCACCAAACAGTGAAGAAAGTAACAGAAGACTATGCAGAGCTTCGCTTCAACACAGCGATTTCTCAAATGATGGTATTCATCAACGATGCATACAAAGCTGAAACACTTCCAAAAGAATATGCAGAAGGTTTCGTAAAAATGATTGCACCAGTTGCACCTCACATCGGAGAAGAGCTATGGAGCAAACTTGGATACAGTGAAACAATCACATATGCAAGCTGGCCAACATTTGATGAGTCTAAACTTGTAGAAGATGAAGTTGAAATCGTTGTTCAAATTATGGGCAAGGTTCGCGCAAAACTAACAATGAGTAAAGACGCATCAAAAGAAGAAATGGAACAACTTGCACTTGAGGCAATCAAAGAACAAATTGAAGGAAAAACAGTTCGTAAAGTAATTGTTGTTCCTGGAAAACTTGTTAACGTTGTTGCAAACTAATTCATTTTAAAGAAAAACTCAGAGCATTTATGCTCTGAGTTTTTTTGCGTGAAAAATAAGTTCTGGATCACCTTCATCTAGGTTTTCAATTATTCCACTACGTATAAAACCGTTCGCTTTAAACACTTTTTGCATACTTTCATTCGACTCGTTCGTTGAAGAAAAGATTTTTTGAGTAGGGGAATGCCTTAACATATATGAGATTAATGAGCTTGCATGACCTCTCCTTCTTTTGACTGGCGAAACAATTATTAATGAGAGGAAAGTACAATCAAAGAAATTTGTATCGTATGTTAGAAAACCAGAAATGGAATTGTCCTCTTTTGTAATTATGCAGTTTCCAGCATCAATAGCGTGTTTAATATAATTTCGTCTACTATCGTTTCCAATTACATCCATATCTATATGAACAATTGAACCTAAATCGTCGATTGAAGCCTTTGTTACGTTCTCCAAAGAAAATGCCCCCTTCAAGTGAAAGAAAAATAATCAGTCCATTAATCCTATCATGAATGAAGAACGAAGAAAAAGGTGCGGAATTCCCATATAGACAAACACCTATTCTTCTATAGGAAATATGATAAAAAAGGTAGGTTAAATTGAGCAGAAGAGGTGAAAGGAATGAAAGGGATGGACAATAATGCACCACATGGCTTCTTCGGAGGTGGATCGGATAGTTATGGACAAATGATGTTCATGGGAGGAGATGGTCAACACGGATATGGCGGAATCCCAAGTTGGATGGGAGGAGCGGCTGGAGGATTTCCGACGTCAGTGGCTGGAGCACAGACAGGAATTCCGACATTGGTAGGAGGAGTGCCTGTAGGTATGCCAACTACATTTCCATCTTTCGTAGGAGGAGCACAAGGAGGAGTACCTGTAGGTATGCCAACTGCATTCCCATCTTTCGTTGGCGGTGTACAAACAGGATTTCCTGTACCTGGCGTCGGTGTTGTAGCTGGTGGAGTCGGTGGCTTCCCTCAAGGTGTTCACGGTCATCATGTGCACCATGAGCATCACGGTCATCACCAGCATCACGGCCATCACCAGCATCACGGTCATCACCAGCATCACGGTCATCATCAGCATCATGGCCATCATCAACAACAAGTACATCATCATGGTCATCATCAAATTCATCCACAGGCTGTCCTTTATCAAACTCATCAAAGTCATCATCATGGTCACCAAGGCCAGCATCAACACCACGGTCATCATGGTCATCATCAACACCAACACCACGGCCATCATCAGCAACAAGTACATCACCAAGGCCAGCACCAAATTCACCCGCAGGCTGTCCTTTATCAAACTCACCAAGGTCAACACCATCACCAAGGTCAACACCATCATCAAGGTCAACATCATCACCAAGGCCAACACCATCACCAAGGTCAACACCATCACCAAGGCCAACAGCATCAGCAAGGCCAACAGCATCAGCAAGGTCAACAACAATACCAACAGTATCAGCAGCAACAACAGCCTTGGGCAGGTGGCATTGGAGCAGGGGCGGCAGCAGGAGCAGCAGCTGGTACTGCAGGAGCCGCAGGACATGCGGGACACGTGGGTCATTAATAGGCCAAAGGAAAAAAGACATAATAAAAAACTGCTAGGAAATCCTAGCAGTTTTTTTCTGCCTCTTGACGTTGGCGTTCGATTTCCGCACGAAGTTGTGGTTCCGGTGCTTGCCATCCTTCTGGTTTCATAATTTTGCCGTCGCCCTCGCGGAATCGAGGCTTTCCATCAGGGAATAGTTTTGCCATGTTGGCATTGTTTACAATTTCAAATCCTTTATCTGGACGTACGCCCATTTCTGCAAACGTTCCGAATGCAAAGTAAATAAGGTCAATAAGTGCATCGTATTGATCTTCAACAGTCGTTGCTTCTAGAAATTCTTCTAGCTCTTCTTGCATAAAGCTAGCACGAATTTTTGCGCGCTCTGCTGTTAATTTTGTTGGAGTATTTGTCACAGGATGTCCGAACTCTTCATGCATTTTTGCAACAAGTTCGTATCCTTTATCTAAACCTTTTTCGTTTGTCATGTTGTTTCATCCTTTCTCGCTTTGTGCCGAATTTCATTGTAACATAAGGTGATTATGAAATGAAAAGAACATCTTATAGAAATAAGATGTTCGCTCGTTATTCTTCTTTTTTTATTAAAATGGATAAAATAAGGTCGATGCCAAACATACCAACAAGTAGCATTGGTATAACGACAAGTAAATAACGTGTGAAGGAAATATTTTTTAAGTATGTATGAGCAAATAAAAAGACGCCGAGAAATAAAATACCGTTTAAAATAGGTTTTACTAACTTTTTAGACATAAGCTCCCCCGTGAATATCTTTTCTCTCTATATTTGGTAATAAAAAACTCCTCTCTCCGTTGTATCATGCTGGAGAGAGGAGTTCAATCATTTATCATTCAATTACACCAGAATTTGTAATATTTACGCTGTATTTTATATTAATCGGAACATCTTTGTACATACGTCGCCACTCTTCTAACTTGAATGGGCGATAATGTTGCTTATACTTTGCACCTAGCCCGAGAGGATCTACGTTTAAAGATTTAAACTGCTTAATTAATTTGGTAGCCTGTACATCCAATTGTTTTTGGACATTTTTTTCAATGTTTTTTGTGTTCTTGTTATTTTCTAAGTTAATTTGCTTCGATAATTCTTGAATACGTGCATCAAGATGAACGTGAATGAAAAAAGAAGGCTTCCCGTTTTTAATTTTTATATCGTAAGTTGGAACAGAACGAATATTATTAATCATTACGTACGCAGAATCCGTTTTAAATTCGTGTGAATCTAATTTGTGTTTCTCTAATAGTCCTTTAAATATGAACATATCTTTTTCAGCGATTTTACCGATATATTTATCCTTTTTAAAAAGACCAATTCCGTTGATTTTTATTTTATCACCATGCTTCTTTAGAATGGGAATATAGTAGTCTTGCCCTTCTTGATAATAACGGAATGCTCCTATATGCAGGTTATCCTTTGGTAAAGGACCGGTCTCCATATTATGTTCTAACAATTTTTTTATATAAATTGCAACGTTGTATGAAGTCGTATATTTCCCTTTTAAAAGTTCAGTACCATTCCCCTCTAATAAGCCAACATATAAAGCGTTCCCTATATTCACATCTCGAAGTAATGTATCGAATGAAGTAGACATTCCTTTTTTGGCAAGTCTTATAGTATATAGAGCGACACGCATTTGTCCGCTAGCAAAGGGTTGAGAAGACTCTAAAGATGTGTCTGCTTTTACTTGTTTTACCGCATTTGCGCTACCTTCAAAAACTTGAACTTTATTTCCCTTTTTCTGAATGGGACAAACGAATGTCACTTTTACTTTATTATCTTTTGCTACATCAAAAACCGTTCCTTGAATAAGTTGTACATCATCGATAATATTTTTTTGTAAACATCCAGTTAGACTGAAGAATGTTATACAAGAAATAAGTATTAATTTGCTTTTGATTTTTTCCATTTTCTTTTCACCCACACAATAATAAATAGGATAGGGATGTATACATACATGAGCCAAAAACTAGCTTTTCCGGTATTACTAATAAAAGTATTAATGTCATGTCTGTTTGTTAAAAGCTGTGAAACAATGAGAGTAATAAGGATGAAAGCGATTAGGACACCTCTTTGTTTTACGCGAAATATTTCATGAGTTCCTCTTGTTGCCGCCCATAACGGAAGGATAAAACTTGTAATAATAGTAAGCGCATAGCCTGAAATCGCAATATATTCCAGCCTTTCTATGAACGGTAATTGGATTACTTGGGTCATAGAAAGTTGTGACCATATCGTTTTTAACAATTGTTTCTCACTAAAAAATGCAAAGGCTAAAAGGGTACTAAATAAATATAGAAGATTTGAAAATAATGCTCCGTATTGAGCGAATTTATGAGATTGCTTCGGATTTTTCACAAATGGATAAACCATGAGATAAATTTCAAACCCTGTCATACTGTAGATTGACAGATTGGCGGCTTTTAAAATATCTGAAAAAGAATGTGTGAACACAGGTAGTAAATTAGACAAATGTGAGTATTTCAAAACGAATAGACTAAGAAATAAATATCCCAATGTACCGCCAACTGAGATGACGCAAATACCAGTAATGACACGGAATCCAGAAGAAATAATGTAGTAGCTAGCTAAGCATAAAAAGATTGTTAACATCCAAGTTGACGCGGTAGGAAACATCCATACTTGAATAATCTCAACATATGTTCGAATGACGGAAATACTGATGGCTAAAAAATAAGTCATAAAGATGAGAGTAACGCCGTTTCCTAGCCATTTTCCAAATGTTTGTCGATGTAAATCAACTAAGTTTCCGTTTGTTTCTTTTAATAAAAAATACATCATCCATATAAGAATATGGATACAAATTCCTATAATTAGAACACCTATCCAGCCGTCGTATCCGGCGGCTTTTGCAATAATTCGAGCGAATCCAAGAACACCAGCACCAAACTGTGCACTGTGAATTAAGAAGAAAACAAAGATAGGAGATATTTGATATTTTTCTTGAACTTTACTCATCAATGCACCTCATTTCTTAATCATCAAAATCGGATCTATGTTTTGTTGAAATCCCTTTTGCAGATTTTTTTACATGTTGTGGCCTTGCTTGTACATCTCTTGTATCGATCATTGTTAATGGGAAGCGAATCCAAGAGTCTTTAACGGATTGTTGTCTTGTCGGATAAAACAAAGCGTACGGTTTACGTAAGGATGTAAGTCTAAATAAATGGGTAAATAAAAAGATAAATCCAAGAGAAATCCCGAAAAGTCCTCCTATTTCGGCAAATATGAGAAATGGGAAACGGAGTAATCGAACCGCATTACCCATTTTATAAATAGGCGTAATAAAGGAAGCCAGTGCTGATAATGCAACGATAATTAATAAAATATTACTCGTTAAACCAGCTTGGACAGATGCCTGTCCGATTACGATACCTCCTACAATACCGAGTGTTTGACCGACCTTCATCGGTAATCTCGCGCCAGCTTCTCTTAATAAATCGATGGCAAGTTCTAAGAAGAGTGCTTCAATTAAAGGTGGAAACGGTACTTGCGCCCTTGATAAAATTAACGTTTCCAATAAATCACTAGGAACTAATTCATAGTGATAGTTTAAAGTGGCAACATATAATGGTGTCGCGCAAATTGAGAATAAAACAGCGATTAGCCGTAAAATTCTTGAAAATGTAGCGTATAACCAAGAAACGTTATAGTCTTCTGGCGAAATGAAAAAATCAAAATATGATACAGGAGTTAAGAGGACACTTGGAGAACCATCAACAAAAATAGCGATTTTACCATCAATAAGTGCTTTTGTAACTCTATCAGTGCGTTCTGTATTGATATAGAGAGGGAAAATTGATTTTTCCCCCATCAATTCTTGTATATAAGCACTATCATTAATTTGATCATATTCAAGAGCCCGTAATGATTCCTCTAGAAAATCTACATTATCTTTCTCAGCTAGATTATTTAAATACATCATAACGACTTTCGTTTTTGAAAACTCTCCGATAATCATCTCTTTCGTTTGGAGATCTAAAACAGGAAGGCGTTTTCGGACTAAATTAATGTTTGTATCAATATCTTCTACAAAACCTTCTTGAGGACCAATAACAGTCGATTCATTTAAAGGAGGAGTTGGTGCACGATAATTATCAATTGCAATATTTGCGAGCATACACTTTTGATCTTGCTGATTTAATTGAATAATTGCATGCCCTTTTAAAACCATGTCCTCAATCTTTTGTAAATCGTTTGTAATTGTAATGCCGCTCATTGGAATATGTTCTTTTAATACTTCGAATGAAGTGTTAGGGTGTTCTAAAAGTGTTGGCATTAAATATTTTTGTAACTTCTCACCATCAAGTGAAGGACGATAGTAAGAAATCCAATAAGGCATCGTTTCATCGTCAGATGTATGGTAATTAACAAAATCACTAGACTGTTTTAGCTTCTCTATTAACTCTTGTAGAGAATGAATATGGTCTTTTTCTGGCTTCGAAAAATCATAAATACTATTACTTCCAGAGCTTTGTTGTGTATTTTGAGAAGAGTCGTCTTGCTCAGATTTTTGTTGTTTCTTTTGAGAAGAATCATCCTGTTTAGAACCTTGCTGTTTCGGTTGAGAAGAGTCGTCTTGCTCAGATTTTTGTTGTTTCTTTTGAGAAGAATCATCCTGTTTAGAACCTTGCTGTTTCGGTTGAGAAGAATCGTCTTGCTCAGATTTTTTTTGTTTCTTTTGAGAAGAATCATCTTGCTCAGAGTTTTGTTGTTTCGGTTGAGAAGAATCATCTTGCTCAGAGTTTTGCTGTTTCGGTTGAGAAGAATCATCTTGTTCAGAGTTTTGCTGTTTTGGTTGAGAAGAATCATCCTGTTTAGAACCTTGCTGTTTCTCCTGAGAAGAATCATCTTGCTCAGATTTTTTTTGTTCACTATTTTTACCTGTATTGTGTTTCATACTTCTAGTCTGTTCTTTGTTTTCATCCTCTTGATTACTAGATTGCTGTTTCGGATTATTATCTGCTTCTTTTGTTTCTGTTGAATTTGATTTTTTCTTTTTACGTAACCAATTCCAAATCATATGTATGCCCTCTTTGATTGTGTAATATAGTGCTATTTTGTGGCTAATTTTGTATATTATTCATTTATTTATGAAAAGAAGGAGGAGATTGGTTTACATAGTAAAAAATCCTTTAGTAAGCAGTTCATAATATGACGGGAAGAAGGCGAGTCTGTGCAAATTGTAAAAAAGGAGAAGTTTGTTTTAAAAGAGTTTGTGTTTGAAAATGGTAGAGAGATTCCTGTTCAAATGGGGTATGAAACGTATGGTACTTTAAATAGAGAAAGATCAAATACGATTTTGGTTTGTCACTATTTTAGTGCAACAAGTCATGCGGCAGGAAAATATACAGTGCATGATGAGGGGGCTGGTTGGTGGGATGGATTAATTGGACCTGGGAAAGCAATTGATACAAATAAATATTTCATTATATGTACTGATAACCTTTGTAATGTACAAGTGAAGAACCCATATGTGATTACAACGGGACCAAAATCGATAAATCCGATGACTGGTTTTGAGTATGCGATGGATTTTCCAGTTTTCACATTTTTAGATGTAGCACGGATGCAATATGAGTTAATAAAAGATATGGGGATTGCTAAGTTACATGCGGTAATGGGGCCATCGGCAGGTGGGATGATTGCGCAGCAATGGGCTGTTCACTATCCTCATATGGTAGAACGAATGATTGGAGTTATTACGAATCCGCAAAATCCAATTATAACGTCGGGAAATGTAGCGCAAAATGCGATCGAAGCAATTCAGCTTGATCCAAATTGGAAAGGCGGAAAGTACGGAGAGGAGCAACCAATAAAAGGGCTTCATTTAGCGAATAAAATGATGTTTATGAATGCATTTGATGAACATTTTTATGAAACAGCATTCCCGCGGAACAGTATAGAAATGGCACCTTATCAACAATTTACTGCATTAACATCATTTGAGAAAGAGATAAATAAAGTGACATGTAAAAGTATAGATTTAGTAGATGCAAATTCATGGATGTATACTGCGAAAGCAGTCTTATTACATGATATTGCACATGGTTTTTCTTCCTTAGAAGAGGCTCTTTCTAAGATTGAAGCGAATGTACTCATGATTCCATGCAAACAAGATTTACTTCAACCATCCCGTTACAATTATAGAATGGTAGATGTTTTGCAAAAGCAGGGGAAGTACGCAGAAGTATATGAAATAGAAAGTATAAATGGGCATATGGCAGGAGCGTTAGACGTTCATTTATTTGAAAAGAAAGTGTATGAGTTTTTAAATCGGAAAGTATCTAGTTTTGTGTAGAAAATAATTAATGTGGAAAAGGTGCATTGTTTATAATAGGCACCTTTTTTACATAATTTGCAGACGGAAAATATATGAAGCGATTGATAAACCAAAGAAAGCTATACTAAGTAATAGAAATAAGAATGACATTTCTTGAGGGGATTTTATCTTTTTATTATTTTTCATGCTAAGAGCAATGACCGCAGAAATTAAGAAAATGATACCCATAATGAAAAGAAAAAGTGTCATTTTAACAGGCTCCTTTCATAAAACAAGTATATTGAGGATACAATGCACGAGTTATGTTTGTAAAGAATAAGTTTTGCGAGAAAATTGAGAAATAAAATTTCCATTCTTTGCGTTCCTTCTTTCACATGCTAAAATTAATTAGAAATGGTTGTTTAAAGAAGAAACTAAAGGTTTTATTATATATAAGGAGGAGATACATATGACAGAAGTTAATACAATTACTACAGAAGAAGTGCAAGAGCGTTTAGAAAATGGAGAAACGTTATTTTTAGTAGATGTAAGGGAAGATGAAGAAGTAGCGACAGGGAAAATTCCAGAAGCTGTACATATTAAAATGGGCGATATCCCAAATAAAGTAGATTTCTTTGATAAAGAGAATGAGTATATTTTTATTTGCCGTTCAGGAATGCGCAGTGAAAATGTATGCCATTATTTAAATGAGCAAGGATTTAAAACAGTGAACATGGTTGGCGGTATGCTTCAATATGAAGGTGAAACGAAATAGTTAATAGCTAAAAACTTGAAACGAGTCTGTTTCAAGTTTTTTTCTTTTGCATACAGTATAAAAAGGAGGAGGGGTAAATGGGGATTAATTTGCGTAAAGTGAAAATTATTAACAATACAGGAGCTGTTAATGTTGGCGACTGTTATGATATCTCACCTTTAGCCGTAGCGAAAATATATGCGGGTGCTGGAGGATCGAGTGCGGCTATTTTTTTAAATGGGAAACGGCAGCCTGAACCTACAATTAGAACATCAGTATTTTTACCACCATTAGCAACGAGTACACGTACATTAGGTGCATAAAGGAAAGGTAGAGTGTAAGTATGCCTGCACGTATTAAAGAATTTATTATCGTTAATAATACTGGGAATATATTTACGGGTGATAATTTGAGTGATACTTCATTTACTGCTTCGAAATCGTATAGTGGTTCAACGGGGTGCACTTGGATTGATGTTGTTACAGTAATAGGGACAGAGACGAAGCTTTGTTTACAGCCGGGAGATTCTGTGACGACAACATATACACGAGGAACCCCTGCTGGTACTGTAACAGGAACGAATATGGGGCAAAATGTAAATACATCGGGTATAGCGCAAGCTGTCCCTAATACAGATAATATGGATTCAGTAGCAGGACTCCCTTAAGGAATTAAGGGAGTTTTTATTATTTAAAATAAAAATAGTCTTGGAGATTATTTTTGTAAATAGATTAAGAAGAAGCGGTCTATCTAGTGTGAAAAAGATGGTTTGTAGGAGGTGAAAGGTATGAAAGATCGTGATGATAAAAGGAAATTACATTCGTTAAACTCTAATTTTAGAATTTCACCAGAACTTATTGGGCCTACTTTCCCTCCAACTCCAACTGGATTTACAGGTATAGGGATTACAGGCCCAACAGGTCCACAAGGTCCAACAGGCCCACAAGGACCAAGAGGACTACAAGGACCAATGGGAGAGATGGGACCGACAGGACCTCAAGGTGTGCAAGGAATTCAAGGGCCAGCTGGACAAATGGGTGCAACAGGACCAGAAGGACAACAAGGGCCTGAGGGATTGAGGGGACCAGTAGGAGATACAGGGGCAACAGGTGTGCAGGGTGTGCAAGGAATTCAAGGGCCGATTGGTCCAACAGGAGCTACTGGAGCGCAAGGTATACAGGGCATACAGGGATTACAAGGACAGATTGGAGCAACAGGACCTGAGGGGCCTCAAGGAATTCAAGGTGTGCAAGGGTTACCGGGAGCAACAGGGTCCGCAAGGGATACAAGGAGCTCAAGGGTTTCAAGGACCACAAGGACCGAGTGGAAGTACGGGTCCGACTGGAGCAACAGGTCCTGGAGGTGGACCGAGTGGAAGTACAGGGGTGACAGGGGCAACAGGAGCAACTGGAAATACTGGAGCAACAGGTCAGGGGCTAACCGGTCCGACGGGAAGTACAGGAGAAACAGGTGCGCAGGGGCTACAAGGAATTCAAGGTATCCAAGGTATCCAAGGTCCAATTGGTCCAACAGGTCCAGAAGGTCCACAGGGAATTCAAGGTATTCCTGGTCCGACGGGATTGACTGGTGAACAAGGGATTCAAGGTGTTCAGGGGATTCAAGGGATAACGGGAGCAACAGGAGATCAAGGTCCACAAGGTATACAGGGGGCTATAGGACCTCAAGGTGTAACAGGAGCAACGGGCCCACAAGGAGTTCAAGGGATTCAAGGTCCGATGGGGGATATAGGACCAACAGGTCCAGAAGGGCCAGAAGGACTTCAGGGTCCGCAAGGAATACAAGGAGCGACAGGAGCGACAGGAGCGACAGGAGCAACAGGAGAAACAGGGGCAACCGGAGTGACGGGTTTACAGGGTCCACAAGGAATACAAGGTGTGCAAGGAGAAATAGGTCCAACAGGCCCACAAGGAATTCAAGGTCCACAAGGAATACAAGGTGTAACAGGAGCAACAGGAGATCAAGGTCCACAAGGGATACAAGGTCCACAAGGAATTCAAGGCCCAACCGGTCCACAAGGAATTCAAGGAGCACAAGGCTCACAAGGGATACAAGGAGCAACCGGAGCAACCGGAGCACAGGGCCCACAGGGAATTCAAGGGATACAAGGAATCCAAGGTCCGACTGGTCCACAAGGCCCAACTGGCATTCAAGGTGTGCAAGGGGAAATAGGTCCAACAGGTCCACAAGGTGTGCAAGGCTTGCAAGGCCCACAAGGCCCGACAGGGGATACGGGAGCTACTGGTTCACAAGGACCGCAAGGAATCCAAGGTCCAACGGGGGCTACTGGAGCAACCGGAGTGACTGGAGTTAGTACAACTGCAACGTATGCATTTGCGAATAATACATCAGGAACAGCTATTTCCGTTTTATTAGGTGGTACGAATATCCCATTACCGAACAATCAAAATATTGGACCAGGAATAACCGTTAGTGGTGGAAATACTGTATTTACAGTTGCGAATGCAGGGAATTATTATATAGCCTATACAATTAATCTAACGGCAGGATTAATTGTAAGTTCTCGTATAACTGTAAATGGCAGTCCGCTTGCGGGAACGATAAACTCTCCGGTAGTGGCTACTGGTTCATTTAGTGCACCAATAATTGCTAACTTGCCTGCTGGAGCTGCTGTTAGTTTGCAATTATTTGGATTAGTTGCAATAGCTACATTATCTACGACAACGCCAGGAGCTACTCTAACTATTATTAGATTAAGTTAATAAGTAGAAAACCTTGGAACTTTTATGTTTCAAGGTTTTTTTATCCCGGTATTTGAGAGTCATCTTCGCTAATCAGAGGGGAATTGATAACTTTCTATTATTTAAAGTTTCACTTTATTCACGTGAGCAAAAACATCGCAGTTCGAAAATATATTATAATAGAATGAAAAGAGAGAAATTTGGCAGAAAGGGAGGGTGGCGATGCAGGAGATGGTTAAAGACTTTTTTGGACGCCCACTTCAAGATTTACGCATATCTGTCATTGATCGTTGCAATTTTAGATGTACATATTGTATGCCAGCGGAAGTATTTGGGCCTGATTATGCTTTTTTGAAAGATGAGTTTTTACTAACGTTTGATGAAATCGAACGTTTGGCAAAAGTGTTCGTTAGCATCGGTGTACGAAAAATTAGACTTACTGGTGGTGAACCACTGCTTCGTAAAGATTTAACAAAACTTATTGCACGTCTCGTGAAAATTGACGGGCTAGTAGATATAGGATTAACGACAAATGCTATTCATTTAACGAAACAAGCAAAGGCATTAAAAGAAGCTGGATTACATAGAGTAAATGTTAGTTTAGATGCAATAGATGACGATACATTTAGGGACATTAATGGTAGAAATATTAATACGAAACCTGTGATTAAGGGAATTAAAGCAGCAAAAGAGGCAGGGCTTGAAGTGAAAGTAAATATGGTTGTGAAAAAAGGGATGAACGATCATCAAGTACTTCCGATGGCTGCGTATTTTAAAGAGCGAGGAATCACGCTTAGGTTTATTGAGTTTATGGATGTTGGTAGTACGAATGGATGGAATTTCGATCAAGTGGTTACAAAGCGAGAATTGATCGAGATGATTCATAAAGTGTATCCGCTTGAGCCAGCTGAAGCGCATTATTTCGGTGAAGTTGCGAAGCGATATCGGTACGTTGGAACAAATGTTGAAGTCGGTTTTATTACTTCTGTTTCTGAGTCATTTTGTTCCTCTTGTACGAGAGCGAGAATTTCAGCAGATGGAAAGTTTTATACTTGCTTATTTGCGACAGAAGGATTGGATGTAAGGAAACTTCTTAGAGGAAACCTTTCGGATGATGAGTTATTAAGCGTTATACAAGATGTGTGGATGAATAGAAAAGATAGGTATTCGGATGAACGGACAGAAGAAAGTGCAAAGAATCGTCCGAAAATTGAAATGTCTTATATAGGAGGATAAGAAAGGAGGCTATCGTATGCAGGAGCGATATTCAAGACAAATATTATTTTCTGGTGTTGGAGAAGAAGGGCAGCGAAAAATAAGAGGGAAGCATGTGCTTATTATCGGCGCTGGTGCTCTCGGCGCAGCGAATGCAGAAGCAATTGTTAGAGCAGGTGTTGGTAAAATAACGATTGCTGATCGTGATTATGTAGAATGGAGCAATTTACAAAGGCAACAATTATATACAGAGGAAGATGCGAAACATTATAAGCCGAAAGCGATAGCGGCAGCAGAACATTTAAAAGCGATTAATTCTGAAGTGGAAATTATCCCGGTTGTGACCGATGTAACGGTTCAAGAAATGGAAGAGTTAATTAAAGGTGTAGATTTAATATTAGACGCGACGGATAATTTTGAAACGCGCCTTCTTATTAATGATATATCTCAAATGTATAACGTTCCGTGGATATATGGGGGATGCGTTGGAAGCTACGGAGTAACTTATACAATCTTGCCAGGAAAAACGCCATGTTTTCGATGTTTAATGGAGCATCCAGCGAGCGGAGCGACATGTGATACGGCCGGTATTATACAGCCAGCAGTGCAATTAGTAGTTGCGCATCAAATAACGGAAGCTTTAAAAATATTAGTAGAAGATTTTGAGGCACTTCGTGAAACGATGCTATCATTTGATCTTTGGAATAATCAACAGATGGCATTTAAAGTGAATAGACAGAAAAAGGATACATGTTTATCTTGTGGAAAGCTACGTACATATCCGAGTTTAACATTTGAAGCACAAACGAAAACAGAAGTATTATGTGGACGAAATACAGTTCAAATCCGTCCAGGTGTGCGACAGGGGTTTAATTTAGAAGAAATTAAAAAGCGCTTACAAAAAAGTGTGGATGTAAAGGAAACACCTTATTTATTATCATTTCCGGTGGAAAAATATCGTTTTGTTTTATTTACAGATGGTAGAGCGTTTATTCATGGGACGAATGATATGAATGTGGCGAAACGCTTATATGCAAGATATATAGGGTGAACCTAAAGGAGAGTCCTTTAGGTTCAAAGGGAAAAGATAGTATTAAGAATTTCTAATATAATCTCCATTTTTTCCGCCTGTTTTTTCAAGTAAGTACGTTTCACCAATAATCATGCCTTTATCAACAGCTTTACACATATCGTACACGGTAAGAGCGGTAGCGGAAGCAGCTGTTAAAGCTTCCATTTCAACGCCGGTACTACCTTCTGTTTTAACTTTTACTTCAATAAGTAGTCGATATTGTTCTTCTGACTGTTTCCAATCGAAAGAAACATCAACACCTTTTAACAATAAAGGATGGCACATTGGGATAATATCAGAAGTGCGTTTTGCAGCCATAATGCCTGCGATTTGTGCAACAGCCAATACATCACCTTTACCAATTTCATTGTGAGAGATTTTGTCGAAAATTTCTTTCGTAACGAGAATGCTAGAGCATGCAATTGCTGTTCGAACGGTTACTTTTTTGTCGCTTATATCAACCATTTTAGCACGCCCTTGGTCATTGAAATGTGTGAATGAAGACATGGAATTCCTCCTTGAAGTAATTACGATTTAATATATAAAGTGTAATCGAGATTAGATATTTTGCAAATATGAGGTGAGAAACAATGGTAGAAAAACGAATCCCGATTCAAGTTGCTGAGGCAGTAGAGCGGGTGATGAAATACGCTAAGCATGGTGAAGTTGAAGAAGTTTTTATTACAGAAAGTTATGGGAGGATTCTTGGGGAGGATGTTGTCTCAGATCACGACGTTCCTCACTTTGATCGTTCTCCTTACGACGGTTTCGCAATTCGAGCAGAAGATACGAAAGAAGCGAGTCAAGAGCACCCGGTTGAATTTGAAGTAATAGGAGAAATCGGAGCAGGTTCTGTTTTTTTAGAAGAAGTAGGAGCTTTTCAGGCGGTTCGTATTATGACAGGAGCAGCTATCCCAGAAGATTGCAATGCAGTCGTAATGCTAGAGTTGACGGAAGGATTCGAGAAGAACGAAAGTACATATATGAAGTTGAAACGCTCTTTCCAAAATGGTGACAATGTGTCATTTAAAGGAGAAGATATAAAACAAAATCAAGTCCTTGTTAACAAAGGTGTTGTAATCAATCCAGGTGTTGCCGCACTGTTAGCGACGTTTGGATATAGCACTGTGAAAGTTGTAAAACAGCCTGTTGTCGGTATTGTAACGACAGGAAGCGAATTACTTGAAGTGCATGAGTCGCTAGAGCCAGGCAAAATTAGAAATAGTAACTCTTATATGATTGCAGCTCAAATTATGAAAGCTGGCGGGAAAGTGCGTTACTATGGACAACTTGCCGATGAGTTAGATGCATGTTTTACAGCTGTTAAATCAGCGATGGATGAGGTTGATATTTTAATTACAACGGGCGGTGTTTCAGTAGGAGATTACGACTACTTACCGGCTATTTATGAAAAGTTACAGGCAAATGTGCTTTTTAATAAAATAGCGATGAGACCCGGAAGTGTAACGACAGTAGCTGAAGTTGATGGAAAGTTACTTTTCGGTTTATCAGGTAATCCATCAGCTTGTTATGTAGGTTTCGAATTGTTTGTGCATCCGGTTATAAAAACGTATTTGTATGCGAAGGAGCCTCACATATATAGGGCAGACGCTATTTTGCAAAAAGACTTTCCGAAACCAAATCCGTTTACTCGTTTTGTAAGAGCGAAAGCGAGCATTGTTAATGGGGCACTACAAGTGACGCCGGTCGGTTTAGATAAATCGAGTGCGGTATCTTCACTCGCAGATGCGAATGCTTTTATCGTGTTGCCCGGAGGAACGAGAGGATTTGAAGCAGGGATGAAAGTATCTGTATTATTGTTAGAGCACTCCGAGGGATGTGATTGGCCATGGGCAACGCCCCTTCAATCTTACAAATAGTAGGGTATCAAAATAGCGGGAAAACAACACTTGTAGAGAAAATTGTGCATGCATTAGCTGAAAGTGAAATGAAAGTTGCTACAATTAAGCATCATGGTCATGGTGGTTTTCCTGAAGTAGCGCAAAAAGATAGTGAAAGGCACCGGAAAGCTGGTGCTGTCGTAAGTAGTGTAGAAGGCGCTGGATTACTATCTCTGTCTTCATTACGAGATGAATGGTCCTTGCAAGAAATTATCCGCTTGTACGAATTTTTTGAAGTGGATACGATTTTAATAGAGGGCTATAAAGCTGAGAAATATCCAAAAGTAGTTTTACTTCGTTCTGCGGAAGACATTGAACTTTTACATAAGGTAGAAAACGTAGTAGCAATTATTACGTGGGATAATGTCCTGTCAAATTTAAGAGAAGACTATAAAGTATTTCATATAACAGAAGAAAAATTGTATGTAGACTGGTTTTTACAAACGGTTAGGAGTGCAAAATGATAAATACGTATTATGAAGTAATTGATACAGAAATCCAAATTGAAGAGGTGGCAAAGAAAGTAATTCGACGTGAATGCGGTGCTGTTACAACATTTATTGGAACGGTTAGGGAGTTTACGAAAGGGCGTCGTACATTATACTTAGAGTATGTTGCTTATAAGTCGATGGCAGAAAAGATGCTACAGAAAATCGGCACAGAAGTGAAGGAAAAATGGCCTGGTACACATGTTGCGATTACACATCGCATTGGCACGTTGCAAATTTCTGATATAGCGGTTGTTGTTGCTGTATCAACGCCACATCGTAAAGAGGCCTATGAAGCAAATGAATATATTATGGAGCGTATTAAGCAAATTGTTCCGATTTGGAAAAAGGAGTTTTGGGAAGATGGCGACTCGTGGATTGGTGATCAATTAGAAAAGACACCATATCCAGCAGGAGAGCCTGGGAAGGAGCTATAAATATGATTCGAGTATTGTTATTTGCGAACTTGCAAGAAGAAGCAGGAACAAGTGAATTACAAATAGAGAAAGAAAATATTACGGTTGCAGAGTTAAAAGATATTGTCGCGAAGGAATATAATGTACCAGTATCAGCGCCAATTATGGTTGCGATTAATGAAGAATATGCAAATGAAGATGATACGATACAATCTGGTGATGTAGTTGCACTCATACCACCGGTGAGCGGTGGTTAATATTGGATTTGTACTAGAAAAAACGACTTTCCTAAATAGGAAAAGTCGTTTTTTTATGGGCATTTTGAGAACACTAACTTATAGAACAAGGAGGGAATTATGAAAAAGATATGTGTAATGATTACAATGATATGTTCTATTTTTTTCTCTTCTCCAAGCTATTCTTGGGCGAAAGAATCGAAGGAACAACTTTTAGAGAGTGCACTACTTAATCGATATTACTCAGTTATAAGGCAAGCGACAGAAGATCAGTATGAATGTGATTCAGTTACAAATATAAAGCGTCTAGGCAAGAAAGATGAATTTGTTCCTAGATTTGAAGTGACGCTACAATTTCTTACATTTCAAGGGGCGCATAATCCGCCGAATGACAAAGTTACACTTACTTTGGAAGACAATTTAGATCACATTAAGATAAAGAAAGTAGAGCGAAAAAAAAATGTGTCTAGTGCGATTGCAGAAAAGGTTTGCGCACGAGCGAAGGAAAAAATGAAAGCACACTCTAATGGTGTAGAGCGATAACTGATGATATTTAGTAAAGAAAGGTAATGAGCGATGGATATACTTTTAGCGATTTTACCAGCTATATTTTGGGGGAGTATTGTGCTATTTAACGTGAAACTCGGCGGAGGACCGTATAGTCAAACGCTCGGTACAACATTTGGTGCACTTATTTTCTCGATTGTTGTTTATATTTTTGTGAAGCCAGTATTAACTCCTACTGTTATTGGAGTTGGAATTGTATCAGGTTTATTTTGGGCACTTGGTCAGGCGAATCAATTAAAAAGTATTGATTTAATGGGTGTTTCGAGGACGATGCCAATTTCAACAGGACTTCAATTAGTTGCGACGACTTTATTTGGAGTCATCGTATTTCATGAGTGGTCCACGACAATATCAGTCGTCCTTGGAGTTTTGGCGCTCGGTTGTATTATTATCGGTGTTATTTTAACATCACTTCAAAATGAAGAAGAAAAAAATGCAGAGCAAGCAGCAAATTTTAAAAGGGGCATCATAATTTTATTAATTTCAACAGTCGGTTATTTAGTTTACGTAGTAGTTATTAGGCTATTTAACGTAGATGGTTGGTCTGCTTTATTACCACAAGCAGTTGGTATGGTGTTAGGAGGCATTTTACTTACGTTTAAACATCATCCATTTAATAAATATGCGATACGAAATATTATTCCAGGATTAATTTGGGCAGCTGGAAATATGTTTTTATTTATTTCACAGCCGCGTGTCGGAGTTGCAACAAGCTTTTCACTATCACAAATGGGAATTATTATTTCGACGCTTGGCGGGATTCTTATATTAGGTGAAAAGAAAACGAAACGTCAATTAACAGGTATCGTTGTTGGTATCGTTTTTATTATCGCAGCCGGAATTATGTTAGGGATTGCAAAAGGATAAGGAGGCATTGAAATGTATAGTGATTTAGAAGGGAAAGTCGTCGTTATTACAGGATCAGCAACTGGTTTAGGTAGAGCGATGGGAGTACGATTTGCTAAGGAGAAAGCGAAAGTGGTTATTAACTATCGCTCACGAGAGTCAGAAGCGAATGATGTGTTAGAAGAAATTAAAAGAGTAGGCGGAGAAGCGATTGCTGTAAAAGGTGATGTGACGGCAGAGGCAGATGTTGTGAATCTCATTCAATCTGCTGTGAAAGAGTTTGGTACGCTCGACGTTATGATTAATAATGCAGGGATAGAAAACGCGGTACCGTCGCATGAAATGCCGTTAGAAGATTGGAATAAAGTAATCAATACAAATTTAACAGGCGCTTTTTTAGGAAGTCGTGAAGCGATTAAATATTTTGTGGAACACGACATTAAAGGATCTGTCATTAATATGTCTAGTGTTCATGAGAAAATTCCGTGGCCACTATTCGTGCACTATGCAGCAAGTAAGGGCGGTATTAAACTTATGACAGAAACGTTAGCGTTAGAATATGCGCCAAAAGGTATTCGAGTAAATAATATTGGACCAGGTGCAATTAATACGCCGATTAATGCCGAAAAGTTTGCTGATCCAAAGCAGCGTTCTGACGTAGAAAGTATGATACCAATGGGCTACATTGGAAAACCTGAAGAAATCGCAGCAGTAGCAACTTGGCTCGCTTCATCAGAGGCGAGTTACGTAACTGGAATTACGTTATTTGCAGATGGTGGAATGACTTTATACCCATCGTTTCAAGCTGGGCGTGGATAATATGAAAAGGCCAAAGAGATAAATCTCTTTGGCCTTTTTAAGCAAAAAAAAAATAGCGGTCAGCTATTTTTAAAATTAATGATTGATTGTATCTTGAAGAAATTCTGTTGCTTGATGTTCTGAAACATTCTGTACGAGCGCAACTTCGCTAATAACCATTTTGCGCGCATTATCTAGCATTTGTTTTTCGCTCGCATTTAATGCTCTTTCTTTATTGCGACGAAGTAAATCACGAACAACTTCTGCACTATCTTGAAGATTGCCGTTCTTCATTTTTTCCATATTCATTGTATATCTTTGTTTCCAGGAAAGTGAGGGGTCTGATTCCCCATGATGAAATTCAAGAAGTATACCATCTAACGTACCTTTATCGACGACATAACGTATACCTGATTTTTGTAATTGATCCATCGGAAGCATTACTTGCATATCTTTACTAAGGATGCGTATCACACAATATTGACGCGAAGTACCTAATATTTCTTTCTCCTCAATCGCTTCGACGATCCCTGCACCGTGCATTGGATAAACGATTTTATCACCAATTTGAAACAAATCATCCACCTCCATATGTGGTAACCATCTTTAATGATAACACACTTAGATAAAAATGTCAAATTTTATATAATACCACATTGAATGCATTCGAGTCAATATGGTAAAGGTCTTTTTTTTATGTATTTTTTTGCGCTTTTATGTGAAATAAATATAGGTGACTTTTTTAGAAAAATAGTACAGGCGCAGAAAGAAGGCATATCCACTTATTTTTAAGCATAAAATGTAAAATCGCTAATACAATATACCTAAATCCGTTCTTTGCAAAGGAGGGAGAGAAGGTGGGACACACAATAAAAATTGATATTACAA
>Ga0209130_1000339_pt1 | contig 53895 bp, 51 predicted proteins | sample AraplaMF_Cvi_mLB_FD_184264 | JGI IMG/M metagenome (GOLD analysis project Ga0209130, IMG submission 184264) | Arabidopsis root microbial communities from the University of North Carolina, USA - plate scrape MF_Cvi_mLB (SPAdes) (version 2) | ecosystem: Host-associated > Plants > Roots > Endosphere... | reverse complement strand
CTTGTCTTGTTTATCTTGCTTGTCTTGTTTATCTTGCTTGTCTTGTTTATCTTGCTTGTCTTGTTTATCTTGCTTGTCTTGTTTATCTTGCTTGTCTTGTTTATCTTGCTTGTCTTGTTTGTCCTGTTTGTCTTGGTTGTCGTGCGTATCTTCAGTGTTCTGTTTGTCTAGTTTATACGTGTCTGAATTTAATTCGGAATCTTCTTCTTTTTTATACCATTTATTTTGAAACTGTATTCTGTGAATCTTCATTCTATTCTTTTTTCGATGCTTTGGCATTGGAATCCCCTTTCAAAATACTTTATTTTATTCTATTCTATGTAATTTAATAGGGTTTGACTGGACAATAGTTAGACGAGTGTCTTGAATAGGTATTTGTTTTTGATTTAATTCGAAATATTATATTTTTCGTTATTATATTTTCACGTTTTAAAAAAATTTAGTGTTTTTTTGTTTTAAACCTAACTAGACAACTAAACACTAATCTATTTTCATACAGTTATGTGTTAAAAGCGTGTTGTTTTATAACACACTGTGTGTTTTTCGGGTGACACACTAATCGAAAGCGGTAACACACAAATAAATTGCTCGAAAAAACGCTGATTTTAGGCGTTTTAAAAAGTTGGCACGGTAATTGCATTAATAAATAGCGTAAAGAAAAATAAAAAACATAAATTTTTTATACCACACAAGGGGGATTTATAAATGAATATCTTATTATGTTGTTCAGCAGGGATGTCTACAAGTTTACTAGTTACAAAAATGGAAGCGGCTGCAAAGGCTCGCGGTCTAGAAGGAAAGATTTGGGCTGTATCTGGGGATGCAGTAAAAACGAATATCGATCAAGCAGATGTATTATTACTAGGACCACAAGTTCGTTACATGCTTTCTTCAATGAAAACGCTTGCTGATGAGAGAAACGTTGGAATCGATGTTATCAATCCAATGCACTACGGCATGATGAATGGAGAAGCAGTTTTAGATCACGCATTAACACTAAAAAATAATTAGGGGGGAAGCGAAATGCAAAAATTTATTGCATTTATGGAGAAATATTTAGTTCCAGTCGCAGGAAGAATCGGATCGCAGCGTCATTTAGTTGCAATCCGTGATGGTTTTATCGCAGTTATGCCTCTTATTTTAGTTGGATCGTTTGCAGTACTTATAAATAATCTACCGGTTGATGCATTCCAAAAACTTATGAAGGGTGCATTTGGGGATGTTTGGAAAGATATCGGTGGTGGTATGTGGACAGGGTCCTTTGCCATATTAGCTCTCATAGCCGCAGTTGGGATAAGTTATAATTTAGCGAAATCTTACGGCGTAGATGCGTTGTCAGCAGCAATTATTACATTCGGTGCATTAATTATTATATCTCCGACAACGCCAAAAGAAGGCGGTATTGATTTAGCTTGGACAGGATCACAAGGTTTATTCGTTTCTATAATTGTAGCTCTTCTTGTAACCGAGGTATTCAGGTTCTTTGTTCAAAGGGATATTACAATTAAGATGCCAGATGGTGTTCCACCAGCAGTAATGAAATCATTCGCAGCATTAGTTCCAGCATTCGTTATTTTAATCGCAACAGCAAGTATTCAGTTAGCTGTGAAATTAGCGGGAACAAGTATTCATAAAATCGTATTTGAAACAATTCAATTACCATTACAAGGTTTAGCAGGTACGTTACCAAGTGCAATTATTATCGCATTACTTATTCACGTATTATGGTTCTTCGGATTACATGGTCCTAATATTATCGGTGGTATTATCGACCCAATCTATTTACCAGCACTAGAAAAGAACATTAAATTATTTAACGATGGTATGTCTGCATATGATGTACCGCACATTTTCACAAAGCCATTCTTTGATGTATACGTATACATCGGTGGATCAGGTGCAACATTAGCATTCCTAGTAGCGGTAATGCTTGTTGCAAAAAGTGCACAGCTTCGTGGTGTAGGGCGTGTATCTATCGGTCCTGGTTTCTTCAATATTAACGAACCAGTTATTTTCGGTACACCAATTGTATTAAACCCAGCGTTAATCATTCCATTCGTACTTACACCAGTTGTATTAGTAATTACTTCTTATACAGCAATTTCTTTAGGGTGGGTACCAAAAACAGTTGCTTTAGTTCCATGGACAATGCCACCAATCTTTAGTGGTTATCTTGTAGCGGGCGGAAGCATTGCTGGTGCTGTATTACAGCTAGTAAACTTTGCAATCGCAGTAGTAATTTACTATCCATTCGTATTAATGTGTGATCGTACGTATGTACAAGCTGCAAAAGCTGAAACAAAAGGAAATGACAATTCAGTATCACTTTAAAAAGTATTGTTCTGACGAGTTTTTATAGCTCGTCGGAACAACTAACTTTTATATCATGTTCAGAAAGATGAGACCCATCTTCAAGAACACCAAACTATCATTAATAAAATAATAATTTAATAGAAATGTTCAAACTGAAGGGGTATTTAAATCGGTTGAACCATAATAGAGAGGGCGGTAATTATGATGACTACAGCAGAACAAATTCCATTCCAATTGATTTTAAATAGTGGTAATGCACGAAGCTTTGCAATGGAGGCACTTCAATTTGCAAAACAGGGGAAAATGGCAGAAGCTGATGAAGCGATGGTAAAGGCGAAAGAAGCGATTAATGAAGCGCATCATTTCCAAACAGAGCTCATACAATCAGAAGCAAGAGGAGAAAAAACAGAGATTAGTGTTCTTTTAATTCATGCACAAGATCATTTAATGAATGCGATTACAGTAAAAGAGTTGGCAGCAGAATTTATTGACCTTTATAAAAAGTTAGGAGCGAAAGGGGAATAAAGCATGACTGGAATTAAAATTGCTACAATCGGCGGTGGATCTAGTTATACACCAGAGTTAATTGAAGGATTTATTAAACGTTATGATGAGCTTCCTGTTCGTGAAATTTGGTTAGTAGATATTGAGGCAGGAAAAGAAAAGTTAGAAATCGTTGGTAACTTAGCGAAACGTATGGTGAAAAAATCAGGTTTACCAATCGATATTCATTTAACGCTTGATCGCCGCGAGGCATTAAAGGGTGCTGACTTCGTAACAACGCAGCTTCGCGTTGGTTTATTAGAAGCGCGTGCAAAAGATGAAGCAATTCCCTTAAAATATGATGTGATCGGTCAGGAAACGAATGGACCTGGTGGTTTATTTAAAGCACTGAGAACGATTCCTGTTATTTTAGATATTTGTAAGGACATGGAGGAGCTTTGTCCGAATGCATGGTTAATTAACTTCGCGAACCCAGCAGGTATGGTAACAGAAGCTGTCCTGCGTTATACAAATATTCAAAGAGTAGTTGGTCTATGTAACGTTCCAATCGGAATTCGTATGGGTCTTGCGAGATTACTTGAAGTAGATGCAAGTCGTGTACATGTTGATTTCGCAGGTTTAAATCACATGGTATACGGATTAGACGTATATTTAGATGGCGTAAGTGTAATGGATCGAGTGTTAGAGCTTGTAACAGATCCAGAAAAGCAAATTACGATGGAAAATATCGCTGCGCTTAACTGGGAGCCAGACTTTATCCGCGGCCTTCGTGCAATTCCATGTCCATACCATCGTTACTACTATAAAACACGTGAAATGTTAGAAGAAGAGAAAGAAGCTTCAATTGAAAAAGGTACACGTGCAGAAGTAGTAAAACAATTAGAGGATGATTTATTCGAGTTATATAAAGACCCGAATTTAGATATTAAGCCACCACAATTAGAAAAACGTGGCGGAGCTTATTATAGTGACGCAGCATGTAGCTTAATTACGTCTATTTACAATAATAAAGGTGATATCCAGCCTGTTAATACACGAAACAACGGAACAATTGCAAGCTTGCCACATGATTCGGCTGTTGAAGTGAACTGCATTATTACGAAAGAAGGTCCAAAACCAATTGCGGTTGGAGATCTTCCAGTACCAGTTCGCGGTTTAGTACAGCAAATTAAATCATTTGAGCGCACAACAATTGAAGCTGCTGTTACAGGGGATTATCATAAGGCGCTGCTTGCTATGACAATTAATCCACTTGTACCATCAGATAAAGTTGCAAAACAAATTTTAGATGAAATGTTGGAAGCACATAAAGAATATCTTCCACAGTTCTTCAAAAAGGTAGAGAAGTAAAAAGCGGCGCTATTTAGCCCGCTTTTTTTATTCTATTAGGAGGTAGTATGATGATTAAGTTAATTGTAAATGCAGATGATTTCGGTCTTACAGAAGGTACAAATTACGGCATTATTGATGGACATATAAATGGGCTTGTAAATTCAACGACGATGATGATGAATATGCCAGGGACAGAGCATGCTGTAAGCTTAGCGAAAGAGTATAAAACGTTAGGAGTAGGAGTTCATCTCGTATTAACGGCAGGGGAACCACTTCGTGGAGACGTACCATCACTTGTAGGTAGCGATGGATTGTTTCATAAACAAAGTGTTGTATGGGAAGGAAATATAAATCCAGAAGAGGTAGAAAAAGAATGGACTGCTCAAATTGAGAAGTTTTTGTCTTACGGTTTAACACCAACTCATTTAGATAGTCATCATCACGTGCATGGATTACCGCTTTTACACGACGTTCTTGAGAGATTAGCAAGTAAATACAATGTTCCAATTCGTCGTTGTGAGGAAGAGCGAGCGGTGCGCCCATTTTCAGATGTGTTTTACAGTGATTTTTACGCTGACGGTGTAACGGAAGATTACTTTGTGAAGTTAAAAGAAAGAGTACAGGATGAACAAACGATAGAAATTATGGTGCATCCAGCTTATATTGATCCAGAGCTTGTGAAGCGTTCTTCTTACGTAATGGATCGTGTGAAAGAGTTGCATATTTTAAAGGAGAGTGAGCTGCCAGAGGGAATGGAGCTTGTGAAGTTTTAATAGAAAAAACGACGGCTAAATAGGGCCGTCGTTTTTTTAGGTTTACAAAATGGATAGAATATATCCGCCGAAGGCTCCGAGTATAACGATAACCCAAGGCGGTGTTTTCCAAAAAGCGAGTAAGCAAAATAGAAGAGAAGCAAAAACGAAATCCACAGAATTCATAATTGTACTCGTCCAGATTGGATCATAAAAAGCTGCTAGTAAAATACCGACAACGGCTGCATTCACTCCAAGTAGTGCGCCTTGTATGTAGGATACTCTCCTTACACTGTCCCAAAATGGTAAGACGCCAATAACGAGCAGGAAGGCAGGAAGAAAGATCGCGATTGTTGCAACAACTGCTCCGGCGGTTCCATTTAGCGCGGCTCCTATATAAGAGGCAAATGTAAAGAGTGGTCCTGGTACTGCTTGTGTTAATCCGTATCCAGCCAGAAATTGTTCTTTTGTCATCATCCCGTTTTGTACAAACTCACTTTCAAGAAGAGGAAGTACGACGTGTCCTCCGCCAAATACAAGTGCACCAGAGCGATAGAAGCTGTCAAATAAAGATATAAAATAAGAGTACGATCGTAACATTGGTAGCAGTATTAATAGTCCGAAGAATAAGATGAGACAAGAAATTGCTACCATTTTTGAAATAGGGACGTTTATTTTGTGAGCTTGGTTAACTGGTTGGCCGCGATATAAAAACCAACCAATAAAGCCAGATACTATAATGAGAATGACTTGTGTCCAACTACTTGGCCATAATAGGGCGATTGCGGCAGTTACAATCGCGATTGTTGCACGGTTTCGGTCCGGTGTTAACTTTTGAGCCATTCCCCATATTGCATGAGCGACAATTGCAACCGCTACAAGTTTCAGTCCATGAATCCAGCCCGTAATGCCAAGTTCGAACTGATTAAGGAATGAAGCGAAGAAAACTAAAACGAGCACAGACGGTAGAGTGAATCCAATCCATGAAATAATGGATCCTAATAATCCCCCGCGTAATAATCCAATCCCCATACCGACTTGACTGCTGGCTGGTCCAGGAAGGAATTGACATAGTGCTACTAAGTCTCCGTAACTTCGTTCATCCATCCATTTTCTTTTTTGCACGTATTCATGATGAAAATACCCAAGATGGGCGACAGGACCTCCAAACGAAGTGAGTCCTAATTTAAATGAGACGAGAAAAATCTCCATTAATAATCGAAAAGAGTAGTTGTTATTTTTCAAAATGACCTCCAAGAATGTTTTTCTAAGTGCATTATACAAGAGGCAATAAAGTGAATGAAATGATTTCTCTGTAAAGATTTTGTGAATCTTTTAGTTGTAATTAAAAATTGAAAAAGTCATAAATGATTATGTCTAAACCATAAAGTAGTAGAAGTAGTGCTGGGAAATTTATATGAGGAGAATGCCAGTATGACAACACATTTCTTTGCTAGGTTAACAGGGAAGAGGGAAATACCTCCTGTAAATACAGAAGCTTATGGTGTAACAGAGTTTATTTTTAGTGAGGATTTAAAGAAGTTGCAATATCGAGTCATATTGAAAAATGTTGAAAAAGTTACATCATGTCAAATTCATTTAGGGAAAGCAGATCAAATTGGTCCAGTTGTTTTAAGTTTGTTTGGTCCGCTAAAGCAAGGTATTAGTGTAGATGAAGGAGTCGTTACTGGTGTAGCTAATGTGGAGGATTTTGAAGGGCCCTTACAGGGGAGAGCATTTGACAGCTTGCTTCAAGAAATTATTCAGGCGAATGTATATGTAAATGTTTATACGAAGTCCAATAAGAAGGGAGAAATAAGGGGGAGAATCAGGAAAGTAAAGAAGTAGAAAAAAGGCTGTCCAAAAAAATTGGAACAGCCTTTTTTATTATACTGGTTGCCGTTTTTGTGAAGTATTGTCGGTAAGTCGATATATTTAAAATATCGCCTAGATTAATTTTTTACAGGTTGATTTTTGATGAAGAAGTCCATTACATAAAATACTTCGTCATCTGGTATTTGTATTTCAAATGTATTTTCAATAGGTTGCAATGCTTTTTTTACTTTCATATACATCCAGTACTCATCTTGTCTTCGTTTCTCTTTATCAGGATGAGGGAGGAGACTTTCACCTTTTTGAAGACGGTCAACCATGCAGCTCATATGCAAAATCACACCCATTAAACTGTCAGGAGTTAGCTGTAAAGAAATTAATTCTTGAATTGTATTTAATGCATAACGAATTGTTTTAATGAGTAATGCGCCATCGTTACGCTGCATTTGTTGTTCAAGAATGTCAGCCATTTTCGCATATGTTTCTTCATACGTAATTAATTCTTGAATTGGCTGAATCGCTGTGTAGTTCACAATGTCTTGGAAGTGGTATGTTAAGCATGGTGCTTGCACATCGAAATTCGTGACGATACAAATGATATTACGCTCTTTTTTTATGTTCTCGATCATTTTTGTTAAATCTTTTTCGTGAACGATGCTAATCGGAATAATTTCAATTAAGTCTTTATCAAAGCGTAAATAGTTCTCTAACATTTTTTGAATTGCTAAAGCACTTCCTTCACCAGTTAAACAAGCTGTTAAAATAACTGATTTCATTGGTGACAGGGGCTTTTTCTTTTCCTCTTGTACATTTAAATAGAACGGCGTTAAGTTCTTCACTGTTTCATATAGTGCATCTAATGAGTAGCCAAGCTGAGCTTTTCGAGCTGCTTCTAGTGCATGTGGTGTGCTTGTCATCGAGAGAACACGTACAGGAATTTTGAACTCAGTTTCTAATATGTCACCGATATAAGCGAGAGATCCCATATCAACAAGTAAGAGAAGCCCGTTTACATTTTGAAGTGTTTTCATATACAGCTTAACGCGCTCTAAGAAATCTTTCGGTGATTCATGCAAGGGCATATCGATACCAGTTACTTCATCAATACCGAGAAGTTCGTTTGCAACGTTTGCCATTTCTGTTGCGATGCCATTACCGTGCGCTAATATTAATACTTTTACTTCTGTTTGTGAGGCAGGAATTGGATCAACAACGAAGAACATTGTTAAGAAGCCTGCTTCATCCATGGGCATTGTTATTTGTAATTCTTCTTCCAGTAGTTGAATGCATTGCATAGCTACGGAAAAAGCTTCTTTATATTTCGTACGAATTTGATTTAATTGTGGGTGGTGAATCTGTTTCCCGCCCTGTAATCGTTGTAGAGTTGTCTGTACATGTAAACTTAAAGCAAGAAACACTTTTTCATCAAAAGTCTTAGATAAATGTTTTTCAGCTAGTTCTGCAATTTTTTCACATACGGAAACGATATTACGATCCACAATTTTAAAAACATTTTCATGACCTGTTTTTTTAGACATTTGGTTAAAATATTGAACGAAAAAGCTTTGGATATCATTTTCTATTAGTAATTCTAATTCGTCCTCTTCAATGCCGCGTGCTTGAAGTTCTTCATATTTATAATCAATATAATCGTAAATAGAAGAACGTTTTTCATCTTCTGTTTTATGCTTGCTCCAGCCTTCATCACCTGTAAATACAAATGTTTCATTTGGTATTTGGTATAGGTGACGGCTCTTTCTTTCGATAAACAGTCCTTCTTTCATATACCAAGGTAAATCTGTACTTGAAACACCGACAGAATCACGTTTTTTTGTTACGAAATCAGAATAAGCTTTCGCACAGGCAATTTGTACATCCGTTTTCAATTGGCCGATGTTATTTGGACAATTGTAAAAGACGAAAGCCCGCATTGCATTTGGACTAACATGAATCTCTTTCCTTAGACGAATTGCTTCATTTGTGAAGAATAGTTGCAATAAAGCAAAGCGTTCTTTATGCGTTCGCTCACGAAGTGGTGGAAGCGTAACGGTCATTGGAATACGTCTTGTAAATGTTTTTAATAAAAATGAGTTTGGTTCTTCTGTTGTTGCAGTAATAATTAATACTTGTGCCTTACGTTCATTTTCTGTTTCTCCAAGGCGGCGATATACTCCGCGATCAATAAATGTGAAGAGCATTTCTTGTCCTTCTGGAGGGAGACGATGTACTTCATCTAAGAAAAGGATTCCTTCATGGGCTTTTTCAATTAAACCTTTTTGATCACTGGCACCTGTGTAAGCTCCTTTTTTTATCCCAAATAACTGTCCAAGTAGTAGTTGTGGATTGTTTGCATAATCAGCACAGTTAAAGACGATAAAAGGCGCATCTTTTGGAAGTTGTTCCACTTCAATTGCATACTCGTGCATTAAAGAAGCGAACATCGATTTTCCGACCCCTGTTTCTCCAAGTAGTAAAGTATGCATACCGTTTGGAGGGTAGAGAATAGAAGCTTTTGCTTTTTCAATTGCAATTTTTAGGCTTGTATTTTCAATTGCAAATGTATCTAATGAAGTACCCTTTGTTGAATGCGTTTCCAATGAAGTATTCGTTTCTATATAAAAACGGACAGGACGTGTACTCGTTTTTAATAAACGATCATCTTTCACGAGCTTGTTTAAGTCGCTACTAACATTTGCACGGTCTAACTGTAGAAGTGTAGCGAGTTCTGATGCTGTTACACCTTCTGTATAATTCCCTTTTTGTATTGCGTTAAAAATGAGATCTATTCGTTTCATTTCTATTCACCTCGAAACTTCATCACTATTTAAAATTTTACACAAAAATGGGAAGTGTGGGAAGAGGAAAATAAAACAGCTTTAGTATATAAGCACTAAAGCTGTTACAATCTTGTGTCTTTCCAAAAATTCACTTCGAGATGGGAAGATGGATTGTAGGGAAGTAGTTTATATCCTTGTGATTGCAAATAATCAATTACTTTTGGAAGTATTTGCACTGTGACACTAGAATCATGCATTAAAATAACCTCTACTTGTTCATCGCTTTGATTTTGCACTCTTTCTAGTATTGCGGAAGGATTATCATAGCTTTTCCAGTCATATGTATCAATTGTCCAATCCCACATTTTATACTGGGAAGATACGAGTGCGTCGCGGTAATTCTTTTTTAAGTAAGGCATGCTACCGTATGGGACACGAACGAGATGTGTATTTAGATGTGTAATTTGCCGGACAATATTTTGGGTTTGCTCCATTTCTTCAATTAAAATTGATGGATCGCCAGTATAAAGACGTTTTACATCATGTGACATACTATGGAGACCAATATAATGTCCATCTTTAATCAATCGCTCCATCGTTTTTTTATAATGTGGCACTTTTCCGCCAATAACGAAGAAAGTTGCTTTTCCGTTCTTCTCTTTTAAAATATTTAAAATTTGTGGTGTGTATTTATTCGGTCCGTCATCAAATGTTAAGTACGCAATTTTTTTTGTAGGAGAGGTAGTTTGAGTGCTTTGTGGATCTTCTGCTTGAATGTCTGTAGTTGCTTCTGTATTAGATGATGCGTACATAGTAATAGTTAAAAATAAAATTATACATTGAAGTAATCGCTTGATCATAACATTCACCCTCAGTTTGACAATCAAGATGTAAAAATGAAAATTTGATACTTTTTTCGTTATACGTATATCTTTCTCCAATAGAGGCACTCTCAAACAATCTATATTTTGGAAATGGGGAATAAGGATTAAAAAATAAAAATAGCATCCTCTTATGAGAAAGAGGATGCTATTTGAATATTTCATAAAAGTAAAGGCTATACTACAATTAGTCTTCGCGTTTTTTCACTTTTTTATAGAAGGAAATAATTGGTTTGTAACGTTCGTGTACAAGACCGATTACTTCAGCAATAATTTCTGTAAAGAAGATTAAAACGAAAAGAAGAATAATGGATAACCATAGTGTCGCACTACTGAAAATGATTGCATTTACGCTAAAGAAAATACCAAGTGCGTAAATAATTAGTACCGTTTTACGATGAGAGAATCCCATTGCAAGCAAACGGTGATGTAAATGCGACTTATCTGGTGCTGAAATAGGCTTTTTATTTACGATACGGCGGATAATTGCAAACGTCGTATCAAATATAGGTACACCTAAAATAATAATTGGAACGATAAAGCTGAATAACGTTACGCTTTTGTATAATCCAAGTAACGATATAACAGAAATACAGTATCCTAAAAATAGTGCTCCTGTATCTCCCATGAAGATTTTTGCAGGATGGAAGTTGTAGAATAAAAATCCAATTGTACTTGCTAATGTGATTAGTGCTAGAGGTAATATAATAGCTGCTCCAGTACCCCATGGGCTAGTGAAGGCCATATATGCTAGCGTTGCAAGTACGATAGATGAAATCCCTGCGGATAATCCATCTAATCCATCAATTAAGTTGATGGCATTTGTAATACCGACAATCCAAAATACTGTAATTGGATAAGCAAGCCATCCGAGTTCAGTATCTCCAAGAATTGGAATATATAATACTTGCACTAATAATCCACTTTTTACAATCATGATGGCAACTAATAGTTGTCCACCGAATTTTACCTTCGCAGATAGTTCGTACATATCATCTAAAATCCCGATGATAACAATAATGATAGCACCTAAAGTTATCGATAGCATTCTTTGTTCGTACAATCCACCGACAACAAATCCTACAGCTACACCGATGAAAATTGCTAACCCGCCAAGACGAGGCATAATTTTTTGGTGTACTTTACGTGCGTTTGGTTTATCTGTTGCTCCTATTTTGAAAGCTAATTTAATAACTAAAGGAGTAACGACGAGTACAGTGATGAAAGATGCCAAAATGGCATAAATCACTTGTGAGTCCATTAATACCCCACCTTTTATAGTTTAACGTAATTTTTCTAAATGTATTTATCTGAAAATTATGATGTTTATTTACAGGCTCATAACATATGGTATCACAAAAAGATTAGAATTCAATCTTTTTTTCTTTTAGCTGTAAATGGAAGTGCATAGAATATATGACAATTGTAAATAGAATGTTGGATCGTCTGAGAAGGTTGTTCATATTGCGACTTGAAATATGACAGTGTATTTGCCTCTTCTATAACAAGTATTTTATTATAAGTGTTGCACGTAAAAATGAGTAAGTTCCGTGTTAAAATGTGGGAATTTACATTTTATATATATTGCATCATTTAACTTTACAAAATCTTAAAAATGAATAAAAAGACAATTCATATAATAAATAAGAAAAAAGTTTTCTTATTTTTAATGCGAGAGGGGGAAGCACAGGGGGTATTCTATGTATTCGTATATTTTCTTATGTATATTCCTGTGCGAAATGAAAATGAAAATTACGATAATAGGTACCGGATATGTTGGATTGATTACTGGAGTAGGATTGGCGAAATTGGGGCATTCAGTCACATGTTTTGATATAAATAGTGAAAAAATTGAACGGATCAAACAAGGCGAGTTACCTATTTATGAATGTGGATTAAATGAATTAATAAATGAAGAGTATGAGAACGGTCATTTAACTTTTACAGCAAGCAGACTAACGGCATTTAATGATGTAGAGTTTATATTTATTGCAGTTGGAACACCATCTTTATTAGATGGAACAGCAGATTTAACGTATATTCGTAGTGCTTGTGATGATATTGGAACATATGTGAATAACGATATTATTGTTGTTACGAAAAGTACGGTTCCAGTAGGTACAAATGATGCGATGAGGGAATGGATTGAGGAGAAACTACAAGGTAGACACGAATTACATATCGTATCGAATCCAGAATTTTTCAGGGAAGGTTCTGGTATTTATGATTTTTTTCATGGTGATCGCATTGTAATTGGAGCATGTAGTGAGGAAGCAGCAAGGAAAGTAGAGAATTTGTACAGCAAATTAAGCTTACAAACGTATATTACGGATATTCGAAGTGCTGAGATGATTAAATATGCATCTAATGCTTTTTTGGCTACGAAGATTAGTTTTATTAATGAGATTTCCAATATATGTGAGCAGGTGGGTGCAGATATATTAGATGTATCTACAGGGATGGGGATGGATAAGAGAATTGGTGCATCTTTTTTAAATGCAGGCATCGGATATGGAGGGTCTTGTTTTCCGAAAGATACGAAAGCACTTGTGCAAATTGCAGGGAATGTTTCTCATGATTTTCGCTTGTTGAAAGCAGTCATTGAAGTGAATAATAAACAACAGTTGTTGTTAATAGAAAAAGCGAAGAAAATGATAAATATGAAGAAGAAGCGGATTGCGGTTCTTGGTGCAGCATTCAAACCGAATACTGACGATATTAGAGAAGCACCCTCTCTTATTATAATACAAGAATTAATTAATATAGGTGCAGATGTGGTTGTATATGACCCGCAGGCTATTCAAAATGTAAAAGGTATATTTGGAAATGCTATACGATACGCTGAGTGTATAGACGAATCGATTAGAGCGGCAAATGCAGTTTTTATCGTAACAGAATGGGAATCAATTCGAAATTATCCGCTAGAGAAGTATGTACAGCTTATGAGGGAACCTATTCTATTTGATGGGAGAAATTGTTATACTAATGAGGATGCCGAGAAGCAGGGGTTAGATTATTACTCAGTTGGGCGAAAAGGCGTCTGTCATAGTAATGTTTCTCAGGTACGTTAAAAAGTGTATTTTCACATGCATATTTTTATATGCGATAATAGAAGTTGTAACTAGTGAAAGAAAAGAGGTAATGAAATGACTGAACGTTTAAAAGTAATGACAATTTTCGGGACACGACCAGAAGCAATTAAAATGGCACCTCTTGTATTAGAATTGCAAAAGCACCCAGAAAAAATTGAATCGATTGTGACTGTAACAGCACAACACCGTCAAATGTTAGATCAAGTATTAAATATCTTTGGAATTACGCCAGATTTCGATTTGAATATCATGAAAGATCGTCAAACGTTAATTGATATTACAACACGTGGTTTAGAAGGTTTAGATAAAGTAATGAAAGAAGCGAAGCCTGATATCGTACTTGTGCATGGTGATACAACGACGACATTTATTGCAAGCTTAGCTGCTTTCTATAATCAAATTCCAGTAGGACATGTTGAAGCAGGACTTCGTACATGGGATAAGTATTCTCCATATCCAGAAGAGATGAATCGCCAACTAACAGGTGTAATGGCGGATCTTCATTTCTCACCTACAACAAAATCAGCAACGAACTTACAAAAAGAAAATAAAGATGAGTCACGCATTTTCGTAACAGGAAATACAGCGATCGATGCACTGAAGACGACTGTAAAAGAAACTTATAGCCATCCGGTATTAGAAAAACTTGGAAATGACCGTCTTGTACTTATGACAGCACATCGTCGTGAAAACTTAGGGGAACCAATGCGCAATATGTTCCGTGCAATTAAGCGTCTTGTTGATAAACACGAAGATGTACAAGTTGTATACCCTGTTCATATGAATCCTGTTGTTCGTGAAATAGCGAATGATATTTTAGGCGAGCATAGCCGCATTCATTTAATTGAGCCGCTAGATGTAATCGATTTTCATAACGTTGCAGCTCGTTCATACTTAATGTTAACTGATTCTGGTGGTGTACAAGAAGAAGCACCGTCACTAGGTGTGCCAGTTCTTGTCCTTCGTGACACGACGGAACGCCCAGAAGGTATCGAAGCAGGTACGCTGAAATTAGCAGGAACAGATGAAGAAACAATCTTTGGTCTTGCTGATGAGTTGTTATCAGATAAAGAAGCTCATGATAAGATGACGAAAGCATCTAATCCTTACGGCGACGGTCGTGCATCAGAGCGTATTGTAGAAGCGATTTTACAACACTTCAACAAATAAAGTGAAACTTTACTAAATGGAAGGTTGCATCCTTCATTTAGTATTAGCCCACAACAATCGCGGGAAATAAAAAGAGCCAAATCGTATACGATTTGGCTTTTTTTATTCATGATTCCTCATAATCCACTCTGCATGAGCATTTGTAGAAGGAGGAGGTGGTGGTGTTTTGTTCTCACTCGGTTCCTTCTTTTGTTTCGCGATGGAGTTAGAATCAGAATTTGTACTCTCATTTTTTGTAGTTTCTGTTGGGGCTTGTTCTTTTTCCCCTATTTCTTTTAATATCTCGTTACGAGTTGTCTCTACACTGATTGGGTCTGGAAGGAAATAATAAATACCACCAATTTTTTTATCTTCTCCTTCAAGCTTTAATGTTTGGATCGTTTGTGGGTCGAATCCAGAGATTTTATTGTAAAGAGCAAGTCCGTCAGAAATAGGAATATCGGTTTTTATATATTTCCCAACTACCGCGGTTAAATCTTTAATTTTAAATACGGTTGAAGCAGAATTTAGCTGTTGGGCAACAGCCGCCAGTACTTGCCTTTGTCTCGCTGCTCGGCCATAGTCACCGTTAGGATCTTGCTTTCGCATGCGGACGTAAGCGAGTGCCTCTTCACCGTTTAAGTCTTGTTTACCTTGTTTAAAGTGAATTAATTTGTAATAATCTATATCGGAGCGCTCCTCGAAATCAAAAGGAACATCAACTGTAATACCTCCAACAGCATCAACGATACCTTTAAAGCCTTGGAAATCAATTTTAATATAATGATCAACAGGGACTTTTAAAAATCCTTCGACGGTGTCAATTGCCATTTTTTCTCCACCATAAGCATGGGCAGCGTTAATTTTGTCTTCTTTATTTTTACCAACAATCTTAACACGAGAATCGCGAGGGATACTCATAAGTGAAACCTTTTTTGAGTTTGGATTAACTGTCGCGAACATAAGTGAATCTGTTCGGCCGTTTTGACCATCTGTTGCGTAATCCTCAATACCCATAATTAGTATTGTGAAAGGTTTTTTTGTGATTTCCACATCTTCTGCTCGTAATTTAGATTTTTCACGGTTAAATCCACTGTACATCCCCATGAGAGAAGTGTAGGAATTTAATACATAAAGTCCTACGCTACCAAATAAAAATGCGAAAATAAGAAAGAAGAAAAGTTTTCTTCTACGTTTCTTTTTTATTCTGCTATTTTGGAGATGATAATAACGTTCTTCCATATATAATCTCCTTAGTTCATTTGTAGGGAATTAATTCACTACATTAATCTTTAGAGGCGATAAGTTAGCTATTCTTAGATAACGTCTTGTTCTAAGTACAACATATCTCCTTCTTTAATTGTACACTTCCCATTTGTTAATTCAATCATCCAATCTATGAATGGTTGTTTTTTGTCCTCTTCTACATAAGTATCGAATGTGACATTTTCTAGATAGTGTATATCTTTAATGGCATATTCTGAATTACGTAATTCATTTTCTAGCTTGCCAAGCAACGTATAATCAATTTCTGTTTGCATAACGCGCATTAGTTTTCGTTCAACAACGCCGACATGGTTAAGACCTTCACTTGTACATTTTCCATATGCACGAATTAATCCACCAGCACCAAGTTTAATGCCGCCAAAATAGCGTGTAACGACGACGACAGTATCTTTTAGACCTCGTTTTTTTAATACTTCTAACATAGGTACACCAGCTGTACCGCTCGGTTCACCGTCATCATTCGCTTTTTGAATTTGATCTTGTTCACCGATTAAATATGCAGAACAATTATGTGTTGCATTCCAATTTTGTTTTTTTATTTTTTGTATAAATGCTTGAGCTTCCTCTTCTGTTGTGGCGCGATTCACATAGCAAATGAATCTTGATTTTTGAATGACAATTTCGTGCTCGCCGTAGCCTTTGATTGTTAAATATTGTAATAACAATGGTATACGCCCCTATTCTTCAAAATGACTAGTACTTTACATTTTAAAAGCGGTTGTTTTTATATTCAAACATTTTTTGCAAATATGTTGAAATTTTTGATGAGGATTTGATCTTGTTGTTGTAATTTGTCGAGAGGGTGATTATAATTTCTAATTGGCATTTTTATGTATGGATGCACCTTTTCTCGTTTTCGTGTAAAATTAGGGAATAAAAATTTTTTATAAGGCAGGTACGAAAATGAAAACAGCTATTGTTACTGATAGTACAGCATATATACCGAAGCATATTCGTGATGAACTCAATATATATATGATTCCATTAAACGTTGTGTTTGGAACGGAATCTTATCAAGAAGAGGCTGAAATTTCAGCAAATGATTTTTATGTAAAAGTACGTGAACAAGAAGAACTTCCGAAAACTTCGCAACCAGCAATTGGAAAGTTTTTAGAGTTATATGAAGAGTTATCTAAAGAATATGATGCAGTTATTAGCATTCACCTTTCCAGTGGAATTAGTGGTACATACCAAACGGCAACGACAGCTGGACAGATGGTAGATGGTATCGATGTATATACGTACGACTCTGAAATTAGTTGTGAAGTACAAGGATTTTACGTGCGTGAAGGTGCGAAATTAGCAGGTGAAGGGAAAGCTCCAGAAGAGGTTATCGCTCGCTTTGATGAAATGAAAAAAACGATGGATGCTTATTTTGTAGTAGATGATTTACATCATTTACAGCGCGGTGGAAGATTAAATAGCGCGCAAGCTTTCATCGGCAGTTTGTTACAAGTAAAACCAGTATTATACTTTAGAGATAAAATAATTATTCCATTCGAAAAAATTCGTACGCGTAAAAAAGCATTAAAACGTATCGTTGAAATCTTTGATGAGCAGGCAAGTAAAGGTGTGCCTATGGAGGCTGTTATTATTCATGCGAATCGTGAAGAGGAAGCTAATGAATGGAAACAAGAATTAGAAGAGATATACCCTCACGTTACAATTCGTACGAGTTATTTCGGAGCTGTAATTGGGACGCATTTAGGTGAAGGTGCGCTTGGTTTAGGCTGGTATACGAAGTGATAAAGATGTAAAAGCTCTCTTACTTGAAGAGGGTTTTTTACGGGTATTTTACGAAGAATTGACAAGTTAATATTTGGAAATGGTAAAATGTACGTAAAATTAAATAATGAGGAAAGTTTTATTACTTACTTTTTACAAGAAACTATTTTATAATGGGAGAGAGGTGAAACATATGGAGCATAATTCTTGTTTATGTCCAAAGTTTGAGTCAGCTTTTACATTGCTTAGTAAGAAATGGACTGGCTTAATTATTAAATCTTTGTTGGAAGAGCCGAAACGTTTTAGAGAAATCGCAGATATTATACCGAATATGAGCGATCGTATGTTGTCAGAACGTTTAAAGGAATTAGAAGGTGAAGGTATTGTAGTTCGTAATGTTTACCCAGAAGTACCAGTTAGAATCGAGTATGGTTTAACTGATAAAGGGAAAGCGTTGGAACGTGTTATGGATGAAGTCCAAAATTGGGCTGAGAAATGGATGAAGTAACGTTTCTATCTCATTCATACTTGGAGTATTTTCAAAACGTAAGGGATTCCCTTACGTTTTTTTCAATTCTATAAAAAATGTCGGAAGTCACCTAAATTTCTACATATATATACAAATTTAGATATATTTTGCTATAGAGATAAATGTAATATTACATTTATTTTACAAAACCGTAACATTAGCAAAAAAACTCCCGAATTATGGTATAAATTTTAATAGGTTATATACGGAAAATGAAAAAAGAAAGCGGTGTAAAAAATAAAATGAAAAAGCTAAAAATGGCATCTTGCGCATTAGTTGCAGGGTTAATGTTTTCAGGGCTAACACCAAATGTATTTGCAGAGGATAAAATTTCTGACGTGAACTCACAAATTAACACACAAAATGACACTTTACATAAACAACAACAAGAACGTGATGAATTACAAAAACAAATGAACGACTTAAACAAAACAATTCAAGGTTTAGATAAGTCTGTTCAAGAGAACGCTGCAAAACTTGATGAAACAACGAAAAAAGTTTCTGATACTGAGCAATTAATTGAAAAGAAAAATAAAGATATTGCAGAATTACAAACAAAGATTGCAAAACGTGAAGAGTTATTAAGAAAACGTTTAGTTGCACTACAAGAACAACCGAACACGAACGTTGTAACAGAAGTTCTTGTAAACTCTAAAAACATTGCAGATTTAGTGGATCGTTTCAATTCTATGTCTAAAATTCTTGAGTCTGACGAAGATATCATGAAAACTCAACAAGAAGATCAAACGAACGTGAAAAAAGATGTTGAGACAGTAAAAGAAAAACAAAAAGAATTAAAAGAAGCACAAGCTCAAATTGAAACTGATAAGAAAGAACTTGACGCTGAAAAAGAGAAAAAAGCAACAGCGGTAAACGATTTAAGCGGTAAAATGGATACAGTTGTAACTACGATGACAAGCACGGAAAGTCAATTGAAAGATCTTGAGAAACAAGCACTGCAATTACAACGTATTGCGGAAGAAGAAGCGCAAGCAAAAGCGGCACAAGAAGCTGCTGCTCAAAAACAAGCAGAACAAGCGGCTAAAGAAGCACAAGCTCAACCAGCTGCAGCCCCAGCACAGCAAGCTGCACCAGCGAATAATGGTGGACAAGCTCAAAAAGAAGAACCTAAAAAAGAAGAGCCTAAAAAAGAAGAGCCTAAAAAAGAGACACCTAAACAAGAAAACAAAAAACCAGAGCCAGCACCAGGTCCAACTCCGGTTCCTGGCGTAATTGGTAAAGCACAACAATACTTAGGTATGCCTTATGTTTGGGCAAGTGCATCTCCATCAAACGGTGGTTTTGACTGTAGTGGATTCATTTCTTACATTTATGGTGTAGGTCGTCAAGATGTTAATGGATATTGGAATTCAGTTTCTAAAGTAAGTAGCCCACAGCCTGGAGATTTAGTGTTCTTCCAAAACACTTATAAAAATGGTCCGTCTCACATCGGTATTTATGTTGGAAATGGACAAATGATTCATGCGAGTGATAAAGGGATTGCGTACGGTGATATTAACAGTTCGTACAACCAAAAACATTTCTTAGGATACGGTAGATTCTAGGATTTATAATTGAATAAAATACGTGTATAAAGTCGATAGCTTACTATTTTATAAGTAGGTTATCGGCTTTTTTGAGTTTTTACGAGATAAAGAGAAGGATTTATAGTAGTGCTGGAGGTGGTTATTGATAATGTTAGCTGGTAGACAGTTATTGTTAAAAGAACTTTCTTCAGATTTGCAGGATAAATTGGATCATTTGAAAAGGAACCGAGAAGTCGTTTGTGTGCAAGGTGTAATTAAGAAATTTTCAAAATATACGTGCCAGCGTTGCGGCAATATAGAGCAACGACTATTTGCATCATTTGTATGTAAACGGTGCAGTAAAGTATGTACGTATTGTCGTAAGTGTATAACGATGGGAAGGGTCAGTGAATGTGCTGTACTGGTGCGCGGGGCTGGAAAAACAGAAATGTTGTTTCGTGGAATTGCAGAGGCACTACAAAGGGGAGAGAGAGTTTGCATTGCAACGCCGAGAACGGACGTTGTACTTGAGTTAGCACCAAGATTACAAGAAGTGTTTCCGAATATAAATGTAGCTGCTTTATACGGAGGGAGTTTAGACGGAAAAAAAGATGCGGCGTTAATCGTTGCGACTACACATCAATTGTTACGTTACTATAGAGCGTTCCATGTCATGATTGTAGATGAGATAGATGCTTTTCCATATCATGCGGATAAGATGTTGCATTATGCAGTAAACGAAGCGATGAAAGAGGAGGCAGCACGTATTTATTTAACTGCAACTCCAGATGAAAATTGGAAGCGTAAATTACAGAATGGTAAGCAAAAAGGGGTTATTATTGCAGGACGTTATCATCGTCATCCATTGCCAGTCCCGATATTTCGGTGGTGCGGAAATTGGAAGAAGGGTCTTATGCGTAAAAAAATCCCTCGTGCGTTATTACAATGGTTAAATATGTACTTATCTAAACGATACCCCATTTTTCTATTTGTTCCTCATGTGCGATATGTAGAAGAAATTAGCCACTTATTAAAATCATTAAACAATCAAATTGATGGTGTGTACGCAGAAGATCCGGCGAGAAAAGAGAAGGTAGCAGCTTTCAGGAAGGGAGAAATCCCTTTATTAGTTACAACGACGATTTTGGAACGAGGAGTAACTGTGAAAAATTTACAAGTAGCAATTTTAGGAGCTGAGGAAGAAATATTTTCAGAAAGTGCTCTCGTTCAAATCGCAGGGCGTGCTGGCAGAAGCGCTGATGAACCGGATGGAGATGTCATCTATTTTCATTATGGAAAGACAGAGGCGATGGTGCGCGCGAAAAAACATATTCAAAGTATGAATAAAAATGCTAAAAAACAAGGACTGATAGATTGATGCATTGTCTACTTTGTGATGAATATATTTTGTATGCGATTAGTTGGTACACTTTTTTTGTTAAGCCTCATAAAAAGTATATATGTGATAGATGTGAGCAAAAACTTTCCTATATTATAGGGGATATTTGCAAGGAGTGTGGTCGGCCTTTAGAACTTGTACCAGCGGAATATAAGAACGGTGATATTTGTACGGATTGCATAAGGTGGGCGAACGAGCAGAGGTTTCCGTCTCTCATAAATCGTTCGTTGCATGTGTATGATGAAGGAATGAAAGAAATATTAGCACAGTTTAAATTTCGAGGAGATGCTGAATTAGTACATATTGTTCATCAGCCTATTCGAAGTCTTTTTCAAAAATATTTTGCGAATGTTTCAGCTGTGATTCCGGTCCCTCTTAGTGAAGAGCGAGAATACGAGCGTGGTTTTAATCAAGCTGAGTTATTAGCTTCTTGTTTGCCTGTCAAAATATTTTGTACATCATTAAGAAGAATTGAAACAGAAAAACAAAGTAAGAAGAAGCGTAAAGAAAGGATATCGGGAGTTAATTCTTTTTATTTTCAGGGAGAAGAGATGTTTCATGAGCAACGTGTTTTAATCGTGGATGATGTGTATACGACAGGAATTACTGTTAGGCAAATTGGAAGCCTTTTGTATGATCGAGGAGCGAGAGAAGTTTCTTGTTTGACGCTTTATAGAGGTTAATATGTGAATGTCGAAAGGAATAATAAAAAGACGACAAATCTTCTTTGACTAAAAGTCTTGTCATTCGTTATAGTCAGAATATGGGGCGAATGCCCTGATTTTAAGAGTGAAGGGAATGGAATGAACATGCAAGGACGAGTAAAATGGTTCAATGCAGAAAAGGGATTTGGGTTTATTGAGCGTGAAGATGGTGACGATGTGTTTGTTCATTTTTCTGCTATTCAACAAGATGGGTATAAGTCGTTAGAAGAAGGTCAACAAGTGGAGTTTGATATTGTTGATGGAGCACGTGGACCACAAGCGGCTAATGTTGTGAAACTGTAAAAATTAAGTTTTGGGAAAAGATAGAGCTGTATTTTTAGCAGCATTATATAGATGGCGAAAGCTCTTGCTCGTAACAAGGGCTTTTTTGTTGTGGGTAAGTTGTCAAAAAGTTGTTTCTTTTCTGTAACCAATTGTCCACAGTTACATTCGTTATTCACGATGTTAATAGGATAAAATAAAGATAGAAACGATGCATCTTTTCATTTCAACAAAAAATGATAAAAAAATCGCAATTCCACTAATTTTTTTAAAAAAATTAGAAGGAGTTTTTAAGCCAATGTCGAAATTATAGTACATAGGCTTGAAAGGAGGAATTCATCTATGAAATTCAACATTCGTGGTGAAAATATTGAAGTAACTCCAGCATTAAAGGAATATGTAGAGAAAAAACTAAGTAAATTAGAGCGTTATTTTGATACATTCCCAGAGATTAAGGTTAATTTAAAAGTGTACTCTGACAAGCAACGTATCGAGGTAACAATTCCATTTACAGATTTATTACTTCGTGCAGAAGAAACTAATAGCGATATGTACGCTGCCATCGATTTAGTAGTTGATAAAATTGAGCGACAAATTCGTAAACATAAAACAAAAGTAAATCGTAAGTTACGTGAGAAAGGTTCTGTGAAAACTAACTTTATCCTTCCGGAAGCAGTAGCTGTTCTGGATGCGGTAGAAGAGGATGAATTAGAACTTGTACGTACAAAACGATTCGATTTAAAACCGATGGACGTTGAAGAAGCGATCTTGCAAATGGATATGCTAGGACATAGTTTCTTCGTCTTCACAAATGCTGATACAAATGAAACTAATGTTGTATATGGCCGTAAAGACGGGAAATATGGTTTAATCGAAACTAAATAATTATTCAAAAGCGTAGCCAAAATGGCTACGCTTTTTTTATATGTTTTTTTGCTTCCTTATCTTGTAATATTGATATGAATTTTAATGGCTAATTCGTAATGAAATTTAGAAGTCATGTTTTGTCACGGTTAATTGTATTACTATTCCAAAAGGATCTCGCACAATGGCATAACCCGGGCTGAAGGAGTTTTTTTCAAAAGGTGTTAAAATATAAACCTCATCATTTTGAATTAGATTGTGATAGAGTGTTTCAATGGTTTGGAAATCTTTAGATTGAATGCATAATGATGAGCTATTACTTAATTGCCAAGGGCGTGTGGAATCCACTGCCTGTTCTGCAATCATAATTTTATTAGTACCAATTTGTAAAACGGAATGGGTAATATAATGTTCTTGGCTTTCTTTATACGTGAAATTCGGATCTATTTCTTTCATTTCTTTATAATTCTTTTTAAATAAAACTTTTGCACCTAAATGCTGTTCGTAAAATGCAATTGCTTTAGCACCTTGCCCATTTAATGATAAAAAAGTGATTACTTCAAAGTTCATTGTATTGCCTCCTTCATAATATGTTTACACTTATTACTATACAAGTATAAGGTGCCACACATTGGCACCTATAGGGAGAGTTTATGAAAAAAGTTGAACGTTTAAATCAGATGCTACGCTTTATTAATCAAAAACAAACATTCACATTGAAAGATTTAATGGATGAATTTCAAATTTCAAAAAGGACAGCTTTACGTGATATTGTATCTTTAGAGGAAATGGGTGTACCTCTTTTTGCAGAGTATGGTCGATATGGAGGATATCGTTTAATAAAATCGATGACATTACCACCGATTTTATTTACAAATCATGAAGTTTTAGCACTTTATTTTGCAATGCAAGCACTAAGTAGTTTTGTAAGTATTCCCTTTCAAATCTCGTTTCGTTCCATCAATAAGAAGTTTTTGGATAGTGTTTCATCAAAACAGCGTGAGCAAATTGAAAACTTGCAAAAAAGAGTTTCCTTTTTTCATTCGGAACAAGCACATGAATGTGGTTATCTAGAAGAGATTTTGTTAGCCGCTGTTCAAAATAGGGCTTTAACTATAAACTATGTAACGCCGAAACAAACGACAATGCGCCGTATTCAGCCGATTTCGATTTATGCAATGAAAGGTTATTGGTATTGTCAGGCTTACGATTTAGATAAATCTGCTTATCGAGTGTTTCGCTGTGATCGTATTAGGTCGTCAGAAATAGTAGATGCTCAGGATAGTCTGGATTTGGAAAATATAAATATACATAACGCACATAGTCTTTGGAAAGCAACTGAACAAGCTATTCAATTTAAATGCTCAATTACTGCGAGGGGGATAGAGATATTTAAGCAACAACAATATCCTTCGATGAAATTACGGGAGGAACATGAAGGGACGTATTTAATAGGAACTTATGAGCCTGCTGAAATTGACTTTATCATCTCGTATCTAGCTAGTTTTGGTAAAACTATAAAAATAATTGAGCCATCTTCTTTAAAAGAGAACTTAAAAGAATACTACTTAGATTTAATACAAAATTTGTAGCGAAGAGAGAATAGTTTGTTGGAACAAATGAAATACAAACTTTTTCTGAATATAGGGCTAGACATTTGGACGATTGTTGTCATAGTTATAAGACAAGTGTTACAATTATCATTAGGTTTATACATTTTAGTTTTTTAATTAGGAGAAAAATTGGCATAACATATATTTGATTTTTATAACGACTGATTGTAAAGAGAGAAAGAAAAAAGCAATCGGAAGTTTTATTTTAATAAAAAGAGGAGCGTATTCCCTATGATCGGTATTTTAAAAAAGGTGTTCGATGTTAACCAACGCCAAATTAAACGTATGCAGAAGACAGTTGAGCAAATTGATGCATTAGAATCATCTATTAAGCCACTAACTGATGAGCAATTAAAAGGAAAGACGCTTGAATTTAAAGAGCGTTTAACAAAAGGTGAGACAGTAGACGATCTACTTCCTGAAGCTTTTGCGGTTGTTCGTGAAGCAGCAACTCGTGTTCTTGGAATGCGTCCATATGGTGTGCAGTTAATGGGTGGTATTGCCTTACATGAAGGGAATATCTCTGAGATGAAAACGGGTGAAGGTAAAACGTTAACGTCTACTTTACCTGTATATTTAAATGCTTTAACAGGAAAAGGTGTTCACGTTGTTACAGTCAATGAATACTTAGCACAACGTGATGCAAGTGAAATGGGACAACTTCATGAGTTCCTTGGCCTAACTGTAGGGATTAACTTAAATAGTATGTCACGTGAAGAGAAGCAAGCTGCTTATGCTGCTGATATTACGTATAGCACAAATAACGAGCTTGGATTCGATTACTTACGTGACAACATGGTGTTATATAGAGAGCAGTGCGTTCAGCGTCCACTTCATTTTGCTATCATCGATGAAGTCGATTCCATTTTAGTCGATGAGGCACGTACGCCACTTATTATTTCTGGACAAGCTCAAAAATCAGCAGAGCTATATATGTTTGCCAATGCATTCGTTCGTACATTAGAAAATGAAAAAGAATATTCATTTGATGTGAAAACGAAAAATGTAATGTTAACAGAAGATGGTATTACGAAAGCTGAGAAAGCTTTCCATATCGATAACTTATTCGATTTAAAACATGTAGCACTTCTTCACCATATTAATCAGGCGCTTCGTGCACACGTTGTTATGCACCTTGATACAGATTATGTTGTACAAGAAGGCGAAATCGTAATTGTAGACCAATTCACTGGTCGTCTTATGAAAGGTCGTCGTTATAGCGAAGGTTTACACCAAGCTATTGAAGCAAAAGAAGGCGTAGAAATTCAAAATGAAAGTATGACACTCGCAACAATTACGTTCCAGAACTATTTCCGTATGTATGAAAAGTTATCTGGTATGACTGGTACAGCGAAAACGGAAGAAGAAGAATTCCGTAGCATTTACAATATGAATGTTATCGTAATTCCAACGAACAAAGATATTATTCGTGATGACCGTGCTGATTTAATCTTCAAATCAATGGAAGGTAAATTCAATGCAGTTGTTGAGGATATTGTAAATCGTCATAAACAAGGGCAACCTATTCTTGTTGGTACAGTTGCAATTGAAACGTCAGAGCTTATTTCAAAAATGTTAACACGTAAAGGTGTACGCCATAACATTTTAAACGCGAAAAACCATGCGCGTGAAGCGGATATCATTGCAGAAGCTGGTATGAAAGGTGCTGTAACGATTGCGACGAATATGGCTGGTCGTGGTACGGATATTAAGCTTGGAGACGATATTAAAAACGTTGGTCTAGCAGTTATCGGTACAGAGCGTCATGAAAGCCGTCGTATTGATAATCAGTTACGTGGTCGTGCTGGTCGTCAAGGGGATCCTGGTGTAACGCAGTTCTACTTGTCTATGGAAGATGAACTAATGCGCCGCTTCGGTTCTGATAATATGAAAGCGATGATGGATCGTCTTGGTATGGATGATTCACAGCCGATCGAAAGTAAAATGGTTTCTCGTGCGGTAGAATCTGCACAAAAACGTGTAGAAGGAAATAACTATGATGCACGTAAGCAGTTACTGCAGTATGATGATGTACTTCGTCAGCAACGTGAAGTTATTTACAAACAGCGTCAAGAAGTAATGGATTCTGAGAACTTACGCAGTATTATTGAAGGTATGATGAAATCTACGGTAGAACGTGCTGTTGCGCTTCATACACAAGAGGAAATTGAAGAAGATTGGAACATTAAAGGTCTTGTTGACTACTTAAATACAAACCTTCTGCAAGAAGGAGATGTAAAAGAAGAAGAATTACGTCGCCTTGCTCCAGAGGAAATGAGCGAGCCAATTATCGCGAAGTTAATAGAGCGTTACAACGACAAAGAAAAGCTTCTGCCAGAAGAGCAAATGCGTGAATTCGAAAAAGTTGTTGTATTCCGTGTTGTAGATACGAAATGGACAGAGCATATTGATGCGATGGATCATCTTCGTGAAGGTATTCATTTACGTGCTTACGGTCAAATTGATCCACTTCGTGAGTATCAAATGGAAGGATTCGCAATGTTCGAGTCAATGATTGCTTCTATCGAAGAGGAAATTTCTCGTTACATTATGAAAGCCGAAATTGAACAAAACTTAGAGCGTCAAGAAGTTGTTCAAGGTGAAGCTGTTCATCCATCTAGCGATGGCGAAGAAGCGAAGAAAAAACCGGTTGTAAAAGGTGACCAAATGGGACGCAATGATTTATGTAAATGCGGTAGTGGCAAGAAATATAAAAACTGTTGTGGCATTGGGCAGTAATAGGAAACTGTAGTTCAGACTGCTTTGCAAACTTTTACATCAAAAATATATAATAAAAAGGATTAAACTCTCTCCGTAATAAGTGGAGAGAGTTTCCCTTGTTTTCGTATGAAAGTAACAGCAATTACATAGAGGTGAAGGAAATGGAATTAGTAGAAATTAGGCAAGAATTAGAAAAAATGGCTAAGAGATTAGCGGCTTTTAGGGGGTCTCTTTGACCTCCCTACTAAGGAAAAACAAATTGCAGAGTTAGAAGAAAAAATGATGGGCGCAGGATTTTGGGATGACCAACAAGGCGCACAAGCTGTAATTAATGAAGCGAATGCGCTGAAAGATATGGTTGGAAGTTTCCGTCAGTTAGATGAGACGTTCGAAAACTTAGAAATGACGCACGAACTGTTAAAAGAAGAGTATGATGAGGATTTACATGAGGAATTAGAGTCAGAAGTGAAAACTTTAATTCAAGATATGAATGAGTATGAGCTTCAGTTACTGCTAAGCGATCCTTATGATAAAAATAACGCTATTTTAGAATTACACCCAGGTGCAGGTGGAACAGAGTCACAAGACTGGGGTTCTATGTTATTACGTATGTATACACGCTGGGCTGAAAAACGTGGATTTAAAGTAGAAACGGTTGACTACTTACCAGGTGATGAAGCTGGTATTAAGAGTGTTACTTTATTAATTAAAGGTCATAACGCTTACGGTTACTTAAAAGCAGAGAAAGGTGTACATCGTCTTGTACGTATTTCACCGTTCGATTCTTCAGGCCGTCGTCATACATCATTCGTATCTTGTGAAGTTGTACCTGAGTTCAATGATGAAGTTGAAATTGAAGTGCGTACAGAAGACTTGAAAATTGATACGTACCGTGCAAGTGGAGCTGGTGGGCAGCACATTAATACGACAGATTCAGCAGTTCGTATTACGCATACACCGACAAATACGGTTGTAACATGTCAGTCAGAGCGCTCTCAAATTAAAAACCGTGAGCATGCGATGAAAATGTTAAAAGCAAAATTATATCAAAAGAAACTAGAAGAACAACAAGCACAATTAGATGAAATCCGCGGGGAACAAAAAGAAATCGGATGGGGTAGCCAAATCCGTTCTTACGTATTCCACCCGTATTCTCTTGTGAAAGACCACCGTACAAATACAGAGGTGGGTAACGTACAAGCAGTTATGGATGGAGAAATTGATCCATTTATTGATGCGTATTTACGTTCTCGTATTTAATAAGAGAAAAAGCCAACAGGATTGTTGGCACATGCTGAGGTAAAAGAGGATATAAAGAGGTTTATCTTATTTATATTGATGAAATAATGAGGAAGAGAAGTTGAAAACGACAACTTCTCTTTTTGATGAGATTATATGTAGAATACAACGCTGCATATTGTTTTGTAAAAAGTAGAGAATAGTAAAACAAAGCGGTAATAGAGTAGGACCTTATATGGAATTTTTTTAATTTGCTTTGAAGAAAGAGGTTCTTTATAGAACTTTCTAAGGTGTTCACAGAATTGAAACAATTCGTGAAAGCTTTATTTTATTAGGCTTCTCGATATATTTGTAAAAAATATGAAATACACCTTGGTTTTTCTATATAAAGATAATGCTTATAATGAATATTGAGTGTGTTATGAGGACTATTGCCTAGTTATGAATGAAAAGAATATCAACAATGGGGAGCGATAGAAGTGAAAAAGAAATTGTTGGCTATTGCGTTAGGAACATCAGTCGTTTTTGCTTTAGGAGCATGTGGAAATAAAGAAGAAAGTAAACCGTCGAAACAATCTGCAAGTACAGATAGTGCAGAACAAATTTTCCAAAGAAGTTGTGCTGGTTGTCACGCGAAAGATTTAGCAGGAGCAACTGGACCTGATTTAAGAAAAGTAGGCAGTAAGTATGACGCTGCAGATATCGAAGAAATTATTAAAAAAGGTCGCGGCTCAATGTCACCTGGACTTATTCAAGGTGAGGACGCGAAAAAAGTAGCTGAGTGGTTAGCTGAACATAAATAAGAAACGTAATTAATAAACGAGCTGATTGTATAACTTGACCGAAAAGCGCTTTAGGTTAAGCAATACAATCAGCTCGTTTACCTTTTTTGGGGATGTAACATAACTGTAACAAAAATGTATCCGAACTGGAAACCGTTTGATGTTACAATGAGGTTTGTAGAATTTTGCTGAAATATATTACATAGAGTAGCGGTGCTAATAAAAAGCATGTATGGAAGCTACCTTCAACAAGAATGGTCAAGCGAGAATAAGGTTATTCTTTTATTTTCAAATGTACAGAAAAGTATTTCGAAAAAAATCATTAAGTATTGGGTGATAAATAATGATAAAAATGACGAATGTTTATAAGGAGTACCCAAATGGTATGAAAGCCATTGCTGGTCTCACAGTTAACATTAAACAAGGTGAATTCGTATACGTAGTTGGACCGAGTGGAGCCGGAAAATCTACATTTATTAAAATGATGTATCGTGAGGAGAAACCATCTACAGGATCAATTAATGTAAATGGACTTGTAATTGAAACATTAGCAGAAAGAGATGTTCCGTATTTCCGTCGTCAATTAGGCGTGATTTTCCAAGATTTTAAATTGCTACCTAAATTAACGGTATATGAGAATGTTGCGTTTGCTTTAGAGGTAATTGAAGAAGAACCAGATGCGATTCGTGAACGTGTTACAGAAGTGTTAGGTCTTGTAGGTCTAGATGATCGTGCAGATGCACTTCCAGGTGAACTTTCAGGCGGAGAGCAACAACGTGTGGCGATCGCAAGAGCGATTGTAAATAGACCAAAGGTTGTAATTGCCGATGAGCCAACAGGTAACTTAGATATTGAAACGGCTCTTGATATTATGAAGATTTTTACGCGCATTAATGAGCGTGGTACAACGATTGTTATGGCGACGCATAACTCAGATATCGTAAATACAATTCGTCATCGTGTAATCGCGATTGAAGGCGGAAAAATTGTTCGAGACGAGATTGAGGGAGGATACGGATATGAAGACTAAGACCCTTAGTCGACATTTGCGAGAAGGTGTAAAGAATCTATCCCGTAACGGATGGATGACGTTTGCTTCTGTTAGTGCAGTAACGGTTACATTATTACTTGTAGGTGTCTTTTTAACAGCGATTATGAATATGAACCATTTTGCGACGAAAGTAGAGCAAGATGTGGAAATTCGTGTGCATATTGATCCAGCAGCAAAAGAAGCTGATCAAAAGAAATTAGAAGAAGATATGAGTAAAATTGCGAAAGTAGATTCTATTAAATATTCTTCTAAAGAAGAAGAGTTGAAACGTTTAATTAAAAGCTTAGGTGATAGTGGAAAAACGTTCGAACTATTTGAGCAAGATAACCCACTGAAAGACGTATTTGTTGTAAAGGCGAAAGAGCCGACTGATACAGCAGCAATCGCGAAAAAGATTGAGAAAATGCAGTTTGTAAGTAATGTTCAATACGGTAAAGGCCAAGTTGAAAAATTATTTGATACTGTAAAAACTGGTCGTAATATCGGGATTCTGCTAATTGCTGGTCTTCTATTCACAGCGATGTTCTTAATCTCTAACACAATTAAAATTACAATTTATGCTCGTAGTACTGAGATTGAAATTATGAAACTTGTTGGTGCAACAAACTGGTTTATTCGTTGGCCGTTCTTGTTAGAGGGATTATTCCTAGGAGTATTAGGATCAATTATTCCAATCGGAGTAATTTTAGTTATATATAATTCATTGCAAGGTGTGTTTAATGAAAAACTTGGCGGAACAATTTTCGAGCTTCTACCATACAACCCGTTCGTATTCCAATTAGCTGGTTTATTAGTGTTAATCGGTGCATTAATTGGTATGTGGGGAAGTGTAATGTCAATTCGTCGCTTCTTAAAAGTATAAAAAGTTGCAAACATAATTCGTACAAGCTTATCATATAGTAGAAATAGGTAAAGGCATCACACATCGTGTGATGCCTTTTGCTACACCACCTGTGTGTTCTGGAAAGGGGAATTCCGCATTGAAACGTAGAGTTGCAATTATTGGAATGGTTGTTGCATTTTTAATTGGTGCTGGCGGGATGTTTGGTGGTATGTACTGGTTTGGGATAAACCCAGCGTATGTAACGCAAACAGTATCGAATGGTAATGCTGGCACAGCGCAAGGGAATTTGGCAAAAATTAATGAGGCGTATGCACTAATTGATTCACGTTATGTGGAAGACGTGAAAGACGACAAGTTAGTCGAAGGTGCAATACAAGGCATGTTGTCTACGCTGAAGGACCCTTATTCCACGTATATGGATAAAGAAACGGCAAAACAGTTTAGTCAATCACTAGATCCTGAACTTGAAGGGATTGGAGCTGAAGTGAACAAAACGGACGGTAAGCTTATTATCGTATCGCCAATTAAAGGTTCACCAGCAGAAAAGATAGGAATTAAACCAAATGACCAAATTTTATCTGTAGATGGAAATAGTGTGAAAGATTTATCACGTGAAGAAGCAGTATTGAAAATTCGTGGTAAAAAAGGAACGACTGTTGCAATTGAAATTAAGCGCGCAGGAGTGGCTGATCCGATTGTATTTAAAATTAAGCGTGAAAAGATTCCAATCTTCACTGTATTTAGTTCCGTAAAGCAAGAGAGCGGAAAAGATATCGGTTATATGCAAATTACTTCTTTTGCTGAAAATACTGCGAAAGAATTTAAGGATCAGTTAAAAGAATTAGAGAAGAAACATATAGCAGGCTTAGTTATTGACGTACGTGGTAATCCTGGTGGCTATTTAAATAGTGTAGAGGACATACTAGGAGACATCATGACAGATAAAAAGCCAATGTTGCAAGTAGAACAGCGAAATGGTGAGAAGAAGAAATTCTCTACGGAATTGAAAGAGAGAAAGTCATATCCAATTTCAGTATTAATTGATAACGGAAGTGCTTCTGCTTCAGAGATTTTAGCTGGTGCGCTAAAAGAAGGAGAAGGATACGATTTAATTGGTGAAAAAACGTTTGGTAAAGGTACTGTTCAGCAGGCTGTTCCATTTAAAGATGGCAGTAACATTAAATTAACGATGTTTAAATGGTTAACACCGGACGGTAATTGGATTCATAAAAAAGGAATCGCGCCAACTGTAGAAGTGAAGCAACCAGATTATTATCACGCGACACCAATTCAAATTGAAAAGACACTTTCATACAATTCGAATGATGTGCAAGTAAAACACGCGCAAGAAATGCTCAAGAGCTTAGGATATGTACCAGGCCGTGATGATGGATACTTTAGTAAAGAGACAGAATCAGCACTGAAAGCATTCCAAAATGCAAATGAGATGGAAGCGACAGGACAACTTGATAAAAAGACAGCTGAAGCAATTCAAAATAAAATCATTGAAAAAATCCGTTCTGGAGAAAACGATTTACAACTACAAACGGCATTGAAATTAATAGCGAAATAAGAAAGAATACAGGCACTTTGATGCCTGTATTTTTTTATGTGTTAAATATGATAAGATAAAAAGAAAGAATGATATAAATGGTGGTGAATGAATTCGTGGAGGCATGGCTTTTTGAAATACTACGAGCAGTTGGACGTTTTTTCTTACACCCTGCTGTCTATGTATTTTTAATTAGTAGTATCTTCGTTGGATACTTACGTATATTAAGAGAACGAAAAGATTTTTCTTTTAAAGTATATGATATTTGGTTTGAACTGCGAACAACTCTATTTGCAGGTATTAAGTACGGATTAATCGTATCTATTATTACGATTGGGCTCGGGCTCGTCGTTTCAAAAGCGAGTTTATGGGCAATTTTACTTTGGACGTTATTATTTGGATTAACTGCTATGTATCGCTATTTATCTGTAGCGTATACGTTCGGTATCGCTATTGCATTCGTGTTGTTATCGTCTAAGGTGCCAGTTTCCTTCTTACAGCTTGGAGAAGGTGAAGAGGGTACGATTGTATCCCTTGCTATTTTACTAGGCGTTATGCTCGTTGTAGAGGGTTTATTAATCTCTAAAAATGCAGTACGGTATTCTACGCCGAAAATTAAAAAAGGTAAGCGTGGGCTACGAATTGGGCTACATGAATCAAATCGTTTATGGCTTGTACCAGTATTTATTCTTATACCAGGAGACGCGGTGACAAGTTTTATTCCTTGGTGGCCTGTCGTTTCAATAGGTTCAACTACATACTCTTTATTCCTCGTTCCATTTTTAATTGGATTTATGAGAACGATTAGAAGTTATGAGCCAACGGAAGCTTTATTATTTACAGGAAGACGTGTATATGGACTAGCAGGACTCGTGCTCGTTTTAGGAATCGCAAGTTATTGGTGGCACGTATTCGCGATAATCGCGATGGGAGTTGCAATGCTTGGGCGTTTCACAATTTCAATGCAAGAGAAAATTGCGGATGAGACAAGGCCGGCGTACTTTGCCGCACGTAATGATGGGCTCGTTGTGCTAGATACAATTCCGAATACAATTGGGGTAGAGATGAATTTAAAGCCTGGAGAAGTTATTACGAAAGTAAATGGAGTCATTCCAAGAAGTACAGAAGAGTTTTATGATGCGCTTCAAACGAAGACAACAGGAGCATTTTGTAAATTAGAAGTATTAGATACAAATGGGGAGCTTCGTCTTGCTCAAACGGCATTATACGCCGGGGGCCATCACGAATTAGGTGTTGTGTTTGTCCAGCAGGAGCATGAGTTTGATTCAGAAGCTATATAATAAAATGAGGGTGTCACCATTAGGTGACACCCTTTTCTTTTGGTTTAGATGGGATAGGTAGTAAATGAAATTTATATCAGCGATTATTCGAATATATCGACTTTACGGCAAAAAATGACAACTATCGCTAATCTTATTTTTAGTTTCATAGACGGATAACTTGAATAATTATTTGATAATGGTTATCATTTAGGGAGTGTTTTTAATTTGGAAAATGGAGGGAATATATGCTACGTAAATTTTTTTCTTACTATAAACCGTACAAAGGTTTATTTATACTCGATTTTTCTTGCGCAGTTATCGCAGGATTACTGGAACTTGGCTTCCCGCTTATCGTAAACCAATTTATCGATAAGTTATTGCCAGGGCAAAACTGGACGCTTATTTTATGGGCTTGTTTCGGTTTACTTGCAGTTTATATGTTAAATGCAGGTTTGCAATATGTTGTTACATACTGGGGACATATGCTTGGTGTTAACATTGAAACAGATATGAGGCAGAAATTATTTGATCACATTCAAAAGCTATCATTCAGATTTTTTGATAATAATAAAACAGGTCATTTAATTTCACGTCTTACAAATGATTTAATGGAAATTGGGGAAATTGCTCACCACGGACCAGAAGATTTATTCATCGCCGTAATGACTTTAATTGGGGCATTTTCATTTATGATGATGATTAACTGGAAGTTAGCACTTCTAACATTCTTCGTAATTCCATTCTTATTATGGTTGGCACTTTACTTTAATAAAAAAATGACAGGTACGTTTAGACGATTATTCTCAGACGTTGCTGATTTCAATGCATGTATTGAAAATAACGTTGGTGGTATTCGCGTTGTACAAGCATTCGGAAATGAAAAATTTGAGAAAGAACAGTTTGGTGTTAACAACGCTCGTTTCCGTACTACGAAGTTAATGGCGTATAAAATTATGGCGTTAAATTCTTCGATTAGTTATATGCTGATGCGTCTCGTAACGCTCTTCGTATTAATATGTGGTACATGGTTTGTTCTGCAAGGTGAATTAACGTACGGCGGATTTATCGGATTCGTTCTATTAACGAATATTTTCTTCCGCCCAATTGAGAAAATTAATGCTGTTATTGAAAGTTATCCGAAAGGGATCGCAGGTTTTAAAAGGTATGTAGAACTTTTGGGAACAGAGCCTGATATTGTAGACTCTAAAGATGCGATAGAAGTAAAACATGTACACGGTGATATTCAATATAACAACATTACGTTCGGATATGAAAATAAAGAGCCGATTTTAAACGATATTAGTTTGAAAATACATGCAGGTGAAACAGTTGCTTTCGTAGGGCCATCAGGGGCAGGGAAAACAACACTATGTAGTTTATTACCACGTTTTTATGAACAATCATCTGGATCGATTCAAATTGATGGCATTGATACAAAAGAGATGACGTTATCGTCACTTCGTAAACAAATTGGGATTGTGCAGCAAGATGTTTTCTTATTCTCAGGAACAATTCGCGAAAATATTGCTTACGGAAATTTAAAAGCGTCAGAAGATGACATTTGGCAGGCAGTAAAGAGAGCACAGTTAGAGGATTTAATTTACTCGCAGCCAGACGGTTTAGATACGGTTATTGGTGAGCGCGGCGTGAAACTTTCAGGTGGACAGAAGCAGCGTTTAGCAATTGCTCGCATGTTCTTGAAAAATCCGCCAATTTTAATTTTAGATGAAGCAACTTCTGCGCTAGATACAGAGACGGAACTTGCTATCCAAAAATCACTTGCAGAACTATCTGTTGGCCGTACAACATTAGTTATTGCTCACAGGCTTGCAACGATTAAAAATGCAGATCGTATCGTTGTTGTAAATAAAGATGGTATTGCAGAACAAGGTTCGCATGAGGAACTAATTGAGCAAGGCGGAGGATACAGTAGGTTATACGAAGCTCAGTTTAGTTCGTAAATATAATTTGTACTGAATTAGTACACCATAAGTAGGTGGAAATCTCATATGGGAGGCTATAAAGTATGATTGTAACAACAACGTCTACAATTCAAGGAAAAGAAATTATTGAGTATATCGATATCGTCAATGGAGAAGCGATTATGGGCGCGAATATCGTTCGTGACCTTTTCGCCTCTGTCCGTGACGTTGTCGGCGGTCGTGCTGGCGCTTATGAAAGTAAATTAAAAGAAGCGCGCGACATCGCAATGGAAGAAATGAAAACTCTCGCAAGACAAAAAAATGCAAATGCTATTGTTGGTATCGACGTGGATTACGAAGTAGTTCGCGAAGGGATGCTAATGGTTGCTGTGAGCGGGACTGCTGTCCGAATATAAAGTGAAAAGCCGTGCTGGTGCACGGCCTTTTGTTGTTATGTCTAATATTTCTATGTCGAAGTTCCAATATTTCTTGGGAAATGCGGAAGGCCCTGTCGATATATAGGGAAGACATTAGAGCGCTTCTTTACATTCTTGTATTTGAACTAATAATGTTTCGTATTCTTTTTCGAGAGATTTGATGTCATCGTGATGATTTGGTATGGAAATTCGGCCGATGATTTCTGTTAATTTTGTTTGTAATCGTAATAATTCTTGTTCAGTAACGTTTACAGAATCCCCGGTTGTTCTTTTTGTGTATTGCTCGTAATTACCGTGGAATACTCTTGGTTCACTCTCATCTACTTGTAGAATATGGTCTGCAACAGAACGAATGAAGGCACGGTCATGGCTAATGAAAAGTATTGTGCCAGGATATTCTTGTAACATGATTTCTAATTCTTCTTGCGTTGCTAAGTCTAAATAGTTTGTCGGTTCATCGAGCAGAAGCATATTATAGTTTCCTAAAAATACTTTTGCGAGTGCAACCTTCATGCGTTCTCCACCACTTAAGACGTGCACAGGTTTATGAACATCTTCACGGCGGAATAGGAGTCTTGCAAGTATTGTTCGAACGAACGATTCTGTATAGTTTGTTTCTTCTAGAACGTTTTCTAAAATTGTTTTATCTGTTTTTAAAATAGATAATGTTTGTTCAAAGTATCCAATTTTACAACTTTTCGAAAGCTGAATGCCACGCTCGTTCGCGAGAAGCATTTTGAACAAAGTTGTTTTTCCGCTTCCGTTTGCCCCTAAAACAGCAAGCTTTGCACCAGGAGCAATAGTTCCATTCATATTTTTAAATAGTGTGCGATCCCCTATTTTCTTCGTTGTTTTATTAAACTGAACAACTGCTTTACTATGAATTGGTGTGTGGTATTGTACGTCAAAATGAGCTTGAGAAAAGTCCTTCGGTTTTTCTTTCTGTTCCAACTTTTCAAGGCGTGTTTCTAGTGCTTTCGCTACTTTGCTAACATTTTCTTGCCCATGAGCCCCGCTGCACTTATAAAGTTTAGATTCAGATGAACTGAACCGTGTTGGGATTTTTGTCATGCTAGAAGCACGTTGCTTTCTTTGTGAAATTGACTGTTCTAACCGATTTTTTTCTTGTATATATTGAGCATATTCTGCTTGCTTTTGTATTCGCTCACGTTCTTTTTGCTTTCGATAGTTTGAATAATTCCCTTTGTACTCTTGAATAGTACCGTCTTCAACTTCGATGATTTTTGTACATATGGCATCTAAAAGATCACGATCATGCGATATTAAAACAAGTGCACCTTTATAAGATAAAAGTGCCTTTTCTAATTGCTCTGTACCGAACATGTCTAAGTGACTTGTTGGCTCATCAGCAAATAGAATGCCTGCATCTTGTTCGAGGGCATGGGCGATCTTTAGGCGCATTCGTTCACCGCCGCTCATTGAATTTGCGACGTTTGAAATATTCCATTTGCCTTTAGCGAGGGAAGAAGCGGTTTCCGGTATCCCCTCGCTAAGCTGTGGAATGATGGCGATTGAACTATGATGAGTTACTGTGCCTTTGTCGGCTTCTATTTCTTTACTTAATATTTGTAATAACGTAGATTTTCCAGCTCCGTTGACTCCGACAATTCCTATACGATCGTTTGCTTGAATTTCTAGTGATGGTAACGTAAATATGGTGCGATCACCAAAGCTCTTTTCGATATTACGTGCGATTAAAATAGTCATAAAAAAACCTCCCTAGTTTCACTAGAGAGGATAAACGTCGCCCTTCAATGTAAAAATCGTACATAAATAAACGATTTTTTACATGATCGTCTCGAAAGAAAGTATCGACAAATGGACAGACTAATCCTCTGCTAGTTTTCATCATTTTTGTTCACTATTTGTGATGGATGAAATAAATAAGAGAATTAGAACTTCATTGGTCAAAGTACCTTCCTTTCATAATATTATTTTTATTGTATGCGCATACAAATGGATTTGTCAAACTTATTTCTGTGTGCTATTTTTGAATTTATTATTATACAATTGTGCTTTTGCCAGCGCCTCAGCATCGTTCTTGATTTCATCTAGTCCATTCGCATCCCCAATAATATACCCTTCAAATGATGAACCAACAAAATCAAAGATATATTGAAACTGGGCGATAAGCGGCAATGCTTTCAGTTTTGGACTGTCTCCGCCAACGATGACAACGTACATTTTTTTGCCTTTCATTTTTTCTTTGAAATGAAGAGATTTATCACGCAAGCTTTGTGACCAGCGATCAACGAAGTTCTTCATGTGGCCGCTCATTCCGTACCAGTATAGCGGTGTAGCGAAGATAATCGTGTTGTGCTCTAGCATGCGCTCAATTAACTGTTGATAGTCATCATTTACAGGTTGAAATCCTTCTACATCATGTCGCTGATCTATGATTGGATGGACAATATGATCACGCAAGTAAATTTGTTCTGTTTCAATCCCATCAATCACCATATGTGTTAAAGCTTCCGTATTTCCGTTTTGTCTTGAACTGCCATGTATAACAAACATGTAATCATCCCTTTTCTTTTGCTTGTTTTAGGAGTGAAACGTGTTTTTGTAAATTCGTTTGAATGTTGGAAAGTAATGTAATTTGCTTTGTTACCTCATCAAGTTTGTCTTCGTAAAGTGCAAGGATACTACTACACGGATTTTCGTAGAGATGTGGCTCGATTTCGAGGCAACGTAGCATTCGTTCGGTTTCTTCTAAATTTAAGCCGATTTGCAAGTACATTTGAATCAGCTCTACTTTTTCGATTGCACTTTCATCAAAATCACGGTAGCCATTTGCTAGGCGTTTCGAAGGGAGTAATCCCTTTTCTTCATAATGTCTTAATGCCCTTTCGCTAACCCCAGTTTCTTTTGATAACTCTCCAATTCGCAATGCGTTTCACTCCTTTTACATGTATTGTAAACCTTCACACTAATGTGAAGGTCAACTTTGTTTTTTCGCAAAAGAATCTACGTGTTTTAAAAAGACTTGAATAGCTTTAGACGGGATAAAATATTTGCCGCGCACGATGGAGAATGGACGGATTAGCTCTTCGTTGGGAACAGGGATGTGGAATATTTCTTGTGCCAACAGTTCTTTTCGAACAGTCCAATCTGACAGGATAGCGATGCCAAGACCGGCTGCAACGGCTTCCTTCACGCTTTGAATACTGCTAAATGTAAAGAAGCGTTTCATTTTTAAATGATGTTGGTGTATAAAGCGATCGCTATAGGCACGTGTGCCAGAACCGCTCTCCCTTAATACCCAGACTTGGTCTTGCAATGTATTTTCGTTAATCCCCTTGATATGGAGCAATGGATGGTTTGGCGGGACGACGAGTTTCATTTCATCTTGCATAAAAGTTTCAACATCTACATCAGCGTATACGACTTGGCCTTCCACTAAGCCGATATCAATTTGATTAGAGCGAAGGCTTTGCAAAACTTCTTCTGTATTTGAGATAAATGTATGAACTTCGACGTGTGGATTTTCATTCGCATAGTTAGCGAGTATTTTTGGAAGCAAATATTCGCCAATTGTAAAACTAGCACCGATGCGAAGTGTCCCTGTTACAACGTTATGTAGTTCGTTAATTTCTTGTTTTGCTTCTTCATAAAGAGAGAGCATTTGTTTTGCATGTATGTATAATATGTTTCCGGCTTCCGTAACTTGGACATGCTTCGGGGAGCGCTGAATGAGTGTAGTTCCAAATTCGTTTTCTAAGTTACGTATGTGCATGCTTACGCCGGGTTGTGAAAGGTTTAATAGTTCCGCAGCACGAGAGAAATGTTTTTGCTCAACGACAGTAACAAAGATCTTTAAAATATCGACGTTCATTTGTTAGGCCCCTTTATTTTTGATTTTATTTTATCATAAGTATTTATGATGATAGAGATTCAATATTGATATTAAACTTATTATTAAAACTCTCTTATAATGTAAGTAGAAAGAACATGCATGTTCCAATATGATTATTGGGGTGGTACAAGGTGGAACAAACACTTGTTATACAAAAGAAGAAGGGCTTTGGATTTTCGCAAGGTATTGGGATTACGTTATTGATTGCCATTGCCGCGAAATATTTAGCAGAGCTTCCATTTTTAAATATTATGGGACAATTAGTAATCGCTATTCTAATCGGGATGGTTTGGCGTGCGGCAATCGGGATTCCTCAAGAAGCGATAGCGGGAACGAACTTTGCGAGTAAGAAGTTGCTTCGCTTCGGGATTATCTTACTTGGAATGCGGTTAAATCTTGTAGATATTGCGAAGGCTGGGCCGAAAGTATTGGTCATCGCAGCGGTTGTCATTACATTTACCATTTTCGTTGTATATGGACTAACGAAAGTATTTAAAGTAGAAAAGAAACTTGGGATTTTAACAGCATGCGGGACGGCAATTTGCGGTGCGGCAGCGGTCGTGGCAATTGCACCGCAAGTGAAAGCGAAAGATGAAGAAACGGCAGTTGGGGCAGCGATTATTGCAATTTTAGGTACGATATTTACACTTATTTATACGCTATTATACCCAGTGCTCGGCTTATCTCCGTACGGTTACGGTGTATTCTCAGGGGCGACGCTGCATGAAATTGCTCACGTAATTGCGGCTGCAGCGCCAGGCGGTAGCACGGCTGTAGACATCGCGGTTATTGTGAAATTAACGCGCGTAGCGATGCTTGTGCCAGTAGCGATTTTAATTGGATTATGGTTTGGTAAGAGCGAGGGAAGCAAAGAAAAAGGATCGTGGCGCGATCTTCCGATTCCTTGGTTCATCTTCGGATTTTTAGCAATGAGTGCGGTGCATTCGCTTGGGATTATCCCAGAAGTTGTTGCGGGATATATTGTAGTCATTGCGTACATGCTTATCGCAATGGCGATGGCAGGACTCGGTTTAAATGTAGAGTTTAAAACGTTCCGCAAATTAGGAAGCAAAGCATTTGTAGCAGGGCTGATTGGCTCGGTTTGCCTATCGATTCTTGGATATATTCTTGTATGGGCATTAGGATTTATGTAGTAGAGGAAAAAGCTGTTCCAAAAGATATTTTGGGACAGCTTTTTCTTATGATTATAGCGCTACGGATGTCGGTATTTATCGGTAAGTCGATATATTTGGAAAATCGCCGATATAAATGCAATTCCTATCGCACTACGTTAGAGAAGATGTTCAGTAAAAGAGTTTTTTGAAAATTTGTAAAGATATCTTTACTTATAACTGAAAAATATTTATAATTTAAGTAAAGATATCTTTACTTTTGAAGGTGGAGCCTATGGGTGTAAAAAATAAAATTAAAGAATTAAGAAAGCAACATCATATAACACAAGCTGAAATGGCAAAGGTGATGCAGGTGACACGGCAGACAATCGTGGCGATTGAAAACCATCATTACAACCCGAGTCTAGAGTTATCCCTAAAAATCGCCAAATATTTTGAGATGAAGGTAGAGGAAATATTTACGCTGGAGTAAGGGGAGAGAAAATGAATGACACTAAAAAGTTGTATATCGCTACTGTCTTAGGATTATGTGGAGGAGACGTTTTAGTTCGTATTATGGACCCATCTATACCGATGTTACTGCTAATAGTTAGTAACATTTTAGCAATTCTACTTTTAACTGTATATGTGTATTACAAAAAGCGTAAGTACAAAAAAGAAGAACTTCCAGATACAGATGAGCGAGTAAATGAAAATATAAAAAGGCATGTAAATGTCTCGCTTATATTCGCATTTGTTCTTCTTATTGTTTACATTGGTGCGAGCAAAGTCATAGGCAGAGATGTCATACCTACGCCAGAAATATTTACTGTATGTAGTTTCTTATTTGCTGGTAGCCTCATCATAGGGGTAATGGCGGGAAAAAGAGCATAGCGATAGGAGGAATGAAAATGCAAGATGAGTTTGAGAGATTTCAATCGGATAAAGCGTTTAAATATTTAGGGTTGTTTTTAACAATGAGTTTAGCGGTATGGAGTTTGTACAATTTAATTGTTTATGGAAATGCGGGCATGCCGTTTGTTTTATTTGTATTAGGACAGTTTGTTTATTTCTTTGTGAACTATTGGCCGAAATGGAAATATAGAAATCAAAAAGAGGCTGATCATGTATGAATAAGCAAGAGGTTATAAGGTTTATAGGAAGCTTATCTTTAGCGGGGCATTGACGAGTGTATTAGCAACAAGGGAAATCAAATAAATGCATAAAGGGGAAACGGGATGGGATTAGCGGTATTATGTGTTGCGACGGCTATATTTGCACTTTTGTGGGGGATGCAAAACTTCTCTCGTAATCCAGTGCCAAGTGTATGTATTATGATTGGTGCTGTAGGTTTATCATACTATTTATTAGTCTTAGCGCATTATCATAAAACAGCAACAAGTGTTGTTGTTGGGGCAATTATTTTATCTTGTGGGCGTACTATACAAAAGGGGTTATTTCCATAAAAGCTGTTTATACAAAAGGTATAAACAGCTTTTTGTATTTTTTTTACAAACTACTTGAAAGTTACGTTACGTCACCTTTTATAATGAAGGAGAAGAGGTGATGGAGTTGATTTCAATTCAAGAACTAACGAGGGAAACAGGGGTTACAGTAAGGACGTTACGATATTATGATCAAATCAATTTATTAAAGCCGAGTGGGAAAACTGATGGGGGACATCGGTTATATAGCGAGAGAGATGTTGTTCGTTTGCAGCAAATTTTATTTTTAAAAGAAATGGGTTTTTCATTAAAAGAGATTACGAATATGTTAATAACGGATGAGCTCAATTTAAAAGTATCGCTTGAAAAGCAACTTAAGTTTGTACAAGAAGAACAGAAAAAATTTAATCGAATGGAACGTATTTTACAAGCAGTTGTTTATTCAGTAGATGTAGAAGGGGAACTGGATTGGAAAGTTATGTTTGAACTCATTCAGCTTTCGAAACAGTCTCCTCGTATACGTGAAATATTTCAAAATGAAGTCTTTTCGAAAGAAGAGCAAGATTTACTTCATAATTTGCCAAATATGAGTGAGGAAGATCCGAATGTGTTAGAGTGGGTAGATTTATTAAAGCAATTACGTAACTTTATGAAAGACGGTAAGGAAGCATCGTGTGATGAGGTACAAGGTGCAACAAAGAAATTAATGCAGAAGTGTTTAGAGATGGCAAATGGTGACGAAGCATTTTTAGATAAATTGTGGGAAGTAAGAAAGTCAAAAGAAGATTCACAAAAAATGAGTATGTATCCAATTGAGGAAGAGCTTCTAGTATATATGGATGAGGCTTTTCGTATATATGATGAAAGGGAGAGGAATAAATGAGTATACTCGCAGAATATCGATGGTACTTTTTAATTGGTGCAGAGATTGTATTTTGGCTATCAGCTATTGGATTCTTTTTACTAAGGTATGGATTTCGCTTGAAAAAGGCGAGCTTTATTATGGGGATTGTGCTACTCATAAATGAAGTGTTTATTTTAACTTTAGGGGTATTGGACTATTATCAAACAGGGAAGTTCTCTAATTTTCAAATCATTACGGTAATCATCTTATTATATGCAGTTTTTTATGGGAAAAAGGATTTGAAGAAATTAGATATATATGTACAAAAATTAGTTGCGAAGTGGCGGAATGAACCGGCGCCTATTATCGAAGAACCACTTGAAGTAACAGGCATGGCGCACGCGAAGCAAGAAATGAAAACTTGGTTATTACATCTTGTTTTATTCGTTGTTGTTCATATATTCTTTTTCTTCGCGTATGGATTTATTCCATTTGAACAGTGGAGCAATTGGTTAGAGTCAGGAATCGTTTTAAATAAAGCAGCAAGCCGTGTAAGCCAAGTTTGGGCTATTATTCTTTTAGCGGATACTGCAATTTCATTTTCATATGTGATTTTTCCGAAGAAGGGGAAAGGAAACGAGAAGCTACTTTCATAGAGGAAAGTAGCTTTTTGGGTATACAAATAATTTTTATAGGAGAGGATGATAATAGAAAAAAGAAGCGGTTTTATATGCCTAGTTCTCTTTAGCTTAGTAGCATGCTCACAACCTAACAGTGCAATTGATAAGAAGAATGATGTCGTTGCAAAGGGGGCAGAAATTTCTAATCTAGATAAATTCGAAAAGTTCGTTTTGAACGTGGAACAAGGGGAAGTTGATAAAATAAGAATTGTAAATTATACACATGAAGGTGATCCGGTTTTTCAAACGTTAGAGCATAGTGAGAAAGAAATACTTTATGTGTTAGATAATAGACAAGACCAATTTGCTGGTGACCATAAAGGGTTACATAAAGATAGTTGTAAAAGGATTGTTAAAGAGCAACGTGAATCAGAAACGGCTTATAGGTTAATAGATTGTGCGAATGAAAATGGGCGCAATGGATATGACTTATTATATATACCTAAAAAATAAAATTGATAGAGGAAGGACGTTTTTTATTCCTTCCTTTTTCTATGTATAACTTGTCGAAAACTTTACCGAATATCTGTTCGTTTTTTTAGGTTTTTTATGGGCATTCGTGGTAAAATAATAATACAGATTTTTATGAGGAGGTCGGTTTTTAGTTGGAACATCCATTTGAAATTATCTCAGAATATTCCCCGCAAGGTGATCAGCCGGGAGCGATAGAGAAGCTTGTAGAGGGAATTAATAGTGGAAAGAAAAAGCAAGTGTTGCTTGGAGCGACAGGGACGGGTAAGACATTTACGATTTCAAATGTCATTAAAGAAGTGCAGAAGCCAACACTTGTAATGGCTCATAATAAAACGTTAGCAGGACAGTTATATAGTGAGTTGAAAGATTTCTTTCCTAACAATGCTGTTGAGTATTTTGTTAGTTATTACGATTATTATCAGCCGGAAGCGTACGTACCACATACGGATACATTTATTGAAAAAGATGCGCAAATTAATGATGAAATCGATAAATTACGTCACTCAGCAACGTCTTCTTTATTCGAACGAGATGATGTTATTATCGTTGCGAGTGTGTCGTGCATATACGGTTTAGGTTCACCGGAAGAATACCGCGAGTTAGTTGTTTCACTTCGAGTTGGTATGGAAAAGGATCGTAATCAATTGCTTCGGGAACTTGTTGATGTACAGTATGGACGTAATGATATTGATTTCAAGCGTGGTACATTCCGTGTGCGCGGAGATGTAGTTGAAATCTTCCCGGCATCGCTTGACGAGCATTGTATTCGAATTGAATTTTTCGGTGATGAAATCGATCGTATTCGAGAAGTAAATGCATTAACGGGTGAAGTATTAGCAGAACGTGATCATGTAGCAATCTTCCCGGCATCTCACTTCGTTACACGTGAAGAAAAGCTGAAGGTTGCTATTGAAAATATTGAAAAAGAATTAGAAGAACGTTTAAAAGAATTAAATGATAACGGTAAATTGTTAGAAGCGCAGCGTATAGAACAACGTACACGCTATGATTTAGAAATGATGCGTGAGATGGGCTTTTGTTCAGGGATTGAAAACTATTCCCGTCAATTAACACTTCGTCCAGCAGGTTCAACACCATATACACTGTTAGACTATTTTCCAGAGGATTTCTTAATTGTTATGGATGAATCGCACGTATCGGTGCCGCAAGTAAGAGCGATGTATAACGGAGACCAAGCGCGTAAGCAAGTGCTTGTGGATCATGGGTTCCGTCTGCCATCAGCTTTAGACAATAGACCGCTCACGTTTGATGAGTTTGAAGAGAAAACGAATCAAGTTATTTACGTTTCGGCAACACCAGGACCATACGAATTAGAGCAATCACCAGAAGTAATAGAACAAATTATTCGTCCAACAGGGCTTTTAGATCCACCAATTGATATACGACCAATTGAAGGTCAAATTGATGACTTGTTAGGAGAAATTCAAGATCGTATTTTGAAAAATGAACGTGTATTAATTACGACTTTAACGAAAAAAATGTCAGAGGATTTAACAGATTACTTGAAAGATGTAGGAATTAAAGTGAACTATCTTCACTCTGAAATTAAAACGTTAGAACGTATTGAAATTATTCGTGACCTTCGTCTTGGTAAATTTGATGTACTTGTCGGTATTAACTTATTACGAGAAGGATTAGATATTCCAGAAGTATCACTTGTAGCTATTTTAGATGCTGATAAGGAAGGATTCTTGCGTTCAGAGCGTTCATTAATTCAAACAATTGGTCGTGCGGCGCGTAATGCAAACGGCCGCGTTATTATGTACGCAGATCGTATAACGAGATCAATGGGAATTGCAATTGAAGAAACGCAGCGTCGTCGTACTATACAAGAAGCTTACAATGAAGAGCATGGTATTACGCCGAAGACGATTCAAAAGGGAGTACGTGACGTTATTCGTGCGACAACAGCAGCTGAGGATACGGAAACATATGAAGCAACACCAGCTAAGAAGATGACGAAAAAAGAACGTGAAAATACAATTGCGAAGATGGAAGCAGAGATGAAAGAAGCAGCAAAAGCGTTAGATTTCGAGCGTGCAGCTGAATTAAGAGATTTACTATTAGAATTAAAAGCGGAAGGGTGAAAATAGTGAGTAAAGATTTTATTGTTGTAAAAGGTGCTAGAGCGCATAATTTAAAAAATATTGACGTAACCATTCCGAGAAATCAGCTTGTTGTTGTGACGGGATTGTCTGGTTCAGGAAAATCATCGTTAGCATTCGATACGATTTATGCAGAAGGGCAGCGCAGATACGTAGAATCGTTATCTGCGTATGCACGTCAGTTTTTAGGGCAAATGGATAAGCCGGATGTTGATACGATTGAAGGTTTATCTCCAGCGATTTCAATTGATCAAAAAACGACGAGTCGTAACCCGCGTTCAACGGTTGGAACGGTAACGGAGATTTATGATTATTTGCGTTTATTATTTGCGCGAATTGGTACACCAATTTGTCCGAATCATGGAATTGAAATTACATCGCAAACAGTAGAACAGATGGTAGACCGTGTTCTCGAATATCCTGAACGTACGAAGCTGCAAGTGCTAGCACCTATCGTGTCAGGGCGTAAAGGTGCACATGTAAAAGTGCTTGAAGATATTAAGAAGCAAGGTTATGTTCGTGTACGTGTCGATGGTGAAATGCTTGATGTATCTGAAGAGATTACGTTAGATAAAAATAAGAAGCATTCTATAGAAGTTGTAATTGACCGTATTGTTGTAAAAGAAGGAATTGCGAGTCGTCTTGCAGATTCACTCGAAAGTGCTTTAAAGCTTGGCGGGGGCCGAGTTTTAATCGACGTTATGGGAGAAGAAGAACTTTTATTTAGTGAGCATCATGCTTGTCCGCATTGTGGTTTTTCAATTGGAGAATTAGAGCCGCGCATGTTCTCATTCAATAGTCCGTTCGGTGCATGTCCTTCTTGTGATGGACTTGGCTCAAAGCTAGAGGTAGATTTAGAGCTTGTTATTCCGAACTGGGATTTATCATTAAATGAACATGCGATTGCTCCGTGGGAACCGACAAGTTCACAATATTACCCGCAACTTTTACAATCTGTATGTAATCACTACGGCGTTGATATGGATATGCCTGTGAAAGATATACCGAAAGATTTATTTGATAAAGTATTGTACGGAAGCGGGGAAGAGAAAGTTTATTTCCGCTATGTGAATGAATTTGGTCAAGTAAAGGAAAATGAGATTTTATTTGAAGGTGTTATTCCGAATATCGAGCGTCGTTATCGTGAGACGAGTTCTGATTATGTTCGTGAGCAAATGGAGAAATATATGGCAGAGCAAGCTTGTCCGAAGTGTAAAGGCGGACGATTAAAGCCTGAGAGTTTAGCTGTTTTCGTTGGTGATAAAACGATTGCTGACGTAACGAAATATTCTGTTCAAGAAGTACAGGAATTCTTCTCAAATGTTGAGTTAACGGAGAAACAACAAAAAATTGCTCATTTAATTTTAAGAGAAATTCAGGAGCGCGTTGGGTTCTTAGTGAACGTTGGTTTAGATTATTTAACGTTAAGTCGTGCTGCAGGAACTTTATCAGGTGGTGAGGCGCAGCGTATTCGTTTAGCGACGCAAATTGGTTCTCGTCTTACGGGTGTGCTTTATATTCTTGATGAGCCTTCTATCGGTTTGCATCAACGTGATAATGATCGTCTTATTCGTACATTGCAGGAAATGCGTGATTTAGGAAATACGTTAATTGTCGTTGAGCATGATGAAGATACGATGATGGCTGCTGATTATTTACTTGATATCGGACCGGGTGCAGGTATTCATGGTGGTCAAGTTGTATCAGCGGGTACACCAGCTGAAGTGATGCAAGACGAGAATTCATTAACTGGGAAATATTTAAGCGGTAAAGAGTTCATTCCAGTACCACTTGAAAGACGTAAAGGTGACGGACGTAAAGTGGAGATCGTCGGTGCGAAAGAAAACAACTTGAAAAACGCGAAAATGTCATTCCCTCTAGGTACATTCGTAGCAGTAACAGGCGTATCTGGATCTGGAAAAAGTACGATGATTAATGAAGTATTATATAAAGCGTTAGCTCAAAAGCTATATAAAGCGAAAGCGAAGCCAGGGGCTCATAAAGAAATTAAGGGTCTTGAGCAGTTAGATAAAGTTATTGATATTGATCAATCGCCAATTGGTCGTACACCACGTTCTAATCCAGCGACGTACACGGGTGTATTCGATGATATTCGTGATGTGTTTGCACAAACGAATGAAGCGAAAGTACGCGGATATCAAAAGGGACGTTTTAGTTTTAACGTAAAAGGTGGCCGTTGTGAAGCGTGCCGCGGTGATGGAATTATTAAAATCGAAATGCATTTCTTACCAGATGTGTATGTTCCGTGTGAAGTTTGTCACGGTAAACGTTATAATCGTGAAACGTTGGAAGTTAAATATAAAGATAAGAACATTTCTGAAGTATTAGCAATGACGATTGAAGATGGGGTAGAGTTCTTTGCTAATATCCCGAAAATTAAGCGTAAACTTCAAACGCTTGTAGATGTAGGGCTAGGTTATATGAAATTAGGGCAACCAGCTACGACGTTATCAGGCGGCGAGGCGCAGCGTGTGAAATTAGCTTCTGAATTGCACCGTCGTTCTACAGGGCGTACGTTATACATCTTAGATGAGCCAACGACTGGCTTACATGCCCATGATATTGCACGTCTTCTAGAAGTGTTGCAACGTCTTGTTGAGAGTGGCGAGACAGTACTTGTAATTGAGCATAATTTAGATGTTATTAAAACAGCGGATTATATCATTGACCTTGGACCAGAAGGCGGAGACAAAGGCGGACAAATCGTTGCTTCCGGAACTCCAGAGCAAGTAGTAAAAGAAGAACGCTCGTATACAGGTAAGTATTTAAAAGAGATTTTAAATCGTGATAAAGCAAGAATGAAAGAGAAGATAAAAGAAGTAGAATTATCGCAATAAGTTTATTTATGAAAACCGAGTGGGAAGTACACTTGGTTTTTATTTTGCAAAGGAAAACGGGTAAGAGTGTTAGTAGGTATACAAGCATATAGAATAGAATAAGTTGGTATAAGTGTTTGTAGGATACTTGCGTTTATTAACTATTAGCGTATGATGAAATATATATGTTAAAAGGATGTGTAACGAAATGAGATGGATTGTATCACTTCTTGTAAATAGCGTTGTGTTAATTGCTGTATCCGGACTTTTAAAAGGGGTTGCACCAGACGCATTTTACATAGCAAATATACAAACGGCAATTATTGCGAGTATTATATTGGCGGTTTTAAATGTGTTCGTAAAGCCGTTTTTAATTTTAATTACGCTACCGATTACTGTTATAACGTTTGGTTTCTTCTTAATTGTTATTAATGCGATTACGTTAAAAATGGCAGATTCATTATTGGGAGACGCATTTAATATATCAGGATTTGGTGTAGCGATTGTTGCGGCAATTTGTATTTCGATTTTTAATATGATAATCGAAAAGGCAATTGTTGAACCGTTATACGAAAAAAAGAGAAAATGACAAAAAGAAAAACATTTCATGATTCGTATGAAATGTTTTTTTCTATTTATTAGAAACCGTATTTCTTGTTTCCAGAAAAAAATGGTACAATATCCGATAGAATGGAATTTTACATCAAATGAGACTGAACCCGCAGCGGAGTGGAGGTTTATACATATGCCGAAAGTAAGGACAAAAGATTTAATTGAACAATTTCAATTGGAGTTAGTAAGTGGTGAAGAAGGGATTCATCGTCCGATTGATACAAGTGATTTATCACGACCTGGAATTGAAATGGCAGGATTTTTTACATATTATCCAGCTGATCGCGTGCAGCTTCTTGGAAAAACGGAGCTTACGTTCTTTGATACGTTAACGACAGAACAAAAGCAAGAGAGAATGAAAGCGCTTTGTACTGAGGAGACGCCATGTATTATTGTAACTCGTAATCAAGATGTACCGGATGAGTTATTACAAGCATCACGTGAATCAGGCGTGCCTTTATTACGTTCTGCTCAAACGACGACGAGATTATCAAGTCGTTTAACAAACTACTTGGAAGGTAAGTTAGCGCCAACAACAGCTGTTCATGGTGTGTTAGTAGATATTTATGGCGTTGGTGTTTTGATTACAGGTCAAAGTGGTGTCGGGAAAAGTGAGACAGCACTGGAGCTTGTAAAACGTGGTCACCGTTTAGTCGCAGATGATAGCGTGGAAATTCGTCAAGAAGATGAAGACACATTAGTAGGAAGCTCACCTGATTTAATTGAGCATTTATTAGAAATTCGTGGTCTAGGTATCATTAACGTAATGACGTTATTCGGTGCAGGGGCGGTACGAAATTATAAGCGTATTACACTTGTTATTAATCTTGAAATTTGGGATCAAAAGAAAAATTATGATCGCTTAGGTCTTGATGAAGAGAAGATGAAGATTATTGATACAGAACTTACGAAGATTACACTTCCAGTTCGTCCTGGTCGAAACTTGGCTGTTATTATTGAAGTAGCAGCGATGAATTTCAGATTAAAACGCATGGGAGTCAATGCGGCACAGCAGTTCTCTGAACGATTAATGAGTGCGATTGAGTTAGGAAATCAAGAGTAGACTCTGGAGAGGGAGGTCATACATATGCTGCTAGGTTCCGTACCACAGCTTGACCGCGTAGCAATTCAGCTCGGACCGTTCCCTGTTTATTGGTATGGGGTTATTATCGGTACAGGTGTGCTATTAGGTCTTTGGCTAGCGACTCGCGAGGGAGAAAGGCTAGGTATTCACAAAGATACATTTATCGATCTTGTATTAATCGCAGTACCAATTGCCATTCTTTTTGCGAGAATGTATTATGTCATTTTTGAATGGGAATATTATTCGCAAAATCCGAGTCAAATTATTAATATTCGTCAAGGTGGTTTGGCGATTCACGGTGGTTTAATCGGGGCTGTTATTACAGGGATACTTTTTGCGAAACGACGCGGGCTTTCATTCTGGAAGTTAGCGGATATTGCTGCGCCAAGTATTTTACTAGGACAAGCAATTGGCCGATGGGGAAACTTTATGAACCAAGAGGCGCATGGTGATGAAGTAACGAGACAGTTTTTAGAAGGTCTTCATTTACCGGACTTCATTATTAATCAAATGTATATTGATGGTGTGTATTATCACCCAACGTTTTTATATGAATCATTATGGAACTTTGCAGGTGTTATTTTACTACTCGCGTTACGAAAAGCGAATTTACGCCGCGGGGAACTATTCTTCACATATTTAATTTGGTATTCAGTTGGACGCTTCTTCGTAGAAGGTTTGCGTACAGATAGTTTAATGTTAGGACCACTTCGTATTGCACAAGTAATGTCTATTGGAATTGTTGTTATTTCTATCATTTTCATTATTGTGAGACGAAAGATGGGGCAAGCTGATAAAAGATATTTAGAAAATTAGAGAAAAGTAGCATCTTATATAAGATGCTGCTTCTTTCATATTCAGGTAATGAAAGGATTAAGGACGATGAAAATAAATACAGTGTTATTTGATTTAGATGGAACGTTAATTAATACAAATGAACTTATTATCTCTTCTTTTTTACATACGTTACATACATATTATCCAAATCAATATAAGCGTGAAGATGTATTGGCATTTATCGGTCCATCTTTGCATGACACTTTTAGTAAGATGGATACAAGTAAGGTTGAAGAAATGATTGCATGTTATCGCCAATTTAATCATGAGCATCATGATGAGTTAGTGGAAGAATATGAGACTGTATATGAAACTGTTCAAGAATTGAAGAAGCAAGGCTATAAAATCGGTATCGTTACAACGAAAGCGAGACAGACGGTTGAAATGGGATTAAAGCTTTCAAAACTTGATCAATTTTTTGATGTTGTCGTGACGATTGATGATGTGGAACATGTGAAACCACATCCAGAACCACTTCAAAAAGCATTGAAATTATTAGATGCAAAACCAGAAGAAACATTGATGGTTGGTGATAATCATCATGATATCGTCGGTGGACAAAATGCAGGTACGAAAACAGTAGCGGTTTCATGGACATTGAAAGGTAGAGCGTATTTAGAGGCTTACAAGCCGGACTTTATGCTAGATAAAATGAGTGATTTACTACCGATTTTGTCTAATATGAACCGTTCATAAAGGTCCAAGTAAGCAAGTAGGGAAATGTTTCTCTACTAACTTCAAGTTTCACTTTTTTTAGTAGAGGAGAGAGTTAAGTGCGACGGACAACGCGCTATCCTGTTTCAGGAGAGAATTCATTGTGGAATGTGTATAAAACAGTTTCTTTTTGGAAGGTAATGAAAAACTTTATTATTATCCAAATCGCACGTTACACGCCCGTTTTATCCGTGAAGAATTGGTTGTATCGCACGTTTTTGCGGATGGAGGTAGGAAAGAAAACTTCGTTTGCACTTATGGTAATGCCAGATATTATGTTTCCAGAAAAGATTACTGTGGGAGACAATTCAATTATCGGCTATAATACAACGCTTTTAGCGCATGAATATTTAATTCGTGAGTATCGACTCGGAGAAATCATCATAGGGAATGAAGTTATGATTGGAGCGAATACGACAATTTTACCAGGTGTAACGATTGGAGATGGTGCTATCGTTTCTGCTGGCACACTTGTCCATAAAGATGTACCAGAGGGCGCTTTCGTAGGCGGAAATCCGATGCGTATTATTTATACGAAAGAGGAAATGGCCACTAGAGAAGGTTGATGTTAAAAATGTAACATTTCCCTTCTCTTTTTATGAATAAAAAGGAAATAATTGATTATAATATACTGTTTTGTTTTTTACGGAATCGTTTATACTTATAGATAGAAGAATGTGTGAACGAAGAAAACAAAAAACTGGAGGATATATGGGGAAAAATCAAAGAATATATAAGGAGAACGGACAAGTTATCTCTTTTAATCAATTAGCGGACTTCTTTTATAAAAAAGGGATGAGGGCTTATAAAGGGCAAAAATTGCAAGATGCAATTAAATATTTTCGAAGAGCGGCACAAAG